>Ga0209066_10001791_pt1 | contig 27597 bp, 21 predicted proteins | sample All_14_2_FD_187198 | JGI IMG/M metagenome (GOLD analysis project Ga0209066, IMG submission 187198) | Freshwater microbial communities in response to fracking from Pennsylvania, USA - Allegheny Zone_MetaG_DW_15 (SPAdes) (version 2) ...
AACTTAAAAAACGGCTCAATGACTTTAATATTTCACGAGTTCTAACCGGCTTTGTTAACCAAGCATCAAAAGTGATATTTAAGAGATCCTCTGAAAAAACGTTATACGCATATGCAGTAACAGCGATTACGGGTAAATCATTTCTAATTGCTCGTATCCGTTTTGTGGCTTCAATACCATTGACCTTTGGCATCTGAATATCCATTAAAATAAGGTCAATGGCCGGATCCCTTTCTACTAAATCAATGGTGTCAACTCCATTATTGGTGAAAAGGAGCCTAAGACCGCGCCCTGTTAAAGCTGCCTCCAAAAAACGAGAGTTTGACAGATTATCTTCAGCTATCAATATTGTCTTTCCAGGCCAAATATACTCCGCATTGAGCTCTACATCCATACTATTGGAATCAGGTGCCGGCATTCTCTCCTCATGATCAGGTAAGGAGATATAAAATGTTGTTCCCCCTTTATCATTATTTTCGAACCACAATTCACCATGCATATAATCTATAAACCCCTTAGCAAGGTTTAAGCCAAGCCCCATTCCTTCAAAACTTCGTGAAATTTTCTCATCGCCTTGCCTAAAAGAGTCAAAAATGGTCTCTGCTAGTTTATCTGATATTCCTATTCCCGAATCTTTAATCCAAATTACTACTCTCGCATTCTTATAGTCATGCGATGCACCCAACTCCAGACTACCGCTTTTAGTAAACTTAAATGCGTTGTCAATCAAATGACCTAGAGCATCCCTTAGGCGTCGTCGATCAGATAAAGCCATAATCGGGTCATTATCGATCACATAAGTAAATGCAATTTTATTCTTCTGATAATATGGGTTCATCTGAAACATCAAATAAAGTTCCTTAATAAGACTTCCGATATCTACCCAATCTACATCTATTTTAAGTTTACCAGACTCAATCTGTGCAATATCTAAAATCTGATCAATAATCTTTAATAAGTTATCTGTTCCTTCTTTCATAGAATTCAGATAGCTATGGTATTGACTTTCGGTAAGACTGCGTTCACCGAGAAGCGAACAAAATCCTAGTATCGAAGTCATTGGTGTACGAAACTCATGACTCAACTTTGAGATGAAAGAAGCCTTAAGATGATTAGCCTCCTGAGCCAACTCAAGAGCTTTAATAATTTCATTATCGGATAATTTACGATGGATAGCACTGGCAACCTGGCCTGATATAAACTCCATCACTTTTAACTCATCTTCGCTAAAGGATGTGGATTCATTGTAAGACCGAACAGAAATAACCCCAAAACAAGCGCCTCTTACAATTAAAGGGACCCCTAACCAATTGAAATACATTATTTCAGTCTCATTTATCTCTCCTTTTTCTATCAAGTCTTGAATCTCAGCCTTTAAAAACAGTTTTGGTCTATTTCTTTTAATAATATCTCCGGAAAGGGTACCCTTTGCTAAAAACTGCTGATCATTGGAAAGAGAATCAATTGAATATGAAACTGAAATAATCTGAGTGGAGGAATCATATAACTCAACCGTAAAATTCGACGCATCAAACAGAGTTGCTATTTCCTGATGTATAACTTTATAAAGATTAAAAAGACTCGATGAAGAGATAGCCGCATTTGCGATATTCAACAAGATATGGTTCAACTTATCATTTTTCCTCTGCTTCGAAATATCTTTTATACATACCCCATAAGCCTGCTTTAACTTTACCAGGGTGAGCTCATAGAACTTTTCATTTAAACCCTCGTCCTTAAAGTTTAAGTCCGTCTGCCAAACCTTGCCAACGGCTAATTCTGGTAAGATATTTTTGACAAAGGCAAGATCACGATTATCAAAAAAGCCCTTTTTAGTCTCAACTTCATAACCATCTTTAAGGCTTAAAAACTTCTTCATTGATTTATTCAACCATATAGGTTTATGGGCGCTATCAATAAGAGCGAAGTTGTCAACCACAGCATCCATATAGCCAATAAGCAATGATCCTCTCAATTCCAGAAACTGATTGAATTCAATAAGTGATAACCGAGTTTTTCTTTTACGGTTATAAATATAATAGAGGATAAAAACAGCAATGATAACGATAGAGATTAGTAGAGCCCACTCCCAAGGTGAACTCTTTTTCTTTGATGCAGTCAATCCTAACCCATAGTTACGATCTCTAAACCATTTACTATAAAGCTGATCATAGACACCACTTTTTTTAATCAGACTCAACCCAGAATTTAATTTAGAAATATGGTGACATGAATTCTTATTTAAGGCGATGCAAAGCTCATCTGAAGGTAACTGAAGAGAGGTAACACGAAGATTAGACATTCCATAAAGCTTGATTGAGTATTCTAATTGCTTTTCCATGCCAACAAAGAGGTCGCATTCATTCGCTAAAAGAGCATTAAGGCCAATAACCGGTGATTTATAGGTCTTAATAATTCCAGAGTATCCTTGACTTAACAGAAAATCTTCCAATTGATCAGATTCTTGAACTCCAATTCTTAATTTCAGAGCCTCCTTAAACTCCTTTACAGGATTATTCACTCTACTGGCATATGCTTTTCTTCCTGTAGCTACTCTATCTGTAAAACAGAATAGTTTTTCACGCTCCTGACTACGATAAAACCCGGTAAGCCCATCTAATTTGCCTACCTCAGCCAACCTCCTGATAGAATTAAAATCAGAAGTGTAAATATTTATATCAAGACTACAAACCTTTTCAATTGCCTTAATCAACTCAATATTAAAACCTGTAGGTTGACCAGCATCATCAATAAATTCATAAGGAGGATAATCACGATCTGCTCCTAATGTTATGCTGGTTGTCTGAGAAACAAGCTCGGAACCCGTGAATAGGCTTAGCAAAACGGTCACTGGAAACTTAAGGCATATCCATAAAAACGATCTTCTTAACCTCTTGTCTGTTGTCTTCGATGTGATCATACCAAGCAATTTGTTATGATGTTAACTCACTAAATTTAATAATTTTACACAGATCTGGCAAACTCCATATATTTTCTTTCAATTCATCATTGCCTCGCAGAATAGTCTCTTTTAGACTGAAATTGATCAGCTCTCCGTTACCTCTCCATTACCTCTCCCTTGTTTCTTCGCTGTGCTCACTAAAAATTAGCCATCGAACTGAAAAGGCCTAGCATCAAAATACCCGACCGAAAGTCGTATCAGAATCATCCTTAAAACAACTCATTACCATGTAGATATGAACAATGTTACGTTATAAAACTCTTTTAAATCTATATCCATCCATTAAAATTACCTATTTATCCATAAAAAAGATGGTCAGAAACGAAGAAGAAACGAAGAAGAAGCGAAGAAGAAGCGAAGAGATCCCATTTTTTAAAAGTTATAACAACCATGATCCTCCTTTTTGCATAGGATGACCTATTGATCTAAAGTAGTGGAAGAGAAGAAACAAATGAGAGCAAAGAAGGCAACTACTGATTTTCTGAGTATTAAGTTTTCCCAAATAAATCATCTACTTAAAATTGAACATATAACAATAAAAATTACTATCTTTGCCATGAAAAGTAAGCATTGTTATGGCAATACTTACACCCGACGAAATTCAAGGGGACGAGAGTCCCCTTCTTTATTGTCAAAAAAAGAACTAAAATTGATTAATAGCAACACATAATAGTAAAAACTGTGATTGAAAAATTCCAAATATTCGAGATTGTTGAGCGTTACTTTGAGGACAAGTCATTGTTTCTCATAGACATACGAATGAAACCAGGAAATAAGATTATAGTGATAGTTGATGGCGATCAAGGGGTTACAGTTGAAGATTGTATTCAGTTGCATAGGCACATAGAATCACAGTTAGATAGGAACGTAGAGGACTATGATTTAACTGTATCATCTGCAGGAATGGAGATGCCCTTATCCAAGCGGAGACAATTTCAAAAGAATGTCGGTCGCAAGATGAAACTTGTGTTTGAAGATGGGAAAAATATTGAGGGGCAGTTAAAAGCAATGACAGAGGATGGCATTGAATTTGAGTATAGTGAATTTGAAGGCGAGAAAAAAATCAAGAAAAAAGTGACAAAGCTTTCAAATTTTGGCTGGAATGAGTTCAAAGAAGCCTACGTAATCCCATCTTTTAATTAATTTTGAAATATAATTTTCGATCATAATATGGATCATATCAATTTAGTAGCAACCTTCTCGGAGTTTAAAGAATTTAAGAATATCGACCGGGAGACCATGATGCGCATTTTGGAAGATGTATTTCGACATATGCTCATAAAGCGTTATGGTACAGACAGTAATTTTGATATCATTGTAAATATTGACAAGGGGGACCTTGAAATTTGGCGGAATCGACTTATCGTAGATGACAATGAGATTACCGACGAGAATTTACAGATACGATATTCAGAAGCAGTCAAGATTGAACCTGATTTTGAGATAGGTGAAGAAGTTTCTGAGGAGCTAAAGATGGCTGATTTTGGAAGGCGTGATATACTGGCTATACGTCAGAATCTGGTTTCTAAGATTCAAGAATACGAAAAAGAGAACATTTTTAAGAAATACAAAGATAGAGTTGGCGAAATCGTTACGGGTGAAGTTCATCAAGCATGGAAGAAGGAGATTATGGTCATGGATGATGAAAGCATTGAGATGGTTTTACCACGCAGCGAACAGATACCAGGTGACTTTTATCGTAAGGGAGATACCATTAGAGCCGTTGTTGCAAGGGTAGAAATGAAAAACACTACTCCGAGTATTATTTTATCAAGAACATCGCCTGTCTTTTTAGAAAGACTCTTTGAGTTAGAAGTTCCAGAGGTTTATGATGGGCTCATCACAATTAGAAAGATTGTAAGAGTACCTGGTGAACGTGCAAAAGTGGCGGTTGAATCTTACGATGATCGTATCGATCCGGTAGGTGCATGTGTTGGAATGAAAGGAAGTCGTATTCATGGAATTGTTCGCGAATTAAGAAACGAGAATATTGACGTTATAAACTACACCAATAATCCTAGCCTATTCATTACAAGAGCCTTAAGCCCTGCAAAGATTGTAAATATTAATATCGACGAGCAATCTGGGCGTGCTGAAGTTTATATGAAGCCCGATCAAGTATCACTTGCGATTGGTAAAGGTGGATATAACATTAAGTTAGCTGGCAAATTAACCGGTTATGAAATCGATGTATTCCGTGATTCTGATGTTGACTATGAAGATGTTGATTTACAAGAATTCAGCGACGAGCTCGAACAATGGGTGATCGATGAATTCCTCAAAGTTGGATTAGACACTGCTAAGAGTGTACTTTCTCTCAATATCGAAGAATTAGTAAAACGAACAGATCTAGAACAGGAAACCATCGAAGAGGTTGTCCGCATACTCCAAACCGAATTTGAATAAAAAAACATATATCTCCGACCTAGTTAACTATTTTCGAAATCAAATCCAAAGTATAAGGATTCATTCAAATCAAAATATGTCAGATAACACCCCGATAAGACTGAGTAAAGCAGCTAAAGAATTCAACGTAGGAACACAAACCATCGTGGAGGTTCTGGCCAAAAAAGGGCATAAGATTGATGGAGGCCCTAATGCTAAAATTCCACCTGATCTCTATATGATTCTTGTTAAAGAATTTGAAGGTGACAAAAAGGTAAAAACAGAAGCCGACAAGATTGGCCTTTCACATACCAAAAATGAAACTGTAATTCTTAAAGAATCAGTTAATAACTCTGAAGAACAAGATGCTGAGCCTCAAGAATTGATCATTAAGAATAATCAACTCGGTTTTAATGATGGGTTTAAGAAAAAAACATCTGAACCTATTATAAATGAAACGTCTGATCCAAGCTCTGCCTCTACTTCTGTAACAAAAAATGAGGCTAGCCCTACAGTTTTAGCCGAGTCTCGTCTTCCGGATGAACCCGAAACACGACCTAAAGCAGAGGAAAAACTTCCCGAGGCTGATAAAGAAAATACACCCGAGATTGGTATCAAAATCTTAGGCAAGATTGATTTAGACTCTTTTAACAAGAAGCCTTCTAAGCCAACTGAACCCGAATCCAAAAAGAAGGAAGTTCACGAGGCTAAAGCAAATACTGAAGAAAAAGTAAATCCTTCGGTAGTTGCAGAAGAAAAGGTAGCTATGCCTGAGAAAGTTGAGACCGCCCCCTCTTCAGAACCAATTATTTCGGAAAAATTACCTGAAAAAGCATTACCCATTGAGCCTGATTCTAAAGAAGAGGTTCAAAGTGTAAAATCAAATATTGAGGTCGAAGTAAAAGTAGAACCTAAACATGAAGAGCCTGCCCTTAGTGAGCCTATCATGGAGAAGGTGATCGATAATGTAAAAGAAAAGGAAGTTATTAAAGAAGAAATTACAATTATTGATGCAACCCCCACAGTGGAGGTTGAAACCCCTGTTGTTACTAGAAAAGTGGTTGCAGAGGTTAAGTCTGAACCTAAAGTTTCAAAAGAGTCTCACCCAAAGGAAAAACAAACTCCCGTTACTCCTAAACAAGAGACCCCTCAAAAGCCGCAAATAGTATTGCAACCAAAGAATACAGAAACAGCACCCTCTCCTGTTGAAGAGATTGCTCCTAAACCTGAAGAAAAGCTTCCGGAGAATTTCTTTAGAACTGAAGTTAAAAAACTTGAGGGACCGGTAATACTTGGGTCTATCGAATTACCTGATAAACGCGACAAGAAAAAACCTGTTGCTTCATCTTCTGACGATAAACTCAAAAATAAGAAGAAAAAAAGAAAAAGATTACCTAAACCAGGCGAAGAAGGAGCTCCAGCGCCCCAACAATCAACTCAGAGCGGAGAAAGCCCCACTAAGCCCCATTTAGTTCTTCCTGGTAGCAAAAACCATCAAGGGACTATAAGAAGTCAAGGAAACCAGCAGGGAGGTAATCAAAATCGCCAAGGTGGTGGCCCCAATAGACCTGGCGGCAATCAATCTGGAGGTCCTGGCCAAGGTAATAATAACCGACCAGGCCAACCTCAAAACAGAAACCTCAAGAAAAACGATAGACGAAACCAGCCTCGTCAGCCAGAACAACCTAAAGTTGAGCTAACTGATGAAGAAATCGAACGTCAGATCAAGGAAACATTAGCTAGATTAACCACTGGAGGTAAGTCTAAAGCTTCCAAGCATCGCCGTCAAAAAAGAGATCTTGTTAGCGAAAGATTGCAGGAGGAACAAACCCGTCTTGAAGAAAGCAAATCTGTTTTAAAAGTTACAGAGTTTGTTACTGCTAATGAACTGGCTACCATGATGAATGTACATGTTAATCAAGTTATCTCAACATGTATGTCTCTTGGACTAATTGTATCTATCAATCAACGACTTGATGCTGAGACCATCGCAGTCGTGGCTGATGAATTTGGGTTCAGCGTTGAATTTGTATCTGAAGAAGTTCAAGAGGTTATCTCTGAACTTGAATATATTGATAACGAAGAAGACCTACATCATAGAGCACCTATCGTGACTGTAATGGGTCACGTTGACCACGGAAAAACGAAACTACTTGACTATGTTAGAAGTGCCAATGTGGTAGCTGGAGAAGCAGGTGGTATTACTCAGCATATCGGAGCCTATGAGGTACAACTTGAAAATGGGAAAAAGATAACTTTCCTTGATACCCCAGGTCACGAAGCATTCACAGCCATGCGTGCTCGTGGTGCAAAGGTAACTGACATTGCAATCATTGTCATAGCAGCTGATGACTGTGTGATGCCTCAAACTCGTGAAGCTATCAACCATGCACAGGCCGCAGGTGTCCCAATGATTTTCGCAATTAATAAAATTGATAAACCTTCAGCTAATCCCGAAAAGGTTAAAGAAGAGCTTGCTCAAATGAATATCCTAGTTGAAGACTGGGGGGGCAAATATCAAAGCCAAGAGATCTCTGCTAAGTCAGGATTAAACATCGACTTATTACTTGAAAAGGTTCTTCTAGAAGCTGAACTTCTTGACCTAAAAGCTAATCCGGATAGACCGGCTGTAGGAACCGTAATTGAATCCTCTCTTGATAAAGGCAGAGGATATACATCAACGGTATTAGTACAGAACGGTTCAATGAAAGTTGGTGATCTATTAATAGCTGGAACCACCATTGGAAAAATTAAAGCGATGTACAACGAAAGAAACCAAGCTGTTAAAAAAGCTGGACCTTCAACCCCTGTACTCGTTCTTGGACTTAATGGTGCACCGCAAGCAGGCGATAAGTTCAATGCAATGACCGATGAAAAAGAGGCTAAAGCAATCGTATCTCGTCGTCAACAACTACAGCGTGAACAAGGTCTCAGAACTCAAAAACATATTACACTTGATGAAATTGGCAGACGTATCGCCATTGGTGACTTTAAAGAACTAAATCTCATTGTCAAGGGTGATGTTGACGGCTCAGTAGAAGCATTATCTGATTCATTATTGAAGCTTACAACCGACGAAGTCCAAGTTAATGTCATTCATAAATCAGTTGGTCAAGTAACTGAAACCGATGTAATGCTTGCTTCTGCCTCTAATGCGATCATTATTGGGTTCCAGGTTCGTCCTTCAGGAAGTGCACGTAAATTAGCTGAACAAGAACAGATTGATATCAGAATATACTCTATCATCTATAATGCAATAGAAGAGATTAAGGATGCTATTGAGGGGATGCTTTCACCAAAAATGGAAGAAAAGATCCTATGCAATATTGAAATTCGCGAAGTATTTAAGATCAGTAAAGTTGGAAACATCGCAGGATGTATGGTTCTCGATGGATCTATCGGTCGTAATACCCGAGTGCGCTTAATCCGAGATGGTATCGTGGTCTACACAGGTCATTTAGGATCTCTTAAACGCTTTAAAGATGATGCGAAGGAGGTTAAGGCAGGTCAGGAATGCGGTCTTAACATCGATAACTTCAATGATATCAAAGTTGGTGATATTATCGAAGGCTTCGAAGAAGTTGAAATCAAACGTACACTTAAATAAAAAAAAAGAGGAACTTAGGTTCCTCTTTTTTTTATTTTCTGTCATGTGTTTTTTCAGATAGGCATATTCCAGAATTTATCTAAAAAAGAAAAGGCAAGCTTATCGCTTGCCTTTTCTTATATCATTGAAATTTAACTATTCAAATTCTCTAAATATCGTCTGTTCTCGATCTGGACCAACTGAAACAATCGAAATTGGAACCCCTGTAAAGCGTTCAATAAATTTAATATATTCATTGAACTCATTAGGAAATTGATCTACATCTAACAGTTTGGTTAAGTCTTCTGACCAACCTTTCCTCCATTCCAAGACAGGGGTCAGGTTAGAATGATCATAGGGAAGCTCTAACAAATTCAATCCTTCTCGTTGATATGAAGTGGCAACAGCAATCTGATCGAAACCACTTAATACATCTGGTTTTGTAAGAAAAATATGGGTTACTCCATTAATCATAACAGAATATTTAAGAGCAACTAGGTCGAGCCAACCACATCTTCTTGGACGCCCAGTGGTACTGCCAAATTCATTACCATTTTTTCTTAAGGTATCGCCCACTTCGTCAAATAGTTCAGTTGGGAAAGGACCGCTACCCACACGAGTGCAATAAGCTTTAACAATACCATAAACATTACCAACCAAAGATGGAGCAATACCAAGCCCGGTGCAGACTCCCGCCGTAACCGTATTTGAAGATGTAACAAATGGATAAGATCCAAAATCAACATCGAGTAATGTTCCTTGAGCTCCTTCAGCCAGAACTCTTTTTCCTTGGCTAAGCTGTTGATGGATGAAGTATTCAGAATCTACTTGTTCAATATCAGACAAGAAAGATAAGGCCTCGAGCCACTGTTTCTCATACTCATCAAAAGAGAGGCCATCTAATAGAAAACTATTAGTAGTTTCTCCCATTGCCGAAATAGTTCTAATATGAGCATTCTTAGCTAGCTCATACCTATTTAAAAAATCGGGTTGCATAACATCACCCATACGAATCCCCTGACGAGCAATTTTATCGGTATAAGTCGGGCCTATCCCCTTTAGAGTAGATCCAATCTTTGCCTCACCCCTACTTTTTTCAAGAGTTGCATCCAATAATCGGTGACTTGGCAAAATAAGATGTGCTTTACGGGCTATTCTTAAACGAGATTTAACTTCCATGCCTAAAGAAGCAAGCTTCTCAATCTCTTTTTTAAGGATTTGGGCATCAATGATAACGCCTGAACCAATAAGATTAACCGCTTTTGGATTTAGTACACCGCTAGGAATAGTATGTAAAACCACCTTGTGGCCATCCCATTCAATTGTGTGTCCCGCATTGGGGCCACCCTGAAATCTAGCAATAACATCATACCGTGGAGTCAAGACGTCAACTATCTTGCCCTTACCCTCATCTCCCCATTGGAGGCCTAAAAGAACATCAACTTTCATAACTTGGTATCTACCGAATTTACTTTGATATGGTGTCAAAAAAGTATTGACACAAAAAAAATTGCTGAATCAAGCCTAAACAGACTTTCATTAGCAATTAAACAAAGATAGATAAATTTAGGCTCTACTCCTAATATTCAGCTAAAAAAGCATCATTGATCCTCTTTGGAAGCAGATGGGTGAACACCTGGAAGCTTGCTGTAGAATGTCAAAGAATGACCTGAAATCTTTACTCCAAGTAATCTTTCAACATCTTGCTTAATTTCTTGAATACGAGGATCACAAAACTCTAAAATGTTTATCACTTCGCCATCCTGCTCAATGATTACATGGTCATGCTGCTGAAATTTATAAGCCTTTTCATATAGAGCAGAGCCATTACCAAACTGATGGCGTGAAACCAGATTACATTCGATTAATAGTTCAATGGTATTATAGAGTGTAGCACGGCTAACACGATACTTATTACGCTTCATCTTCATGTAGAGAGATTCCACATCAAAATGCCCTTCTGTAGCATAAATTTCATGTAAAATGGTGTAACGTTCAGGAGTCTTCCTATGCCCCTTACTTAGCAGATATTCAGTAAAAATCTGCTGAACGGAATCATTATTATCTTTCGGTGCCAATCGATGTTCTTTACGCATTTTGCCAGAATAATTTGCCCTCACCAGTTAATCAAGTGCTCTTCTGGAGATTTATTCCGTAAAGATACAATATTATTAGAATTTAGAATGAATAAAAATAAAGAATCATTTATAAGCTAAACCTACTATATATCAGATTGTCTAATCATAAACTCATCAATAATTCATCATTATTGGATTGAAGTCTAAAGACCTGTTGAATGCCATCAACCTTTGCCAAACGAGAAATAAGAGATTTAAGATGATCAGTACTTGAAACATAAACTATTATCTCGCCTTCAAAGATGCCGGAATCTGTATCAAACTGTACCGATTTCATGTTTATGTTCATCTCATTGCTAATGATCTGACTAACCTCAACCAGTAATCCTTGCCTATCAAAACCTTTCACTTTTAAAGTAGTTAAACAAGAGATAGACCCAGAACTATTCCATTTAGTCTTTACAATATTATTTCCATATTTAGACATTTGGTTTCTTGCCTCAGAACAAGAAGTACGATGAATAACTATTGAACCACCAGGTTGGACAAAACCGGTTACATCATCACCAGGGATTGGATTGCAACAGGTAGCTACCGAGAAGTTTGAAGGATCAAATTCAATAGTGCTCTTTTTATTTAGAGAGACGAGATTCTCCAGTGCACTCTTACTGGTAGTATTCTTTTTTAATGTTTCTGACAGATCAATCTTTTCAGACTTGCTAAAGGGGTTAATTCGGCTAATCCAAGACTTTTCAGTCTCAGGAATAGCTTGTTTAATCTCTCGAAGGGAAAGTTTACCAAGGAATGCATCATAATACATATCCAAGGCTGATGAGTACTTGAGCAGCTTTTGAAGATTCCCAAGATTGACGTTTGAGGAGTCAACATTTAGTTGATCTAAAACCTCCAGTATTTTATTACGCCCCTCTTCAGAATGAACCCTTTTCTTTTCTTTTAAAGCCTCTCTAATCTTTGCTCGAGCCCGGGTCGTTTTAACATGTTTTACCCATTCTTCACTCGGTTCCTGTTTTTTACTTGTCAGAATTTCAATCTGATCACCCGATGATAACACATGAAATTTAGAAACTAACTGACGATTAACATTGGCTCCGATACAGTTATTTCCCACTTCAGAATGAATACCGTATGCAAAATCCAATACGGTACTCCCTTGAGGAAGAATCCTTAATTCGCCATTTGGTGTAAATACAAAAACCTCCTTGTTAAACAGATAACCTTGAAAATCATCTATTAGATTAACAGCGTCCCCTTCATTTTTAGCCAATAAATCGCGAATACGATTGAGCCAATTTTCCACATTATGTTCTTCACCTTGAATGCCTTTATACTTAAAATGGGCTGCATATCCTTTTTCTGCGATCTCATCCATTCTTACGGTTCTAATCTGAACCTCGACCCACTTCCCAAGATCACTCATCACTGTTGTATGTAGAGCTTGGTAACCATTTGCCTTAGGAATAGAGATCCAATCACGCATACGATCAGGCTTAGGCCTATAAAAATCGGTAACAATAGCATAACATTCCCAGCAAGAACTTCGTTCTAATTTTAGAGGTACATCAAGAATGATTCTTATGGCAAAGACATCATACACTTCATCAAATGGGATATGCTTGCGCTGCATTTTTTGCCAGATAGAAAAGATCGACTTAGTTCGAACCAGAATTTTATAATCGTATCCTCTTTCTGTTAAAACCTTCTTAATTGGATGAAGGAACTGAGCAGCGAAGAGGTCTCTTATCTCCATAGATTGATTAACCTTATCAACAATCTCTTGAAAAACCAGTGGTTCGGTATACTTCAATGAAAGATCCTCTAGTTCACTCTTGATCGCATACAAACCTAAGCGATGAGCCATCGGAGCAAAGAAATAGTTGGTTTCTGCAGCGATCTTAAGCCTCTTCTCAGGCCTCATAGAACCTAAAGTACGCATATTGTGAAGCCTGTCAGCCAGTTTTATTAGAATAACCCTGACATCCTGAGCCATCGTTTCTAAAAGCTTTCGATAGTTTAGAGCCTGAGCACTCGACTCTGTTGCATCGAACAGCTTTTTAATTTTTGTCAAACCATCACAAATCATAGCCACTTTAGGGCCAAACATTCGTTCTATGTCACTAAGTTTATATATATCGGTATCTTCTATTACATCATGAAGTAATGCTGCAACGATTGAAGTCTTACCCAAACCAATCTCATCGGCGCAGATTATCGCCACTTCCAAAGGATGCATAATATAAGGCTCACCACTCTTACGGCGCATATCTTTATGGGCATCGGCTGCAACCTCAAAAGCCTTTCTAATCATGGCCATATCCTCCTTGATATGGTCTTTTTTTGGTTTCCAAACAGTCAACAGCCTGCGATATTTCTTTAATATATCTATTCGTTCCCGAACCTTGTCTACCTCATACAATCCAACTGTCTTGTTATCCATAAATAAAATTCTTCTCAATTATGCGAATATAAACCTAAAAACCTCTTCTAATTTAGCAACCTGAACCACCTCCAATGCCCCCTTTTTGCCAGGTATTGACTTTCCATTAAACTTTGAAACAACCATCTTTTTAAAACCTAATTTTGATGCCTCAGCTATACGTTGATCCAGTTTAAAGACTGGTCTAATCTCTCCGGATAAGCCAACTTCAGCTGCAAAACATACATTTGGATCAATTGGAACATCTTCCGCTGAAGATAATACGGCTGCAACGATAGCTAGATCTGTAGCTGGATCATCTATCCTAAACCCTCCAGCCACATTTAGAAATACATCTTTATTTGCTAACCGATACCCCCCTTTTTTCTCAATCACTGCAAGCAACATACTCAATCGCCTTGAATCTAACCCTGTTGCCGACCGCTGAGGTGTAGCATACGGGGAGACCCCAACCAAAGACTGTAACTCCATTAACATAGGTCGATTACCTTCTAAAGAAGCTGCTACTGCAATACCGCTTAATGAATCCTCTCGCTGGGATAACAAGACCTCAGATGGATTATTGACCTCTCTAAGACCATTACCCGACATCTCAAAAATGCCAAGCTCAGAAGCCGATCCAAATCTATTCTTTACTGCTCTTAAGATACGATATCCATAGTGTTGATCCCCTTCAAATTGCAAAACGGTGTCAACCATATGTTCTAATATCTTCGGACCAGCAATAGTTCCATCTTTTGTGATATGACCAATCAAGATTACAGGAATAGAAGTAGTCTTAGCAAACTTCTGCAAAACCGAAGCACTTTCTCTTATTTGAGGTATACTACCTGCTGTAGATTCCAAAAGCGGATTAACTATAGTTTGAATAGAATCTATTATGACTAGTCCTGGATTTAATTGACGAGCATGTTCGGTAATTACCTCCGTTGAGGTGTCTGTAAGAATATAGATATCTGATTGCTCTGTTTTAAGTCTGTCTGCTCTCATCCTAATTTGTTCGCCACTTTCCTCCCCAGAAACATACAAGATTCTTGTACCCTTCATCTGGAGGGCCACCTGAAGCATAAGAGTAGATTTACCGATTCCGGGTTCACCCCCTACAAGTATAATACTTCCAGGAACCAATCCACCTCCCAAAACACGATTTAACTCTTCATTCTCTGTTGAAATACGCTTTAAAGTTAGAGATTCGATTGTATGTAATGGTCTAGCAGTTAAACTAATAAGTGATCCCTTACCACCTATACCAGGCTCATTACGGGTAACTATCGATTCCTCCATCGTGTTCCACTCCCCACAAGAAGGACAACGGCCAAGCCATTTACCGGCTTGAGCCCCACAAGCTGAACAAAACCAAGCTGTTTTAATTTTTGCCAAAATATAAGGTCTTTAGTACAAATGTAACAAGATCATACCTCAAATTGGCCTACAATTTTCAAATTCTAACCATAAATTTCACTAATATCTCTCACATTTTTTCAATATGCACCAATCCTTTTACTAACCTAATCGAAAATATAGTCCTAGACTTATTATATTCATAACCTACATCACTAAAACTTATCAGGACCATAGAAAGACAAAAGCAAATTGAAGTATTAAAATTTTAACATGATCTAAATACTTTCCCTAATCTTCTTTTCAATAGCAGTTGTACTATAACCAGAGGTCAATTCTATAGTGGCTACCCTCCCTCCTTTTGCCATAACGATATCATAGCCAACAATATCTTCTGGTTTATAGTCAGCTCCCTTGACTAAAACATCAGGTTGAATAACAGATATCAAATTATAGGGTGTATCTTCATCAAAGAAGACCACTGCATCAACAAATTTTATAGAAGACAAAATCATGGATCTCATATTCTCATCATTGATGGGCCTATGAGAACCCTTTAGCCGCCGAACAGAAGAATCACTATTCAAACCAATAATCAATACATCGCCCTCCTCTTTAGATTTAGCTAAATACTCTATATGACCCAAATGAACAATGTCAAAACATCCATTCGTAAAGACAATTTGCTTATCCTTAAACTGCCAGTAAGCAAGTAATCTATTAAAGGCAGGACTATTTGCAGACTCAAAAATGTTCTTTTTGATTAAATCAAGCTTTTGCATTTTTCCAACGATTATAAAAAGGTACAAGCATCATAGAGGCTAGTCCCATAAATATTATTAAAGCAGTCTGAGAACTCCAAAGAAGCCAACCCATGGCATAGCCAGTGGTTGATGAAATTCCATATAACATTAAGGTCTCAGCCGCAATGGCTTGATATACCCCAATGCCACCCTGGACAACCATGATACCCACCGAGCCAAAAACCAAGACAGCTAAACCGGCATTCGGACTTAAAGAGGATGTCTCAGGTAAACTAAAAAAGACTAAATATGACATCAGGAAATAACATAACCAAATGCCAAATGTCAAGGCGGAGAATAACAAAGGTTGACGAAGCTGAATTAATGCCTTCATTCCCTCAAGAAAGCCTTTTATCATGTCTCGGATCTTAATCACAAACTTAAGATGATAAAACCTCTTACGAAAAAGATAAAGAATACTAATAAGGACAACCCCGAAGAAAAACACGCTATAAAACCATAGGCTTAAGTTACCTGCAGCTATAAATTTGCCAAAAAGCGGCATATAAATTCTATCATAGATATAATCTTTAAGCAACTGAAACTGCAATGCCAAATTAAAAAAGAACAATAAAATAAAAACAATCATATCTAAAGCTCTCTCAGATATGACTGTTCCAAATGATTTATTAAAGGGAATCTGTTCATAACGGGTTAAAACACCGCATCGGCTCACTTCTCCAAGACGAGGAACTGCGGTATTGGCAAGATATCCAATAAAAACAGCGAAAAAGACATTAGTATATCTAGGTTTATAACCCAAAGGTTCCATCAGGATCTTCCAACGCCAGGCCCTTAGACCATGACTCGTTATCCCGATTAAGATAGCTAAGGATATTATTCCATAGTCAGCTCTTTTAAATGATTGAATTACTTCTGCAATCTGATCAGGAGTGAGTGTTCTGACGAAAAGCCAAATAAAGAGAAAGCCTATACCAAGAAAGAAAGAGATTTTTAGGCCTGAGAATATTTTATGTTTCAAGTGGTTGGAATTTTGTTATTTTCATCAGGGAATAGAATTGCCGGTTGATGACTTTTAGCCTCTTCAGGAGTCATACTCGCATAAGAGACAATAATGACCAGATCACCGGGTGCGACTTTACGAGCAGCTGCCCCATTTATACCTATTACACCACTACCCCGTTCCCCTTTAATAACATAGGTATCAAAACGTTCACCATTATTAATATCATAAATGTGAACACGTTCATTCTCTATCAAATTAACAGCATCCATAAGATTTTCATCTATAGTAATACTGCCAATATAATTTAGATCGGCAACTGTTATTGTTGCACGATGTATTTTAGATTTTAGTACATCGATAAACATGACCTCAAATTTAAGAACGATACATCAAATTATCAATAAGTCTAACACCTCCCAAGTAGACAGCGATACATGCAATTACCGATTTTGATTCATCCCACTGGTCAATCGGCTGTAAAGTATTTGCATCAACAATTGAGAAATACTCAAGAGAAAACTCGTTAATTTGCTCAAATTTAGATGAAACCCACTTTTCAGTCTGCTTTGGACTAAGTGAATGGCTCATCTTTTTTCCTTCCGATAATAGCTCGAAAATTTTAGGAGCCAGTGATCTGGCCTTTTGATCAAGGCGCATATTTCTTGAACTCATAGCCAAACCATCAGGCTCTCGTACAATGGAGCAAGGTATTACTTTTACTGCACTACCTACTAATTCAACCATCCGTTTGATAATAGCAAGCTGCTGATAATCTTTTTCGCCAAAGTAAGCATGTTGAGGCTGTACGATCTCGAATAGACGCTTTACAACCACTCCAACACCATTGAAATGCCCCGGGCGATAGAACCCTTCCATTACTTTCTCTAGATTGCCAAAATTGAATTGTTCATTAGGCTGATCAGGATACATCTCCTCAACAGAAGGAGCAAATACAACGTCACATCCAGCTCCTTCCAATAACATTACATCATGATCAAGTGTTCGAGGGTATTTCTGTAAATCCTCTTGATTATTGAATTGGATAGGATTAACAAAAATGCTAACAACAACCGTGTCATTTTCTGATTTTGCTCTTCTAACTAATGAAAGGTGCCCCTCATGCAAGGCCCCCATGGTTGGAACAAAACCCAGACTACATCTATCCCCATTTTTTGAATGCAGATAGGATTGAAGATCAGCTATCTTTTCAAAAACAATCATCTTTTGATATTTAATATATTTGATATTGCCAGCTCAATAGGTTCGGCAGAAATTCCCTTGAAATCCTTTACCGAGAATAACATTGCCATTAATCTCGGTACCAGATACTTGCTATGATCATCCCACGTCCCCATTACTACAACAAACTTCACTTCCTTTAGTTTAACTCCAAGATCCAATAAAACCTGTGAGTCACATTGATAAGAATCTAAACCATTCAAGTAAGATTCTTTAAAGAAACTAACCTTTAAACTCCCGGCATTTACATATTGTTTCAATATATCAATGCCAGTCACAGGATCTTTAACTACCTCATTATATGTCTTTTTATGAGCACATCCATAGCTGAATAACACGACCACGGAAATAACCATAAAACACAATCTTCTCATTTTCAATTATTTTGAAAACACAGCGGTATGCATAAAAAACGGGAGCAAAGGTATAAAAACCCTTACTCCCACCTAGTATTAAAAACTAAAATTTAAGATTTACAGCCTCGACTGACTTAATTTCAGGTATTGCTTTCTTTACAGCCTGTTCAACTCCGTTTTTCAGAGTCATAGTAGAAAAAGGGCAAGAGCCACAAGCACCGGTTAATTTTACATTCACCGTAAGATCATCCGTTAACTCAACAAAATCAATATCACCACCATCTTGTTGAAGATAGGGACGAATCTGATCAAGTACATTACGCACTTTGTTTTCAATAATAAGCTTTTCCATATAATTATTTGTCTATCTGCTTTGATATTAACGCTACAAAGTTAGTTAATTTATAAAGGCTAATAAGGCTTGAAAACAAAGCAGCTCTCAGTTTTTGAGAGCTGCTTTGTTTAAAGTCTATTATAATCCTAAAGCTTTCAGTCCTTGATCAAAGATAATGTCTCTTGGAATGCCAGCAGTAGATATTTTATCAAGATCCTTCTGAAGATCTGGCATGATAACTCCTTTTTCCTTAACAAGGTTTATGGTTCCCTCATAATCACCGTTACCTTGAAGAACCAAGATCATACCGCTTAAATCAGCTACAGCCTGTTTCATTTTCTCAAAATCGACCGTATATAATCCTGTTGAAGCATCTCTTGTAAATGCACCATGTTCACCTAAGTAATTAAAAGAAAGCATGTTTGCTTTACCATGGGCAGAAGAGGCACCGAATCTAACGCTTCTAAAAATACCCGCAACAAAAGTCACATAATTATCCATTAAGTCCTTATCCTTGAATTCGCCCATTTCATTGAGCTTAGTTATCAGATAAAGGCCTAGGATGTCAGCTTTAGCTTCCTCAATGCTGGTATAGCCTTCCTTAAGGGCATCTCTAACATTTCCTTTGCCATTGATTGTTTTTGTTATCCCCAAGCCATGGGCTGATTCATGGAACATTGTATTTTCAAAGAAAGCTTCAAATTTAACATGCTTCATCTGTTCAGGATTCAAGACTTGGCCAGCAATAGGAACAAGAATCTTTTCAAATTTAGCCTGCATGGCATTCTTTAGTTGAAGTTTACGAGTTCCTTTTTCCCTATGAATTCTGGGGTCATTTGGAAGGTTAATTGCGATGGTCTTACTACCACCATTACAATCACCGGCGTAGTAAATAACATCATAAACACCTAAGTCAGAAGCACTACCAGGTACTTCTGTTTTATATTTATCATCTACTGGTAATGACTTTTGTAAAGCAGGGAAAAGAGCAGCGAAGTGAAGTACCTTTTGGCTCCACTCTTTATCCTTTACTAAAACAAAAGATTCAAAAGAGGTCTTATAACCAAATAATTGATCCTCGTAGTTTTCAATAGGTCCAACTACAAAATCGATACCATTATCCTTCATATCCATCCATACATTATCACTAGGATAATAATCATTAGACAGAAGTGCTTCTGCTCTAAGTTTAAGGTAACTCTTCAACCCTGGGTCTTCAGCCAACTCAGAAGCCTTTAAGATAAGCTCTGATGCCTTCTTAAGTTTCTCACCATAAAATACACTGTAAGGAATAACTTCCAACGATTTATCCTCTTTTCTGACTATAACCGTATAATTATCCGTCTTTTTTGGATCAGGAAGTGCTTCAAACTCCTCTTTAGTCATATCAGCTGGATAAAAATTTGCTCCTGCTGGTTTTTCACCAACACCTGCAACGAAAGGTTTGTTACCATCTAGACGATCCCAAGGGCCATAATTAATGTTAAAGAATTCAATAGCGGCACTATCAGTTAATGAATCTGGACGCACATTTTTATCACCCCAAGCTTGTTGCCAATAAAGATCATCCATGATTTCGGCTGCTTGAATAAGCAAAGGTAACATCTCCTTTTCTTTTGGAGTAAGCTTAGAAAGGTCAGTGGTAAGAGTAAACTTAGCATACTCATCGACCTTCTGTTGAAGTGGCGACTTATCTTGGTTCTTAGGCTTTGTTGCACACGCGGCCAATGCAATAACCATAAGGATAAAAATAGAATTTTTGATCATGATTAAATTATTTTGTGGTTTAATGGTTTCGATAGACAAACCTACTAAAAACCTTGAACATAGTAATCGCCAGGATCACCTTAGAGACTAAGTTCAGTTGCAGGATCCCAAAAATAATTGGTAAAATTGACAATTTGGTCATTTTCTATCTGCATACCCTCCTTTTCAAGAAGCTGTTGCATTAGGTTCTCATTAGCAAAATGATGTTTTCCAGTGAGATATCCTTTTCGATTGACAACACGATGAGCAGGCACCGGAATTTCTTGTGTGTGAGCCCCATTCATAGCCCATCCAACCATCCTTGAAGAACGCGCCATACCAAGGTATTTGGCAATGGCACCATAAGTAGTTACACGACCTTCAGGAATTAGACGAGCAACATCATATACCATTTCGAAAAAATCGTCACTCCGTGCCAATAAGGTTAATGTTTTAATGAGAATTGTATGTAATGAATTGGAGACCCTTGGGCTAAAAATTGTTTTTCATAAAAAGTCTGCACCGATTTAACATCACCTTCATAATTACTTTCATACAGCAAATCCGTATTGAAATGAACAGTATGATCCAATTGTTTCATAATCTCCAACGTATAATCATAGAGTCCTCGATTATCCGTTTTAAGATGAATAAGATGGTCATCAGACAAAATCATCCTAAAGCGGTTAAGGAGGTGTGGAGAGGTTAGACGTTTCCTCTCTCTGGCTTGTCTTGGTTGAGGATCAGGAAATGGTATCCAGATCTCCTGAATTTCTTTTGCAGCGAAGAGATTTGTAACTTGTTGGACATGAGTCCTGATAAAAGCAATATTCTTTAATCCCAGATCTAACGAATCCTTTGCTCCACGCCAGAGCCTTGCCCCTTTCAGATCGATTGCAATGAAGTTACGATCAGGATATTTATTGGCTAAGTAGAAAGAGAACTCAGCTTTACCGGCACCTACTTCGAGGGTAATAGGATTATCATTACCAAAAAAGGTATTCCACTTTCCTTTCAGAGAGTAGCCATCCTTTAATTCATCATAGTTAGGCTGAAAAAAATGAGGAAATGACTTCACTTCCTCAAAATGAAACAATTTCTTTTTTGCCACAAGTAATTAATTCTGTTCTATTTTTCAAAAATTAACACCGGAAATCTATTTTTTAACGATCCAAGCACCTTTGGCAAGTCCATTGTTTACTCTCTTCAAGAGCTTCTCAGCTTCTTGTTGAGACGGGCTTAATCCGGCACTTACTCTAAACAAGCCATTTTTCCCTTTATCCAAGACTAAAGCTCCAAAGCCTTTAGCTTTAGCTTCATTAACAAATTTCTTTGCATTGTCTTCGGAAGAAAAGCAGCCTGCAATGACATGATATCCTTTCGAAGAATCAGAAGCCACTTTTGGGGGTTTACTATCCGTTTTGTTAGACTCTTTAGGTTTATTCTCGGCGATCTTAGCAGCTTCAGGTTTACTTTTTTGAGAAGTCTTAACCTCCTTGTTTGCAACCGCTTTCTCATCAGAATGAGAAGATTTTAGCTCATTCTTAGCCTTAACTCGTAAATCATCTGATTTTTCAGTCTTTTTATCAGCTATACTAATTGATCCTTTGTTTTTGGTGACTTTACTGTTAGTTACGGGAGTAGGATCATTAGAAACAGGAGCAGTCTCATTTCGATTTGAAGAGCTTACTTCAGCCTTTGAATTTTCTTCCGCCTTTATATCATTATTTAGGATAGGCTTTTTAGGAGCAGGAACAGCGGCTAACGACTCCATATCGGGCATCATTCCGGCTTGATCAAGAACAAATTCAGGTCCTTTAAAACTCTGATACAATAACCAGGAAGTAACAGCTAAAACAGGGAGCACCACCAAGACCCATCGTATTGCATTAGGCAAAGATCGACGCTTTAGAGGGATCTTTCTATCTTGAGGAGCTGGTCTGGAAACTCGTTGTTCATTTGTTCTTAAGATGGCCGGACTAGTAAATACTGGTAAGCCAAAAGCGTCAGCCAAATAATTACCACCTTCTAAAGGTAGAAAATCAATCAAATCATGAGTATCAAGCTTTAGAGTTCCTATTCCTGTAAAAGTAATGGAACGATGTAAGCGTAAATGGAGCTGACACTCGGCAGAGAAGATTCTTAGCTTTTCGAGTGCATCATGATAAGTGATATTGAAGGCAGAGGCAACATACTTTGCAAGAATACCATCATTGACCTTTAGAGCGGCATTGAAAGCTACCGTTCTAGAAGGTGGGGTAAAAACATGTTGAACCGGATGGATACTTGCAGGCACATATTGAAGTAGAAACCCGCCAAAGTTGGGGATAACCACGCAATCATGAGCATAAAGCAGCTCGCATATTAGTTCATTAATTACAATAGATTGATCAGACATGATGGTCTCATTTTCACAAAGATAACATACTTTACTCCCGATTTCAAGGTTTGTTAATAACTTTCAACAAATCTTCAGGAGTATCAATTGAGACACCCTCGTGCATGGTTATTTTCGTTTGAATTTTAAACCCATTCCACAACCATCTGAGTTGCTCAAGCGACTCTAGCTGTTCAAGTTCAGCTGTTGGTAACATAGCCAACTTTTTCAGAACAGAACCTCTATAGCCGTAAATTCCAAGGTGTTTAAAGAACTTACCCTTTTCAATCCAGTTTTGTTGTTCTTCACCTCTAATATAAGGTATTGCCTGACGGCTGAACAACATAGCCTGACCTTTAGAGTCACACACTACTTTTACGGCATTTGGATTAAAAAGTTCCGTATAATCGCTAATTGGCCTAATTAAAGTTGCGATATCAGCATCAGGGTTTTCAAAAGCGCTAACAACCAAGTCTATCTGCTCTGGGTCAATGAATGGTTCGTCGCCCTGAATATTTACCACGACATCGGGCAACTTATCTTGGTAACAATTTATTACAGCTTCATAGCAACGATCTGTTCCAGATAAATGAGACTCTTTGGTCATAACTACTTTTCCACCATTTTTTTCCACATGCTTAAATATGGTTGCATTGTCAGTAGCAACAATGACATCATCAAGCAGTTTAGCCTTAGAAGCTTGTTCGAAAACCCTAATAATCATAGATTTTCCATCTATCATTGCAAGAGGCTTACCAGGGTAACGAGACGAGGCATATCTAGCAGGAATTATTCCAATTCTCATTCTTCTATCATTTGATCTTATGTTGAGCAAAATTACTGAACAAAACTGAAAAACGAAATAAAGCGTCTGATCAAACCAACGACCTCTTCGCTCGCCCTTCGCTCTCCCTTCGCTCTCCCTTCGTTTCACATGGCTATTTAAACGGAAAAATCCGAACCGAAAAGAGAGAGCAAAAGAAGAAAAAATTCAATTTCAGGAATTGCTGGTTACTCTTTGGATAGAGAAAGAGCGAAGAAGATATGGAGAGAGAGCGAAGGGAGATAGAAAAAAGCAAGTGAAATCAGATTAGGAAGGAACATTTGCAGGAGCGAACCAAAGTTCAAAGAGAAAATCGACAACGAGCAAATGGAGATAAAAACGCTAATGACCAGAAGAGTATAAAGCATTATTTATTTGAATTAATTCTAAATTAGCAAAACTGATATCGTAAACGTTTGCGAATTAGTGAATAATTAAGTTAAAAAGCTTAATTTCGTACCACATTAAAATAAAATCCAATAACAACAAAATCACATATTTATGGCAAAAGTTGTAGGCGATATTGTAATAGACATAGAGCGTTGCAAAGGCTGCGAAGTATGTACGACAGCCTGTCCGCAGGATGTCATTGCCATGGCTAGCGAAGTTAATGGTAAGGGTTACCATTATGCTACGAAGGTTAATGGTAATTGCATAGGCTGCTCAAACTGCGCTGTAGTTTGTCCCGATGCTGTTATAACAGTATATCGTGCCAAAATATAATGATCAATCACAGATAAAATAAAAATCAAGGGATGAAAGAACTGAAGTTAATGAAGGGCAACGAGGCAGTAGCAGAGGCTGCAATCCGAGCCGGAGCCGATGCCTATTTTGGATATCCCATCACTCCGCAGAGTGAAGTATTGGAATACTTAATGGCAGAGAGGCCATATGAGCGTACCGGTATGGTAGTTCTGCAAGCTGAGAGTGAAGTAGCAGCCATTAACATGGTTTATGGCGGGGCTGCCTGTGGTAAAAAAGTTATCACGTCGTCATCGAGTCCCGGCATCAGTTTAAAGATGGAAGGGATCAGTTATATTGCAGGAGCAGAGTTACCTTGCGTAATATTGAATGTAGTTCGTGGCGGGCCCGGTTTAGGTACCATTCAGCCCTCCCAGAGTGACTATTTTCAAGCCACCAAAGGGGGAGGACATGGAGACTATCGGTTGCTTGTATTAGCGCCGGCTTCTGTGCAAGAGATGGCAGATCATGTAAAACTTGGTTTTGATTTAGCCTTTAAATATCGTAATCCAGTTATGATTTTATCAGATGGCGTTATTGGCCAAATGATGGAGAAGGTTGAGTTATTTGAACAGATGCCAAGGTTGACTGATGAAGAGGTAGCAGCAAATTATCCATGGGCTACTACTGGTAAACCAGCAGGAGTACCTCATAGAATCATCACCTCTTTAGAGCTTGATTCATCGAAACAAGAGAAGCACAATCACCATCTTCAGGAGAAATACCGCAAGATGCAGGAGAACGAGGTCATGTATGAGGCCATTCACACCGACGATGCTGAGTATTTGATTGTTGCATTCGGATCAAGTGCACGTATTTCACAGAAAGCGATAGATATGGCACGAGCAAAAGGGATAAAGGTCGGCATGATTCGTCCCATTACCCTCTTCCCCTATCCTAGCGAAATCATCAACAAATTAGCAGATCAAGTTAAGGGAATTCTGACAGTCGAAATGAATGCTGGTCAGATGATCGAAGATGTTAGACTTGCTGTTAATGGTAAAGTAAAAGTTGAACACTTTGGAAGATTTGGAGGGATGATTCCAAATCCTGAAGAAGTAGTAAAAGCGCTTGAACAAAAAATTATTGGAGGATAATCCATGGCTGAAACATTTGACAGACCCGAAATCCGTACTCCGGAGAACCTTGTATATAGCAAGACAAAGGTACTGACTGACAACATCATGCACTATTGCCCTGGTTGTGGTCACGGTACGACTCATCGTCTTTTAGCTGAAGTAATAGAAGAGATGGGGATTCAAAGCGAAACCATCGGCATTGCACCTGTAGGATGTTCTGTATTGGCCTACAACTATTTCGATGTCGATATGCAAGAGGCTGCACATGGAAGAGCACCCGCAGTCGCAACAGCTGTAAAACGGCTTTTCCCAAATAAATTCGTTTTCACCTATCAAGGTGATGGTGACCTTGCAGCTATTGGTACAGCTGAAACAATCCATGCTTGTAACCGTGGTGAGAACATTACTATCATCTTCGTTAATAATGGTATCTATGGAATGACAGGCGGACAGATGGCTCCTACCACTCTACCTGGCATGCCAACTGCTACAAGCCCCTATGGAAGAGAAGTTGCCACCATGGGAAATCCTCTTAAAATCACTGAACTCATCGCCCAGCTACCTGGCACTTACTTTGTTACTCGTCAGTCAGTACATACTCCCGCCAATGTACGTAAAGCCAAAAAAGCGATCCGTCAGGCAATTGAAAATCAAAAACTCAACCGCGGATTGAGTTTTGTGGAAGTGGTTTCAAACTGTAACTCTGGTTGGAAACTAACTCCTGTAAAAGCCAACAAGTGGATGGAAGAGAATATGTTCCCATTCTACCCTCTTGGAGACATCAAAGTCAATGGCGAATTGGTAAAGTAATCACAAATTAAAAAGAAGAAAATCATGACCGAAGAAATAATCATCGCCGGTTTTGGTGGACAGGGTGTGCTTTCCATGGGTAAAATCCTCGCCTACTCTGGCATTATGCAGGATCAAGAAGTTAGTTGGATGCCATCTTATGGTCCAGAAATGCGTGGCGGAACAGCAAATGTTACCGTTATCCTTAGCGATGAGCGAATTAGCTCTCCCGTCTTAAACGCTTTCGATACCGCTATCATTCTCAACCAACAATCTATGGATAAGTTCGAGAAAACCATCAAACCTGGTGGAACTCTTCTCTACGATCCTAATGGTATAACCCATCACCCCTCTCGCAAAGACATCAAAATATTTAAAATCCCAGCTGCGGAAGCTGCGGCTGCTATGGGTAACTCTAAAACTTTTAATATGATCGTTTTAGGTGCTTTCTTGAAAGCAAAACCCATTGTAAAAATGGAAAATGTTGAGAAAGGATTAAAGAAATCTCTTCCCATTAGACACCATAAATTAATCCCCATGAACATGGAGGCTATAACTAAAGGTGCTGAGCTCTTGGAAGAAATTGCTTAATCTTAGTCATACTTTATTAAAAAGAGGGATTTTATCCCTCTTTTTTTTTGCCAAAACCGAATTATTCAACCTTTACTCAATTCCTTTTGCGAATCTCATTTTATTCTATCTCTTTTTTTTGATAAATTCTGTTTTAACAAGATTTGCCTGTACTTTGAACTTAAAATATGCTTAAATTTATATCTCTAAGCACATTAACATCGGACTTCCCTTCTCTCTCTTTTTGGTTTTAGATAGAATATCTTTTAGGAAAACCCGCAACAGAAAAAGTAACTGAAATGCTCCACCATTTTAAAAGGATTTTGAAAACCAAACTATCTGATTCTAATAAAGCAGATAGCTTACTTTCTGAAAATCCAGATACGTTTTTTGCTCTTCATGGAATAGACTTCAATACTTTTACCAATCATGTTCTTGATAATATGACAGAAATGGTTTGGGCAAAAGATCTAGTTGGTAGATACATTTATTCGAATAAAGTACATAATGAAACCTTTCTTTTCACCTTACATAGCAGGGAGGCGATTGGTCATGATCACACCTGGTTTGCTGAAAGACAACGAAAAGAAGCACCTGAAAGAAACGACTGGCATACATTTGATCTAGACTGTTCCGACAGTGACCAACAGATAATTAAAACGGGGATAGCCGGAAGATTCATTGAAACTGGTTATGTAAAAGGAGAGAAATTAGTTCTTGATGTCTATAAGTCGCCTATCAGAAATGCAAAAGGTGAAATCATCGGTGTGGTTGGTTCAGCAAGAGATATTTCCCACCAAACACTAATTGAAGAAGAATTAGCCTCTAGCCGCATTCAACATGAGGCAATCCTCTCTGCCATCCCTGACATGATGTACCTTTTTGATGAAAATGGAAACTTCATTAATATTCATATAGGAGCAGAAGAAAAGATTAACAACCCATTTTGCAATTTTAACGTAAAAA
>Ga0209066_10001792_pt1 | contig 27586 bp, 36 predicted proteins | sample All_14_2_FD_187198 | JGI IMG/M metagenome (GOLD analysis project Ga0209066, IMG submission 187198) | Freshwater microbial communities in response to fracking from Pennsylvania, USA - Allegheny Zone_MetaG_DW_15 (SPAdes) (version 2) ...
CCGGCGGTGCGAGGTCTTCTTCGCCCATCCCTTCAGGGCCTCCGAACGCGGCTCCAACGAAAACGCCAACCGCATCGTCCGCCGCTTCATCCCCAAGGGCGCCGACATCTCCGCGTTCACACGCAAAAAGGTCCAGCGGATCGAGGACTGGATCAACGCCCTCCCACGCAAAATCCTCGACGGACTTTCCGCCGAGGAGAAGGCCAGACGCTACTTCGAGGATAACATCGCATGAAAATCATCTCGCCTCTCTATCGCCTGCGTGCATTTGCTCTTGCAAGTCAGGAACGGGTGAATGCCACACCACGGACCCTTGCTCCGACCACGCTTTTTTGTATTTTAAAATATCAACGCACGTTGTAGAGTATAAGCCATCTTCATTCGCCAAGGCAGGTTTATCATGAAATTCTCTACGATGGGACACTACGGGTTACGGTCGCTGATCGACGTGGCCATGCATGAATGCTTGGGGCCTGTGACGTTGAACGACATTTCACAGCGACAGTCAATCTCCGTGAAATACCTGTGGCAGGTGATCGCACCGCTCAAGACAGCGGGGTTCCTGAGCGTGACGCGCGGCGCCAAGGGCGGCTACATGCTGGCGCGTCCGCCCCGTGAGATCAACATGCTGGATGTGCTGACCACCCTGGAGGGACCGATCTCCGTGCTGCAGTGCATGGAAGACGACCCCGTCTGCCACCGCGTGAAAACCTGCGCCGCACACACGCTGTGGACGGAAGTCAACGAGGCGATCGAAAAAACGCTTTCAGCGACCACGCTGGACACGCTCATTCGCAAACAGAAGCTGGCGCTTGAAGCGCAGAACGCAATCGTCTAGCCCATCCGGCCAGTCCCTGTTTGGTCAAGAGCCCGCACCGGCCGACGCCAGATACGCGACGATGGAGGCGTTGTTCCCGGAATATCCGTCGGTCGCCCTCGACTTGTCCATCCCCGCCGACAGAGACCGTCCAATCGCAGCCATCAGTTCATCGATCTTGAACGGCTTGGCCAGGTAGTCGAACACGCCTCGCCTGACAGCTTCAACCGTCGTGTCTTCAGACGCATAGGCCGTAACCATGATCACGGGCATCGTCGGGCAGAGCGCTTTGACATGACCCAACAGCTCCATGCCGTTCATTTTCGGCATGCGCAGATCGGTAATGACAAGATCAAACGGCGTCGTCTTCAGCTTATCGAGCGCGTCATGTCCGCTCTCAGCCGTCACCCCCTCATGACCTTTCGTCCGCAGAAGCTGCTGCAACAGGGTCTGGATGCGCGGGTCGTCGTCGACGATCAGGATCTTAGCCATAGCGCCCTCACTTCCTCAGACACCCCAGTCTGTTTACGGTATAATCATAAACCCGAGGGCAAGATTGCGCAACATGCTGATGAAGAAAAACAACGGCGGGGCCCTGCCGCACCGCGGCCTTCTCTCCGAGTGTCATCCCCCGTCCGCCCGACGGCTAGGCCAATCATTCTCCGGACCTCCAGAAATCACAACTTTTTTTAGATCCATATTTGTCAGTTAAGCCCTTTTGCCATTTTTTAAAAAGACTGAGATTACAATTGTGTCTTTTTCATCATCGCCCTCCGGAAAAAAATTTCCACACCGTCAACGGCCCGCATATAAATGGTCCCCTTGTGCAGGCTAAATTGGCTAAAAACGGCCGTTTCCAGCCCATCGCAACCCTTTGGCACAGCCCATGCAATTCACATCCTGTCGAGACAAATTGCGCCAACCCCCAACTGTGTTGAACCTCGAGATCGGACACCCGACATGAAAAAAACACTCACGCCCCAAGCACCTGCACTCGCGACAACTCCCCTCAGCAAACGCGATTTTCTCCGGAGAGTCGGCGTCGGCGGAACGGCATCAGTCGTCGCTTCCGTAGCTCTCTCCGGCTGCGGCAAGGCTGAGGCCCCGTCAGCCGCCGGAGCCCCGAACGTCGTCACGAAATCGAAAACCGCCATCAAGTGGCGCCTGCAGACGTACGCCGGCGCCGCCCTCGGCGAGCACGTCATCAAGCCTGCGATCGAAGCGTTCAACAAAGCCGCCAACGGCGAAATGCGGATCGATCTGTTCTACGCCGACCAGCTCATCCCCACAAGCGAGCTGTACCTCGCCTTGCAGAAGGGCACGATCGACTGCGTGCAGTCCGACGACGACTCGATGCAGGCCCCGGCCGACGTCAAAGTGTTCGGCGGCTATTTCCCCTTCGCGACGCGCTACAGCCTGGACGTGCCGGCCCTCTTCCACCAGTTCGGTTTGGATAAGATCTGGAGCGAGTCCTACAAAGAGGCCAGCAAAGGCGCGGTCACCTGGCTCAGCGCAGGCGCCTGGGACCCCTGCCACTTCGCCACAAAGAAGCCCGTCAACTCGCTCGCCGACCTCAAGGGTCTGAAGGTCTACACCTTCCCGACGGCCGGCAAGTTCCTGCAGCGCTTCGGCGTCACGGCCGTCACGCTGCCCTACGAGGACGTCGTCATGGCCCTGCGCACCGGGCAGCTCGACGCCGTCTGCTGGTCGGGGATTACGGAGGACTATACCGTGGGCTGGGCTGACGCCACGAAGTACTTCCTCACGAACAACATCTGCGGCGCCTGGATCGGCCATTTCTTCACCAACACCAAGGCTTGGCAGGCCGTGCCCGAACACCTGCAGACGCTCTTCAAAGTCTGCATGGACAGCTCGCACTACTACCGCCAGCACTGGTACTGGGGCGGGGAAGCAGAAAAGCGCGTGAAGGGCGACAAGCTCCAGCTCTGCTCGATCCCCGACGGCGAGTGGAAGCTCGTCGAGGACGAGGCCGTCAAGTTCTGGGACGAGATCGCCACCACGGGCGAGCGCGCCAAACAGGTCGTGCAGATCTTCCGCGACTACAACGCCCTGATGGCGAAAGCGGGCAAACCCTACCGGTATTAACGAACCCTCTGCTGCCGGGCGTATAGGCCCAGCGAATCCTCCTACCCCCACACCTCCTATACGCCCGGCAGCCCTTTCAGCGGAGGCTGAGCCATGTATGACAGAACCCTTGTTCTCGCGGCGCAACGCTTCACGCGAGGCGTCGATAAAATCAACCGCGCGGTCGGACACGTCGCGATGTACCTGCTGGTCGTCATGATGGGCATCCTGCTCTGGTCCGTGTTCACCAACACGCTCAACAGGCCCGCGATCTGGGTCATGGAAATGGCGCAGTTCACCATGGCCGCCTACTACCTGGTCGGCGCCGCCTTCTCCATGCAGCAAGAGGCCCACGTGCGCATGGATTTCCTGTATGAGCGCTGGAACCGGCGCAAGCGCTCGCTGGTGGATTCCCTCACCAGCGTCTGCCTGATCTTTTATCTCGCGCTGCTCGTTTTCGGCGGCTGGGAGAGCTCCTCCGCTGCCCTCGAGTTCGGCCAAAGGAACCACACGGTCTGGGCCCCCTACATGGCCCCGATCAAAATCATCATGACCGCCGGCATGGCGCTTATGCTGCTGCAAGCGCTCTCCGAACTCGTCAAAGACCTCTTCCGTGCCTGCGGCCAAGAACTCCACGCCATCACCTTCGACAAGGCGCCTGCCCACGGTCTCCAGGCGACCTTGGCGGCTCTCGAGCAAGCCTGACCCACTCCCGCCTCGTAACGCTTAACGCTTACCCCCCCTCACACCATGGCCCCGACACTGATCATTCTGTTGATGTTCTCCTCGATGATGATGCTGATGCTCACCGGACAGCGCGTCTTCGGCGTCATCGGGTTCGTGGGCTCGCTCTGCGGCCTGCTGCTGTGGGGACACGGCGGCGGAGCCGACATGAGCTTCAACGCGGCCGTCAAGCTCTTCAACTGGTATCCGATGCTCTCCTTGCCCATGTTCATCTTCATGGGCTACATGATCTCCGAGGCCGGCATCGCCAACGACCTGTACCGCGCCCTGCACGTCTGGATGGGCGGCCTGCGCGGCGGGCTCGCCATCGGCACCGTGGTGCTGATGGTGCTCATCTCCGCCATGAACGGACTCTCGGTTGCAGGCATGGCAATCGGCTGCAGCGTCGCCCTCCCCGAGCTGGTCAAACGCAACTACGACAAGCGCATGATCTCGGGCGTCATCCAGGCCTCATCCTCGCTCGGCATCCTCATCCCGCCTTCGGTCGTGCTCGTGCTCTACGGGATGATCGCCCGCGAGAACATCGAGCGGCTCTGGCTCGCCGGCATCGTCCCCGGCTTGATGATGGCCCTCGTTTTCATCGTCTACATCGCGGTCCGCTGCAAGCTCAACCCTTCGCTCGGCCCCGCCCTGCCAGCCGCCGAACGCGCCTTCTCCCGAAGCGAAAAAATACGCGTTCTGGGCGCAGGGCTCATTCCACTCGCCCTGATGCTGATCGTCATCGGCTCCTTCTTCTCCGGCTTCGCCTCGCTCGCCGAAAGCTCCGCCATCGGCGCCCTCTGCGCCTTCCTCGTGGCCTGCGCCAAACGCCGCGTGACGCGGCAGGCCATCCGCAACACCCTCGTGCAGACGCTCAACGCTTCAGCCATGTTCATGTGGGTCATGATGGCCGCCCTCGTCTTTGGCGCGGTCTTCGACGGGCTGGGAGCGGTCCGCGCCATCGAGAACCTCTTCACCGACCTCGGCATCTCCCGCTGGGGCATTCTTCTGCTCATGCAGCTCTCCTTCATCATCATGGGCATCTTTCTGGACGATACGGCCATGCTCGTGATCGTCGCCCCGCTCTATGTCCCGCTGCTGATCAAGCTCGGCTTCAACCCCGTCTGGTTCGGGGTGCTTTACACCATCACCTGCCAGATCGCCTACCTGACGCCGCCTTTCGGCTACAACCTCTTCCTGATGCGCGCCATGTCGCCGCCCGATTTCACCATCCGCGACATCTATCTCTCGATCGTGCCCTTCGTCCTGCTGATGCTCCTCTGCCTGATCTTGACCATGGTCTTTCCGGACATCGCCCTCTGGCTCCCGAATCTGATCCACCCCGTCAAGTAGCGCCCCTCATGAACTCCCTCCGCCAGCTCATGGCTTGGGCCTCGCCCCTGCGGGCGGGGGACCTCCTCGCCGGACTCGCCGCGCCCGGCGCGGCGGAACGCGTGCGCGCCCAACGAGCGCTCGCGGACGTGCCCCTGACGCGCTTCCTCGAAGAGCCGCTCATCCCGTACGAATCCGACGACGTCACGCGCCTCATCCTCGACACCCACGACCGCGACGCCTTTGCGCCCGTCGCCGGACTCACCGTCGGCCAGTTCCGGGACTGGCTCCTGCGCTACGAAACGGACGCCGCCACTCTGGCGCTCCTCGCCCCCGGCCTCACCCCCGAGATGGCCGCAGCCGTCGCGAAGCTGATGGGCAACCAGGACCTCATACTCGTCGCCCAGAAATGCCGCGTCGTCACCGCCTTCCGCAACACCCTCGGGCTGCCCGGACGCCTCAGCGTGCGCCTCCAGCCCAACCACCCGACCGATGACCCGCGCGGCATCGCCGCCTCGATCCTCGACGGCCTGCTCTACGGCTGCGGCGACGCCGTGATCGGCATCAACCCCGCCACCGACAGCGTTCCCGCCATGGAGACGCTGCTGCGCCTGATCGACGAGCTGATCCGGCGCCACGAGATCCCCACCCAGTCGTGCGTGCTCGCCCACGTCACCACCGCACTCGACGTCATGCGCCGCGGCGCCCCCGTCGACCTCGTTTTCCAGTCCGTCGCCGGCACCGAAGCCGCCAACCGCAGTTTCGGCGTCACCCTCCCCCTGCTCGCCGAAGCGCGCGACGCCGCGCTCTCCTTGCGGCGCGGCACGGTCGGCGACAATGTGATGTACTTCGAGACCGGACAGGGCAGCGCCCTCTCCGCCGACGCCCACCACGGCGTGGATATGCAGACCTGTGAGGCCCGCGCCTACGCGGTCGCCCGAGCTTTCAAGCCGCTGCTCGTCAACACCGTGGTCGGCTTCATTGGCCCCGAATACCTCGCCAACGGCAAACAGATCATCCGCGCCGGCCTCGAAGACCACTTCTGCGGCAAGCTGCTCGGCCTGCCCATGGGCTGCGACGTCTGCTACACCAACCACGCCGACGCCGACCAGGACGACATGGACACGCTGCTCACGCTGCTCAGCGTCGCCGGCTGCACCTATGTCATGGGCATCCCCGGCGCGGCCGACGTCATGCTCGGCTACCAGTCCACCTCCTTCCACGACGTCCACTACGTGCGCCAGGCGCTCGGCCTGCGCCCCGCGCCCGAGTTCGAAGCGTGGCTGGAGCGCATGGGTGTCACCGCCGGCCTGCGCCTCGCCCCGCCTGCCGCCTCGCGCCCGCTGCTGGAAGGGGTGCCGCTGTGAAACCGGATGCGACGCACGACACTCGATGCTCGACGCTCGGAATCCATGGGGCCGCTTTCCCAACTCCTGACTCCTCATTCCGAACTCCTGACTCGGAGGCCGACCCTTGGGCGGCCCTCCGCCGGTTCACCGCCGCACGTATCGCGCTGGGCCGCACGGGCGGCAGCCCGCGCACCGCCACGCTGCTCGACTTCCGACTCTGCCATGCCCAGGCGCGCGACGCGGTCCACGCACCCTTTGACGCCCCCCGCCTCTGCGACGAGCTCTCCGCCCATCTGCACGACGCCGGACTCGCCTCGCTCTTCCCCTCGCCCCCCTGCCGCCTCCTCACCACAGCCGTCTCCGACCGCGCCACCTTCCTGGCCCGTCCGGACCTCGGCCGCCGGCTGAGCGACGCCTCGCGCGAGGCGGTGCGTGCGAACGCCTCGGCCTGGGGCCGCCGCGACCTCGCCCTCCTCGTTTCAGACGGCCTCTCCGCCCAGGCGGCCCTGCGACATGCCGCCGCGACCCTAGTCCCGCTCGCCGCTCGCCTCGCCGCATCGGGCTGGAGCTTCTTTCCCCTCTTCGTCGTGCCGTTCGCCCGCGTGAAGCTGCAGGACGAGCTCGGCGAACTGCTGAACGCCCGCCTCACCCTCATGCTGCTCGGCGAACGCCCCGGACTCGACTCGCCCGACAGCCTCGGCGCCTACTTCACGCACACCCCGCGCGCGGCCTGCCGCGACGCCGACCGCAACTGCGTCTCCAACATCCGGCCCGCAGGTCTGCAGCCCGCAGACGCCGCCGCCAAACTGGCCGACCTGCTGACGCGTTCCGTGCAGCTGGGCACCAGCGGCGTGACGCTGAAAGACACGGGCGCGCCCTCCGCCCTTCTTGACACAGACACCACGCGTTCACCGTAACGCCCGTGCCGCGAAACACATCGGCACCCCGCGCCTGCAACCGCTTCGTGAGAGGGAAAACCCTCTCATTCAGACGGAACACGCTGTGGTAAAATTTCTTCCCAGTTCAGCGAAACGCTGTCCATCCAGCTTCGGCGAACAGAATCAGAAAAGGGAGCCCGACATGACCATTCTCCGCACCTTGCATCCCCTCCATCTCATAGGACGCGGCCCCGTCTTGACCGCGCTGGCCGCCATTGCGGGCTCTCTCACCCTTTCCGCCTTCGCGCAGCCTCAGATCACCTCGTTCCAATCGAACGGCACGCTGAGCTGGACCGACCCGGCCCCTACGGGCACCAACATGTACGCCGTAGAATGGGCTTCCTCCCTCAACGGCAACTGGTCCTCCTGGGAGGACGCCGCCGGACGCCTCTCCGGGCTCGGCCCCTCGGGAACGGTCTCGGTGCCGATGTTCTACCGGGTCGTCGCCACAGACCCCACGAATGCGTCCACCCAGCGCTACACTTATTACGAGGAACTCCCCCCGCTGGATCCGCTCACACCGCTCGAAACCAACGAGATGCGCATCATCTTCATGGGCTCGATGATCCCCCTGCCGGTTCGCCGCGCACAGGCCGAAATGAGCGTCTTCGTGCAAGTCGGCTGGACCAACGACCCCAACGACCGCGTCTACGGCGGCCGCGCGAGGGACCAGTTCGTCTTCGACTGCGGCGCCGGCTGCTCGGCCAACTATGCGGCGGCGGTCGTCGGGTTCCGCCGCATGGACAAGGTGTTCATCAACCACCTGCATGGCGACCACATGAGCGACCTGAGCCACATCTACTGCTTCGGCCCTTCGGCGGACCGCAAGACGCCGCTCTACGTGTGGGGCTCCAAGCCTTCCGGCGTCGAAAGCCCCGCCGGCTCGAACATCTTTTATGACGACGGCACGAGCAACTTCTGCGCGTGCCTGCGGCAGGCCATGCGGTGGCACTCGGAGAGTTTCTGCTTTCAATCCACCTGCTACTCGAACTACGTGCCGCCGACCCAAGAGCAGTGGGGCCTGCCGTGCGCCCCCACGCCGGTCTGCGGCGACGACCCCAAAGACGCCTACGCCCTGGTGCCGATCGAGCTCGATTGGTCGCTGATCGGCGGCACGGCTTACGACAACGCCGAGACCCGGGCCAAGGTCACCCACTTCCCGGTCATTCACTGCCGCAAGGGGTCCATGGGCTACAAGCTCGAGTGGACCACCCCCGAAGGCGAAACGCTGCGCATGATCTACACGAGCGACACCAAGCCCGAGACCAACTGCATCGAGCAGGCCAAAAACGGCGGCACGGGTGTCGACGTCTTCATCCACGAGATGGTCATCCCGCCCGACGTCTGGGCCTACAAGAACATGGGGCTCAGCGCCCCGCCCAACCCCGGCGACCCGGCGTACCTCTCGTATCAGATGGCCGTCACGAACCTGACGAGCGTGCAGAACAGTTCGCACACGCCCCAAGGCGCCTTCGGATACATCCTCAGCCAGATCGAGCCCAAGCCCAAGCTCACGGTCGCCACGCATTTCCCGGCGGCCGACGACACCGTCGCCTCGGCCTTCGACAGCGTCGCGAACCACTGCCCCGAGATTCAGATGGGGCGCGACATCGTCTGGTCCTTCGACCTGATGGTGCTCCGCGTTTTCCCCGGCGGCCGCATCGAACAGCGCCGCATGGCGGTCTCGGACTACAGCTTCAACCCGCCCGTCCAGCTCGACGGCGCCACCTGCACTCCCAAGTACAACGACGGCAAGGGCGCGGGCGACCCCTACGCCCAGATCGACACCTCGGCGTCCATCTCCCCGACCAACACCGACGGCTCCGTCAACTTCCGCATCGACGGTTACTGAGGCGGCGGGCGGCGTCCCGCCGGGACGCCGCCGTCCTCATCCTCGCCAGCAGCACTTCTTATACTTCTTGCCACTGCCGCACGGACACGGATCATTGCGCCCCACCGCGAGCGGCGCGATGTAGGGCTCAAGCAGCCCGTCGTCCTCAAACGCGTCGTCCTCGTCCGACCCCAAGGCGAGCACGCCTTCTGCGACGGCGCGCGCGCCGAACCATTCGCTCTCCTCGCAGGAAACCCGCCTCACCCGCGCGGCCTGCACGCCGAGCGCAATGCGCACGTCCTCCACATCGCCCCCCCACAACAAATCGACGGCCCCCGCCTCGAAAGCGGCCTCGATCACGGCCAGCGACTCGACGGCCTTCAGGTCCACCAGCGCGCAGATCACAGAGGCGTTGACCGACGTCGCGTACGCGTCGAAGTGCAGCAGCCGATCCGTCAGCCCGCGCACGCAGAAGTCGCGGCACGCGGGCTTGTCCCGGCCGATCCGCCCGATGACCTCCGCGGCGGCCTCGAGCCCGTATTCGTCCTCAGGCTCTTCATCGAAATACGCCATGAGCGGAGCGAGCGACGGCTCGCCGATCTCCGCCAGCGTGTCAGGGACTTCGCCCGCCACCCACTCGTCGTCGCAGGCCCCGACACGCCACAGCAGATCGACCAAGGGTTTGGCCGCCTCAGCCGCACGCAACTGGCCGAGCGCGCGCCACGCATGCGGCAGCGCCCAAAAGCGCCGGTCCGTGAGCGGCACGGCGTACAGCTCTTCGTCGACCGCCAGATGCACCAGCGCGGCTACGTGCTCCTCCGTAATCCCCAAAGCCTCATAATCGACCTCCGTCTCGCCCGGATCGCCCAGCTGCAGCAGCTGCGCCACAGCGGGCGGATACTCGCTCTCCGGCAGGGTCACGTCCTCCCCGAGCCTCACGTCGAACGAGGCCAACTCCAACTCGTCGCGCACCCACGCCGGATGCACCCCTGGGGGGAAGATCAGCGCGCACTCGTCCTTTGAGCAGTCCAGCGCCTGGTCCCCGCAGGAGACACGCAGCAGGACGCCGCGGAACGTCAGCCAATCCTCCAACTCGGCCGCGAACCTCTGCGGCACACACGCGTAGAGCCCTTGCTCCGCATGCTGCCTGAGTTTGATCCGGCCCCGGTTTTCCACCTGAATCTTGCCCTTCTTTTTCATGCCTGTCTGCGTCTCTCCCTTTGGATGACCGCCGCGGCGCGGCCGCATCAGAGCCCCTCGGATTGCCACGCCTTGACCGCCGGCACGGGATGCACCAGCATCAGGACGTTGAGCGTCAAGTTGTCGCGCACCCGCCAGAGGCAGCCGAGCTCCATGGCCAAGATCAGGGCCACCACGAGCCAGAGGCGCGCCAGCCGCGCGATCAAAAAGCCGAGCGCCATCATGCCCACATCGCAGACGGAGTTGAGCACGCTGTCGCCGACGTACCCGACGGAGATCGTCGCCGTGCGGTAGCGGTCGATGATCAGCGGCGAATTCTCCAGCAGCTCCCAGCCGGCCTCCAGCAGCAGGGCCGCCAGAAACCTCACCCGGACCGGCGCGCGCCGCGCGACCAGCCACAGAAAACCGTAGAACAGCATGCCGTGGATCAGGTGGGAGAAGGAGTAGGCGTCCGCCACGCGCTGCGAGTTCGCGCTCGACCAGACGTCGCCCTCCCACCAGCCGAAACGCCCGTCCGGCCCGAGCGGCGAACGGCCGGACAGCAGTTCCAGCACGGCCAGCGCCGCACACACGCACGCCAGGCTCGCGAGGACGAAGCGGTGCCGCACCGCGAAGCGACCGCATGCCCGCAAAATGACGATCACCGATTGCATGGGCGCAGTATAGACGAGCGGACCGTCGCGCGCCACACGAAGTTCTTTCCAGGCGCGATCCGCACGCTTCCGGGCTCATCCCAACGACCTCGCATCCCTGAGGCAGGTGAGGACAACGAAGGGGTCCTGACCCGGAAACGGATGGGCGCCCCAGAGCGCGCTGCAGCGAGCCCGCTCATGTCATCTGCGGCCCGCGCATTTCATGAGATCGGCCAGCAGCAGACCGACGGGCGTCCCCGTCTTCAGCGAAATCTCGCGAATGACCGGATGAAGATCGGTTGTGTCCACGATGCGGTTGAAGTTCGGTTCACGTGTCGGAACTTCACGGCAGCGCCCGAAAGTCACGCCCGGCTCACACTCACCCACCACCGCCCTGTTTGAGGGATGCGGCATGGACGTAACTCTAATATCCCTTCACCGGCCCGTCAATCAGCGCCGATCCTATGTTTCCTCCCGCACGCCCCGGGGCGCTTTCGCTAGTTCGCGACCTCCACAAAGATCCCCTCGCCCGGCGCCAGCGTCAGTGCCGTGACGCCGTCGGCGTCAGGCTTCCACTCCACGCGCTGGCCGCGGGGCCACGCGATGACGCGGGAGCCGCGCAGCCGCAGCTTGACCTGCGCCGTCTGAAGCGCTTCCAGCTCGCTCATGTTCACCAGCGTGAAGGCGTGGCCGTCCCCCGCTTTGGCGTCGAAACAGCCGATCAGCAGCGGCTGCGCGCAGTCGATCCGCTCGATGACGGGAAAGCGCTCAACCGGCTGGCTGAAACGCAGATACGGCGTCGCGTCCGTGCAGCCGTGACTCCTCGCGCCCACGTTCGTGTAGCGGACAAAGGCGTCGGAGACGAACGCGAGCTCTTTGAAGACCGTGGCGGCCTCGTACCAGGCATTTTCGCGCGTGCCCCGGAGCGACACCAGCGAGGGGAACTCCGGCTGGTACCCGGCATAGGTCCAGCACAGCAGCCCCTTGCAGCCGAAGGAGAGCATGCAGTAGGACTGCCAGCGGAACTCCGCCTCCGTGGGCGTCCGCTTGCTCGGTACCCAGGCGAACGTCTGGATGCAGCACCAGAAGGCCTTGCCGTGTTCGCGCGCAGAACGCGCAATGACGTTGATCGACTCGCAGTACTCTTTGTAGGTCGTCCGCCGCCCGTTCGACCAGTTGAGCGGATAGATGTCGGTGCAGATGTACGGCACCTCGAACTGCTGGCAGAAGCGGTCGCAGTACTTTTTGTAGAGCGCGGGATCGGGGTCGTAGTACTCGATGGCCGCGGCAGACGCCCCGTACTTGAGCTGGGCGGCGTTGGCGTACATCGGAAGCAGGTTGATGTAAGGCAGCTTGCCGCCGGTCTCCCGGCTGTACCGCCTGCAGATCTCGGCCAGCTCGGCGTACTGCTCCGTCCCGGGCTCATCGGTGACGTAGGTGCCGGCAAAGCTCGGATGCTCAAAATAGTCCGCCGTCGCCGCGGCCGCGTCGCGGTACGCGCCATTGCCCAGGATCAGCTCCACGCCGTGCCGGTCGCACTCGCGCAGCAGCCAGTCGCGGCGGTCCGCTCCCGCCAGCGCCCCGTGCGCGATGAGCCAGTCGAAGCCCGCGGAACGGTACGTCGCGACAAAGTCATCCGTGATCGCCTCGGCCCGCAGATTGACCCAGGCGCCGATGCGGATGCGGTCGCGGGTCAGATGCTCGCGGGTGTAGGGCGAATCGATGGCCGATCCCAGCGCCCGCTTGATCGCCGCCTGCAGCGCGGCGGCCGCCGCGGCGCGGCTGGCAGGCTTGGCGCGCGCGTCCAGCTCGACCCCGTAGGCCCGCAGCTGCGCGAGCGCCCGCGCCCAGTCGGCCTCCGAAACCGACGCCTCCGGACGGAACGCGCGCGCCTCTGCCGCCCCGAGCACCTGCCGCGCCACCACAAACCGGACGGCCTGCCGCGCCGGCTCCGCCAGCTCCTCGATATCGTCCAGCGCCGCCTCGCCCTCCGCGAGCCGGTAGCTCCCGGGCTGACGCGCGACGAACCGCGTGTAACCGCGGCGGTTGGTGTCGCAGAGCGGGATCACCCGCTCGACGCCGTTGGCCTCCTTCGGCTGAAAAAGGACCACCGTCGTTTCCGACGGCTTCGCCACCTCGGCCGACCGCAGCAGGAAATCGCTCCGCTCATAGCCGTCAGACAGGCAGCCGCCGGGGACCCGCACCTGCTGCATGGGCGCGACAAAACGCGTGGGCTGCGAGTAGTCGGCCGCGTCCACGGCCGCGTCCAGGAAGCGCCGCGCCGCCTCCTGCGACGGGAAGAAACCGAACCGCGAGACCTCGCAGACGGAGTCCGCGTCGCTGGGGTTGATCGGGTCAAACCGGAACCCGGTGACCGTGCCGGTCCAGGCCTTGTGCTTGAACGCGCGCAGGTCCACGATCGCGGTGCGCCAGGTGTTGTCGCCGGTCACCGGAAACGGCGAGTAACTCTTGTCGGACAGCTCGGTCAGCGTATCGGTCGTGAAGAAGAGCCCGCCCTGTTTCACGGCGGTGCGGTATTTGTAGCGCACGGCAAAGAAGGGCCTGGCAGCGGCCGGAAACGCGTCCGACGCGTCCATCGGCATTGACACCGTCATGTCCGTGCCGGTCGGCACGAGTTTGGTGAGGCCGACTTCAGCGCAGAGCTGTCCCTGGCCGAGCGACATCAGCCGGACATCCGGCCCGTTGTTGAAGATCCAGGCCGGCTCGCGCGCCAGCAGCGCCGCGGCGCACAGCACACAGCCCAACGCGACACAAGGTTTCTTGATCATGACACCTCCTCGCTTCCGGACACAACGCCTCGCGTTTTCATCTCCCGCGCCCCCGGCGTCATGTGTTCTCACCCTATCAAAACGTCCGCATAAGGAGTACCAAATAATGGCGAACCGAACCTTCCCGGGCTCAGGGCAGCTCTGTTGAAGTCGGTGATTCGTAATCGTAATCTTGCTCGTAATCATCTGTTCGCTTTTGTAAACCACAGGTTTATCAATTATGCCCCAAGTCAAACCTGTCACAGTCTGCGATAAACCGTGAAAGCGCTTGCCCAGGCGCAGGGTTTGATCTACAGTTCTGAAGATACAGGTCGTGTTATTTGCGACACATTAGCGCATAATGAAACGAACAAAACCAGCTAAAGACATTGCCATGGCATTTGACGCCCCGCCCTTCACCCTTTCCGCCATAGCCGTCCGGCTCATCGCGGACATCGCCGCGCTGGCCGAGCGCTTTGCCATCCGCATGGAACAGCCTGACGCACTGCTGCTGCGCCGCGCCAACAAGATCAAATCCATCCGCTCGTCCCTCGCCATCGAGGGCAACACGCTTTCCGAGGAACAGGTTTCCGACATCCTCAACGGCAAGCCCGTTGTCGCCCCCCTCCGCCAGATTCAGGAAGTCAAAAACGCCATCGCCGCCTACGACCTCTACCCGAAGCTGAACCCCTTTTCAGTCAAGGACCTGTTGAAGGCGCATCAGGTCATGATGACCGCGCTGGATGACACCCCCGGACAATTCCGCCGCTCCGGCGTCGGCGTCACGGACGGCAAGCGCGTCATTCACATGGCTCCCCCCGCCGCCAACGTCCCCTCGCTGATCAACAACCTGTTCGGCTGGCTCAAGAAAGCCCCCGACCACCTGCTCGTCAAAAGCTGCGTCTTCCACTACGAATTCGAGTTCATCCACCCCTTCGCCGACGGCAACGGACGCATGGGCCGGCTTTGGCAGTCGCTCATCCTCGGCAAATGGAACCCCGTCTTCCAGTTCCTCCCGGTCGAAAACATGGTCCACGCCTCGCAACAGGCCTACTACGACGCCATCAACGCCAGTTCAGCGCAGGCCGACTGCGCGCCCTTCATTGACTTCATGCTCGGCGAAATCCATCGGACGCTCGATTCGCGTAAGGGTGAGCCTAAAGATGCAGGCATCGGAATAAAAATCGGTTTAAGCATCGGAATAAACGACACGCAAAAGCAAATCCTGTTGCTTGTCAAAGAGAATCGGGCCATCACGGCGGAGCAGCTTGCGGGAAGGATCGGCATTGCCCGGCGCAACATCGAAACGAACCTCGCCCAATTGAAAAAGACCGGCCTGCTCCGCCGCGTGGGCGCTAAACGAAACGGCCATTGGGAGATTATCAGCCCCTGACACCCCTCCGGCGAGTCCGTAACCATCGCCCTCGGTCACGGCCAGTCAGCCCGTTGGAGAAAGCTGAATGAGGTACTACCCATTGAATTGGGTAATGGGCAATCGATATGGGTATTTTATCGGGTATCTGAGTCCCGAATCTGACTGGCCCACGATTCAGGAAACCCTCGTGGACGCCATGACCCGCCTCGAAAACGCCCTCAAGCCGGCGCTCGATACGTTGAAGCTATAGCCGTTCACGCCCAGGTACACATAGAACAAAAAAAACAACCCCTTGCGCCGCAAGGGGTTGTCTAAAGCGATGGAGCGGGCGATGGGAATCGAACCGACAGCAATTCGGCCAGCCTTGTGAAAACCGGCATTTTCGCATCATTTTTGAGCGAAAACGACGCCAAAAGCTCGTTTTTCTTCCATGGGTTTATGTCGTTTAACCTTGTTTAGCCATACTACAACCATATAAAATCCCCTTTATTTTCGGGGGTAGCGTGATTCGCCATAATACTGGTGACAGGTCGAACTTTTGCACCTATCCTCCCCTCCGCCGCATGATCTGCACCTGTACGGGCAAGGCAACTTGTCGTGACAGCAATTCATGAACCAGTGGAAGATTTCGACTATGAGGCTTTTGCGGATTTTTTTCCGCATCCGGACGCGGGACAGATGATACCCTGACCGTCCGGCATAGTGTTCGTCACGGCGCGGCGCAAAAGCACGGTGATCATGTTGGAGCGGTTGCGCTCTTCCTTCACCGCAATCGCGTCAATGGCATCTACAAGCTCCTGCGGTATTGAAACGCTGATTTTGGTGCTGCCCTCAGCACGCATGTGGTGTCTGCTCGCGGTTTTCATGCTTCTCCTTGCTTGGTATTCCAAAAGAATAACAAATATTCCGATTGCATACCAATAGCTAAGTTGTCCTCTTTTTTACGCTTTCGTGCTTGCTCTGCTGTGCTCTGGCGTGCTACTTTTTCCGCCATGAAATCGAAAACGTCTTGCGGGAAGATCAGTCTGGCGCTGCCCCACGAGCTTTTGTCGAGGCTCGACGAGACGGCGAGGCGCGAGGGCCGGAGCCGTTCGGCCCAGGTGCGCTATACGTTGAACAAGGCTTTGGTCAGTCATCGTGTTCACGATGAGAAGAGCTGAGGCCGCCATGACTGTCGTATTGCAGATCGAACCGTTGTGGGGCAATGCGGCGACCGTGTCGGCGCTCTATGGGATTCCGAGGAACCGGCTGCTTGAGCTGGCGAAGTCGGGGCACATCCGGGCGCGGAAGCTGTCGCCGGATTCGCGGTCGGCCACTACCGTCTTCCGGACGGCGGACGTGAGGGACTGGCTGGAGAACGAGGCGTCCAAACCCCGGCTGGAGGCGTTCGCGCCCACGCACGTGCGCCCCCAGCCCGAAACTGAACCGGAGCCGGAGGCGAGGCCCCCCCACGCGCTTCACGTCCCCGGCGATAAGGGAGACGCGCTATGACCGACCGCGGGAGAGCCGAAGCCGAGGTGTGCCGCTTGCGACACATGCATACCGGGCTGTATGTGGCGCGGACGCTGCGGCATGCGGCATCGGACTCGGCTTTGGTTGACGGGGTGAGCCTGCTGCTCGACAGGCAGGCCAACGCCGCGCTCTTTGACCGTTCGAGCGCCGGCCGGGTGGCCGACGCGTGGATCGCGCTGACCGGTGATAACCGTATCGAGATTGAACCGCTGGAGGGCTGAGGCATGAAGGGACTGTACGCGTTTACGGTGAAACCCCATTGGGGGCTGCTGATCCGGGCCGGGCTCAAGACGGTCGAGAACCGCAATTTCCGCGCGCCGACGGGCACCTATCTTGTCCACTGCGCAAACCGCGTCACCTTCGTCCAGTGGGCGGTAGCCAAGGATTGGGTAAGCGACCGCATCGGGGCGCATGTCGCGTTCCCCTCGTATTCCGAGTGCCTGGAGTGGCGCGGGTGCGTGTGCTGCGGGGTGCGTGTGGTGTCGGCGCTGACGGAGTCGGAGGACCCTTGGTTCATGCTTGGGCGCGTGGCGTGGGAACTGGAACGCCCAGTCCCCTATCCGCACGGGATCAGGGCCCGCGGCGGGCTCGGCGTGTGGCCGGTCGACTCGGACGTGGTCCGAAAGGTGATGCGCATGGCAAACGAAAAGGGGGAATTATGATCGAGGTGACCGGACGCAGTATGCACAAGGTCGAGTTCGACACGGCCAATCCTGCGGAGGCGATCCTGCGCTTCCGCAACCTGTTCCCCGGCGCGACCGTCGAGACGGTCGGCGACGAGGCTTTTATCGCGCTGTGCGAGGCATGCGGCAAACCGATTTTCGAGGGTGAGCCGTACGAGACCGACGAAGACGCGTATCTCTGCGGCGAGTGCTGCGGGGCTGAAGAAGTTCAGTAGTGCGCGAGTTCATTATTGCGTTAGTCGAGACGATATTTGCCGCGAAGAATCGAAGGGCACGAATAGTCCCGAGGAGAGATGTCATGCGGTCCGCCTTCAATGTGTTTCGATTTCTGGGCTCACTGGTCTGGGCTGGCATACGGACGTGGTGGGCGTTCAGGGGCGAGCGCGGCGTCGAGGCCGACGATCCGGACAAGGAGAGGGAAGAAGGTCGTTAGTTCATTATTGCGGGAGTGCGTTGGTTGTGTGGAGAGAGCGCCGTGGCAAAGAAAACAAAGAAGATCACCTCCCGCGAAATGATCGCGAGCGCATTGGCCTCGCAGAAGGTGGTGCGGCAGACGAAAGTCCGGATGGACCGCGATCTGTACGAGCGGGCCGCGGTCTGCGCCCGCGCGGTGGATGAGACTGTTTCCCGATGGCTGGATCTCTGCACGCGGCCGCACAACCTGTATCGGGCGCAGGCGGCGGGTGTAGCAATTCCGGATGCGTGGCTATCTGCTACGCGTGAGGGTGTTGTTGCGACTGTGGACGGCGAGCATACGGATCACGATGTTTTACGGCGCTGCGTGGCGGTCGTCGTTTTGTGGTGCGAGTCGCGGCGTTTGCCTCCAGTCGAGTGCCCGCTACGCGAGGGCGTGGATTACTACCTGGAGCGTGGCGAGTGAAAACCTGCGGCGAATGCGGATTGTTCTGCTCGTGCGGCGCGTTGTGGCCTGCGGGGCTGTGTCTGCCGAGTGGGGACCGGCTGATTGATGCAACCAATCAGGCGTGCGTTTGCTGGGAGAAGGACTGGCGCGGGGTGGATCAGAGCGACGGCATCGAACCGCAAACGGCTAGTGTGGTGCGTCTAACAGGTCTTTACTTATGTGTAAGAGTTAATGCCCAGAATCTCAACAGGAAAAGCCATCTTGGCCGGATTTGCGGCTTTTTCGTAAGCCAAGGAACATCTGACGCACTACACTAGCACATGCTGCAACACGGCAGCGCCGCGTCCCCCGCAGATGATCGCACCGGAAGAGGGCGCTATTAAAGAAAGGCCCGCAGGGCCGCATTTCCGACAGTCCCTCTTGTTTTGAAACGACTAGGGGACCCAGCGCGAGACGCTATCGCGGTGAGCGACGGGCTGGATGGCCGCGACCGACTAGGGAGCGGCGGGTTCCAGGAACAGACTTGTTGTACTCTGCGCGATTCAATTGCCTCTTGATTTGAGCCGCAGGATGTGTGAAAGTTGGCCCATCATATGGAGAAGATTGATCCATCCGATTTGCTTGGCAAAGGTTACACGGAAGAGCCCGACTGGGAATGGGACTTCGGCAAGGCATACTGCTGGCCGAATTTCTTTCTCCTTGTGGCTTTTTTTGCGGGATGTATTGCAATACTTCGAGGTTCGCCGCGCGTTGAGCTCGTTGGTCACTTTGTTTTTCTTATCAGCTTCGTAAGTGTGATCGTGTTGTGGTGTTTCATGCGGCATTCGAAAGCTGCCAGCCCCATCACGGGTAAGAAGCTCAGCCAATATCTGAACGCCAAACCGAAACCCCGAGAAGCCAACGATCCACTCGTAAAACCGATTGTTGAAGTCGTCTATGTTGACCACGATTCGAAGAGATTCTATAAGGTTGTGTTTCTTGAAAGCGATCCAACTGCACCGCTCCCTTAACTGACGGACCAAGGGGACCCGGCGCGAGACGCTATCGCGGCGAGCGACGGGCTGGATGGCCGCGACCGACTAGGGAGCGGCGGGATTGAGCACTGGGTTTGCCGAGCTCGCTCATCCGCAGCGCCGCGGTGCGCGATTCAGTTGCCGCGTGATTGTGTACGGGTATTGTGAGACGCGGGTTGCGGTGCTATCATGGCGGCCATAATGAGGTGAGATGTGAAGCAATTTGTCACAGTTTGGCTCCTTGTTGTGCTGTCGATGGCGCAGGTCGGATGCATAACTCTCAATCCTGTTTTTGAGGGAGTCGAGGATTACGTTGCCGGTGATACGTCAAGTGATTTTAGCTGGAACGCCATTAGAGAACAGAAATTTAAGGTGGAACGTTTTCTTCATTATGATGGCTGGTTGATCGGCACCGGGAGTGAAAGCGGGCGCTGTGTGACGGAGTGCTCAAAAAGGGTTTTTAACAATGTTGACCTGAAACTTGTTCTTACTTATTCGTCACAACAAATCCACATTGTTTTTACCTATAAAGCTGTGAACACTTCAAAACTTGGCGGCACATCGTATCATCGGGTTGCACGATACTGTAAGGCGCTCCGCGATGAATTGTTAGCACTGTCAGACAGGAAGCGGTAGAACGGAATCAATCCGCTGACTCGCTGCGCTAGCACAAGGCCCCGTCGCGAGACGCTAACGCGGCGAGCGACGGGCTGGATGGCCGCGACCGCATAGGGAGCGGCGGGCTTTTTGGGCATGAAAAAGGGCGGCCGGTGAAGGCCACCCGTACGCGATTCATGCGAGTAGCTCGCCGATAGTCTTGGGCGTCGTGTAGTAAAGATCCAGCTCGGCGCCGTTCTCGAGTAGTTCGGGGATTGAAATGTAACCGAGTTCGGCGCCCATGCCGAGGTCGGCAATACCGAAGGCCTGCACCTGGCCCGCGTGGTCGGGGTCGGCGTCCTTCTCCACAATCCACCAGTCACAGCCGCCTGTGAAGTAGTGAAGATGGGCAAGCGCGGCGCGGCCTTGCGCGGTGCTCTCGTAGGTCTTGGGCATAGCCTGCCATGCGGCGTGTACGCGGTCGATGATCTCAATGAAGGCGTCGCCTTCCTCGCCCATCATGCCGTCAATGATCACCTCGTACTGTGCGGGCGGGGTCAGCATTTTGAGGATGTCGAGTTCGTGGGGTTTCTCGGGTGGCGTGTAGCGTTTGCGTTTCATGGTGCTCCTTTCAAGAGGGCGGCCACGGAGGGCCGCCCCTACGGGTTTATGCGGGCATGGCTTCGATCTCAAGCGGCAGGTTGCGCTCGTCGGCCATGCGGCCGGCAAGGGCGGCGGCAAAGCCAAATGACTTTCTGACGGTGTAAACCTTGCCGGTGGGCTCGCCGTCCGGATCGGCGGCGTAGACGTACCATTGCGGGATCTCGTCGCCGCTGACGCGGTCAACGTCGGCGTCGGGGCCTTCAAAACGGATCTGGGTTGCCTTGCGCTTTTCGGTGGTGCTCATGGCTATATCGCTCCTTTTGCCTTCGCCAGCGCTCGGCGGGCATTGATGATTGAGGCGTCATAGAGTTTGAGAACGGGGTCGGCCTGTCGGCCTTTCCTGTATCGCTTCAATTCTGCCGCGTGGGAGTCCTCGAACAGTTCAACGAGCTCCTCCAACGCTGTATAGAGTTCGGTCGATGCGTTACGGGCATTGACTGCCTTGCGCTTTTCGGTTGTGCTCATGGTGGCTTTCTGCCCGCGTATGATGCCCACGGGCGGGCGCTGGGTTTACTCGGCGAGGGCGTCAAGCTGGGTCAGGTGGTGCTTGGCGATTGAAACTGCCTCGCGGTATTGGGTGCGGTTGGGTTCGCGCTCGTGGGCGATTGACAGGACGGTCTCAAGCTGGCGCATGAGGGCCTGCCACTTCTGATTGAACTCGGGGTGTTTCGCGGGGGTGTTCATGGTGTGGGCCTTTCGTTACACGTCGAGAACCGATTGACGGAGCTCGGGCGCGCTGTTCTTCTTGGGATCGCCCGACGCAATCACGCGGGCGTAAATGACATCTCGCTTCGTGGGTCGGCGCTGATACCGCACCTTCCCGCCGTTCCGTTCAATGGCCCGCTGCACCTCCATGACCATGAAGAAGCGCTCGCTTTTGTGCCAACGCTTCGTTTCACGGCCGACGAGGGGCGCGAGCGGCATGCGTTCGAACTCGGCCAGCTCTTTCCAAGCCTCCACGAGGGCGCGGCGGATTCTCTGCGTCGAGTCCTGAAGTTGTGAGGGCGCATGCCAGCGGGCTTCCGAGCGGTTGCCGGTCTTGAGGTAGTACCGATAGAGGTCGTTCGACCGCTCCCGCGACTCGAACGCCTCGACCGCCTGCTTCAGGTCGGCTTCGAGCACTGCCCGCCGCTGCGTGTAGGTGCGCTGGGCGCTCGGAGTCTTCCGGATCGCCACATATTCGGCGTCGGTGACCGGATGAATGAGACGCGCGGCGGCCAAGGCTTTCTGTTCGGTGGGTGTCAGTTTCATGTGATACCTCGCGGGCTTGGGGGCGGCCACGGCGGGCCGCCCCTGCTGGTGTTCATTCAAAAGCGACAAGGTTCTTTTCGCGCAGGCTGACAAAGCCGGGGGTCATGTCGGACGGGCGGCCGCATATCACATGGTCAATGATGCGGATGCCGAGTATCTTCGCGGCTTCGATCAGGCGGCGGGTGATATCGCAATCCTCCTTGCTGGGGGTCGGGTCGCCGCTGGGGTGGTTGTGCGCCAGAATGATGCTGGCGGCGCTGTTGCGCACTGCCTCGCGCATGATCTCGCGGGGGTGAACGGGGCACTGGTCAAGCAGGCCGCGGCAACATTCGACCGGTGCGCCGATGACCTTGTTTTTCGTGTCGAGCAGGAGCGTGAAAAAGGTCTCCTGAGAGTCGCCGGACGTGGCGGCGCTCATGACGGGGCGCAACAGGCGGTAGGCGCTTTCGGGGTCGCGGATGGCGGGGCCTTTGACCGATACATAGGCGGCGCAAGCCTCCATCGCGGCGGCGTAGTCCATGGCGAGTGCGAGCGTGTCGGGGTTGCGTTTCATGGTGCGGGTTCCTTTCTATTCGTGATGAAATGAGGCGTCGCCGAAAACAAGTCCGGTGCCGAAACCGAGGGCCAGCGAACAGGCGCGGATGGTGTTGCCGCTGGTGATGACGTTGTCGATAATGAAGGTGCGGCGGCAGGGAATGGGCTTGCCGTCCTTGCGGGTGATGTTGTGCTCTTCAACGCTGACGGCGGGGCCTTTGGTGCGATGGCGGTCGCAGGCGCTCGGGGCGGGCGCTGTGCGGGTGAGGATGTCGTGGACCTCGGCCCCGCCTTTGACGTGGGAGGCGATGGCCTTCGCAAGCCTGCGGTTGGCGGCGGTGTCGCCGGTGTGGTCGGGCGCGGGTATGAGGTGGCAAGGCCCCCAAACGAGCGCGGCCATTTCGGCGGCGGCGATCTGCAAAGCGGCCTCGGGACAGTCGGCCTCTTTGAGCATGTAGGACAGGTCCCGCGTCTCGCGCTCAAACTCGTTGAGCGGGCGCGTGCGGGGTGACACGTAGCGGCGTGCGGCGCGTGTGGTGCGATACGGGTTGAATGCGGTGTTCATGGTGTGTCCTTTCTGCGTAGCCGTGCCGGTCTCTCTCACACCCAACGAGGTGTGACAAAACGTCTGCTCGTTGCTGAGTTCTGAATCCTCACTTGCGGCACCCGCCGCCGTGATCGCCAAACTCAAACCGGCTCTGCTCTGCAATCTGTAAAGTTTCTGTTTCATAACGCTGCCCTGTTCCTTGAGCCTTCATCCTCACCCGTAGTCGGATGAAGGTCAGGGAACAGGGGAAGTTGTGCAGCGTTCAGAAACGGCGGATTGCAGACAGGACGGTGATGGCGTGACCGTCACATTGGGGATCGGGAAAGCGGACGGTCAGGAGGGACGGATGACCGGGAGCCTGCCACGAGCCGCGCCGTGGGCAACGGGCATGACAAAGGCGGCATTCCGCCGGCGCGAGTAGCCGAAGCGTTGGCGTGACCGTGTGCAGCGGCGCGGCGCAGGTGACGGACAAAGGCATGAGTGGCGGCAACGGCGGTGTATTGTGCCGGCCTTGGAGTGGGAGGGTCCGGGAGGGAAATGCCCGGCCCATGGCTGCCGCAGGCGTTCCGCGCAATCAGCGCGTGTGAGTGGAGCCGCCGAGGCGCGCGTAACCGCGCGGCCGTCCGCGCCGGAGGGAATGGCGGCGCGGCGGCGGCGTGTGGCAGCGCCGCAGGCGATGACCATTACGGCGCGGGGCTGGGGGTCCCCGCGCCGCCCGGCGATTTTTTGACTTCTGGCGGCGAAAGCAGTGAATGCATTTCAGATACCGCTTGATTTGACCGACTGGATGTGGAAAGCTGAAATTGTGGTTAGTTATAGTAACGCCATTTTTTATCGACCATTGGGCCGAATGCGTAGGGAGCAATGAAAGCGGCATGAATGCATTTCACAAAGCAGTTGCGCAGTATCGCGAGTGTTCCCGGCACGTTCGCAATGTCTACTTTCAAACTGCTGACAGGACGGCTACCGATTGGGGCCGAATCGAGGAGGGTTGGTGGGATGTGGACCAGGTGCTCTTCAATTGGCTGGTTCTAGTTCCGCATGACCTCCAACCCGTCGAAGCAAATCAAACGCATCCACACATTTACATTAAATTGAGGGGAAAACGCAGCAGCTTGCTCATCAACCGTGACAAGAACACGACCCACGGTTATTGGGATCATCCTACTGAGATGGTGTATGAAGGAGATTGTGATTTTCGGTTCAAATCATTTTTTGATTTCGACGAGACATCTCAGATCGATTTCAATTACGTCATGGTCGAGCTGTTTAATGCGAAGGACGATGACCTGAACTGTCGTTTTGCACTTATTGAGTGGCAGTATGTCGAATTTGAAACAAGAGCGAACAGTTGAGCTGGTGATTCACGTGAGCTTGGAAATGAGGAATAAGGAATGGTGATGCCACTCCATGCATCGAATGAATCCGAATGGCTAGGATGGAAAGGCTGGCTGATCGGTACTGTAGGTGCGTCCGTCATTTTCGCCGGCATTTGGGGATTGAGCACGCAAGACAAGACGCAGGCGCTTCTCGGAGCCGCACTTCCTTGGGCTTTTTTCGGCATCTGCCTATTTATCGCGTTGGCGTGGGCAATCGTTATGATTCCGCTCTTGAGCCTTGTTGCAAAGGTCTTCGGTGGGCGCAAAAGGGATGCACTTCAGGATATGCCTTCAGATGAGACGTGACACATGCCGAAATGATATTGAGCAAGAATCATGAATGTCAAAAGTCGTTTTCCGCCATATGTGGGATTGGTCATTTTCGGATTGCTTGCCCTGCAGATCCTGTTTGGGCAAGCCATCAAGAGAGAAGTGCAGTTGTATCGGCTTAAGAAGGCATGGGCTGCAGCACCTCAAAGCGACAAAAGCGCCGTCCTTTTGAATCCGAAATTCAAGGGGATGGTCCATGCGTTGACGCGGCTTAAGCGAAGCGATCTTATTGCCATTTTGGGTGAGCCCAACACAAGCCTCGGCAACACGAATGTTCAGTACAGATGGACAACCAGCAAAGGTGTTTTGTCTCTCACTGTTGATTATTGGGAAACAGGGGAAGCGCGAAGATCTGAGAGCGTCGGTTATTGAAGGCCTAGCAATCTGCCCCTTATCCTTCACGAACCGAATGGCGTTTGGTGTGCGCTGTCCATTCGTCTTTTGACAGTAATCGGTCCCCTACGCGGTACAGTTCGCGGTCGTTCTTCGGCAGCACGCCGAAGCGGTTTTTCTTGAGGGTGCAGAGATAGACCGGGTTGTCCTCGCTGTTTTCCTCGGGCTGGCGCATCTGGATCCAACGCCAAGCGTCGTAGCGGATCGCGTCGGAATATCGCAGCTCGCCTTCGCGCGATTCGGTGCAGACTACGATGAACCGGACGCCGAGCGTGACCGCGAGGTCGCGCACGCTGTTGGACGCGAACGACACCTGCTGCTCGATATTGAGCCGCGCCTGCGCGGGATCCGGCTGCAGGGCCTGCAGGTAGTCGAGCACGATCAGCCGCGCCCCGCGGCGCACGACCTTGCGGACGTAGGACGCAAGGCGGGATGGGGTTCGGGCGCGTGCCGTGATGAAGAGCGGCCAGCCCTCGGCTTCGGCCTTGGCCTTGAAGAGCTTGGCCCAGTCCCGCTCGTCCGCGACGCCGGCCATGAATTTACGGAAGCTCGTCTGCGACCGGTCGGTGAGCGTCTGGCCCGCTATCTGCGCCTCGGACATTTCCAGCGTGATGAGTGCGGACGGGAAGTTCTCCACGCCGCAGACGTGGGTGAGGATCTGGCGGGCGAGCGTGGTCTTACAGCTTCCGGCCTTGCCGGAGATGATGATCAGCTCGCCGTCTTGGATGCCGCCCGCCGAGTCGATGAAGGCGAACCCGGAGCGGATGCGGTTCGAGCCGTCGGCCGCCATGCGGAAGGTGGCGACCGCCTGGTCGGTGGCCTCGGTGAAGGTGATGCCATCTTTCGCGGGGTCGGCGTCGTTCTGCGCGAGCTGCCGCATGAGGTCGGCCTGAACCATGTCGGCCGGCTCGTCGTCGAGGCGGCGGAACGAGTCCTGTAGGATCTTCCGCAGGCGGCGGGTCTCGTGCTTGGTGCGGAGCAGCTGCGCGTAGTAGGCCGCGTGCGCGGCGGTCGGTGTGCGGTCGATCGCGCCGCAGAGAAATGCGGTGGCCTTCTCGCCGCCGTCGCCGTAGGGCCCGAATTTCGAGCGCACGGTGAGCGCGTCGATGGGCGACTTTTCTTGGGCGAGGAGCTGGATGGTCTCGAACGCCTTGCGGGCATAGGGGGAAAGGAACATCTCCGACGTGATCGAGAAGTCGGCGGATTCGGAGGTCGCGCCGTGGTAGTCCAGCATCAGGCTGCCGATGTAGGCGGCCTCGATGTCGTCGTCGAGTTCGTCATTCATGATGGTGCTCCGTAATGCGAGTGAGGGCCGCTCAGGATGTCCAGTCGCCACGCTCGCGCGGCGCGGGATCCTTCGCGTCGGGCGGCGCGGGCTTGCCGTTGTAGTTGTGGATCGGGGTTATCGCGAAGGTGACCTTCTTGCGGCTGCCGCCCCCGCCGCCGAGCGGCCGGATGTAGCCGTTCTCCGCCAGATAGTTCTGGGCGTTCACGATGGTCTGGCGCGAGAGGTTGGTTTCCTCCTGGAAGGCGGCGATCGGGCGCGAGGTCTCCCACGTCTGGTGCTGGGTGGCGTCGCGGAGCATGCACAGCCAGACCGCGAGGGCGGTGTATTGCTTCGCCCTCAGCAAGTCGAGCGTCCCCTGGTCCGGAACGGGCGTCCAACGGTTTGTGATCGGCGCGTGGGGCATGGCTGGAACGGGTGTGCGGGTGCATGCGTGCGCGGGTGGTTTACAAGGTTAGCGTCATCTGGCTTTCGCCGCCGACGGTCTCGCGGCTCGGGGCGGGAGCAGTGGCGGTCCGCGTGGTGATGAGGGCGTGGACATCGCGGTCGAGATAGCCCAGCGCGTTGCGGCGGCCGGGCAGCCTGACCTGGGGCAGGATGCCCTGCGCGGCGAACTTGTTGACGGCGCGCGGCGTGACGCGCAGGATGGCCGCGACCTCGTCGCGGGTGAGAAGGTTGTGACAGGCGGACGGCCGCGTTGCGGGCTTGGTTGTCATCTGCTGTTCCTTTCTGTTCCGTTTGGTTCTTTGTCGGATAAAGTAGCACACCTTCCGACTCGGTAGCAATGTGAAAACGCGGGCGGTTTTGGATTGCTGCCGCTGCGGCGGGTTTGCTAAGAACGCGGCATGAAAACGCCCCTGCCCGATCTTTTCGACGCCGACAAGACATTCGCGCCCGCCGCACAGGCGCTGCGTTCGCGCAAGCGCGAGGCGTTCTGCCAGCAGGTCGCGGGCGAGTGCTGGGGCAACAACACCGAGGCCTACTGCCGCGCGTTCGGCGCGACCGACCGCGATGCGGCCGGGGCATCGGCCGCAAGGCTGTCGCGCGATCCGGCGGTGAAGGCGCGGATCGCGTTCCTGCGCGAGGAGTCGGTCACGCGCATGGGCGTCGACCGCGCGTACATCCTCGACAAGCGCAAATACATCGCCGAGCACGGGCGCAACATGGCCGACCGGCTCCACGCGCTCGACGCGATGGAAAAGAGCCTGGGGCTCGACGCGCCGCTCAAGATCGAGATCGAGCAGAACACCAACGTGAACGTGCTGGGCGTGACAGGCGTGCTCAAGATCGAGAACCCGGCGGAGTTCGCGCGGATGATGGAGGCCGTGCGGGCGGCACGCGAGGGCGGCAAGGAGCAGCCCCGCGATGTTGCGGCGGTTGACGCGGAAGCGTCGCAGCCCTAACCGTATTTTTGCGAAATTCTGCCGGGCGGATTTTCTGCAAAATGTTGTGTATATTTTCTGTCGCCATGGGGCACACCCCCACCC
>Ga0209066_10001793_pt1 | contig 27569 bp, 25 predicted proteins | sample All_14_2_FD_187198 | JGI IMG/M metagenome (GOLD analysis project Ga0209066, IMG submission 187198) | Freshwater microbial communities in response to fracking from Pennsylvania, USA - Allegheny Zone_MetaG_DW_15 (SPAdes) (version 2) ...
AGCGGCCCACTCGAACCAGCTCGACCATCTGCTGGCGGAATTCCACCGGGTACGGTGGTCGTACTTTGGACATCTTCGACTCCTTGAACACAAACAATGATGTGTCCACGGAACCGGGTCAACTCCAGATGTGGTCACCATGATGGGCTTGCTATAATCCTGGGGTTTTCCGACCGGGCTCTGCGCAGCTAGCAGTCAAAAAAACAATCGCAAACCAAGTCATAAAGGTGTCAAAAATTCCAAAGCAGCGAATTTTTGATCGGACTTGGGTTTAAGAACCAACCTCAAAGAGAACCAATATGTCTATTTCCATGCGCGAAATGCTGGAAGCGGGTGTCCACTTCGGTCACCAGACCCGCTTCTGGAACCCAAAGATGGCTCCTTATATTTTCGGCCATCGCAACAAGATTCACATCGTCAACCTTGAAAAAACGTTGCCGATGTTCGAGGAGGCTGCCAAGTTTGTGCGCCAACTGTCAGCCAATCGCGGGACCATTTTGATGGTGGGCACAAAGCGGCAGTCGCGTGACACCGTGGTGGCTGAGGCCATTCGTGCTGGCGTGCCCTATGTCAGTCAGCGCTGGTTGGGCGGTATGCTGACCAACTTCAAAACCGTCAAGACTTCTATCAAGCGGTTGAAAGACATGCAAGCTCAGCTTGAGGCTGGCTTGGATCACATGAGCAAGAAAGAGCAGCTGACTTTCACTCGTGAGATGGAGAAGCTGGAAAAAGACATCGGCGGCATTCAAGACATGACTGCATTGCCTGATGCGATCTTCGTGATCGATGTGGGGTTTCACAAGATTGCGGTTCTCGAAGCCCGAAAACTGGGGATTCCTTTGGTTGGAGTGGTGGATACAAACCATTCGCCAGAAGGCATCGACTATGTCATCCCAGGTAACGATGACTCCGCCAAAGCAGTCGAGTTGTATGCCCGTGGCATTGCCGATGCCATTTTGGAGGGGCGTGCGAATGCCATGAATGACGTTGTCAATGCGGTGTCAGGCGGTGGCTCGGATGAATTCGTGGAACTGAAGGAAGAGACCGCAGCATAAGCGTCTCTCACCCAGCATTTCGGGGGCTTATAAGCCCCTTTTTTACAACTGAAAGGCGGCTTGGTGTCGCTAAAGTGGAGAAAAAAATGGCAATTACCGCAAGTATGGTTGCAGAACTGCGTGCAAAAACCGATGCGCCCATGATGGAGTGCAAAAAGGCATTGACAGAAGCTAATGGCAACATGGAGAAGGCAGAAGAAATTCTGCGTGTGAAGCTCGGCAGCAAGGCGGGTAAGGCTGCAAGTCGTGTGACAGCTGAAGGGGTTGTTGCGGCTCATGTGCTGGGTGCAGTGGGTGCTATTGTCGAAGTCAACTGCGAAACCGATTTCGTGACCAAGAACGAGATCTTTTTGAATATGTGCAAAAGCATCGCCGAACTTATTGCTATCCACGATCCCGTGGATTTGGCTGCGGTGGCTGTGTTACCACTGTCCGCTGAGGGCTTTGGTCCAACAGTGGAAGATGTACGCAAGGGTTTGATCGGGAAAATCGGCGAAAACATGACCATTCGCCGCTTCAAGCGCTATGCAAACGGAGGAAAGCTAGCCAGCTACCTCCACGGTACTCGCATCGGGGTCGTTGTTGAGTTTGATGGTGATGACAGCGCTGCGAAAGACGTTGCTATGCATATTGCGGCAATGAAGCCAGTTGCGCTATCCAGTGCAGATGTACCTGTCGATTTGATCGAAAAAGAGCGTGCGGTGGCTGCAGGCAAAGCAGAAGAGGCCAACAAGGAGTTGATTGCTGCTGGAAAACCAGTGCAAAGCCCAGAAATCACAGCCAAGCGCATCGATGGCGCAGTACAAAAATATTTGAAGGAAGTCAGTTTGTTCAACCAACCGTTTGTCAAAAATGACAAACAGACAGTAGAACAGATGCTGAAAGCTGCAAGCACGACCGTCAAGGGGTTCACGATGTTTGTGGTAGGGGAAGGTATTGAGAAGAAAGTTGATGATTTTGCGGCGGAGGTGGCAGCTCAAGTGGCTGCAGCTAAAGCTGCATAATTGGTCTGAGTCAGGGCCTTTCGGTTCTGACTTTTTCCATTCGTTCGGAACCCACCACACAAGAGCCATTCATGCCTGCTTATAAGCGAATTTTGTTGAAACTTTCTGGTGAAGCCCTCATGGGGGACGACGCTTTTGGTATCAACCGCACCACCATTGTTCGAATGGTAGAAGAGATTGCAGAGGTGACCAGGCTCGGTGTTGAGGTAGCTGTTGTGATCGGTGGGGGTAACATCTTTCGCGGTGTTGCCGGAGGTGCTGTTGGAATGGACCGGGCCACAGCAGACTATATGGGTATGCTGGCAACTGTGATGAACTCCCTTGCTCTCGCAGACTCCATGGATAAGGCAGGCTTGGTTGCACGTGTCATGTCTGCAATATCTATTGAGCAGGTGGTTGAGCCTTATGTTCGCCCTAAAGCGTTGCAATATTTGGAAGAAGGCAAAGTGGTGATTTTTGCTGCGGGCACAGGCAATCCGTTTTTTACGACCGATACAGCCGCCGCATTGCGTGGAGCAGAAATTGGTGCTGAAATTGTGTTGAAGGCCACAAAAGTTGATGGCATCTATTCTGCCGATCCAAAGAAAGACCCTGGTGCTACCTTGTATCGCTCAATCAGTTTTGATGAGGCGATGGTCAAAAACCTCCAAGTGATGGACGCTACTGCGTTTGCCCTGTGCCGAGATCAAAAGTTGCCGATCAAAGTTTTCAGTATCGTGAAGCATGGCGCATTGAAGCGAGTGGTGCTGGGTGGCGACGAAGGCACGTTGGTCCACATCTGACATTCCTTTGATTTTCTGCAAGGATTCCAACAAATGAGCATTGCTGACATTCGGGCAAATATCGAGCATAAAATGCAACAATCTATCGAGTCATTTCGAAATGGATTGACAAAAATACGCACAGGACGTCCTAATCCCGCTATTTTAGACACGGTTCATGTTGATTATTATGGCTCATTCCTTCCCATTTCGCAGGTTGCAAACTTATCATTGTTAGATGCGAGAACCATAGGCGTTGCCCCATGGGAGAAGGGGATGGGAGCAAAAATTGAAAAAGCAATTCGAGATTCAGATTTGGGGTTGAATCCAGCAAGCCAGGGCGATTTGATCCGAGTTCCTTTACCACCAATGACTGAGGATAGGCGTAAAGAGCTCACAAAATTGGTTAAGGGTGAAGGAGAGAATGCTAAAATTGCAATTCGCAATTTGCGTCGTGATGCAAATGAATCTGTCAAAAAAATGGTTAAGGACAAATTCGCATCTGAAGATGATGAGCGTCGAACTCATGACGAGGTCCAAAAAATGACAGATAAATATATCGCTGAGATCGATCGTCTGGTTACTTCAAAAGAACAAGATATTATGGCAGTTTGATTCATTTGAGACCTCCCCTGTTACCGAAAGGAATTACCCAAACCCCCTCTGTTTTGGTACAGGGGGAGCTTCCCTATCACATAGCTGTGGTTATGGATGGGAATGGCCGATGGGCAAAAAAACGTCATCTTCCTCGAGTTGCAGGGCACAAGCGCGGTGTTGATGCGTTAAAGCAAACTGTCCAAGCATGTCTTGACATTGGGGTCAAGGTGCTAAGTGTCTTTGCTTTTTCTTCTGAAAATTGGAATCGTCCTCAGGAGGAAGTTTCGGGACTAATGGATCTGCTGGGCTTGGCATTGACACATGAAGTGCCTAAATTGCAAAAACAAGGGGTTCAACTGCATTTTCCCGGTGACAGGGCCAAACTGTCTCTCCGTGTTGCCAATGGGTTGGCAGCGGCAGAACGAGAAACCGCCGATAACACTCGGTTGGTCCTGAATGTTTGTTTCAATTACGGTGGTCGATGGGATATATGCCAAGCCACTCGACTTATATACGAAAAAGGGTTGCCGTTGACTGAAAACACTTTGAGTGCTCATCTGTCTTTGGCGCACGTTTCCGATCCTGATCTTCTCATTCGTACGGGTGGAGAAATGCGGATCAGCAATTTTTTGTTGTGGCAAATGGCCTACTCTGAGTTCTATTTTTCAGATGTATTGTGGCCAGATTTTGATTCGCATGAACTTGCTGTCGCAATTTCTGCTTACCAAATGAGGGAGCGTCGTTTCGGGCGAACCTCAGATCAGCTTCATATCCGCAAACACAATCATCAAGAAAGCTGACCAGTTGTTAAAGTTGCGCATCATCACTGCGGTCGTATTATTGGCAGTTTTTCTTCCTCTTTTGGTCTATCCAAATCCAGATCCCTTTGTTGCTGTATCTTTAATATTAATTTCCGCTGGTGTATGGGAATGGGGGCGCCTCAATGGATTGCCTGCAATCACTTCTGTTCTAACGGGGATAGGGTTTGCCGTGGTGCTGGGGGGGCTTTGGTTCACAAATGGATTACCTCTGAACGGCTGGTACGGTGGATTGATTGCTGTTTTGTGGTTCGTTGGCGTTCCTTGGTTATTGAACCGTGGCGTTGGCGCTTGGGCGCGTATTCCTCGTGGTGTACGAGTTGTTCTCGGGTTGCTCGTGTTGGGAGTGGCGTGGGTTGCAATGGCACATGCCCGCTCTCTGGGCATTAATTTTTTGCTATCAATTTTTTCCCTAGTATGGATGGCGGATATTGCTGCATACTTTGGTGGACGAACTTGGGGACGCCAGAAGTTGGCGCCGACCATCAGCCCTGGCAAAAGCAGGGAAGGTGTCATGGCTGGATGGCTGGGTGTTGTGGTGCTTGCCGTTTTCTGGGTATGGATTGATGTGAATTTCGAGGTGGATTCGAAGAGTGTGTTCAGTCAGTTGTTGGCCAAACACCAGTTTCTGGCTTGGATCGGGATTTCTTGTTTAGTAGTCGCCAGTGTGTTAGGCGATCTTGCTGAGTCTCTGGTGAAACGAAGTGCGGGCTTTAAAGACTCAAGCAATTTATTACCTGGTCACGGCGGCGTTCTGGACCGCGTGGATGCCTTGTTGCCAGTGTTACCCCTGGCCGTGGTTTTTGTAAGTATTTGACGAGACTGCATGCAACAAGTCACCATTTTGGGATCCACAGGCTCTATCGGCACCAATACGCTAGATGTTATAGGCCGTCATCCAGACAAATTCTCAGTATTTGCATTAGCTGCAGCCACTCAAGTCGATGTTTTGCTGAAGCAGGTCGCGCGGTTTAAACCCCAATACGCGGTCATGGCTGACCCTTCAAGCGCAAATCAGTTGGCGAATCGAATTGCAGCGGAGGGATATCCGACTCACGTGTTGTCTGGCCCACAAGGTTTGATTGATGTGGCTTGTGATGAACGTGTTGATAGCGTGATGGCTGCGATTGTGGGGGCCGCAGGACTTTCACCATGCATGGCCGCAGCGAGGGCGGGTAAGAAGTTACTTTTGGCAAACAAGGAAGCGCTTGTCGTTGGTGGTCACTGCTTTTTGGATGCAGTGGCCACTGGTAGGGCAACACTACTTCCTATCGACAGCGAGCACTCGGCAGTGTTCCAATCGCTGCCCGATGATCGAGGCACTTGGGCACGTCGTGTGGAGAAAATTATGTTGACTGCTTCTGGCGGGCCTTTTCGGCTCCGTGATGTGTCAACTTTTGGTTTTATTACGCCGGAAGAAGCTTGTTCCCATCCCAATTGGGTTATGGGGCGAAAAATATCGGTCGACTCCGCAACGATGATGAACAAGGCGTTGGAAGTTATTGAAGCGCATTATTTGTTTGGATTTTCACCCGATCAAATTGATGTGGTTGTTCACCCTCAGAGTGTGATTCACTCAATGGTTCAATACACTGATGGATCAGTGGTCGCGCAATTGGGAACACCTGATATGCGGGTGCCCATTGCTTACGGCTTGTCTTGGCCGGAGCGTGTGGTATCGGGAGCCAAACCGCTCGATTTTTTCAATCTGAATGCCTTGACGTTTGATGTCCCTGATACACAAAGGTATCCCGGATTGCGACTGGCATGGGATGTCTTGCGGGGGCCAGCGGGGACCACTGCTGTATTGAATGCAGCCAATGAAGTAGGGGTTGATGCATTTTTGAAAAAACTTATTCGGTTTGATCAGATTTATATTCTGAATCAAATGGTTTTAAGCCGATTCATCCCAGAGAAGCCGAATTCTGAGTCTGATTTGTTGGAGATTGATGCGGAGGTCAGACGTATTTCTACCGCCATGTTGGCGAGTATTTGATCAATGCTGACGGTGGTCTATTTTTTGCTCGCATTAGGGCTTCTCATCGCCGTGCACGAATATGGCCATTATCTAATGGCGCGTTGGTGTGGTGTCCGTGTTTTGCGTTTTTCCGTTGGGATTGGGCCGCCTTTGATTCGATGGCGCTTTCGTTCAGGTGGCACTGAATTTGTTATCGGATTGATACCTCTCGGTGGGTTTGTCAAGATGCTTGACGAGCGGGAGACTGCCGTTTTGGCTCGGGAGCGACAAATGGCTTTCAACGCTCAACCTCTGCGAAGTCGGGCAATGATCGTGCTCGCAGGTCCTGCCGCGAATTTTCTGTTGGCCATTTTTTTGTATGCGATTGTGAGTTGGTCTGGTGTTGAGCACGCAAAACCACTTCTTTCCACACCTGTGGCAGGTTCCATGGCTGAGCTTGCTGGGTTGCGTTCTGGTAACTGGGTGTTTTCAGCGTCGACTTCTGATGAGGTTGTGGAGAAAGTGGATTCATTTGACCAGTTGCGATGGATATTGGTTCGCTCTGCGTTGACTGGTGTCAATGTCAAGTTGACAGTTGCAGACCAAGAAGGCGACCAAGGATTTCGCATTGTTGAACTACCACTGGCGGCATTAAATGTCGATGAGGTTGATGCAAAGTTATATACCCGTATTGGGTTGTTGACTCCTTTCGCAACCCCGGTTGTTGGTCAAGTTATTCCTGGTGGTGCAGCCGATTTGGCTGGATTGAAAGAAGGTGATGTTGTCCGGAAAATAGACAATATATCAATTGTTGATGGACAGCAATTGCGAGAGTTGATTCGCTTTGGAGTTAATGGGTCAGGAGAACCAACTCCTAAGAATTGGTTGATCGAGCGAGGCCATCAAATTTTCACCCTGAGTGTGTCTTCCAAGCCTGAGATGAGCGATGGCAAGTGGATCGGACGCATTGGAGCCTACATCGGTGGTGTACCAGCAATGACAGTTATTCAAAAAGACATTTTTGACAGCGTGTTGGATGGATTTGACAAGACATGGGATATGTCATTCTTGACTCTTAAGATGATGGGGAAAATGTTAGTCGGAGATGCATCACTCAGTAACCTCAGCGGGCCGATTTCGATTGCGGAGCACGCTGGCAAGTCCGCCGAGCTGGGTTTGGGGTCCTATGCGCTGTTCTTGGCCGCGATCAGTGTCAGTCTGGGCGTCCTAAACCTGCTTCCGGTCCCAGTGTTGGATGGGGGACACCTGATGTATTATCTTTACGAGGTTATCACGGGCCAAGAGCCATCGGCTGTCTGGGCTGATCGCTTTCAGCGTGGTGGCTTGATCCTTCTGATGGGCATGATGACGATTGCCTTATTTAACGATATCGCCCGTTTCTTGGGCTAGCTTTCCACTCATGAACAACAATTCCTTCCGTCTGCGGGCTGTGACCATGGGCATGGTGGCTACCTCTTTGCTTGCCTCTCTGCCTGCTTTTGCCGTGGATCCTTTTTCCCTTCGCGACATACGAATCGAAGGACTGCAGAGGGTGGAGCCGGGCACGGTTTTTGGGTCCTTGCCTTTCAGGGTGGGCGATACCTACAGCGATGACAAAGGTGCCGCTGCAATTCGGTCTTTATTTTCGCTAGGGTTATTCAAAGACGTTCGCATTGATGTGAATGGTGAAGTCATTGTTGTGGTGGTTGAGGAGCGTCCCACGGTTTCTGAAATCAGTTTTTCGGGCGTCAAGGAGTTTGACAACGAAGTCCTGCGCAAGGCTTTGCGGGATGTGGGCTTGGCGGACGGAAGACCTTTTGACAAGGCGTTGGCTGATCGTGCTGAGCAAGAGTTGAAGCGGCAATATCTGAACCGCAGCATGTATGCTGTTCAGGTTGTTACCACTTTAACGCCTGTGGAAAGAAATCGTGTCAATTTGAATTTCAGTGTTGTAGAGGGTGATGTCGCGAAAATTCGTGAAATTCGCGTGATTGGAAATCGTGCCTTTAGTGAAAATGCTTTGAAAGACCTTTTCGATCTCGATACCGGTGGATGGTTGAGTTGGTATACAAAATCAGACCGCTATTCGCGATCAAAATTAACAGCAGATTTGGAAACGCTAAAATCATACTATCTGACTCGTGGTTATCTTGAGTTCAATATCGATTCCACTCAGGTGGCCTTATCTCCGGATAAAGATCAGGTGTCTTTGATTGTTAATATTACGGAAGGAAATCGTTATATTATTTCTTCTGTGAGGTTAGATGGGGACTTTCTGGGGAAGGAAAATGATTTCAAATCATTGATTTCTGTTCAGGCGGGGGAGCCGTACAACGCCGACAGAGTGCTCACAACAACGAAGGCGTTTACAGATTATTTCGGTGCTTTTGGATTCGCGTTTGCCCGAGTCGAAGCCATTCCTGAAATTGACCGGGATAATGCGCGTGTGGCTTTGGTTTTTCAGGCGCAACCTTCTCGTCGCGCTTATGTGCGGCGAATCAACATCGCCGGAAATAATCGAACTCGTGATGAAGTGATACGTCGGGAGCTCCGCCAATTTGAATCGGCATGGTACGACAGTGACCGTATCAAGTTGTCCAGAGACCGCGTTGACCGATTAGGCTATTTCACTCAGGTAGGCATCGACACTCAAGAGGTGACAGGGGCTCCAGACCAAGTGGACTTGCTCATGACCGTGGCAGAAAAACCCACGGGGAACCTATCGGTTGGTGCGGGATACTCTCAAGCTGAAAAGCTTTCGTTTGTCGGTGGTATCAAGCAGGAGAACGTATTTGGCACTGGTAATTATTTGGGCATTGACTTAAATACCAGTAAATACAACCGGCAAATATCTGTGACGACAACCGACCCTTACTTTACGCAAGATGGTATTTCAAGGACAGTCGATCTCTATTACCGAACCACCAGGCCCTACACTCAGCAAGGCGGTGATTACCAGTTAATCACTCCCGGCTTCAACGTGCGCTTCGGTGTCCCTTTTACAGAAACTGATACAGTCTTCTTTGGGGGAGGGGCTGAGTCCACCAAAATCGTGTCGGGTACGAGTATGCCAGCCGCATATCTCGATTTCGCTAGGCAGTACGGCGTGCGCAGTGTTTCCATTCCGTTGACCGTGGGTTGGACTCGTGATGACAGGGACAGTGCACTGGTTCCTACCATGGGGCGCATGCAAAGATTGCAAACCGAATGGGGGGTGGGAGGTGACACCCGCTATCTTCGTGCTAACTATCAGTTTCAGCAGTACATCCCGTTGAATAAGCAGTTCACTTTTGCGTTCAACTCCGACGTCGGATGGGGTAAAGGCCTTGGAAACAGGCCCTTTCCTGTGTTCAAAAATTTCTTTGGCGGGGGGTTGGGGTCTGTACGCGGTTTTGAGCAAGGAACTTTGGGTTCACGCGACATCACTGGCGCATTTATTGGTGGGTCCAAGAAGTTGGCTCTGAATGCTGAGATTCTTGCTCCATTTCCAGGTGCAGGGAACGACAGAACCCTCCGGGTATTTGGCTTCATGGATGCGGGCAACGTTTATGGAGACAACGACAAGTTGGATGCCAGTGCGTTGCGCGCCTCTGTTGGCTTTGGGTTGAGTTGGTTGTCTCCTGTGGGGCCGCTGCGGATCGCTTATGCCAATCCTGTTCGCAAATTTGCGGGCGATAAAATCCAGAAAATTCAATTTCAAATCGGAACATCATTCTAATGAACGCTATTTTTCGCCAATCTTTGCTTGTTTTCGCTTTGGGCCTCATGGGGGCCAGCGCCATGGCACAGGAGTTCAAAATTGGGTTTGTGAACACTGATCGAATTTTTCGGGAGTCAAATCCTGCAAAAGCAGCCCAGGCCAAATTGGAAACTGAGTTTTCCAAGCGCGAGAAAGAACTCGCTGACTTGGGCACCCAGTTAAAAGCCGCTACGGAGAAATTTGAGCGAGATGCTCCAACCTTGCCCGAAGGGCCGCGGGTGACGCGTCAACGCCAGTTGGTTGACCAGGATCGAGAATTTGAGCGTCGACGCCGTGAATTTCAAGAAGATCTTGGTGTGCGCAAAAATGAGGAGTTGCAGCATGTGATTGAGCGCGCAAACCGGGTGATCAAGCAGGTGGCGGAGGGTGAAAAGTACGACTTGGTTATTCAAGAGGCCGTTTACATCAACCCCAAACATGACATCACAGACAAGGTGTTGAAAGTCATCAATGCGGGTAAGTGACGAGGCTCTCATCAATTGGCACAAACGCTGACAGCTATTGTTGCGGCTCTTGGTGGAGAGTTGCGTGGTGATGATTGTTTTATTGATCGGCTGTCTCCGGTTGAGACAGCTCAGCCGGGTTCTTTGGCATTTATCAGCAACGCCAAGTTTGGCAAATATATTGCCTCGACGCGGGCTTCCGCACTGCTCGTGACGGAGGCTTTGGCTGAGCGGGCGTTTGCCAGAGGTCCTTGCATTGTTGTACCGGATGCGTATCACTACTTTGCTCGTTTGACCCAGTTCTGGCGCTCAGCCCATTCTCGTTCGCAGAAGCCAGGCGTTCACCCGTCTGCCGTGGTGGACACGTCTGCCCGAGTATCTGCCGAGGCCAGTGTTGGTCCCCTTGCCTATATCGGCCCGAATGCAGTGGTGGGTGCGAGAACCGTGATCGGCAGTCATGTGGTACTTGAACATGGAGCGCAAGTCGGTTCAGACTGTCTGCTGCATGCAAGGGTGGTGGTGGGTGCGGGGTGTTCGGTTGGGAATCGATGCATCCTGCATTCCGGCGTCGTGATCGGTGCCGACGGCTTTGGTTTTGCTTCCCATGCAGGAGAATGGATCAAGATTGAGCAATTGGGCTCGGTTCGCATCGGTCACTGCGTGGAGTTGGGCGCGAACACCTGTGTAGACCGTGGTGCGTTGGACGATACCGTCATAGAAGACGGTGTAAAGATCGATAACTTGGTTCAAATCGGTCACAACGTTCGTATCGGAGCTCACACCGCCATGGCAGGTTGTGTGGGTGTGGCTGGCAGTGCTGTCATTGGAAAGCATTGCACTGTTGGTGGCGGTGCCGTGGTGCTGGGCCACTTGTCCCTGGCAGACAACGTGCACATTTCGGCGGCCAGTGTGGTGATGCGGTCGATCCGACGCGCAGGGCATTACAGCGGCGTGTTTCCGCTTGATGACAATGCCTCCTGGGAGAAAAACGCTGCCACGCTAAAACAACTTCACGCCTTGCGTGATCGAATCAAAAAATTGGAAAACACATGATGGACATTCACCAGATTCTCAAACAACTGCCACATCGCTACCCCATTCTTCTGGTAGATCGTGTGCTGGAGATGGAGAAGGGCAAGCGCATCAAGGCGCTGAAGAATGTGTCTATCAATGAACCGTTCTTTGTTGGGCACTTTCCCCATCGCCCTGTCATGCCGGGTGTGTTGATGCTGGAGGCTTTGGCTCAGGCGGCAGCGTTGCTTGCCTTCGATTTACAAGGTGTCACCCCCGATGACAAAACTGTCTATTACTTCGCTGGCATTGACGGTGCCCGTTTCAAACGTCCGGTCGAACCTGGTGATCAGTTGATATTGGATGTGGAGTTGGAACGTATGCGTGCGGGGATTTTCAAATTCAAGGCCCGTGCCAGCGTCGGTGAAGAGACTGCAACCGAAGCCGAATTGATGTGCACCATGCGCAACATTGCCTGATGGTGCAACTGTGAGCAACATACACCCCACCGCACTGGTTGACGCCGCCGCCGAATTGGACAGTTCGGTGAGCGTGGGGCCTTACAGCATCATTGGACCTCATGTGAAAATCGCTGCGGGCACATCCGTAGGTCCGCACTGCGTCATCGAAGGTCACACAACGATAGGTCGGGACAATCGGATCTTTCAGTTTGTTTCCTTGGGTGCCATCAATCAGGACAAGAAATATGCTGGCGAGCCTTGCGAATTGGTTATCGGAGATCGAAACACCATTCGCGAGTTCAGCAGTTACCACATTGGCACCGTTCAGGGCGGTGGATTGACCCGGTTGGGGAGCGACAACTGGATGATGGCTTACACCCATCTGGCCCATGACTGCATCGTTGGAAATCACACCATTTTTGCCAATAACACGCAATTGGCCGGACATGTCGAGGTTGGTGACTGGGTGATATTTGGCGGTTTCACGGTTGTGCATCAATTTGTTCGAATTGGTGCGCATGCCATGACGGCCATGTGCTCGCTGCTGTTTGCCGATGTGCCTCCCTTTGTGATGTGCCAGGGGCAGCCCGCCTCCGCAAGATCCATGAACTACGAGGGATTGCGCAGAAGAGGCTTCAGCCCTGAGCGAATTGCTGCGGTCAAGGCCATGCACAAGACTTTGTACCGTTCCGATCTGACCCTGCAACAAGCCGAGGCGCGAATTGCCCAACTGACGGCGGATCATCCGCTGGCGCAGGCCGATGTGGATCTGATGGGTCAGTTTCTTGCTCGGGTCAGCCCCCATCGTGGCATTGTCCGCTGACGGTGTTTGACCATGACGGGGATCAACCTCTCTTTGGAGAGGCCGGACATTGCCATGGTGGCTGGAGAGACATCGGGTGACTTGCTGGCCTCGCTGCTTCTCAATGGTTTGTCTGACAACGCTTTGCCGTTGCGGACTGCTGGTATTGGCGGTCCTCTCATGGTGTCTGCAGGCTTCGATGCTTGGTGGCCCAGTGAAAAATTGGCTGTGCGGGGCTACGTGGAAGTGTTGCGTCACTATCGGGAGATAGTGGGCATACGCAGGAGTCTCCAGCGGCGTTTGCTGTCGTCGCCTCCTCGTCTGTTTGTTGGCGTGGATGCACCCGACTTCAATCTCAGTTTGGAGAAAACGCTCAAGGCAAACGGTGTGCCCACGGTGCATTTTGTATGCCCTTCTGTCTGGGCGTGGCGCGCGGAGCGCACGCAAGCACTGAAAGACAGCACCGATCACGTGTTGTGTATTTTTCCTTTCGAGCCCGCATTGTTGGAGTCCCATGGCATACCTTCCACTTATGTGGGGCACCCATTGGCACCACACATACCACAAAAGCCCGATCAGGTCGAAGCCCGAAGCCGTTTGGGTCTCACTGTTGACGCTCCCGTGGTGGCCTTGTTGCCTGGCAGCCGTCAGGCGGAAATCGACCATTTGGCTGAGCGGTTCTTCCAGGCGGCAAAACTTGTTCGCCGTGACCTGCCTAGTGTGCAGTTTGTTCTGCCGGCCTTACCCCACCTCAAACCCCAGATTGATGCCCTTGCTGCGTCCAGTGGTTTGGGCGGAAGCTTGACAGTGCTGAAAGGTCAGTCGCACGCGGCGTTGGCGGCCTGCGATGTGACATTGATTGCCAGTGGCACCGCCACTTTGGAGGCCGCCTTGTTCAAGAGGCCAATGGTGATCGCTTACCACATGAATTGGTTGAGCTGGCAGATCACCCGGCGAAAGAAGCTGCAACCTTGGGTGGGGTTGCCCAACATCTTGTGTCGAGACTTTGTGGTGCCCGAGTTGATTCAGGACCAGGCCACGCCAACCGCGATGGCGCGAGAAGTTTTGAACTGGTTTGGCGATGCCTCCCGCGTGCGGCAAGTCCGTGATCGGTTCGCGCGTTTGCATGCCGAACTGACGCGAGACACTGTGGGCTTGTCGGCGGGCGTCATCCGATCCATGCTGAGGTCGGCATGAAGCGTCGGCCATCCACCAAGTATCTGGCGGGACATCAGGTGCCTTTTGCCTGGGATGTGTCGGGCCTTGTGGCCGGCGTGGACGAAGCCGGACGGGGACCGCTGGCCGGTCCGGTGGTGGCTGCGGCGGTCATCTTGGATGAAGAGCAGCCCATTGTGGGTTTGGCTGACTCCAAGAAGCTTTCGGCGGCACAACGGGAGCGACTTTTTGACGAAATACGGGCCAAAGCCCTGTGCTGCTCGGTGGCTCAGGCCAGTGTGGCGGAGATTGACCGCATCAACATCCTCCAGGCCACGTTGCTGGCCATGCGCCGAGCGGTGGATGGGCTGCGCTTGAAGCCTGCCAAAGTGCTGGTTGATGGAAACCGTCTGCCGACCCTGGATGTGTTGGCCGAAGCCATTGTGAAAGGCGATGACAAAGTGCCTTCTATCTCGGCTGCATCCATCTTGGCCAAAGTCACCCGAGACCGCCTGTTGCTGGCACTTCACGAGCGGTATCCGCAGTACGGTTTTGCAGCTCACAAGGGGTACGGCACCGCTGTGCATTTGACAGCCCTGCAAGAGCATGGTGTCCTGCCTGAGCACCGCCGCTCGTTTGCCCCGGTGGCTGCGGCAATGGCGCGGTTCCAGCCACAATCACCGGTATGACAGAACCCCTGCGCATCACTTCCCGGGACAACCCCCTGCTCAAGCGCTTGCGTCTGCTTGCTCGGGACAACACGGCTTACCGAAAATGGGGGCAAGTCTGGCTCGAGGGTGACCACTTGTGCCGGGCATTGCTGGCGCGTGGTGGCACACCAGCAATGGCTGTTTTTTGTGATTCCGAAAGCCATAAGGCGCAAGCTGATTATGGATTCTTAGCTACAAAGAAGGTTGTTGTTCCCGACGCATTGATGCAAGACCTCAGTGGCCTTGAATCTGCTGCCTGCATGGGATTTGTCGTTGATCTGCCCACCTCGGCTGCCGTGCAGCCGCAGGCACCCACCGTGGTCTTGGATCGGGTTCAGGATGCGGGCAACGTCGGATCCATATTGCGCAGCGCTGCCGCGTTCGGGTACACGCAGGTGCTGGCCATCAAAGGAACGGCGGCGCTTTGGTCGCCCAAGGTCCTGAGAGCAGGCATGGGAGCTCATTTCGGATTGCGCCTCATGGAGGGGCTGTCGCCTCATGACTTGGCCGCATTGGCGGTCCCCATTCTGGTGACCAGTTCTCATCACGGTGAGTGGGTGCACAAGGGGGCGTTGCCCTGGCCGTGTGCGTGGGTCATGGGGCATGAAGGGCAGGGTGTTTCTGAAGACATCCTGTCGGGTGCCGTCCAGTCCATCCGCATCGCTCAGCCTGGCGGTGAGGAGTCGCTCAATGTTGCGGCCGCCGCCGCGATCTGCTTGCATGCCAGTGCAGCCAAACCATGACAAGGCGCTTTCTGTGGCGCGAGGGGTTGTGCGGGCTGGTGTGGATGGCTGGGGCCCTGGCTGTGGCAGCACCACCCACTGGGCCCCGCTTCCGGGTGTCGGATTCGGGCGATGAGGTGGTGGATGTGCAGGCCAAGTTGGTCTGGCGGCGCTGTGTGGAGGGCATGTCATGGACAGGGGCCACGTGTGAGGGCGTACCAGAGCTGTTCGACCATTCCCAAGCGCAGGCTCATGCCACCCGTGTTTTTCGCTCCAGCCAATTGCCTTGGCGTTTGCCGCATGTGCCGGAGCTCAAACGGCTGATTGATGCCCGATACAGGTATCCAGCCGTTGATCCCGAGCTGTTTCCGCACACGCCACCGCAGTGGCACTGGAGCGCCTCCGTCAGCGTCGGGGCGGGCGGTGCCTTCAACCCCTACAACTACGGCAACATTGCGCAGGGGCGAACACCCTCCAGCGTGAATCAAGTGGCTTTTCTGCACGGCTGGGCCGTGGATTTCGCCAATGGCGAGAGCAAGGGTGAAATTCTCAAGCGCACGCCGATGGTTTTGCGTTTGGTGCGTGTCGCGCGCTGAGGACGCCTTTTTGCCATCCGTTCCACAGGTTCGAGGGGTGGGTGATCCCTTATAATTCGAGGGTTTACCTGCAACATTTTGCGCGCCTGTGGCGAAGCCATTCGCCCATTCCCCCTACACCCTTGTTCCATGGGCCATCCGGCCTGTGCTCGAACGCGGCTGCCCTGTGGGGAAGTGGGGCGCGCCCAACCGGAGAATACCCGTGCACCCCGTCCTTCCAAAAGCCATCCTTGCTCTGGCAGACGGCACGGTCTTTACAGGCAAATCCATCGGCGCAACCGGTCAGACCGTGGGTGAAGTGGTGTTCAACACCGCCATCACCGGCTACCAGGAAATTCTGACCGACCCCAGCTACTGCCAGCAAATCGTCACCCTGACGTACCCGCACATTGGCAACTATGGGGTGAACGATGAAGACGTGGAGGCCTCGCGCGTCCACGCTGCCGGCCTGATCATCAAAGACCTGCCCCTTCTGGCATCCAATTTCCGCAAAACCGTCACGCTGAGCGAGTACCTGCAGCGCGAAGGCACAGTGGCCATAGCCGACATCGACACCCGGGCCTTGACCCGTCGCCTGCGCACACGCGGCGCCCAAAACGGCTGCATCTTGGCGCTGGCCGCTGGCGAAGCCGTGACGGATGCGGTCAAGGCTCGCGCTGTGGCCGCTGCACAGGCTGCCCCGAACATGTCTGGCCTTGATTTGGCCAAGGTGGTGTCTGCGCAGCGCAGCTACACATGGACCGAGTCCGAGTGGCAACTGGCCCGTGCCGATGGCACCCCCGGCTATGGCCAGCAAACCGAACCCACGTTCCACGTGGTGGCGTACGACTTTGGCGTCAAGCACAACATCCTGCGCATGTTGGCCGAGCGCGGTTGCAAAGTGACCGTTGTGCCCGCGCAAACGCCTGCCTCAGAGGTGCTAAAGCACCAGCCCGACGGCATTTTCCTGTCCAACGGCCCGGGCGACCCTCAGCCGTGCGACTACGCCATTGCCGCTGCTGCCGAGCTGATTGAAACCGGCGTTCCCACTTTTGGCATTTGCCTCGGTCACCAGATCATGGCGCTGGCCAGCGGGGCCAAGACCTTCAAAATGAAGTTTGGCCACCACGGCGCCAACCATCCAGTCAAAGACCTGGACACCGGCCGCGTCAGCATCACCAGCCAAAACCACGGTTTTGCCGTGGACGAAAAAACCCTGCCCGCCAACCTGCGCCCCACGCACGTCAGCCTGTTTGACGGCACGCTGCAAGGCCTGGCCCGCACCGACAAACCCGCGTTCTGCTTCCAGGGTCACCCTGAAGCCTCGCCCGGTCCGCACGACATTGCCTATCTGTTCGACCGCTTCACTGCCTTGATGACCGCGGCCAAAGGAACCCAATAATGCCCAAGCGCCAAGACCTCAAAAGCATTCTCATCATCGGCGCTGGCCCCATCATCATCGGGCAGGCATGCGAATTCGATTACTCCGGCGTTCAGGCCTGCAAGGCACTGCGTGAAGAGGGTTACAGGGTCATCCTGATCAACAGCAACCCCGCCACGATCATGACCGACCCGGCCACGGCAGATGTGACTTACATCGAGCCCATCACCTGGCAGACGGTTGAAAAAATCATCGCCAAAGAGCGTCCCGACGCCATCCTGCCCACCATGGGTGGCCAGACCGCGCTGAACTGCGCGCTGGACTTGTGGCACCACGGCGTGCTCGACAAATACAATGTGGAGCTGATCGGTGCCACACCCGAAGCCATCGACAAAGCCGAAGACCGCCTGAAGTTCAAAGACGCCATGACCAAAATTGGTCTGGGTTCCGCCCGCTCGGGCATCGCCCACAGCATGGACGAAGCCTGGGCCGTGCAGAAGAGCGTGGGTTTCCCCACGGTCATCCGCCCCAGCTTCACACTGGGTGGCACCGGCGGCGGCATTGCCTACAACCCCGAAGAATTTGAGACCATCTGCAAGCGCGGACTGGAAGCCTCGCCCACCAACGAGCTGCTGATTGAAGAATCGCTGCTGGGTTGGAAAGAGTACGAGATGGAGGTGGTGCGCGACAAGGCGGACAACTGCATCATCATCTGCTCGATCGAAAACCTGGACCCCATGGGCGTACACACCGGTGACTCCATCACTGTGGCCCCTGCCCAGACGCTGACCGACAAGGAATACCAGATCATGCGCAACGCCAGTCTGGCGGTGCTGCGTGAAATCGGGGTGGACACCGGCGGCTCCAACGTGCAGTTCTCGGTCAACCCCAAAGATGGCCGCATGATCGTCATCGAGATGAACCCGCGCGTGTCGCGTTCATCTGCACTGGCTTCCAAGGCCACTGGCTTCCCCATTGCCAAGGTCGCCGCCAAGTTGGCTGTGGGCTACACGCTGGACGAGCTGCGCAACGAAATCACCGGCGGTGCCACGCCTGCCAGTTTCGAGCCCAGCATCGACTACGTGGTGACCAAGATTCCGCGTTTTGCGTTCGAGAAATTTCCCACCGCTGACAGCCGCCTGACCACGCAAATGAAGAGCGTGGGCGAGGTCATGGCCATGGGTCGTACCTTCCAGGAGAGCTTCCAGAAAGCACTTCGCGGCCTGGAAGTGGGCGTGGACGGCATGAACGAAAAAACGCAGGACCGCGAGATCCTGGAGAAAGAACTGGGCGAGCCCGGCCCCGACCGCATCTGGTACGTGGGCGATGCCTTCGCCGCCGGTTGGTCACTCGACGAAGTGCACGACATCACCAAGATTGACAAATGGTTCCTGGTGCAGATCGAAGACATCGTCAAAAACGAAATGGCGCTGGACGCTCTGGCCGCCGAAAAAGGCGAGGGTGCCCTGGCCAGCCTGAGCGCAGACGACCTGCGCGGCCTGAAGAAGAAAGGCTTCTCAGACCGCCGCCTGGCCAAGCTGCTGCAAACCACCGACAAGGCGGTGCGCGAAGCCCGCCGCACGCTGAACGTGCGCCCCGTGTATAAGCGGGTGGACACCTGCGCCGCCGAGTTCGCCACCAACACCGCCTACATGTACTCCACCTATGAGGACGAGTGCGAGGCCGAGCCCACCAGCAACAAAAAAATCATGGTGCTGGGCGGTGGCCCCAACCGCATTGGCCAGGGCATTGAGTTTGACTACTGCTGCGTGCACGCCGCGCTGGCCATGCGCGAAGACGGGTACGAGACCATCATGGTCAACTGCAACCCCGAAACCGTGTCCACCGACTACGACACCTCCGACCGCCTGTACTTCGAGCCTCTGACGCTGGAAGACGTGCTGGAAATCGTGGACAAAGAAAAGCCCACCGGCGTCATCGTGCAATACGGTGGCCAAACGCCTCTGAAGCTGGCCCTGGGCCTGGAGCGCGAAGGCGTGCCCATCATCGGCACCAGCCCCGACATGATCGACGCGGCCGAAGACCGCGAGCGTTTCTCGGCCCTGTTGCGCGAGCTGAACCTGAAGCAGCCACCCAACGCCACCGCCCGCACCGAGCCCGAAGCCCTTGAAAAAGCCGCTACCCTGGGCTACCCCCTGGTGGTGCGCCCCAGCTACGTGCTGGGTGGCCGCGCCATGGAAATCGTGCACGAGCAGCGCGACCTGGAGCGCTACATGCGCGAAGCCGTGAAGGTCAGCAACGACAGCCCCGTGCTGCTTGATCGCTTCCTGAACGATGCCATCGAGTGCGACGTGGACTGTCTGCGCGACCCCGAAGGCCAGACCTTCATCGGCGGCGTGATGGAACACATCGAGCAAGCCGGCGTGCACAGCGGTGACTCCGCCTGCTCGCTGCCCCCTTACAGCCTGAGCGCCGCCACGGTGGACGAAATCAAGCGCCAGACCCGTGCCATGGCCGCGTCGCTGAACGTGGTGGGCCTGATGAACGTGCAGTTCGCCATCCAGAACATCGATGGCAATGACGTGATCTATGTGCTGGAAGTGAACCCCCGTGCCAGCCGCACGGTCCCGTTCGTGTCCAAAGCGACCGGCATCCAGCTGGCCAAGGTGGCCGCGCGCTGCATGGCTGGCCAGACACTGGCATCGCAAGGCATCACCGCCGAAGTGACACCGCCTTATTTCAGCGTGAAAGAGGCCGTGTTCCCGTTCGTCAAGTTCCCCGGTGTGGACACCATCCTCGGCCCCGAGATGAAATCCACCGGCGAAGTCATGGGCGTGGGCAAAACCTTCGGTGAAGCGTTTGTGAAAAGCCAGCTGGGCGCGGGCACCAAGCTGCCCCGCTCGGGCAAAGCCTTCATTTCCGTGAAAAACAACGACAAAGCCCGTGCGGTGGAAGTGGCGCGGGGATTGGTGGCGTTGGGTTTCAGTGTCGTGGCCACCAAAGGCACGGCTGCCGCCATCACGGCGGCGGGGGTGGCAGTGCAAACCGTGAACAAAGTCACCGAAGGTCGCCCGCACATCGTGGACATGATCAAGAACAACGACATTGCCTTGGTCATCAACACGGTGGAAGAGCGCCGCAACGCGATCGCCGATTCGCGCCACATCCGCACCTCGGCCTTGTTGGCCCGTGTGACCACTTTTACCACCATCGCTGGTGCAGAAGCGGCCGTGGAAGGCATGAAGGCCATGGACAACCTGGGGGTGATTTCCGTCCAGGAAATGCACGCCCAACTGGTGGACTGATCCGGCGGCGATGGGCCTTAGGATTGAGGTCCATTTGCATTAAACTCGCGTCAAACACAGCCAATCTGCAAACCGCCACAGGGCATCTCTGTGGCGGTTTGTCTTTTTATCAGGAGATCACAATGGCCACTTTTCCCGTGACCAAGCGCGGCGCAGAAGCGTTGAAAGCCGAATTGCACAAGCTCAAAACCGTGGACCGTCCCTGGGTGATCAACGCGATTGCCGAAGCCCGTGCACAAGGCGACCTGAGCGAAAACGCCGACTACGATGCGGCCAAAGAGCGCCAGGGCTTCATCGAAGGTCGCATTGCCGAAATCGAGGGCAAGCTGTCGGTCGCCCAAGTCATCGATCCGTCTGCGCTCGATGCCGGGGGCAAGGTGGTCTTCGGCTCCACGGTTGAACTGGAGGACGAAGACAGTGGCGCACAGGTGACCTACCAGATCGTGGGCGAAGACGAAGCCGACCTGAAACTGGGCCGCATCAACATCAGCAGCCCCATTGCCCGTGCCCTCATTGGCAAGGAAGAGGGCGACAGCGTCGAAGTGCAAGCCCCAAGCGGGTTGAAACACTACGAGATCGTGTCGGTTCGCTACGAATGAGTCCGGCGCGGGGGAACATGGCACCTCGGCTCGCGGTCATGGCGGCCACCCTCTGGTGGGGCGTGCTCACCGGGTTGGCGTTTGTGGCTGTGCCCTCGCTGTTTGCCCAATTGGGCAACCCCGCCGTGGCGGGCCCCGTGGCGGCCTGGCTGTTTTCCGTGGTGGCCAAGCTCAGCATGGTGTGTGGCGCAGGCTGGGTTTGTTTTTATATGTTTTTTGGCCGTTCTGCGCTTGATGGGTATGCGAAAGCAGCTATTGTTTTCGCTGTTTTGGCGGGAGTGGCTGCCGCCGTTCAGGATGGGGTGGTTGCCCAGCAGATTCTCACGGCCCGCAGCACCGGCGGCAATCTGAAGCTGTGGCACGGGGTGGGCTCATTGCTGGTGGTCATGCAGTGGGTCGGGGCGCTGGGGGTGTCGTGGGTGCAGGTGTCGCGGCTTTGCGAAACACGAGCACGTTGCCCAGCATGACCAAGGCCAGCCCTGTCAGTGACAGCGCGCTCCAGCGGTAGCCCTCTGCCCAGGCCGACACGTTGAGCGCCACCACCGGAAACAACACCGTGCTGTAGGCCGCTTTTTCAGGCCCCATGCGGCCCACCAGGGTGAGGTAGGCCGTGAACCCGATGACCGAGCCCGGTATCGCCAGGTACAGCAAGGCCCCGGTGTAGCGCCAGCTGGTGTCATAGGACCAGGGCATTCCCGCCCAGGTCGCATAGCCGAGCAAGATGCAGGTGCCCACCCACATGCCCCAGGCGTTGGTCTGGGCCGGTTTGAGCCCTTGCTGCTGCAGGGCGGCCGACAGCATGTTGCCGCAAGAGAAACACAGCGTGCCTCCCAGTGCCCAGGCCAAGCCAGCCCAGTTGCCCTGTCCTGTCTGGATTTCGGGCCAGAACAGGGCGACCAGCCCCATCAGTCCCAGGGCCCCGCCTGCCAGCACATGGGGGGCGAGTCTGCGCCCATGGATGAGCCAGGACAACGCGGCATTCCACAGCGTGGCGCTGGAGAACACCACGGCCACCAGTCCGCTGGCCAGCGTCTGACTGGCCTGGAGGAAACACACAAAGTTCAGACAGAACAGGCACAGCCCTTGCGCTCCCACCCAGACGGCCGCCTTGCCGCGTGGCCACACGATCTGCCGCTTCCAGGCCAGCCAAAGCATGAGCACGGTGCCTGCCAGTGCAAAGCGGTAGGCAATCGACAAGGCAATGGGCACCAGCCCCAGTTGCCATTTCAGGGCAAGCCAAGTGGTGCCCCAGATGAGCACCACCAGGGCATACAGGAAGGCGTTGGCTGACAAAGTGTGCATGGCAAGGGTATGGGGTTGGGTGTGGGAACAGCTGCCAAGCATCGCCTGGCGAGCCCAGCATCCATTGCACAAACCTGCGGTTAGATGAGGCGTGGCAGAACAGACAGACGGTGGCCCAGATACCATCTGGCCCGTGACGTCCCTGGCTTCTTCTTCCCAACTTCCCACCGGTTTTCGGGTGTTCGATGTGCTGAGCCAGACACAGGCACAACTGCAGCGCAGTGCCTGGTTGGGGGATGGCTTGCAGCTTGCGGTGTGGCGCAACCAGCACGACCGCACCGGTTACCAGCAACCGGGGCACCACACGGTATCGGTCTACTTGGAGGGGGGGCAAGACACGCGGTACCTGGGTGAGCCTGGCCGGGGCGTGGGCACGCATGGTGCACCCGGTCGCAGCTGCGTGTTGCCTGCCGAGCACGAGTCCGGTTGGGAGATCGGGCAGCCCTTTCGGTTTGTGCACCTGTACCTGAACAGCCAGGCCTGGGGCGAGCGGGTGGTTCGCCTGCTGGACGCAGAGCCTCGCGCCCACACGTTGGAGCGCCGGATTTTTGCGCAAGACCCGGTGTTGGCCCGCTGGGCCTCACGCGTCATGGCGTGCGATTGGGACCAACCCCTGCAGCGCTTGGCGGCCCAGGCGGCCAGCCACGAGGCGTTGGATCAGCTGGTGTTGGCGTCTGCCCGTCCACACACCCGGGCCGCTGCCTTGCGTCCGACCGGCGGGCTGTCGGCACCCGTTCGGCGCCGGGTGTTGGCCTACATCGAATCACAGCTCGGCACCCAGGCACTGGAGCCGCTCACGGTGGGTCGGCTGGCAGGCTTGGCCAACTTGTCGGAATTCCATTTCGCCCGGATGTTCCGGGTGTCCATGGGTTGCAGCGTGCACGCCTGGATCACGCAACGGCGCGTGGACCTGGCCCGCCACCTGCTGACACGCACCCGCCAGCCCCTGGCCGATGTGGCGCTGGCCTGTGGCCTGGCCAGCGCCAGCCACCTCAATGCCATGGTGCGCAAGCAGCTCGGCGCCACGCCACAGCAGGTGCGTCTGTCGGTGCAGGGGTGACCCCGCCCGTCAGGGTCAGGCCTTGAGCAGACCGCGCTCGGCCGACTCCAGGGTGTTGACCATCAGCATGGTGATGGTCATGGGGCCCACGCCACCGGGGACTGGCGTGATGTGGCTGGCCACCTCTTTCACACCCGCAAAGTCCACGTCGCCGCAGAGCTTGCCTTCGTCATTGCGGTTCATGCCCACGTCCAGCACCACGGCGCCGGGTTTGACCATGTCAGCGGTCAGCACGTTGCGCTTGCCCACGGCGGCGACGATCACGTCGGCCTGCAGGGTCATGGCCTTCAGGTCAGGTGTGGCGCTGTGGCAGATGGTGACGGTGGCGTTTTGCTGCAACAGCATCAGCGCCATGGGTTTGCCCACGATGTTGCTGCGGCCGATGACCACCGCGTGTTTGCCGCGCAGGTTGTAGCCAATGCTCTCCAGCATCTTCATGCAGCCATAGGGCGTGCAGGGCCAGAAGCCTGGCTGGCCCACCATCAGGGCCCCCGCGCTGGCCACGTGGAAACCGTCCACATCCTTGGCTGGGGAAATGGCTTCGATGACCTTGTGTGCATCCATGTGCGAGGGCAAGGGCAGCTGAACCAAGATGCCGTGGATGGTGGGGTCGTTGTTCAGCGCTTCCACCCGTGCCAGCAACTCGGCTTCCGTCAGGGAGGCGTCGTACTTCTCCAGCACCGAGTGCATGCCGGTGTCTTCACAGGCCTTGACCTTGTTGCGGACGTAAACCTGGCTGGCGGGGTTTTCACCCACCAGAATCACCGCGAGGCCAGGGGTGACGCCCTGGGTCTTGAGCTGGGCCACGCGTTGCGAGACGGATTCGCGCAGTTGGCGTGAGAGGGCATTGCCGTCGATGAGCTGAGCTGTCATGGGAGTGTTCCAGGAAGTGAAAAAACCAATAAAAATGCCCGCCAGCGCTTGACTGGTGGGCAGTGTTTGCTATTGATCGACCAGTTGATTTGGCGTGTTCAGACCGGCTTGGGTGCGTTTTGTCCGAGTGCGATTTTCAGCAGATCGGCCACGGTGTTGGCGTTGAGCTTCTCCATGATGTTGGCGCGGTGCGCCTCCACCGTCTTGATGCTGATGCCCAAGTCATCGGCAATCTGTTTGTTCAGACGGCCAGCCACGATGCGTTCCAAGACCTGGGCTTCTCGTCCGGTCAGTTTGGACAGCAGGGCGTCACGGCTGGCGGCTTTCTGGTGCCCGCTGAACGATTCGCGCGCTTTTTCCAGCATGCGTTCCACCATCGGCAGCAGGGCGGCCTCCTGGAAGGGCTTGGTGATGAAGTCGAGCGCGCCTTTTTTCATGGACTCCACCGCCATGGGCACGTCACCGTGGCCGGTGATGAACACGATGGGCAGGGGCGACCGGCGCTCGATCAATTTGTCCTGCAGCTCCATGCCCGACATACCCACCATGCGGATGTCGGTGATGAGGCATGCCACCTCCCGGGTGTCGTAACGGCTCAAAAATGCCTCGGCAGATTCGTAACAGCGCACGCGGTAGTCGTTGCCTTCGAGCAGCCATTGCAGCGAATCGCGCACGGCTTCGTCGTCATCGACCACGTACACCGTGCCTTTTTTGGGAATCAAACTCATCGGTCTCTTTCTGCGGCAAGGGGCACTTCGGGGTGGTCTGGAGGTGTATCGGCTCAGGCAAGCCGACCCGATTCTGCGTTGGGTTTCAACTGGGAAACCACGGGTATCCAGAAGCTGAAAATGCACCCCGAAATCTCGTTTCCATTGTAGAGGTTCTCAACTTGTATCCGCCCGTGGTGCGACTCGATGATGCTGCGGCAGAGTTTGAGGCCGATGCCCATGCCTTCGCTCTTGGTGCTGTAAAAGGCTTCGTAGATGCGCTCCAGCAGCTCGTCAGGCACGCCTTTGCCGCTGTCGCGAACGCTGAACTCGATGACATCCAAGTCGTTGATGCGCCGTGGCAGCACCTTGAGCTCGATCTGGCGTTGGGCCACCGGGCGCTGTGCCTGCAGGATGGACTCGGCCCCGTTCTTGATCAGGTTGATCAGCACTTGTTCGATCAGGATGGGGTCCACCATCAGTGGGGGCAGGCGGGCGGCCACGTAGTGGGTCAGCCGCACCTGCTGGCGGCGCAGTTCGATCTCGGCCAACTCCACGGCGTTGGCCACCATGGTGGCCGCATCGGAGGGCGATGGATTGGGTTCGCTGCGCTTCACAAACGCCTTGATGCGCTGGACGATCTGGCCGGCCCGCTGCGCCTGGCGGGCCGTTTTTTCCAGCGCGACCAGCAGGTCTTCTTCCCGCAGCTGATTTTTTTGCAGGCGCGAGAGCATGCCGCTGCAGTAGTTGCTGATGGCGGTCAGCGGCTGGTTGAGTTCGTGTGCCACGCTGGACGCCATCTCACCCATGGTGATGAGGCGGCTGGCGGTCTGCGCACGTTCCGCCTGTTCGGCCGCCAGCTGCTCGGCGTGGCGCCGTGCGGTGATGTCGGTGGCGATGACCATTTGCGCCAGCCGCCCGTCCACCCAGGTGACGTAGCGGGACCGCACTTCCACCCACTTGTCCAGCGCCGTCACAAACACCTCGGCGTTTTCGGGCTGGGCATCGGTCAGGGGATCGGTGGGCAGACCCGCCAGTTCGTCCACCTGGTCGTTGTCGTCGTTGCTCTGCACGGCAGGCACTTCGGCCATGTCGATCAGCTGGCGGTGACCTTGGCCGTCCATGCCGAACCACAGCCGGTACAGCTTGTTGGCAAACAGCAGTTCGTCCCCGCCCAGGGGGACCACCGACACGGCAGAGTCCAGGCTTTCGAGCACGGTGGTGAAGCGCTCGTAGGACGCGGTGAGTTCTTGGCGGATGCGGCGGGGCTCGGTGATGTCGGTCATCGACGTCATCCATCCCGTTTGCACGCCGTTGGGGTCGATCAGGGGTGACACATACATGCGCGCATCGAAAATCTGGCCGTTGCGGCGACACACCCGCACCTCGAAGCCACCGGGGTTGGAGCGGCCACTGAGTTCGTCTTCCAGCCGCACCGTGAGGGACTCGCGGTCCTCTTCCGGCCAATAGGGAAAAGGGGCGGTGCGACCCACCAGTTCGGCCTCGGTCCAGCCCGTCATGCTGCAGAACGCGGGGTTGACATAAGAGATGCGACCCTGCATGTCCAGTGCACGCATGCCGGTGAGCATGGAGTTTTCCATGGCGCGCCGGAAATTGGTTTCCGCCACCAGCGCCTGCTGGGCCTGGATTCGGCGGCGGGTGTGCTTCCAGGTGCCCATCAGCATCCACAGCGTGAGTGCGCTGAGTGCGCCGATGAGCCACATGAAGCCTCCACCCACCAAATCCTGCGAGGTGCGGTAGCCCTGGGCGCGCAGCACCAGGCTGTTGCCCACCGGGGAGACGGGGACCTCCTGCTCGATGGCGCTGGTGCCCCAGGGCATCTCGCCCAGCAGGCGGCTCGGTGTCACCGAGGCGGTGCCGGCAAGGAGCTTTTGCTGGTCGTCCATCAGGGACACGGCGTAGCGCGCCATGACTTCGGGCGGCACGCCAAAGCGCAGCAGGCCGTCAACGGAATACTCGCCCATGACCACGCCCGAGAACCGGGTGGTGTCGGTCAGGGGAATTTGCACCATCAGCGTGGCCCCTTGATCGTGGTGGGTTTGCGGGGCCGAGTAAATGGGCTGGCGCAGTTCGCGGGCCAGGTCATAGGTGCCGTCGGTCTCGCCAGGGGCCAGCAGATCGCCGAACTTGCGTTGGCTGCGTTCGGGTGCGCTGGGCGAGGCGTAAGCCGCTTTGACCACGCGGTGCTCGTCCATCCAGGTGACCGACAGCAGCTCAGGGTATTGGCTCACTAGGTTCTCGGCCTGGAAAACGAATTCCTCTTCCTCGATTTCGTGGTTGGCGATCTGGCGGGCCACGCGCATGAGTTGCTCCTGGCGCTCCAGCAGGCGCAGGCGCAGGCGCTGCTGGGCGTACTCCACATCGCGTGTCACGGCCTCCTGCTCGCGGTTGATTTCTTCAAGGCGCAGATAGGCAAACGCCGACAGCATGACCAACACGAACAGCACCACAGCGACCAGTGGGCCGAGCATGGCAAAGCGGTCTTGGGCCGAAGGGGGTTGGCTGCGCCACCACCGGGCCAGCCAGGGG
>Ga0209066_10001795_pt1 | contig 27557 bp, 45 predicted proteins | sample All_14_2_FD_187198 | JGI IMG/M metagenome (GOLD analysis project Ga0209066, IMG submission 187198) | Freshwater microbial communities in response to fracking from Pennsylvania, USA - Allegheny Zone_MetaG_DW_15 (SPAdes) (version 2) ...
CCAGTGATGACACCAAATCGCGCCCATGCATCGCCGTGAGCTATCTGCTCCTCGATCTCAATGACGCGGCGTTCGAGTTCGTCCAGGCGCGTATCAATTGCGTCGTGGTGATTTCGCACGTCACGAATGGCGGAAAGAAGGGCCTCTCGCTCCTTAGTAGCGCGCGCGGCAGAGCTATGGGGCGCGGGTATGGGGATGTTGCGCAATTTTGCGGCATCCACCCACTCGTCCAGGGCCTTCATTCCGTCGGCAAGCGCATCTTCTGGCGTCTCGCCGTCGCCCATGCATCCAATCAGGTCGGGGAAGTAGGCAAGATAGCCGCCGCCGTCCTCATCGGAAAGCCGATGAACGACAATGGGGTAATCCATCATTCGGCTCCTTTGTATTGTGCTTTAGCGATTATATGGGCATCGATCATGGCAACGAGTGCCTTAATGTAGAAGGCCTTAATGGGGCGCTTATACGGTATCGACTGGTGCGCCGCCAGATAGGGGCTCGCCGCCTTGTAGTGGCTGTCTCGTGTGGGCCTCATAAGGTCGATCCCATGCTCATCGCACAATCGCTGTATGTCAGCAACGGTCCAGTTGTCGCGGGGGTTCCGGCGCATTTGATCGAGCAGACTTACCTTCGGCGCCATTGATCCTCCTAAGCCCTGCTTATCCTGCCCACGACGCGGCCAACGATACGGAACTCCGTTGCAGCTCGCTCGTCGGGGTGCTCCCGATCCGCTTCCGAAATGACCAGATATCGAGGTGGGTAGGAGCTAGTCACCTTGCGCAGCGTCTTGGCCTGAAACACCGTGCCGCCGTCATCGATCAGATAGATCGCATCCCCAATCCACTCGTTCTGCGACACGTCTACAATCAGCCTGTCGCCTTCGTTCAGGCGCGGCTCCATCGAATGCCCGATCACCGGCACGATGATCGTGGCGCTCGGCTGGCCGCCCAGACCGTGCCGCAGGTAACTCGGGGGGATCACCCACTCGGCTGCCACGGCATGACCGCTGGCGATGCCATTGGACTGAATGCGCGCCACGCCGGAATCGACAATCTGCCCTAACCCAGCGCCACCCTTAGCCATCGTCTCGGGCTGGCTACCGGGCAGCTTTCCATGGAACACAACGTTCCCGTCAATTAGCGCCGCGTTGCCGACGCCGGGCTCATCCTCGAAACTGTCGATTTCATCTGGGGCAGGAGCGGCGGGGTCGTCGCTGGTGTATGTTAGGTCGCGCGGTGGCGGAGCATATAAGCCCGCTACCGTGGTCCCAAACAACGCTGCCAGGCTGTCCATATAGTCCGTGCTGGGCTCAGTCCCAGCCGTCCATCTCGACACATTGCTTTTGTCGGCGCCGGTGCCCGCGATCAGATCGGCGTTGGTCTTGCCGGTCGCCCGCATCCATTCGGCGATGAAGTGACGTTTTTTGCGCTTCGGTCTGGCCATGCCAGGGAAGGTAAATGCGGCAACGCGGCGGGTCGTTAGCGTACTATGCAACGCCGTCTTGACGAGTGTTGCGTAGTGTGCAACTAATCGCGGCCATGGCGAACACTTCCACACTCCAGCAGTACAGGGACGCGAACAAGATCAGCTTGGCCGCGTTCGCTAGCAAATTTGGCATCAACAAATCGACCGCCATGCGGTGGCAAAAGCGCGTCCCGGCTGACCGTGTGCAGGACGTGTCGGACATTACCGGCATCCCTCCGCACGAACTGCGCCCCGACGTGTTCCGCGCTCCCCAAGCCGAGGATGCAGCATGACCAACGGCATCACAGACGAAGCCATTGCGGCCTATGCGACCGACCTCCTCGACAAAGAGGCGGACATCGAGACGCTGCAGAACGACAAGAAGGCAATCTACGCCAACCTCCGAGACGCCTACGGCAAGCGCGTGGCCGACGCGGTCAAGCTGGCCGTGAAGCGTCATCGCATGGACGCGGAGAAGTTGCAGGCGGCGGAAGAACTCGACGCCGAAGCAGAGCGAATTTTGGCCATCCTTCGCGCGCCGCGCGCCACGCGCACACGTGAGGCCGCATGATGGACGCATTTGATCCCATCTCGCTTGTGGTCGCCGTCACCGCCTTTGTCTGGTTCTGCACCTACGTCAGTGGCGTGCGTCTCAGCGACTTCAGGGGGCGCAAGTGAAGTGGCTCGTGATCCTCGGCATGGTGGCGATAGAGCCGATCATTCTCCTCGCGGGCGTTGCTCTGGTGCTGACCGTAGCGGCGGCGCTGGCATGACCCATTCCCATTCAGCAGCAGCCGTCTCCCTCCCGGTAGCGCTGAAAGGCCGGGGCGCGGGCCTCCTCCCCCCGCGTTCCGGCCACCCTATCGTTGTCCACCACCAACACCAGAGTACTGACGGCACCGAGCGTGGGGCGCGCTCGTGGGGTTCGTGCCGCCAGTACCCTGCTGTTGCTGACCACTTGCAGGACTGGCCGCGCAAGCGGGCTGGGATGGTCACCTCCAACTGTTCCCGAACTGGGGGCGGGCTTCGTAGTGCTCGCCCCGCTTTTCATCATTTCGATTTCCGCGCGCAGCCACGCTGGCAGGGCATCGCTGACGTGTGTCCAAGTCATTCAAACCACTCCGTTCGCTCCGTGTCTGCTGGGATCAAACCTAGCTGTGGAGTTGTCGGAGATGTCCGAGACCAAAGAGGAGAAGCGCGAAATGTCTGAGTTGGCATTCGCTTCCAATGCCATGCGCCAGCGGATTGCACCGCCCGCGCTTGGCTCAGTCAAACAACGGATCAACCGGGCAGCGGCGGCGCTCCGGTGGTCTGCAAGCCGTACCAGGGATGTCTGGTACGCCGACCCTCGGGTCAGCATCAAGCCGCGAGAACTGCGCAAAATCGAGGAGATCGCAGGTGTCGCCTATGGACGAAAAGAACTCAGCGAGATCGACGCCATCATCTCCCGAGCCGACGCTCTCCTCATGGGCACGGATCCGGATTTCGTTCGCCCGTTCCTTGCTGCGCTCCGCGCGCTGGCTGGCCATCCTGATCGCACCGGAACTGAGGGGGAGTGAATGACAGTCGTCGCTTCGAACTACGCCCGCAAGGAAAACGACCTGTACCAGACCGAACCTTGGGCGACCGAGGCGCTGCTGAGGCACGTCAACGTCGCAGGCAAGACGGTTTGGGAGCCAGCGGCTGGCAATCACCTCATCGCTGACGTGTTGCGCGAAGCCGGGGCAAGCGTCATCACCAGCGACATTGCCGTCTATGATCGACGGCATGACGCGGAAGTCAACTTTCTTGAGCCGCGTTTCGCCTACAAGAACCCGAAGCATGACGCCATCATCACCAACCCGCCCTACGGCAAGGGCAACCGGGATGCCGTGCGCTTCGCTGAACTAGCTCTGGAACGTTGCGACGGAATCGTTGCGCTGCTGCTGACGGCCAAGTTCGATTTCGGCAAGACGCGCCGTCACCTCTTCGCGGACAATCCGCGGTTCTGGGCCAAGATCGCGCTTGTCGACCGCATCCAATGGTTCCCCGGTGAAAGCAGCGGGACCGAGGATCATGCTTGGTACGTCTGGACGCCAGACGATCCGCCGCACGCTGGCCCGCATATGTTCTGGGAGGCGCGTCAGTGACCTCCCACCCCGCCAAGCCCGGCCGCGTCGTGTCCCGTAAGACACCCCACCGGATAACGACGAGGCTTCCCCACAAGTTTGCCCTCGTCACAGCCCAGCTCCGCGAAGAGATGAAGGCGAGGGGACGATGAGCCTAGACGCGCCCTTTCCTTGGTTCGGCGGCAAGTCGGCCGTAGCTGCCCAGGTATGGGCGGCGCTCGGCAACGTGTCGCACTATGTCGAGCCGTTCTTTGGCTCCGGTGCTGTGCTCCTGCAGCGCCCGCACGTGGCAAGATTTGAAACGGTCAACGACCTAGACGGCATGGTCGCAAACTTCTGGCGCGCAACCAAGGCCGCTCCCGATGATGTTGCCGAGTATGCGGACTGGCCGTGCAACGAGGCTGATCTTCATGCGCGGCATCTGTGGCTTGTAGGCCAGCGCGAGCGGCTTACGGAGCGACTAATGGGGGACGCGGAATGGTTTGACGCGAAGGCGGCTGGGTGGTGGCTTTGGGGTGCCTGCAACTGGATTGGTTCTGGCTGGTGCAGCGGCAAAGGCCCTTGGATTTCAGTTGACGGGGTGATGACGGACTCGCGCCAGCTACCACACCTATCCTCGGCTCAGGGCGTCAACCGCAAGCTACCACACCTATCCTCGGCTCAGGGCGTCAACCGCAAGCTACCACACCTATCCGAGGGTCGGGGCGTCAACCGCAAGCTACCACACCTATCCGAGGGTCGGGGCGTCAACCGCAAGCTCTTTATAACCGAATGGGTTGCAGCGTTGTCGGATAGGTTGCGTGACACGCGCATTGCCTGCGGAGACTGGGCGCGCGTCACAGGCCCGGCCGTCCTTGACGCAGGCGGTGGCATGACTGGTGTGTTCCTCGACCCGCCATATGATCAGGCAGGGCGCGCAGACGTTTACGCGATGGAGTCGCCGGTAGCAGGCGAAGTGCGCAAGTGGTGCGCTGAGAACGGCAGCAATCCAACCATTCGGATTGTGCTTGCAGGCTACGATGGCGAGCACAACGAACTTCAGGCGCTCGGCTGGCAAGTTTTCGAGTGGAAGGCGCGCGGCGGCTACGGGTCGCAGGGCGAAGGGCGGGGGCGGGATAACGCCAGTCGCGAAAGGCTGTGGCTATCGCCCAACTGCATGGGGGTAGCGCCAGACCTGTTTAGCGAGCCCGCAAAGCAGGAGGCGCTGTCGCTATGACCCACCTCAACCTCACCAGATCCCTTGCCGACGTATGGGGCCTAACACCCGAACAGGTGGCCCATGAGCGCACCCTGCACGCCGCTGCAACCCTTTCCAAGCCCTTCCGCCGTCCTTTGCCCGAGGCCCGCGTCATAGACGTAGTGCCCACTCGCAAGCCCTACGCCGGCAAGGAAGCCCAACCCGTCATTGTGGAGAGTACCAGATGAGCTACGAGGCTGAACTCGCAGGGCGCTACGCTGGCGCCCGTAAACGGCTGGGGATGATTGCCCCGCCGAAAGCCAAGGTGGCGGTGAAACCGCGCGCGCCGCGCATTCCCGAATCTGCTCTGGCGCCGTGGCCGGAACATGAGCCAATCCCGTCGTACCGCACGATTTTACGCGAGGTCGCCGCCAAGCACAACACCACCGTTGCTGCGATCATCGGCGGTTCCCATGCCCGCAGCATTATGCCCGCTCGGCGTCAAGCGGCGGCGCGGATGTACCTGGAGCTTGGCATGAGCCTGACCAGCATAGGTGAGCGCATGAACCGGGACCATACCACCATCTTGCACATGCTGCGTAAGGCGGCCGTGGAAGTCCCGGAACTGGCCGCCCTGATAGAGCAGCGTCGAATGATGGCCGACGCAGAGCGCGAACTCAAGCAAAGCGAAGCGATGCGCTATTGCCGGATGGGCCTTTCACGCAACGAAATCGCCCGCCTAACGGACCTGAACCCACGCATCGTGACAACCATCATGGCGTCAGTTCGAGAGGCACAGCAGTGAGCGAGCGGCCCTTTATGCAGCTCTACGTCTCCGACTTCATCGGGGACACCCTGCACCTGTCAGCAGAGCTTGTCGGGGCCTATCTGCTGCTACTCATGGCCATGTGGAACGCGGACGGCGAACTGCCGAACGATGAGGCCAAGCTGGCGCGGATCGCTCGCGTGTCGCTCAAGAAGTGGCGCGCAATGACGGCAGATCTGATGCCGTTTTTCACGGTCTCGGACGGCAAGATCACCCACGGTCGGCTGCAGAAGGAGCTCCGAAAAAGCGAGCGTCAATCGCAATCGAGAGCTTCCGCCGGGGCAATGGGTGGCGCCGCTAAGGCATTGAAATACAACAAACCGCACGTAGCAAATGCCTTAGCAATGCCAAAGCATCTTCCAGAACCATATAGAAAGGAGGGAAATGTTTTGTCTGACCCGACTGCAACCATCACGGTTGACCGATGGAAAGACGAGGCCCTTTTCAAAGCCTGTGAGCGTCTGAGAGGAAAGGCTGCCCCGGCGACTGTCCAGAAGTGGTCGTTCCCCGCCAGCATCGTTGACCAAGCGAGGCGAGATGCTGCGCACTGATGGGTTGCATTATCCTTGGATAACTTGGGCGCAGCGAAACGGGCTTGTAGAACGAAGCGCGAATACGTGCGAAAAAGGTCGTGCGGCCGGGCGACTTGTCCTCCCCCAGCCGCACATAGCGACGGGGTTTACTTGTGGAAGTTTACCCGTCGCGGTTGGAAGCCTTAGCGCGTGCGCTGAAGGGCTGCAACCCCTTAAACCCCGCAACGAGCTGGCCGGTTCCTCCCAAAGAGCCGGAACCAAAAAACACCAGGTGCGCGTGACCCATAGCGCCCTGGGCCTTCACGCCGGGCAACCCCCGGATCGGTCCGAAGGCTATCGTGCCGTCCAGCCGGGCTTGGCCGCTCGGAACATGGCCGATAGTGGCGCCAGCCGAACAAAATGGCGCCAAGGCAACGAGCTGGGAACCAGTTCGGCGGCGAAAGCCGGAAAAGGCACTGAGTATGCGACCTCAATCGAGGTTCCTCTTAGCCAGAGGCTTCACGCGGGGCAGGCGCCCTATACCGTGAAGGCAGAAAAGGGTGGAACTATGCCCGGAGCCACCGGCTCCCCTGAATCAGAGGAACATGCAGCATGAGCTACGACTTTTTCAACACGAAGGTTGTGACCACTCGAAAGTCGCATCATTGCGAGCAGTGCCATCAGCCAATCGCCGTTGGCGAACGCTGCTCTTATGGAGCGGGGCTCTTTGAGGGACATTTTATGTCTTACTACGAGCACGAGGACTGCCGAGCGGCTTGGTTGGAGGTTGTGGCGGATGTGCTGCGCGACGACGACGCTGCGCCATTTCTCGCCGATTACGATGACCTCAGTGAGAGTCGTGGCTTGCTGTCGGACAAGTATCCGGCCGTTGCCGCCAGACTGTGGCCGGAGCACGCAGCATGAAGAAGATTGAGTTCACTACGCCGAAGCAGGGTAGGCCGCACCGCGTCCACCAGTGGATGAACACGGACACGATGGAGCCGTTGTTCGGCGTCGAGTGCAACGTCGAGTACGGCAAGTGGGTGCATGTCGTAGTCGATGGCGAAGTCTATCTGCGTCGAGAAAGGCCGAACGCAGCGAGCGCGGCCAAGGCATGGAGCAAGCCCGCATGACCCATCCCCCCTCCCTCCCCAATGGGTTCAGCACGGACTTCAGCGAGGCGCACGGTGAGGAGATCATCGTGTACGTTAAACTGGGCATTTCTCCGGCAATGCCGAACGTTGGCGTTTATAGCGGCGGCGAGTTCCAGACACTGGACGGCTTCACTTACGACCGTTCCGAATTGCTCTGCTGGTGCCCCATCCCCACCCCTGGCGATGCTGTCCTCAAGGAACTGGCGGAGGAGGGGAAATGAGCTATTGCAGATGGTCTTCGATGGATTTCGGATGTGACATCTACGCATTCGAGCATGTAGGCGGCTGGTGGCAAATTTACGTGGCTGGCAATCGGGTCGTTGGCGACATTCCGAAAACGCCAGCCGTTCCGCCTCCGGGCGCAACTGAGGCTGAGAAATTGGCATGGGCAACAGCCTATGTCGAGACTAGCCGAATGCAGTCGCAATTCCTGAAAACTGCCGAGCGTGAGGATATCACGTTGCCGCATGCTGGCGAAGCATTTCAGTGCCCAACGATTGAAGATTTCAGGGCGAAGATGCTGGAACTGCGCGAGCTTGGCTACGTGTTCCCTGATGCTGTCTTTGACGAAATTGACGAGGAACTAGCCGCCTCCCCAACCCTCAAGCAACTGGCAGGTGAGTGAATGAGCGACGGGCTTACGATTTTCGGATTGCTGTTCTTTGCCGCGCTGATGGCCGTTGGCATCGTGTCCTGCACCCAGACGTGGGACGCCTGCAAAGCGGCAGGTGGGCGCCCGGTTTACGAGTACAAGAGCACGCCCTCGTGCTGGGATGCTGACGGCCGGAGGATTTTCCCATGACCCCCGACATCCGAGAGAAAGCGGAGAGGCTGTGGCGCGAAGAACTCGGTTTTGCCAACGACCGGTTCGGTTCCATCAGCATCATCTCCCAAGCCCTTCTCGAAGCCCACAATGCCGGAAGGGAGGAGGAACGCGAGCGGTGTGTGGAAATTGCTGAGCACTACGAGGTGTATTTGGCGGCGGCAGACATGCGCAATCCCGGGTTCACGGTCGCCAAGCTGGCCGCCATCCGTTCAATCAAATAGGGGACTAGACACATGGGGCGCAGGGGACCGAAACGCAAAGCAGTGACACGGCAACCGAATGGCCAGCCGTCTCGCTCAAAGGCCGCACTCGACACGCGCGCCAAGCTTGCACGCGAAGGGCTGGACAGGGAGCAGCAGGACATGATTGCGGTAGGCATAGAAGCCCGCCAGCGGGTGTTTGGCTTGCCGGCGCCCGTCTCTCGCGACCAAATGGCAGGATGCGCTGTAGGTCGGTACTGCCTGCTTGGCGGCAAGGACGGCATCACCCGGTTGCAGTACGATGCGGCAATGCTGTACTTGGCGGACTGCGAAGCGTACTCTCGTGCCATCGCTACGCCCGGCATTCCGCGCGCCGTTGACCTCAACGCAACCGGTGGGCAAAACCACCACGAGAACGTCGGCAAGGTGCTGGCTACGATCCGCAGCCATGAGGCAATGGTCAAGGCGGTGCAGTCAGCGCAGAACGAGCTGCGCAACACGGCCAACCTGTTCGGCGCCCTCGACGCTGTCATCCGCCGTGACGTGATGCTTGACCACCTCCTCGGGGATCTGCGCACGGCTCTCAACGCATTGGTGCGGCACTACGGAATCGACGGCAGAGCAGCCGCTTGACAGGCGGGTCCAAATCATGCGCAATGGTTTCCACGCTAGGCGCAAAGCGCCGGTAGGGCTCGGGGCAACTCGGGCCTTTTTGCTGTCCGCGCTCCAGAACATGCAGCGTGCCCCGTACAAATCACAGGCAAGGACAAATCATGGCTCGCGTGAAGTCAAACGGTATGCCGTGGCCATTGGCCAACAAGAAAACCGTTGGTCGCGGCGGTGGCGCCCCTGGGGCATACAAGGCCGGCAGGGACGACGCGTCTATTGCTAGCGCAAAGGAAGCCAAGGCCGCTGCTGCCGCCAAGGCGCACATGAAGAAGTCCGGCCCGGCTGGCAAGGTGGGAGCGCAGAACATCATGGCCGACTATGACGCAAGGCAGAAGGTCGGCACCTCGAAGTACCGTGAGCGCAATCGCTCCATGGCGTCCCGCATAGCGGGCAAGTAACCAAGCATCACCATCAAGCCGATCTGCCTAACTAGGCCCCGGCAAGAGGTTGGCATGACCGAAAAACAAACGACTGAAAACCTTATCGGCAAGGGGAAGCCTGGCCCCGGTCGCCCCAAGGGGCTGCCCAACAAAACCACGCAGCTTTTGAAGGATGCGATCCTCAAGGCTGCTGAGGAAGCTGGTGGCGCCGAGGGCATGGTCGGCTATCTGGTCATTCAGGCCAAGACCAACCCGCAGTCGTTCTTGCCCCTGCTGGGCAAGGTGCTGCCAATGCAGGTCACTGGCCCGGAAGATGGCGCCATTGAGATCAACGTGACCATCGGCGGCAATGCGGGTCAATCTTAACCTTGCAGCCCGGCCACAGTTTGTCCCATACCTCACTCGGGAACAACGTTGGGCCAGCGTCATCGCACACCGCCGTGCTGGCAAGACCGTCGCCTGCATCATGGATCTGGTCAAGAAGGCTGTAGAGCACACAGGGCGCGAACCTCGCTTCGCCTATGTCGCTCCGACCTACACGCAGGCCAAGGACGTGGCGTGGTCCTACCTCAAGGAATACACCTCGGCCATTCCCGGCATGGAGAAGTCGGAAAGCGAGCTAAGCGTCACGTTCCCGCACAACAAGGCGCGCATCAGGCTCTACGGCGCTGAGAACTACGACCGCATTCGAGGCCTGTACCTGGACGGCGTGGTCATTGACGAGACGGGCGACATTGACCCGCGTGCATGGCCTGAAGTCATTCGGCCGGCATTGAGCGACCGCAAGGGCTGGGCAACGTTCATCGGCACGCCAAAGGGCCGCAACGCGTTCTATGACCTGCACACCAAGGCCAAGGCCGACGATGTGTGGTTCACCGATGAGCTGCGCGCCTCCAAGACCGGCATCATTGATGAGCTTGAGCTTGCCGACGCCAAGCGCACGATGACGGCGGAAGCCTACGCTCAGGAATACGAGTGCTCGTTCCAGGCTGCAATTGTCGGCGCCTTCTATGGCCGCGAGATGGCAACAGCCGAGCAGGATGGGCGCATTGGCCGTGTCCCGCATGATCGGTCGGCCGATGTGTTCGCCTCATGGGATCTGGGCATTGGCGACAGCATGGCGATCTGGGTCGGCCAGATCATCGGCCGCGAGTGGCACTGGATCAACTATTACGAAAGCAGCGGCTTCGCCCTCGACCACTACGTCGATTGGATCAAGGCGCTGCCCTACAAGGTGCATCACCACTACCTGCCTCACGATGGCGAGGCGAGGGAGTTGCAGACCGGCAAGAGCCGCAAGCAGTTCCTCGAAGAACGCAACCTCAGCGTTTCGATTGTGCCTCGGCACGAGCCGATGGACGGCATCGACGCTGCCCGCGTTCGCTTCAATCGCATGTGGTTTGATGAAGAGAAATGCGCTCGTGGCATCGATTGCCTGCGCATGTACCGCAGTGAGTACGACGACAAGAACCAGGTGCTGCGCCAGCGGCCATTGCATGACTGGGCTTCGCACGGCGCCGATGCTTTCCGGTGCGGCGTGATGGGTGCGGAAGAGAATGTGGTGCGTGATTTGCCGCAGATTGAAACGGACTGGGTGAGCTGATGGCGATCTATGGAGTATGCGACCATTACGGGGTGTTTGAGCAGGAAGTGGCGCAGCGTCGTTACCCTCACGCACTGCGCCCAGCATATCTCGTCAACGATGCCGGCGGGACTATCAAGTGGGAGTCGTGGCTAAAGCGCACCAAAGCGGACCCTGGCATCAACATTGTCGCGATGGTGTTTGAAGACGGCTACGCGGCGGATGCTGATGGCGTGATGTTTGTCGGCAACGGACAAACGCGCGCGACCGTTTTCCGAGGTCGAACCTATAATGGCTGATGAACAGGAAATCGAGGGCTCCAGCCTCGAAGCCATCATTGCCGACGAAATCCGCACGTCGCTGGCCTATGATCAGAGCGAACTCGCCAGCAAGCGCGCCACGGCCATTGCCTACATGCGCGGCGAAATGCCGGACCTCAAGCCGCGCCCCAACGGGTCGACGCAGACCAGCCACGATGTGGCAGACACAATTTCCAAGGTGCTGCCCGGCGTGGTGCGCATCTTCACTGCGGCATCCAAGATGGTGTCGTATGAGCGGGTCCGCGATGAGGATGACCGCTGGGCATCGGAAGCCACCGAGTACATGAACCATTCGTTCTTCGTGGAGAACGATGGCTATCAGATCCTGCTCAATGCGACCAACGATTCACTGCTGCTCGGCAACGGGCTGGCGTGCTCGTACTGGGATGCACCGGAGATTGAAACCAAGACCTTCCGCGACCTCAGCGAAGTTGAGCTGGTGGTCAAGACCGAGGAAGGCTGGGAGCCGGTTGCAGCCAGCCCCGGCAAGCCGCAGACGGTCGATGATCTGGAGCTGCCGACCTACACGGTCAAGATGCAGCGGACACTGCGCCCGGGCCGCATCATCGACAAAACCGGCAAGCCTGAGAACCTTGTCATCAACGACACGGCCACGTCCATCGATGACGCGCGCTTCGTTGGCTACCTGCACGACGACAAGACCCGCTCCGACCTGATGGAGATGGCGGACGCCTACGGCTGGGACACGGGCGTCATCGAGGAAATCCCGTCGTACTCGCTGCCCTTGCAGAGCGAAGTGGCGACGGCACGTACCAGTGACCGGGAATACAACACCTCAAGCCCGGTGGCGTCCGGTGACCCCATTGACCTCTACGAAATCTACATGCGGGTTGACGTAGACGGCGACGGCATCGCTGAGATGATCCAGGTCTGGTACGCTGGCCGTGGTGGCGCTGGCGTTGTGCTCGGCTGGGAGGAGTGGGAAGACGAAGTCCCGTTCACCGACATCCCGTGCTACCCAGTGCCGCATCGCTGGGACGCTGAGGGGCTGTTTGACCGGCTGGTGGACATTCAGCGCGTCAAGACCACGCTGCTGCGTCAGGCGCTGGACAACATCTATGCCGTCAACATGCCGATGCGTGAGGTCGAGCAGGGCTCGGTGCTCAACCCCGACATTCTGGTCAACTCCAAGTTCGGCGGTCTGATCTGGAAGAAGGCAGGTTCGAATCCGATCATCCCGCATGTGATCCCGTTCACGGCGGACAAGGCCTTCGCGGCCATGGAGTACATGGACAAGGTGCGTATCGAGCGCACTGGCGTCAGCAGCGCCTCGGCTGCACTTGACCCTGAGGCATTGCAGAACCAGACGGCGACGGCATCGCAGCTCCAGCACGATGTCAACTATTCGCAGACCGAGTTCATCGCGCGCAACCAGGCCGAACTTGGCTGGAAGAAGTTCTTCCGCAAGCGCCTGAAACTGGCGATCAAGCACGAGCAGGTGCGCAGCATTCCGTCCGATGAGGGCGACGAAATCCAAGGCGAAGACGGCTCGGTCGAGGCCAGCGATTTTCGCACCGTGTCCCCGCCAAAGTGGGACGCCGGCATGAAAGTGTCGATCAATGTGGGGCTGGGCACTGGCTCGCGCGACCGCGACATGTCGATGCTGAACCTGATCCTCAATGGCCAGATCGGCATGGCGGATCGTCTGGGCATGGCGGGGATGCAGTCAAAGGCGCTGGAGTTCCTGCCGCGCATTCGCATGACGGCGGTCAAGCTGGCGGAAAGCTCCGGCCTCAAGAACCCGGAAGAATACTATCCGGAGATTACCGACGAAGAACTGGCGCAGATGAAGGCTGCGGCCGAGGCGCCGAAGGTTGACCCGGCGATTGAGCTTGAGAACGCCAAAGGCGAGAACGCCAAGGCACTCAAGCAGGTCGATGCTCAGGTTGCCATGCAGCAGGCGCAGCTCAAGGCCGAGGGCGACGTTCTCAAGAACAAGGCCGAGCTGGAAGCGGACATGCGCACGGCGCAGGCCGAACTTGAAAGCAAGGCTGCATTGGAACGCATCAAGCAGGATGCTGAAGATCAGCGGTTTTTTGCCAAACTGAAGCAGGATCGCGAGCTGACGCTGTTGCAGATGGGCATGGCGGAGCGAGACAGCGCGGAAAAGGACGAAGAGGGCAACGCGGTCAAGAAGCCGGTCGACGCCACGTCTGCCATGCTGATGGATGGGCTGCAAAAGCTGGGCGAAATGGTGGGCGGATTGAGTGCAGCCATGTCGGCGCCGACCGAGATTGTTCGCGGGCCTGATGGCAGGGCGGTCGGCACTCGCAAGGCCATGAACTAGGAGATTTTGAATGGCGACCTATAGCGAAGTCAAGCACGGCCTTGACGCCGTTGCCGGCATTATCAGCGACCAGCGGGCCGTCATGGTCAAGGTCAAGTCCAATGCTGCGCTGGCCTCGGCGGCGCTGGCGGCCCTGCCAACCGATTATGCCGATGTCGTTGCGACCATCAACGCCTATGGCACCACAAACGCGGCCGAAGCGACGGCCAAGGCAGAGCTTGCCAAAATGGTCTCGGAGTATCAGGCCCTGAAGGCCGTTGCCGACCAGATTGCAGCGGCGAATCTGGGCTGATGCAAGGCCAGCACTTTCCCAAGCAGGATCTGCAATTCGAGGAGGGCGGTCCTCGGATTATCGCCTCCAGCGACCTGATCCTGTTTGCCTCCAGCTCATCGACTGGCACAACGATTACCGTCCCAACCGGCATTGCGAACAATGATATCGCGGTGCTTGTCGACCGTGGCTTCGGCTTCTCGGGTGTGCCTACCGCTGTTACCCCATCGGGTTACACATCGCGGGCCAATGTGGCAGCGCCAGCCAGTCAGCGCGTTATGGTCACGACCAAGATACTGACGACGGCCGATGATAGTGCAACCGTGACCGGCATGGCCTCGGACAATAGCCGCAAGCGCATGATGATCTTCCGGCGGGTTGGGGGCGCGACCACAATCACCGGAAGTGCCGTCACTTCGGTCTATACCGATAACACCGATCCGGCAGCGGCTTCGGCGAGCTACACCGGGTTGAGCGGCAGTTCGATCACGCTGGGCATTCTGGCTGTCGGCTTTACGACAACGCCGACCTCACCGTCGTTCTCGCCAACAGAGACAGGCGTTCTCGCTGCGGGGGAATTGAGGGTTTACTATCTGCTGACTTATGCAGGTGATCCGGGCTCGGTATCGGTCGACCAGGGCAATAGCAGCGCCCGAAACCAGAATATCCTGCTCAATCTTGAGGTGTCGTGATGCGCATACCATCCGGCGTCACCGACCAGTACATTTACTTCATCGCCCTCGATGCGACCGACTTTGTAACGCCTGAAACCGGGCTGTCGAGCTTCACGGTCTATCGCTCGCGCAATGGCGGCACGGCGACGGCGTATACCACGCCGACGATTACCGAGGTCAGCTCGGCCAATATGCCTGGCTGGTACAAGCTGCTGCTTGACGAGGACATGACCATCGACAGCGGCGACGACAGCCAAGAGGTCGCGCTGCACATCACGGCAACCGGCATGGCTCCTGCCCGACGCGTGTTCGAACTGTACCGGCCCAAGGCCACGGCCGGCGAGACGCTTACGGTTGCGTCCGGTATCGGGCGGGCCTCGGTGCAGTCGATTGCCGCCAACGCAATTACGGCGACCTCGATTGCCACGGACGCCATTACCGCAGGCAAGATTGCCGCCGATGCGATTGGAGCGTCTGAACTGGCGGCCGATGCTGCAACCGAGATCGGGACGGCTGTATGGGCGTCTGCGGCCCGGACATTGACGGCGAACACCAATCTGAACGACCTCAGCGCGGCTGGTGTGCGTGCGGCTATTGGCCTGGCCTCGGCCAACCTTGATACCCAGATCGGCACGCTGGCGACGGCGGCGAACCTCGCAACGGTAGACACGGTGGTCGACGCCATCCAGGCCAAGACCGACAACCTGCCGACCGATCCTGCCGACCAGTCGATTATCATCGCTGCAACCGACGCGATCATGACTGCGGTGGGCGATGTTCCGACCAATGCAGAACTGAGCACGGCGCTGGCTGCTGCGGACGACGCGGTGCTTACGCAGGTGGCGTTGGTAAAAGCAAAGACGGATCTGATCCCGGCGAGCCCGGCAGCGGTTGGCGACATTCCGACCGCCGACATCACGGCAATCAAGGCCAAGACCGACAGCCTGAATTTCACCGTTGCGGGTCAGGTCGACGCCAACATTCAGTACGTCAACGACGTGCAGGTCAACGGGACAGGCGCCGCTGGCAACGAATGGGGGCCGTAAGTGGCATCCGTATGGGGCGGTTCGTGGGGCACAAGCTGGCTCAATAGCTGGGCCGAAACCGTTGTAGCGCGCCGCGACCGTGGCGACGATGCGCCGCCGCTGCGCAGCCCTGCCGAACGCCGGGCACGCAAGGCGCGGTACGTCCGCAATCGCCACTATGTCATTCGCGAGCCAAGGCCGGTTGAGCCCGGCCCCGGGGAAGAGCCCCGCAAGGTTACAGCGGCCATCATCGAGGAAGCCGTTGCGGGCGTCCCCGAGTGGTTTGGATCGCGGGCACAGGCAAGGCAGGCGGTGCCCCGCACCATCCCGATGCTGACGCCGCCAACCGGGCAATGGACCGATACCGACCGCGCGCAACTGGTTGCAGCGGCTCGGGCCTACCTTGAGCAAGCCGTGCGCGACTATCAGGCGCAACTGGACGAAGACGACATCGAACTGCTGCTGCTGGCGGCATGACAGGAGCCTAACCAATGAGCAAAGTCCGCTATTCTCGCAAGACCGCTGACGGGCAGGTGAAGGCGTCCTCCGGGTTCGTCCACACCGTCTCGATTGCCCCGACCACGGCAACCCCGACCGCTGGGCTGCTGTCGATCTATGACAGCACAACCGAGACGGGAACGGTGGTGTTCTCCGAATGGGTGTTCGCCACCACGCCGGGGCACACCGTCACGCTCGACGTGTTCTGCGATAACGGCATTTACGTGGGCTACGACGCCACGCTGGCCAATGTGTCCGTCACGGTGGGCTATCGCTGATGGCTGACGCGGTCGCCGCGCACTTTGCCAATGAAGCCAAAAGGCTTCTCAACGATGAAACGCTGGCAACGGCCATGACCGAAGTGCGCACCAAAGCACTGGTGGCGCTTGGCGAAGTCGATGCCACCGACACCAAGGAAATTTTGAGGCTACAGGCTATCGCCAACTGCCTTCTCGACGTTCGGGATCAGCTCGAAGCCGCCATCACAGCGATGGGTTCGGCGGACGGCGGTTACGATCCCAACAAGCCGACCGCGTAAGCGACCTCGGCTTATTGCCCCGCAGTGATGCGCGGCCAGCCCATAGATGGACCCTTACCCTATGTCAGATGACAATCTCCCCGATGTTCCGGGGCCTGTTGAAGACGCACCGAAGACCTTTGACCAGTCGGTCGAGGACATTTCCAATCTGCTAGGCGATGACCCGGAAACGGACCCCATTGCAGGCGATGCGGACCCAGCGACAGCCGAGGCGAGCGACGACGGCGACGAGCCCGAGATCGACGTGTCGGAAGACGTTGAGGACAGCGAAGGCGACGAGAACGAAGACGGCTCCGACGAGCCCGAAATCAAGGGTGGGCGCTTTGCCCCTGACACCGCCAAGGTGACGCTTGATGACGGGACAGTGATCACCGTTGCCGATCTCAAGCGCAACAATCTGTTCCAGCGCGATTACACCAAGAAAACCACGGAACTGGCTGCCGAACGCGAGCAGATCACGGCCCGTGCAACCGAGGTGAATCAGCAGGCTCAATCACTGGCTCAGCTTGCTGAGAGAATCCAGCTTTTCAGCCAAAACTACCTGCCCACTCCCCCCGAGCCGTTCACCGGGTCATCCGCGACAGACCCCATAGGCTACATGGCCTACATGGAAAAGCGGGAGGCCTATGAAAGGGCCTACAGCCAGTACATGGCTATCGACCAGGAACGGCAAAAGCTCGCCGAAGCGCAGCAGCGTGAACAGGAAGAGATGTCCGCCAAGGCCATCGAATCCGAGTTCGCCACGCTCCGCAGCAAGGACGCCTTCTTTGCCGACGCCGGCAAGGTTCGCGGCTTTCTCGATGAGGTTTCGACCAAGGGCGCCGAGTGGTGGGGTCTGACCCCCGAGCGTATCGGGCGAATGCAGACCGCCGAAGAGTTCCTGATCCTCCGGGACGCCATGCGCTACCGCAAGGCACTCGCGAAGGCCCCAGAAGCCCGGCAGCAGGTACAGGCCAAGCCAGCAATGGCGAAGGGCGGCAAGCGCGCCGACCCGAAAGCGAGAATCTCCAGCGAACAGCGAGCCCGGTCTGAGCGGCTTCGCAATGACGGCTCCCTCGAAAACGGGGTGGCACGTCTCATGGACCTCATCGACTAGGAGAAAACAAAATGGCCCAAGTGGCTGGATTATCGGTCACTTAAAACGGTGTGAATTGCTGGGAAGTCCTTAGAGCCTACCTGCCAAAGCGGAATCAGTAATGGTATACGTAACGGCTTGAAAAGTGGTAGGATTGGGCAATCAGCAGCCAAGCGACCCGGTGACGGGTTGAAGGTTCAACGACTAGGCCAAGTACGCTTTGAAGATCGATAGAAAGACAGGGGTGCCGACTCCGCCGGCTTTATTTGACGGCGAGTGGCTGCGCGAGCAGTACGTGTCCCTGAAGCGGAGTACACCAGACATCGGGAAAGAGTTGCATTGCGCACCGAACACGGTTCGCAAGTGGCTCATTCACCACGGCGTGCAAACTCGCTCAAGCGGCTCAGAGAAGGGCCACCAGCGAGCAAGCACGCAATCTCGTGAGAAGATGTCGGTTGCCAAACGCGGTGCATTTGTAGGCGAGAAGAATCCGAACTGGCGGGGCGGGATCGCCCTTAAGGACCCGGATCGCAACAGATACCCCGCGAAGATGTGGGTGAAGGCGGTCAAGGACCGTGACGGGTGGGCATGCCGTGAGTGCGGTTCAACCGCTCGGCTCCATGCGCATCACATCAAACGTTGGCGCGATTACCCCGAACTTCGATATGAAGTCAGCAACGGCATTACCTTGTGTCATGAGTGCCACGAAAAGGCGCATGGCAGAGGGTTCAAATTTCGCTGGCCTCGCAAAGCAGAAAATCCCACGAGTGCATCGGCCCTGTCCCAAGCAGGGTAAGATATAGTCTGAGCTGCCGGGAAAGCCGGCAGAAGCGCGGATAAAGAGCCGCGCGATAACAACCCTGAACACCTTCGAAACCTACGACGCCGTAGGCAATCGCGAAGAACTCGCGAACACCATCTACCAGATCACCCCCGAGAAGACGCCGTTCCTGTCCCTCGTGGGCCGCAAGTCCGTCTCCACGGTTCACCCGGAATGGCAGACCGACACCCTCGGCACGCCGGACGCGGACAACAACCAGCCGGAAGGCAACGACTGGTCGTATGACGCGACCAGCCCGACCACCCGCGTGGGCAACTACACCCAGATCTCGGAAAAGTCCCTGATCATCTCGCGTACCCAGGAGAACACGGACAAGGCCGGGCGCAAGTCCGAGCTGGCCCGCGAACTCGCCAAGAAGGGCACCGAGCTGAAGATCGACATGGAAGTGATCGGCCTCAGCAACCAGGCGGCCTCGGCTGGCACCGGCAACGGCGCGACCAACCGCAAGCTCGCTGGCTTCCGTGCATGGCTTGCCACGAACGACAGCCTCGGCGCCACTGGCGCTTCCGGCACGTTCTCGAACGGCATTCAGGGCGCTGCGACCAACGGCAACCAGCGTGCGCTGACCAAGGCCCTCATGGATGAAGTCGTGCTGTCGACTGCCAATGCCGGCGGCGAAGTGCAGGGCGGCATTATGATGATGTCGAACTACAACAAGACGGTTGCGTCCCGCTTCCTCGATGACGCCGATATCGTCCCGCTCCGCAAGGCGCTGGGCTCTGGTGCGGCCACCATCGTCGGCGCTGCCGATGCCTACCTCACCGACTTCGGGCTCATCACTTTCGTGCCCAACGTCCAGATGACCCGTGCCGGCGCCACCATCGCCCGCAACGTGTTCCTGATCGATCCGTCGATGGTCAAGTACGGCATCTTCGATGACATCCAGGTCCACAAGCCGGCGAAAACCGGTGACGCTGAAAAGCGTGTCCTGAACGTCGAATACACGCTGCTCGTGATGAACGAGGCTGCTCACGGCGTCGTTGCCGACACCTACGGCATCTCGGCTTCGAGCTGATCCCGCTGACTATCGCGGGGCGGTCAATGACGGCTGCCCCGCCCTACACCCCGAACAAAAAGGATCAGCATCATGGCTGTCACATTCGTTCCCGTGTCCATCCCGGACGCGGCCACCTACACCGTCCTCGCGGACAATTCCGGCATTCGTCACTACGTTCCCGACTTCACGTCGACTTGCACCGCAACTTTGCCGGCTCCCAAGGCTGGGCTGTGGTTCGATTTCGTCTATGCCGGGCTCGCGGCGGACGCGCAGAACTTCGTCATCTCGACCGGGTCTGACACCAACTACTTCGTTGGCTCGATCACCTTCATCGACCATGACACCGACGTTGTGGCGCCCGTGGCCCCTGACGGCAACAGCAACTCGAAGCTGACGCTCGTCACTCCGGCCGGCGGCACCATTCTCCGCGTCGAGAGCACGAACGGCACGACGTGGACCGTCTCTGGCTTTGCCGCCAGCGCGACCGTCCCGACCTTTGCCGACCAGTAACGAATTGGGGCGGGCTTCGGCCTGCCCCTTTCTCTGCCCCGCATGATTGCGCGGCCTTCCTCAACAAATGGAGTTTGGATCTGTGGCACAAGCCGCCCCCAACAAGACTGCCGACGAGCCCAGCAAGACCGTTCGCATGACGCTGCTCAAGAACTACCGCCCCGGTGGCGAGGTTCAGGTGCTTGGCTACAACAAGGAACCCGTCCTCCGCAAACGCCCTGATGGCAAGGTGGTGGAAGTCGAGCCCGGCGGGTTCATCGAGGAGATGGACGAGAACGGCAACATCATGGCAGCGCCGCCGAAACTGGCTGGCACTGGCTTTGCCGACAAGCTGCTCGCGGGCACCGTGATCCGCATCGGCGCCGACGAGGCCAAGGCCATGCGCGCCAACGGCATCGGGGAGCGCGACATTGAAGATTAAGCTCACCGAGGCCGATTGCCAGAACGTGACCTGGCAAGTGGTGGAAGTGACGCCGGAATACAGGCGCTCGGTCGGTCATGGGACGCATCCCGTGACCGGCTTGCCCATCATGGTGCAAAAGACCGAGTTCCTTGCCGAAGACGAGCTGCTGGCGCTCAACAAGGAGCGTCGGAACAACACGGCGAACAAGCGCTGGTCGTCCGGCAATGGCAGCGAAAAGGGCGGCAATCTGCCCATGATCCATGTCGGTTCGATCCCGATGAACAAGTACCTCTCCGACTTTGCCGCCAAGGCGCAGGAGGGGGACCGCGACTTCGGCCGCTGGTGGCTTAACCGCGACGAGAACCAGCCGTTCCGTACCCGTGAAGGGAAGCTGTGATGGCGCACACGACCTATTCCGGGCTGACAGCGGATCTCAACGCGTACACGGAACGGACCTATTCGCAGGAACTGGCCGACACCTTTATCAGCAATGCCGAGGCCAAGTTCAACCGCCGCCTCGGACCGAACTACCGGCGCATGACATCGGCAACGCTGACGACCGACGCATCGGGCGAAGCATCCCTGCCGTCCGGCTTTGTCACCATGCGGTCGCTGGTGCGTGACGTTGCTGGCTCGACGCCGCTGGTCCAAGTCAGTTGGGATGCGCTGATCCGGCTCAACCCCTACGAGATTTCCAGCGATGCGGAGTTCTTCGCAATCAAAAGCGGCACGACGCTCCGCGTGGCGCCCGTGACCGAGGACAGCTATCTGGCGGCCTACGATGCCTCGCTGACCCCGCTATCGAGCGGCAATACCAGCAACTGGCTGTCGGTCGAGGCGCCGGACATTTACCTGACCATGATCCTGGCGGAAGCCCGGATGTTTGAGGAGGAGTGGGGAACTGCGGCTGGCCTTGAGGGCAAGGCTTACGAGATGTTGGACGACCTGACCAATCGCGACGTGGTGGCACAATACGCCAATGTCGAGATTGTGCTGGATATGGCGACGCCCTGATGGCTGTCCCGTTCGGCGCATGGGGCCCTGATCGCGACGGGGCCAGCGATGCCATCGAGGGCGCTGTGCCGCAGTCGGCGTCGACTGGCTTGGGCTATGGGCCGTTCCCCCAGCTTGTTGCTGCGTCAGGTGCGGCGGCGCTTCCCTCGGAGCCTCGTGGCATCATCTCGCTGGAGCGCAGCGACGGCACATGGTCGGTGTTTGCCGCAACGGGCACCACCATTGAGATGCTGGCGTCCGACTACTCGTGGACCGAGATCGAAAACACCCGCACCGTCCCAACCGGCTATGATGTCTCGTTTGCCCGGTTCGGCAAGTACCTCATCAACACCGACACGTCCGATGGCATGAAGGCCTATGACGTGGATGCGGGCGGCACCAACAACGCGATTTCCGGGGCACCAGCGGCCCGGTTTGTGTTCCAGTGCAACAACGTACTGTTCGCTCTCGGAACGTCCTCCAGCCCCCGCAGATTCGCAAACAGCGACATCGGCAGCCATACCCGATGGTCTGGTGGCGCGGCGGACGGCAAGACGCTTGAGGATGGCGGCAATCTGATCGGTGGCGCCGACCTCAAGAACGGCATGGCCGTGTTTTTCCAGCAGTTCGCTATCCGTGGCGTGCAATTCGGGACCGGCGCATCGACCTATTCTGTGGTCAAGATCGCAGACGGTCGCGGTTGCGCTGGCGCGAAGACCATTGCGGCGTTCGATGGCCGGGCGTTCTGGTGGGACACGGACGGGCCGTGGATGCTGTCCCCTGGCTCCGCCCCAGTGCCGATTGGGGCCGAAAAGATCAATCGTTGGGCAGAAAGCAGCATCGGGCGCGAAAACTACGGGAATTTGCAGGCCACCGTTGACCCGGTGCGCAATCTGGTGATCTGGCGCATCGATGGTTCGCGCCTCTTGGCCTATAACTGGCTGCTGGGGGAGTTTTCGATCCTTCCTGCATCGACAGTCGCGCTGGCCCGTCTTGCCGCTCCAGCCGCAAGTATCAACAGCCTGTCAGGCACCATTGACGCGCTGGAAGGCTCTATTGACGATCTTGGCGGTGGCGGCGGAGCCCCGCAGCTTGGCGCTCTAAATTCGTCGCGCAAGTTTGCGCTGTTCAATGGCCCGAACATGGCGGCGACACTGGAGACGGGGCGCATCATCAACCCCGTGACCGGCATTGTCGGCTGGGCCACCCCGATGGACGATTGCGCCACGGGAACGCTGCAAGTTGGCGTTGCGGATACCGCCAGCGAAACCACGACATGGAAGACTGGCGTTGCCAAGGTCGGTGCGGGCCGGGTGCCGTTGCGGGCGCGGGGGATGAACATCACGTTCCGCCGCAATATCCCTGCTGGCGCTGACTGGACCTATGCGAACGGCGTAGACAGCATTCAGGCAACCTCGGGTGGTCCGAAATGACCCTTCTCCAAAGCCAGATCAACCAGGTTGTCGAGGAAATCGCCGTCAAGGTGACGGGAAACACGGCGACCACGATTGTCAGCGGCGCTGCTGCCCCGGTGGACCCTTCCTCGTGGCTCGTGGCCAAGTTGCAGGTGAACGAGAACAACGGCTCTACGCCAAACCTGACCGTGGACCTTTATGACGTGGCCAATACGACGGCCTACTATCTGGGTTCTGGCGGCTCGACATGGGTCGTCAAAGCAGTCACGGCCAAGCAGTCCATCGAGTTTACCGATATCGTCGTCCCGGCGGGCTGGCTGTTGCGCGTGACCTCCAGCGATGCGGCGGGCCGGTTCGATGTGGTCGGCGTCAAGGCACGGCGTCTCGCTGGGTGAATAAATTGAATTTCCGATCGGCAAATCCGGCAAACCCGGCAAGCATTGATATTCCTAGTGTTTTTTGCTTTTTGGAATTTCCTGATTTTCCTGATTTTCCTGATTTTCCTGATTTTCCTGATTTTCCGGTCGGTAGGCTGACATGACGTTCCTGCCACCCATCGGCATCATCCGGGCAGGCGTCCGGGTGATGATCCGCCTTGAGGCTTACGAAGACAACGGGGCGGTTATCTGCCTCATCCATACCCTGAGCGGCAAGATATCGCTTCCTCCCAGAAAGTGGGTGCGCGCCGTTCGCGACGAAATCACCAAACTGGAACGCATAGCGAAGTCGTCCGGGTGCGCAGAGATGCGGATCGAGGGCAGGGACTGGTCGCGTGTGCTCCGGGGATTGAACTACCAGCCTTGGCCGGAAGGCGAAGGGCACGGGCTACGAAAGGCGCTTTGACCGATGGGCTCCAGCAACAATACCACCACGACCAAGTCCAGCTCGAAGGCGGTCAACACCGCCGTCGACAAGCTGGCAAGCGGGCTCAGCAACTCGTATTCACAGGGCCAGTCGCTGTACCAGGCACCGAGCGCGAACACGACGCAGGGTTGGCAGGCCTCGTTGGCAGCGGCAAACAACCCTGCATTTTCGCAGGGCCTCGCTGGCGCCATGACCAGTTTTGGCAACCGGGCGGCCGGCAACGAACTGGGGATGCAAGATCCCGGCTATGCCACGCTTCGGGCCAAGCTCGAAAACGACGTGATGCGGTCGACCAACACCGCGTTTAACGAATCTGGCCTGTTCGGATCGGACAGCAACCAGAAGGCAGCGGCAAGCGGTCTGGCGGACAGCCTCGGCGCACTTGACTATCAGCAATATTCCAACTCGCTGGACCGCCAGTCCTCGGCTGCTGCCATGCTCCCGCAACTGTTCTCGGCGGGTCAACTCCCGGCGTCGATCCAACAGAGCATCGGCGCGGCACAGGACGCAGACGCAGCGGCGAAGGCAGCGGGGCCGACCGACTATCTGGCAAAGCTGTCCAGCGTCATGGCGGGGCAGGCGGGCGCCGCTGGCACGTCGACAAGTCAGCCCTCAACCCCGCTCTGGCAGACGCTGCTGGGGCTGGGCGTTTCGGCACTGTAAGGAGCTAACACGATGGGCCTTGCTGAACTCCTTCTGGGCAAAGACAACGCGTTTGCGCAGTGGGCTGGGAACAACCAGAATTACCTTGGCGCGCTTGGTGCCGGCATCGGCTCGGGGCAGAACATCCAGAGCGGGCTTTCCAACGGGCTCCAGATGGTCCCGCAGGCCAAGCAGATGGACCTTGAGGCCCGGCGCCAGCGTGAGGCCGATGCCAAGGTGCTGGCCCAGACCAACGCTACGCAGGCATGGTTGCAGCAGAACCACCCCGATCTTGCGCAGATGGTCGAGGCCGGTATGCCGGTGGGTGAGGCATGGAACATCGCAACGGAGCGGATGTCGCCGAAGGGCGGGGGCGAACCCTTCACACTTTCGCCGGGGCAGGTTCGGTATGGCCCAAATGGTGAAGTCGTAGCGTCGGCGGGACCGGAGCCGCAGGACCCAAAGGAACTGTTCGGCTTTGAAAAAGACTTGTCGTCACAGTACCTCGGAACCGACCCGGTAAAGACATATCAGGTCGTACGAAACGGCTTTGAGAAGGTTCGCGCGAGCGCAAATACCGACTCTGGCCCCGGCGATATGTCGATGATCTTTGCCTACATGAAAATGCTCGACCCGACTTCTGTCGTGAGGGAAGGCGAGTTCGCGACCGCTGAAAACTCAGGCGGTGTGAGCCAGACCGTTTCCAACCTTTACAACAGGATACTAACTGGCGAACGGCTGACCCCTGAATTGCGCAAACAGTTTCTTGCGGCGGCTGAGCAGCTTTACGCTGAGGCGGCGAAGAACGTGGGCGACATCAATTCACAGTACAGTTCGCGGGCCAGTGAGTGGGGCGTTGACCCCACCCGCTTCATCATCGCCCCGGAAGTCTATGGCCCGGTGGGCAGCGGTGGTGACATAGATAGTCTCGTGAACAAGTATCTGGGGCAGTAGATGGCAACCCTGGAACAAATCGAGCAGGCACTTCGCGCAGCCGATGCGGCTGGCAATGTTGAGGACGCCCGCGCGCTGGCGCAGGCTTATCGGGAAATGCAGGCTAAGGTCCGGGTCACGCCGTCACAAAATGGACCATCTTCTCAGCCGCCGAAAGGACTCAAGCCGGGCTCTCGCGAATATGCGGATTGGGCTGCTGCCGAAACTCGCGCAGGCAGGAAAGTGCCACGGGTTAGCGAAGCGCCGCCAGAGTGGGTTGATCCTGCTTCCGGCATAGAAGGCAAGTTTACGGCTGGCTACACTTCGTTCCTTAACGGCGTGCCGATTGCCGGGCCGTCGATCCTGGCGGGCGCAGAAAACCTCCGCGCGGCGGTGCAGGGGGTGCCTGTCGAGGACGTTCAGTATGAAACGCGCCGCGCACAGGAAGCGAACCCGATCTCGACTCTGCATTGACCGGGACGACGGTGCCTAAGCAGGCACGCGTGGCGGGCCGGGCGCTAAAGGATGACCAGATCCCGGCGTCCCAGATCGCCCAGCGTCTACAGGCGCTCGGCCCGGATGGCATGCTGATGGACCTCGGGCCGAACTTGCAGTCTCAGGCCGGCGCCCTTGCCGCCGTGCCGGGGCCTGCGCAGAAGACCGTTCGGGAAGCCGTCGAAAATCGGGTTGCTGCCGCACCCTCGCGTGTAGCGAACGACGTTGCGCAGACGGTAGGCAATGGCCCCGATATCGAGACACTCAAGCAGGCCATCACTCAACAGCAGAAGCAGGCAGCAAAGCCGCTCTACGATGCCATCCGCAACGTTCCCGTAGACGTGACCAAGGGCAATTTTGGCTTTGTGTTGGCTACCCCGATGGGCAAGGCGGCGCTGAAGAACGCCATCGACCTTGCCGCGAATGACGGCGTGGTGTTCAGCAACACCGGCATGACCGCCGGGATGATCGACTATACCAAACAGGCGCTTGACGACATTGCCAAAGAGGCATTTCGGCAGGGAAAGGACAATGTAGGCAGGCAGGCCTCGGAGTTGGCTCGCGTTCTCCGAACTGAGGCCGACAAGGTGGTTCCGGGATACAAGCAGGCGCGCGAGGCGTTTGCTGGCCCGGCTGCGATCAAGGATGCCATTGACGAAGGCGCAACCGTCTTCTCCAAGGACATTTCGCCAGACCAGTTGCGCCGCTCATGGTCTGGAATGAGTGTCAGCGAGCAGGACGCTTACATTCAGGGCGTGCAGGCTTCACTGGAAGCGCAACTTGGCAATGCGGTCAACGATGTCGCATCGCTGCGCAACATGTTCAAGAAGGGCTGGAACGAGGAGAAGCTTCGCATCATCTTGGGCAAGGACATTGCCGACGATCTGCTGAAGCGCATCGACCGTGAATTGCTATTCGGGAACACGACGAACGTGGTCGCTCGCAACAGCGAAACGGCACGCCGTACAGCGTCTATGTCCGAAGTGGCGCCTGAACAGGCCGACTTGCGACAAGTCAATCTGGTCGGCGGCATCTTGGCGGCGTTCAATGCCGCGCGAGGGGCGGTTGCGCAAAAGCTACGCGGCAACGCCAACCAGGAACTCGCCAAGCTCTTGACGACCAAGACGGGGCAGATGACACCGGAAATGGTGCAGATGCTCTATCGCGGAACTCAGGCGATGAAGCCGTCTTTGCTGGCCCCCGGCGCGGCTATTCCGGCCATCAATGGCATGGGGCCTGAAAAACGGAAGCCTCTAGAGATCACGGTGCGCGGGAACTAGTCCCGGAAAGTGCTGCGTAGCATCCAGCCGACCAAAAACGCCACCACTGCGGCGCCACAAAAAAGATACTCCGCAGACAGTTCGTATCTGACCGAAAATGTCCACCAGAGGGCGCCGGTTAGCAGCAGCGCCATGACCAAGGGCAATTTAGGGTCGTCCTTGTGGCTCCAGGGCAACCGCCAGCGCCACCCCTTCGGCTTCCGCTCGGAATAGTCGCCGGGCTCAAGATCAATGTGAGGCATCTGGCCTCCTTACCACCAACTCGCATCACCTTCCAGACGGCGGCTCTCGCGGGCCGCTTTTTCTTTTGGAGTACGGCCTATGGCTTCTGAATCCGAAAAGGCACTGGCCGCTCAGTACGGCGGCAACGGGCCGTTGTTCATGCCCCCGACGCGCGTCCAAGACCTTTATGCCGGGATCTACCCCAACGCGGCGCCGCGCACGAACCCGCTGGCCCCGTCGCAGGGCGGAAGCTGGCCGACAACGCAGCCGCAGCGCCCGCGTGCCACGGCCCTTTCTCCCCAGAACTACAATCCGACCGTGCCGCCGCAGATCCCGAACGATCCGAACCGGTTGGCTT
>Ga0209066_10001796_pt1 | contig 27556 bp, 27 predicted proteins | sample All_14_2_FD_187198 | JGI IMG/M metagenome (GOLD analysis project Ga0209066, IMG submission 187198) | Freshwater microbial communities in response to fracking from Pennsylvania, USA - Allegheny Zone_MetaG_DW_15 (SPAdes) (version 2) ...
TCGGCCCCACGCCCGATAAAGCGCGGATCGAACGGAACAAAGGGTCAAGGACGAGCGGTCGCATGTTGCTAAGAATATAAAGGCGGTTTATTGAATTCGCTATGGGAGTTGTAGGTTAATGACAATTGATGAACGCCGCCGCATGTTGATTTTCCGGTCATGGCACCGTGGAACACGCGAAATGGATATCCTGATGGGGTCCTTCGCGAACGCGCATGTGCCGACATTCGATGCCGCTCAGCTGGATGCCTACGAGCAGCTTTTAACCTGCCAAGACCCCGATTTATACGACTGGATCTCGGGCCGCGCCGAACCAGACCCCGCAGAAGACGGCCCAGTTATGCGCCTCTTTCTGGCCCACAGGCTTGCCGCATGACCACAATACTGGAAGGCGTACCCGAAGGGCAGGACGCGTTCGTCCTGAAAGACCGTGCGCTGGAAGCCCAGCGCCGCGGGGCCGTGGCCGTCCATATCGCGCTGGATGACGCGCGTCTGGCTACACTGGCCGACCTTCTTGCCTATTTCGCCCCTGATATTGAAGTTTTGCAGTTTCCCGCGTGGGATTGCCTGCCCTATGACCGTGTATCGCCCCAGGGCGATGTAATCGGCCGCAGGGTCACAACACTGGCGGCACTGGCCGCTTTTAACCAGAGCGATATTAAAAAAGCCACCGTGGTGCTGACATCCGTTAATGCCGCAGCCCAGCGTGTTCTGCCGCGCACTGCCATTGCAGGCCACGCCATGACAATCAAGCGCGGCGGGCGCCTGTCACAGGATGCGCTGATTACAGCGCTGGCAGGGCAAGGTTATGCCCGCACCGATGTGGTGCGCGAAGGCGGGGAGTTTGCCGTGCGCGGCGGCATTCTCGATGTATTTGTGCCGGCCCACGAAAACCCTGTTCGGATCGACTTTTTCGGCGATGAAGTCGAAACCTTGCGCCGCTTCGATGCAGCATCGCAACGCTCGCTCGAAGACGTGGCGCAGCTTGATTTAGGTACCGTGGCCGAAGTGCTGCTGACGACCACGACGATTGACCGTTTTCGCGCCAATTACCGCGAGCAGTTCGGCGTCATCAAAGACGACCCTTTATATGAAAGCATTTCCGAAGGTCGCCGCTATGCCGGTATGGAACACTGGCTGCCGCTGTTCTACGACCATCTGGAAACATTGTTCGATTACACGCCGCGCGCGACCCTGAGCCTCGACCATCAATCCATGGAAGCATGGGCCGAGCGTAGTTCACAGGTGAATGATCTGTATCAGGCGCGTGTGTCGTTGCTTAAGGCCTCGAAAGACGTCACGCATTACCGCCCCATACCTGTTGAAACCCTGTTCCTTGATAAAACGGAGTGGGCAAAGCTGACAGATGACGGCGTTGTATTTTCACCCTTCGCGGGCGATAGCGGCGGCGCCAAGCGCGCACGCGACTTCCTCGATATCCGCGCCCAGCAGGGCACTGATTTATTCAAGGAAGTATCGCTGTATGTGAACAGCCTGCAGCTCGACAAAAAGAAAATTCTGATCGCCTGTTATTCCGAAGGCTCGCGTGACCGCCTTAAAACCTTGCTTGAGCAGGCAGGTATTAATGAACGTATGGTCCACACAACCGTGCTGGCACTCGAACACGGTTTCGTGAATGACAAGCTGGCCGTAATTACCGAGCAGGATATTCTGGGTGACAGGCTGGCCCGTAAAGGGCGCGGCAGCAAACGCAAATCGGATGCGTTTTTACGTGAGGTATCATCCCTCGTGCCCGGCGATCTGGTGGTGCATGCCGACCACGGTATCGGCCGCTTTGAAGGGCTTGAAACCATTGCGGCGGTCGGCACCCTGCATGACTGCCTGAAACTGGTCTATGACGGTGGCGACAGGTTGTTCCTGCCCGTCGAAAACATCGAAATGCTATCGCGCTTCGGGCACGATGAAGGCACGGTCCAGCTTGATAAACTGGGCGGTGCTGGTTGGCAATCGCGCAAGGCCAAGGTTAAGAAAGACCTACTGGCCATTGCCGGTAAGCTGCTTGAAATTGCAGCCACGCGCGCTACCAAAAAGGCCGAAATATTTGACGCCGACTTAACACCTTATAACGAATTTGCCGCCCGCTTCCCGTACCATGAAACGGAAGATCAGCAGCGCTCGATCAATGAAGTCATCCGCGATTTGAAAATGGGTCGCCCGATGGACAGGCTGGTTTGCGGCGATGTCGGTTTCGGCAAAACCGAGGTGGCGTTGCGCGCCGCTTTCGTAACAGCCATGGCAGGCGGGCAGGTGGCGGTGGTAGTGCCCACAACCCTACTGGCTCGCCAGCACACTGAAAACTTCATGCGCCGCTTTGCGGGCTTTCCGCTCAAAATCGCGCAGTTGTCGCGCTTCGTGAATGCAGCCGATGCCAAGCGCAACCGCGATGGCCTCAAAGACGGCTCGGTCAATATCGTCATTGGCACGCATTCTTTGTTGTCTGAAAAAATCGGCTTTCAGAATCTAGGCCTCGTGATTGTCGATGAAGAACAGCATTTCGGCGTGAAGCAGAAGGAAAAACTAAAAGACCTGCGCCGCGACGTGCATGTGCTCACCCTTACGGCCACGCCTATTCCACGTACCTTGCAACTGGCGTTATCCGGCGTGCGCGACATGTCGTTGATCACGACGCCGCCGGTTGACCGTCTGGCCATCCGTACATCGGTCATGCCGTTTGACCCGCTGATTATACGTGAAGCCATTTTGCGCGAACATTATCGCGGCGGCCAAAGCTTCTTCGTGTGCCCGCGCATTAAAGATCTTGAGGAAATGGAAGAACAGCTGAAGGCATTGGTGCCCGAGGTGAAAGTCATTACCGCTCATGGCCAACTGGCACCGGCCGAGCTGGAAGAACGCATGACCGCGTTTTACGACCGCCAATACGAAGTGCTGATGGCCACCAACATTATTGAATCCGGCCTCGATGTGCCAACCGCCAATACCATGATCGTGCATCGGGCTGATTTGTTCGGCTTGGCCCAGCTGTATCAAATCCGTGGTCGTGTCGGCCGCTCGAAGGTCCGTGCGTTCGCGTATTTAACATGGATGCCGGATGCGCGTCTGGCGGCCACGGCCACCAAGCGTCTCGATGTGATCGGCATGCTCGATAGCCTTGGCAGCGGCTTCCAGCTTGCCAGCCACGATATGGACATTCGCGGTGGCGGTAACCTGCTGGGCGAACAGCAATCAGGCCATATCCGCGAAGTGGGGGTCGAGCTTTACCAGCAGATGCTCGAAGAAGCGGTTGAAGCCGCGCGCAACGGCGTAGGCTTTGGTGAAAGCGCGCCGCTTGATATGGGCTGGTCGCCACAAATCAATCTCGGCATCTCGGTCCTCATCCCCGAAAGCTATGTGCAAGACTTGGGCGTGCGTATGAGCCTGTATCGCAGGCTGGCAACACTGGCCGATAAAGACGAGGTCGATGCTTTCGGGGCCGAGCTGATCGACCGTTTCGGGCCGCTGCCGCACGATGTTGAAAACCTGTTGCAGCTCACAACCATTAAGGCGCTTTGCAAAAAATCGAATATCGAAAGCCTCGATGCTGGCCCCAAAGGCGTTGTTGTAGGCTTCCGCAATGGTACCCCCCCAAACCCTGAAGGCATTATTGCCCTTATGGCCGCAAAGGCAGGCACCATTCGCCTGCGCCCCGACCAGAAATTATTCTATACAAGGGCTTATACAAACCCCACCCAAAGGCTGCAGGGCAGCCTGTCCATCGCCAATGAATTGGCGGGTATTGCAGTAAAAGCGGCCTAAAACTTGCCAAATACCCCGAAAGGGCGTTAATTGAGGCAGAAATAAGACAAGAACCTTTGAAACTGCTTTTGGGTTTTACAAATGAACAAGAGAATTGGAAGTCTCGTTGGCATCTTTCTGGCAACGATTGTAGCTGCAGCCGGCCCATCGGCCGAAAGCTCAGGCATCAGCATTCCTGCACAAGGCAATGCCAGCAATAACCCTGATATTTTTTTTACACCGTCACAAAGCCAGTACACGCAATTTGTAAACATGTGTAATGACAATAAACAGGACGATGCAGCTCATACCCGCGCCTGCGTGTCGGCTGGTGTCATGTACCTGCAGCTCAACCCCTATGCTGCCTATGCTTACGGCGATGAAATCAGAAGCCTCGCAAGCTCGATCAGGGAGTATTCAAACGATAACGACCAGCAGAAGTTTATGACCACACTGGCGCAGGCCATGGGTGCCATGAACCAGAAAGTACCATATCTGGACCGCACCTATATGGGCTACGGCGTTAGTGTCGTTATATCGGAACTGGGGCATCTGGCGGGTAGCAAAATGCAGAACCCCACCTATCGTTTCGGCACAGGGCCAAGCCTTTTGGCCTATGACTAAATAACCTTTTCGATATTAAGTATTTCATAACGTATTTTGGTTATGGTTGGGGCATGGAAACACTGCTTGCCCTGCTTGGTAACTATTACGGCATAGACTGGCTGACGCTGGGCTTCGGCATTACATCCAGCCTGCTTGTCACCAATCAGAAATTGCGTCTGGGCATGATGGCGGGTGTCATCACCTGTATTGGCGGCCTTATCGTGGCATCCATGTCGGGGCAGACGGGCTTCGTTGTTTATAACGGCCTGATCATGTGCATCAATATTCGCGGTATCTTGCGTGGTGATCGCCGCAGCCTTGCAAGCAAGGTAGAAGCGAAGGAATTATCTACGCAGCCTGAAGACGCTTCAGAGCCCGCTCCCGCCCAATAAGCGGCAACAACACATCCAGCTCCGGTCCGTGGTCCATGCCTGTCAGCGCTTTGCGGATGGGCATGAACAGCGTTTTGCCTTTACGGTCTGTGCCGGCTTTGATGGCGGCAAGCCATGTCGGCCATGTCTCGCGCGTGAAGTCACCCGTTGGCAGTAATGTTGCCGCCTGGTCGATAAACGCGCGGTCTTCATCGGCCACGATTGTTTCAACCGGCCCGTTGGCAACGGTCCACCAGTCTTTGAATTCGCGTACGCGCTCGAGGTTCGGGCGCACCGAATTCCAGAAGTTTTCTTCAACATCAGCGCCAACCAGTTCTTTCAAACGGTCTTTCACATCGGCAAACGGCATGTGGTGAATGATTTTTGCGTTCAGGCGTACCAGTTCCTCTGCATCGAATTTAGGTGTGCTGCGGCTGAATTTGGCGAAGTCGAATGTCTTGGCCATTTCATGGACATCGTAAAACGGCTCGATCGGTTCCGACGTGCCAAGCCGGCCCATGAGTGAGATAATCGTCTGTGGCTCAAGCCCTTCCTGATCGCGCAAATCGCCAATACCAAGCGAGCCCAGGCGTTTGGAAAGCTTGCCGCCCTCAGCGTCCGATATCAGTGGCAGGTGCACGAAATGGGGGACAAAATTGCCCAACGCTTCAAACATCTGGATATGCGAGGCCGTGTTGGATACGTGGTCTTCGCCGCGTACAACATGGGTGATTTTGTAATCGATATCGTCAATGACCGAGCAAAGGTGATAAAGCGGCGAGCCATCTTCGCGGATGAGTACGGGGTCCGACATCAGCGCACCGTCAAATCTTACTTCGCCGCGAATGAGGTCATTCCACATGATCGGGCGGTGTTCCAGTTTGAAGCGCCAGTGCGGCTTGCGGCCTTCGGCTTCATATTGTGCTTTCTGCGCGTCGGTCAGGTTGAGCGAACCACGGTCATAGACCGGCGGTTTTTTCTGGCTCAGCAAAACCTTGCGTTTCAGTTCAAGTTCTTCGGCGGTTTCATAGCACGCATAAAGGCGGCCATCGGCTTTCAGTTTTTCGATGCATACGGCGTAGCGGTCCATGCGGTCGCGTTGGTGCACGTAATCATCCCAGCCGAAGCCAAGCCATTTGAGGTCAACCTTGATAGCTTCTGTCAGCTCGTCTTTCGAGCGTTCAAGGTCCGTGTCGTCAATGCGAAGCAGGAACCAGCCATGATGGCGCTGTGCAAACAGCCAGCACATGATAGCGGTGCGGGCATTGCCCACATGCATACGGCCAGTGGGAGATGGTGCAAAACGGACGCGAACGGACATGGTTTCTTCTCGGCTTCTTATGAATAGGTGATATGCAGCTGTTTTTAACGGGTTTTGTCCGTTTTCTCAAGGGCTGCCGGCTTAAAAGCGTTTGTGATCGGGTAACGCCTGTCTCGCCCGAAGGCGCGGGAGGTGATTTTAACCCCCGGAGCCGCCTGCCGGCGCTTGTATTCCGCGCGGTCCAGCATGGAAGCCACGCGCTGGACGGTCGCGGCATTGTGCCCGCGGGCCACCAGTTCGGCCACGCGCAATTCATACTCGATAAGCCCTTCCAGTATGTCGTCCAGCACGTCATAGGGGGGCAGGCTGTCATCATCGCGCTGGTCGGGCTTAAGCTCGGCGCTTGGCGGGCGGGTGATAATCCGCTCCGGCATGACGGGTTTGGCGTTTCGCGCATTAAGCCAGCGGCATAGGGCGAACACTTGTGTTTTATAAAGGTCTTTGAGCACGGCGAACCCGCCGCACATGTCGCCATACAGCGTTGCGTAACCGACAGCCATTTCAGATTTGTTACCCGTGGAAACAACCATGCGCCCGCCCGCATTTGAAAGGGCCATCAGCGCCATACCGCGCAACCGTGACTGGATATTCTCGGGCGTCACGCCCACGTTGGCATCGGCCCCTAAAAGCGTATCAAACGCCTTCATGCCTGCCTCAATCGGGATAATGCGATAGGCGCAGCCTAAATTCGCGGCCAGTTCGGCGGCATCATCCAATGATATTTGTGCCGTGTATGGTGAAGGCATCATCACGCAATCCACTTTGTCGGCACCCAGAGCTTCGGCTGCGATCACGGCCACGAGTGCTGAATCGATACCGCCTGAGAGGCCAAGCACGACGCCGGGGAATTTGTTTTTGGTCACGTAGTCATGCAGGCCTAGTTTGAGTGCGCCGTAAATGCTGGCGCAGCCTTCGGGCCATGTCTCGTTTTTATCGGCCTTCCATGCGCTGCCTTCAAGCATCACAACGGTTTCGTCCGTCTCGAAAGCCTTCATGCGGAAGGCGATGCTTTCATCAGTGTTCATGCCGAAGGATGCGCCATCAAACACCAGTTCGTCCTGCCCGCCAATCAGGTTGAGGTAGATAAGTGGCAAGCCGGTTTCGGCCACGCGCGTGCGGGCCAGTTCAATGCGTGTGTTGGCTTTACCTGCTTCATATGGGCTGCCATTTGGCACAATCAGGGCGCGGGCGCCCTTGTCGGCAAGCTCGCCCGCTACATCGGCAAACCACATATCCTCGCATGTCATGAAACCCAATACGGTGCCTCGGAAATTGACGGGCGCGGGCAATGGGCCAGCGCGAAATACGCGCGGCTCGTCAAACACGCTGTAATTGGGCAAGTGGTGCTTGGGTATGACTTGAATTAATTGCCCGCCGTCAATGAGCAGCAGGGCGTTGTATATCGCGTCATCAATACGCCATGGCGCGCTCACAAGCAGTGCTGCGCCACCCTGTGTGTTAAGGTTGCACAGGCTTGTGACGGCATTCTGGATGGTGTCGATAAAAGAAGGGTTTAAAACCAGATCTTCAGGCGGGTAGCCTGAGATGCAAAGCTCGGGGAAGACGATCATGTCGCCGTCATGCCGCCGCCGTGTCCAGACATCGGCAATCAGTGCCGTGTTATCGGCAACGGCACCAACGGTGGGGTTGATCTGGGCAAGTACGAATCTCATTCGCCCATTGTACTGGGCTTGGGCGCCCGATTCCAATGCTAAACAAAAGCCGTTTTATGGGCGCAATGTGGTGGGTGTGGCACCACGGGCGGGGATTGGTGCCCCATTGTTTCCAAACGGCTCGGTCGACATGACCTCACCTCTGGTATTGCCGCTGGCGATTTCATTGTTTTTCTTCGTAGCCCAAGTGCCGCGGAACAGTTTAGCTGCATTTGGGTGAGCTCCAAGCTGCTGTTCGTAAGCCTGTAAGGCTGCAGTGCGTTTTGTTGGGTCGCTTTCGTTCTCTCCGCGAATTTCGCGCGCGAACGTATCAGCGGCAGTACCCAGTCGTGTGACCGCAGCCAGTTGTTGATCAAGAGGCAAGGAATATAATGCGGGGACGGAGCCGAAAGCAAGGTTCCTATCACTGTAAACACCATCAAAACTGGTTTTAAATTTCTTAAAAGCATCATCGCGGTTAAGCGCGTGGGCAAGGGTCCGCAATTCGGTCAAGGTTGTTGCGGGCTTGCCGTCACCGGACCTCAGGAAATGGGAATCAAAGAAAGTCGTATTGGCTGTAACAGCCTGCGTGCGTTTGAGAAGCGTTGCGCTGTCAGCAAAAAAATTGGTATGCGCGGTCGTGTCCGTGTGGGCAGGGCCGGTTACGCGCGGGGCATTCATTTCGGAATGCAGGTACCAGCCGCCAACGGCCAGACCGAAAGCAATGCCAAGGGCCGCAAGTTTCTTTTTAGTATTTGTTTTATATGCGCCGTAACGTGCTTTCTTACGCGAAGGAGCCGCTTTCGTTACCTCTTGGGGTGTTCCAGCCGCTTCCTCTTTCGGGGTGCCGCCGCGATAAGCGCTGAAATCTTTTTTTACCATGGAAAGTGTCTCCTGCTTGAAGACCCAATTCTAAACCGGAAAGGGACCAAAAGTCAAAGATTATGAAAAAGACGGGCGGGACGGTTTAGCGCCCGGCCTTGATCTTTTCAGCAATTAAAAACGCCATTTCCAATGCTTGGTTGGCATTGAGGCGCGGGTCGCAATGTGTCTGGTAGCACAGAGCTAAATCGGCATCTGTCAGCTTATGCTGACCGCCTGTGCATTCCGTGACCTGCTGGCCCGTCATCTCGACATGGATACCGCCGGGGTGTTGCCCTTCGGTGCGACATGCGTCAAAGAAGCCGATGACCTCGGCCAGTACATCGTCAAAGCGGCGTGTTTTAACGCCAGCATCCGATGTAACTGTGTTGCCGTGCATCGGGTCGCATGACCAGATGATATTAGCGCCCGATTGCTGGACCGCGCGAATAAGCGGCGGCAGTTTTTTGCCGACATCGCCCGCACCCATACGCGCAATAAGCGTCAGGTGCCCTGAAATATTCTCGGGGTTCAAACGGTCGATGATACGAAGCAGGCTATCGGCATCAAGATCCGGGCCAACTTTAAGGCCAATCGGGTTTTTGATACCGCGTGCAAACTCCATCTGTGCGCCATCAAGCTGGCCGGTACGTGCGCCGATCCACAAGAAGTGGGCAGATGTATCATACCAGTCACCCGTGGTTGAATCGACGCGGGTGAGGGCTTGTTCGTAAGGTAGCAGCAATGCTTCGTGGCTGGTAAAAAAGTCGGTCTCGCGCAGGGCATCCACACGGTCCGATGTAATGCCGCATGCTTCCATGAAGCCAAGAGCTTCCGTGATGCGCTGGGCCACATCGTTATAACGCGCCCCAAGCGGCGAGCCTGCAACGAAATCAAGGTTCCAGCGATTAACCTGATGCAGGTCGGCATAACCGCCGGTCACAAAAGCGCGCACGAGGTTCAGCGTGGATGCTGATTGGTGGTAGGCCTCGACCATACGGTTGGGGTCATGCGCGCGGGCTTCGGGTGTGAATTCGATGCCGTTGATAATATCGCCGCGGTAAGCAGGTAGGGTCACACCGCCTTGGGTTTCTTCACCCTTGCTGCGGGGTTTAGCAAACTGGCCGGCAATGCGCCCGACCTTGATGACAGGCATCGAGCCTGCGAAGGTCAGTACAACTGCCATCTGCAAAATGACGCGCAATGTATCGCGAATATTGTTGGCCGAAAATTCGGCAAAACTTTCCGCGCAGTCCCCGCCTTGCAGCAAGAAGGCTTCGCCCGATGCCACGCGCGCCAGCTGCGATTGCAGTTTGCGGGCCTCGCCTGCAAACACAAGCGGCGGCAATTTGGACAGACGTGCCTCGGCAATTGCCAGTTTTTCGGCGTCCAGATACACGGGCATTTGCCGCGCTTCAAAGGCGCGCCAGCTATCCGGCGTCCATGCTTCGGTGAGTTTCAGGGCTACTTTGGTTTGGGCTGTTTTCTGCATAGTCATGGAATTACATCAAAAGCAGCAGGAAATCCACCCTTAAACCCACATTAAAGCTATGCTTTTTACGGTTGTTCCAGCAGCCGAATAGGGGGATAATCAGCCCTGTAATGTCCAAACCCGCACATGCAGGCTTTATGCCGTCCTCCCCCGATACGATGCTCGCGCATCTGCCAGCCCTGTTTGAAAGCCTTGAAGCCATTGCAGCTTCTACGCCCCTTCAGGCTGATATTGAGGCGGTGCTGGCGGCCTTGCGCGATGATAAAGCCGCACCCGATGAAGATACCGCCGTGTTATGCGGCCTGTTGCTGGCCCCGCTGCCGACGCCCGCGTGGCGGCATGAGGTGGCCGACCATTTCAGTGCTCTGCGTACAAGCCCGGCCACCCCTGTAAAATTACTGATCCAGCTTTTTACAGGCCTGAACAAAGCCATGGGCATCAAAGCTGACCATGCATTGGCACCTGCGTTGCTGATGGCGCTGGCCTTGGGCGGTGTGCCATCACCGCTGCCATACCACAATCATAACCACACCCGCGAAGTGGTGGTGCTGGCCGCCATTTTGGGCATTGCACAAAATGCGATGGCCCCCTTTGCTGATACACAAACGGTATTGTGCGAATTGCTGATTGCCGCCTGTGTGCATGATTTCGCGCATGATGGTGAAGGCAATCGCGATATGGGCAAGCATTTGCCCATGCGCCTTGAAGCCATGGCCCTGAACAAGGCAGCGCCTTATTTGAAAGCCGCAGGCTTGCCCGATGCCTCATGGAAGCGGATTGCAACCATGGTGCTCGCAACCGATGTCAGTAAATCATCGGCTGATTTTGTAAGCCCTGCTGAATGGTTGCGCCGTGCCTATGCAGGCGATGACAGCAATATACAAAATTGCCCGCCTGAAATGGCGCCCCTGTTTACCGACCCTGTTTTAACCCTGCAGGCAGCCCTGCTGGAAGATGCTGATTTATGCACGTCCGCCGGGATGCCTTACACCTTCGCCCGCCGCATGACAGCCCTGATAGCCGAGGAAACGCGAGTGCTCACGCCTACCCCGCAAACCTTGATAGGTTTTGTTGATCATATCTGCCGCGGCATGTACATGACCGATGCTGCACGCAGAATATTCGATGACAATATCAAGCGCCTGCGGGCTGAGGCTGAACAGGAAAGCGCTGAAACCATTTATATGTGGTCTTAAAAAAGCAGCCGGAAGCCTAAAAACGGAACAGGTGAAACCACGCGCGCATCAAACGGATTATAGCCCGCGCGTGCAATACGGTTCAGATAAAACGCCGTCATCTTTTTATGTTTTTTGAATAGCGGGTGGGCGGGCGCGGCTACTGCAAGCTGGTTTTGCCCCCGCGCGCAAACCTGCTCTATGGCTGTATTCAGTTTGGCTGATGGCGCCAGATGGTCAATCTGTTCCGGCATCAAGCCAATATCGTAAAGCATTGATGCAGGCAGCACACAGCGTTTTTGAGACGCCATATAGGGCAGGGCGCGGATAAGCCCGCACAGACCATAAGCCGTACCAAGCGCCTTTAGGGTATCTGGCGCTTCATGTGCGCCGGCAATATGGGCGGCTAGCTGCAATAAGGGTGTATTGCTGGCATCGGCATAGCACGCCATGCCGTCAAGCGTTGCAGGAGTCATGCCGTCAAGGTCGAAGGCGCGCGCGTCAATCAGGGCGTCCAGCGCATCCATCGGTAAATGATACGTATTAATCGCTTGGCCCAAAGCCCGGGCGACATCATGCGCGGGCATGGGCTGGCCGGTGCGGTAAGCCGCCAGCGCTTCGTGCCACCACGCAAGGCGGATATGCCCTGCATGAATATCGCTCACGCTTTCGCGGATTTTCGCGATTTCATGGTTAAAAGCATAAAGCGCCCACAGGGCAGGGCGCAGGGCAGGCCGCGCCGCGCATGACAGGATATACCGGTCATAATCGTATCTGGCGACCAGGTCGCGGCAATAAACGGTATCTCTATCCATGGCGGCCCTTGCGATTTCTACGAAAAGAATTAGCTTGATGGGCACAAAACAACAAGGAGAGCGAACAATGTCAACCTTCACCCTGCCTGAATTACCCTACGCTTATGATGCGCTGGCCCCTTATATGTCCAAGGAAACCTTGGAATTCCATCATGACAAGCATCATAAAGCCTATATCGATAAAGGAAATGAATTGATTGTCGGCACAGGCCTTGAAGGCAAGTCGCTCGATGAAATCGTGGTGGCCACTTTTAAAGACCCATCAAAAGCAGGCCTGTTCAATCAGGTGGGGCAGCACTGGAACCATCTGCATTTCTGGAACTGGATGAAGCCAAATGGCGGCGGCACCAAAATGCCATCAGCGCTTGAAAAATCGATTGCCGACAGCTTCGGGTCTTTCGATAAATTCAAAGCCGATTTCGCAGCAGCTGGTATGACGCAATTCGGCTCCGGCTGGGCCTGGTTGGTCACGGATGCACAAGGCAAACTATCGGTCAGCAAAACGCCAAACGGTGAAAATCCACTGGCCCAAGGCAAAAATGCTATTCTCGGTTGCGACGTATGGGAACACTCCTATTACATCGATTACCGCAACGCCCGCGCGAAATATCTCGATGCGTTTGTCGATAATCTCGTAAACTGGGAATATGTAGCCCAAATGTATGATGCAGCTCTTCAGGCAAAAGCAGCCTGATGCGCGCATCGCTTTCCCGCTCGCAGATTGACGAAGCCTTACGCAAGTTGAAAGGCTGGTCCTATGAGGGGGATGCGCTGAAAGCCACCTACACCTTTAAAGATTTCCGTGCAGCCTTCAGCTTTATGCAGAAGGTTGCGCGCGTGGCCGATGAGCTTAATCATCATCCCACATGGTCGAACGTCTATAATAAAGTGAACTTTGCGCTCTATACGCATGATGCGGGTAACAAGGTCTCGGACATGGACGTAAAAATGGCCAGCCGGATATGCGACCTTATACCGGCTTGATAAGCGCGGCGGCAATGCGCCGCCCGTCAGCCATTAGGGCATTATAGGTACGGCAGGCAGCGCCTGTATCCATCGTTTCGATAAAAACGCCTTGGGCTTTCAACTCAAGGCGTTTGTCTTTGGGCAATAGAGTCATCGTTTTACCGGTGCCCATCAAAATCACATCGCACGCGGCTTTGATGGTCTGGAATATATCGAACGTAATGCCGTCCCATGCCAATACGCGGTCGGGCAAAACAATCACGGCAGTCTCGTATTTCTGGCCGCTGATTTTAAAACCATCCGCCCCGTAGGCCTGAATGACCATACGGTCACTCGTGATCATCGGCGTAATATCAGACATATCAGGCGGCTGCCTTCAGCCATGTATCAAGGTCGGCCAATGCGCGGGCCGACATGGCCTGTTTACGTTCCGGCCCTTTGACAGGCTTGCCTTTTTCCGTGCGTAAATCAACATCGGGGAACAGCCCGAAATTGACGTTCATGGGCTGGAAGGTTTCGGCCACGGCCCCACCGGTGATATGGCCTAGAATGGCCCCGAATGCCGTTGTGTTTGGTGGTGCAACAGGTGCGCGGCCCAAACGCTCGGCGGCAGCAAAGCGGCCCGCCATGAGGCCCACAGCAGCGCTTTCAACATACCCTTCGCAGCCGGTAATCTGGCCCGCAAAGCGTAAGCGCGGTGCCGCTTTCATTTGCAAGACGCTGTTCAAAAGGCGCGGTGAATTGATGAAGGTATTGCGGTGCAAACCGCCAAGGCGGGCAAATTGCGCGTTTTCAAGCCCCGGTATCATCCGCAGCACCCGCATTTGTTCGGCGTATTTCATCTTGGTCTGGAAGCCGACCATATTATAAAGCGTACCGAGCGCGTTATCCTGCCGCAATTGCACAACAGCCCATGGGCGGCGGTCGGCATTCGGGTTGGTAAGACCCACGGGCTTCATGGGGCCAAAGCGCAGCGTATCGATCCCGCGTGATGCCATGACTTCAATAGGCATGCAGCCTTCGAAATACGGCGTGTTGGTTTCCCATTCCTTGAATTCTGTTTTCTCGGCCGCAAGCAAGGCTTCAACAAAAGCGACGTAATCGGCTTTGTCGTCAAAGGCGCAGTTAATGTAATCTTTGCCCGTGCCTGCCGGGCCTTCCTTGTCGTAGCGTGATTGAAACCACGCCTTGCTCATATCAATGCTTTCGGTATGCACGATAGGGGCGATGGCATCGAAAAACGCCAGTTGGTCTTCACCGCCAAGGGTGCGGATGGCCTCGGCCAAAGCGGGTGATGTCAAAGGGCCGGTGGCGATGATCACGCTGTCCCATTCTTCTGGTGGCAAGCCGGCAATCTCGCCGCGGTCAAACGTAATCAGCGGGTGTTCGTGCAAAGCCTTGGTCACTTCATTTGAAAAGGCGTCACGGTCAACGGCCAAAGCACCGCCAGCGGGCACGGCTGTCGCATCGCCACATTTCATGATGATGGAATTGCAGCGGCGCATTTCTTCATGCAGCAGGCCCACGGCGTTATTCTGCGCATCATCCGACCGGAAGGAATTGGAACAAACAAGTTCGGCGCAGCCATCAGTTTTATGCGCATCCGTCATGTGCACGGGGCGCATTTCATGCACCACAACGGGTACGCCCGCGCTGGCGATTTGCCATGCCGCTTCCGAGCCAGCAAGGCCCGCGCCAATAATATGAATAGGTTTCAATGTCGTCATGGTTTTATTTCTTTAAGCATTTTGAGCACGAATGCAAAAAATTCCTGCTGTATGGCGTTGTAAGGCATTAATTCAGCCGCAATTTGGCGTTCGTAAACCTCGGATTTGGCATTATGGCTGTAGCGGCCATTGGAAAAGCGTGTAGCTGTCACTTCAATATGTGGGCTTGAAAGAACAACATAGCCCGCGCCCACGCGCTTGCCAATAACGGCAGGCTCGCCGCCTACATAGCGTGCAATCACGTCAATGTCGCCCGTGATGTTTTTGAACAAAGGGCCTGCGGCATAGAGGGTTTTGAAGCTCCGGCCCTGCCATTCAAGCACAGGCGCGCCATACCACGATTGTTCAATATCACCGTTTTGCATGTATGCACGGATAGGCCCGCTGGCAGTCGCGTTCACAAAACCAAGCTCGCGTGCGCCGTCAATCTGGTGGTCATTCCAATCAAGGGCTGTGCAGCCATAATAGGCACCTGCGCAAATGCCGAAATAACTGCCGCCCGCTTCAACAAAAGTGCGGATGGTTTTATTGGCCGCGCCATTCAATTTTTCGCAGTAATAAAGGTCCGCGCCACCTGGCATCACAAACGTATCAACATGCGCGAGCGCACCGCCAATAATCGCGGCTGCATCGACCTGTACAATGCTTGCGCCAGCATCTTGCAGTGCCAGTACAAGGCTGCCGTTATTATGTACGTAATCCTGATACAGCGCGATGCGGTGGGTCATAACGCCATCCCGCAATATTTGGCAACACGCGCCATCTGCCCGTCCCAGAATTCGGTGCGTGCATCGCGGTTGTCATACAGCGATTGTAAAAGCCGTTTAAGCGATGGCGGCACGTTGTTGCCAATATGGCGGGGGTCATGTTCGTGCGAGAATTGGGGAAGCGCGCCATACAGCATCACGCGCCCCTCGCCGAATTTACCTTCAATGATGGCTGGTGGTGTGCCTTCAATATCGGCATAGCGCGCAATCACGTTAATGTCGTTGGCGCTGCCGGCGGCCAGCTTGAAGGCGGGGCCGTAACCATACGCCATTTCAATGCGGCGGTTGTTTTCGCAAATCACAACAGGTACGGGGTCAACGCGGTGCCACCCTTTGGGGAAGCGGGCGCGCTCCTCAGCCACAGGTTCGCAATAGCCGGGCAGGGGGCCAAAGGCCTGCGCGCTGATGATGGATAGATTATCCTTTTCACGAATTTTTGTTTCACCCCATTTGGGTTGGTACAAAATGGTTTCGGCGGCATAATACGCGCCTGCGCAAAACCCCATGAACACGCCACCCTGCGATACAAATTCCCTGATATTGGCATTGCCCCGAAGGCCGATATGCTCGGGGTAATGGCTGGTTTCACCAAGAATACCGGGCAGGATGAAAATATGCGGGTTGCTATCAAACGCGCGGCCGCTTTGCACGGATGCAGAATCCACCAGCTCGATCACAACCTTGGAGCCGAAGACGCGCTTGACCTCGCGAATGATGGCCGACCCTTCAGGCGTTGAAAATTCAACGCGGCTGTTTGGGTCCGCATAAACAAGACAACGGAGCGTGCCGGTTGTTCCCATCTGTCGCACTCAGGTTTTGGTTATCGTTTGGATTTTGTAGGCGCAACGACTGGGCTGCGCTTTTTGAGGTTCTTCTCGTAATACTTGCCAGTGCGCACATAGCCCTGACCTTCGTAAATACGGTGGGAATCGGAACCCTCGTCGGTGTCGAGCTGTATAAGCGTGCAGCCTTCTTCCAGCGTGCGCGCCTCGGCAAATTCCAGCAGTAGGCGGCCATAGCCAAGCCCGCGATGGATTTCATCAACGACAATGTGTTCGATATACATGACGAAACCGTCATGGATGTTGTGGTTGGGTACAGTGCCGATAACGCCCACAACCTCGTTGCCCTTTTCGGCAATGAACATGCGGTAGCCTGTTGCCCGCGCAACAAAGGCGCGGCGCGTATAGGTGCCCATATCCAAGTCGGGGATCAATTGGAGGATAAGAGGGTAGGCGCGGTGGTAATCGCGATCCGAAAGCGCCTCACGGATTTTGACGCTGTTAGTCTTTTTCATGGTGCTACTTCTAACCGATCTACCTTCAAAAGGCAATTTGAGCCTGCTTCATCTATAAATTTTACAGTATTTTCAGCCATTTAAGCAAATAAACCTGAATGAAGATATAAATCGTACTAAAACAGTCTTGATTAAAATCAAGGATCGGGTCTATGACTTGATGTAGCAATGCGAACTATTCTCAACGGATACTGAAAGCCACGCATGTCCCATAATCTCGATAGCATTGCCATAGGCGTCACCTGCGTTATCACAGGCTATGACGAAACCGCGTGGGAACACGATGCGGAAGCCGCTGCCGTGGCATTAAGATTGATGGAAATGGGTTTATCCGAAGGCGTGCAGGTTACAAAAATGCACAGCGCCCCCGTATCGCAAGACCCAGTGGCTTTCGATGTTGGTGGTCAATTGGTTGCCATGCGCCGTTCAGAAGCAGGCGCGGTTTTTGTAAAAGTCGTTGCCAGCAATCAAAATGAAAAATAATAGGCATCTGGTTGCCCTTGTCGGCAGCCCCAACAGCGGCAAGACGGCGTTATTCAACGCGTTGACCGGTGCGCGCCAGAAGGTTGCGAACTACGCAGGTGTGACCGTTGAACGTAAGGAAGGTATAGCCATCACAGCCACAGGCAGGCAGGTGCGCCTGCTTGATCTGCCCGGTATTTACGGCCTGCGCGCCCGCAGCGAAGATGAAGCTATTTCACGCGACGTTATTACCGGCGCCCATGCGCGGCAGGACAAACCCGATGCAATGATTCTGATTGCCGATGCTACCCGCATGGAAACAGCATTGCGACTCGCAATCGAACTTAAACAGACCGAACTGCCCGCCATTCTGGTTCTCAACAAAAGTGACGTGGCAGAAAGCCGCGGGCTTAAAATCGATATAGCAAAACTGGAAGCTGAATTGGGTATGCCGGTTATTATGGCGGCAGCCGTCAAGCGGCAGGGGATTGATGCGGTGTTGGCCGCTCTCGACACACTCGTGGGCAGTCTTGAAGGCGCGGGCGCGAAAGCGGGCTGCGGCGGCGGTTGCAGTGGCTGTGCTGGCGGTGGCTGCCTCATGGATATTCGCACCCTTTGCGCGACGCGTAATAAAGTGAATGACATCCTGAAAGCGTCTGATCACCAGCCGCCCCGCGCATCGGAGGCCACAAAAAAACTCGATCAGGTTTTACTGCACCGGTTATGGGGTCCGTTTATTTTACTGGGTCTGATGTTTCTTGTTTTTCAGTCGGTCTTTGCATGGGCCGCAATACCAATGGATATGATTGACGGCGCGACCACATGGCTGGTTGCGAGCGTTAAAGATCTGTTACCCCAAAGTATGCTGCGCGATTTGCTGACAGACGGCGTGATGGCAGGCGTTGGCGGTGTGCTCATATTCCTGCCGCAAATCGTTATTCTCTATTTCTTCATCATACTGCTTGAAGACAGCGGGTATATGGCACGCGCAGCCTTTCTGCTGGATAGGCTGATGGGCCGTGTGGGCCTGCATGGTCGTTCGTTCATTCCGCTGCTTTCCAGTTTTGCCTGCGCGATCCCGGGGATCATGGCCTCGCGCGTCATCGAAAATAAACGCGATCGTCTGATCGTTATTATGATTGCGCCGCTGATGACGTGTTCCGCGCGTATCCCTGTCTATGCGCTGGTGGTGTCAGCCCTCATACCCAGCACCAAAATCTGGGGTGTGTTCAATTTACAGGGTCTGGTGTTCTTTGCGCTGTATATATCGGGTATCCTCAGCGGCTTGGTGGTAGCGGCTGTTCTGCGCCGTACGGTGCTGAAAGGTAAACCCGCTGCTTTGGCGATGGAAATGCCCAATTACCAGATGCCGAACATCAAAGATGTTCTGTTGGGCCTGTATGAACGTGCCTATATTTTCTTGCATCGCGCGGGCACGGTTATTTTATCCATGTCCATTCTGGTCTGGGTTTTGTCCAGCTGGCCGCAGCCGCCCAGTGGTTATACAGGGCAGGCGATTGAATACAGTCTGGCAGGCCGCATCGGCCATTTGCTTCAGCCGCTTTTTGCGCCGCTCGGTTTTGACTGGACGATTACCGCATCCCTCATTCCCACCATGGCCGCGCGCGAAGTGTTCGTAAGCACCCTGAGCACCCTTTATGCCGTGGCCGATACCGCCAATGCAGAAGCGTCGCTAGCAAGTGTGCTTCACGGGGCATGGAGCCTGCCGGTCGCCCTGTCCGTTCTCACATGGTTTATCTTTGCGCCACAATGCGTGGCCACCATTGGGGCTGTACGGCGCGAAACCAACTCATGGGGCTGGACATGGGCCTGCGTTGGTTACCTGTTTGCCCTTGCATGGGTTATGGCCTTTATTGTGTATCGTCTGGCTCTCTGGGTTTCAGGTTTATGACCATATAAAGGGGGATTCCCGTGAAGGGGCGGCTTCGCGTATAATGCTCTGGAATTGATTCCTTCCGCCCCTTAATTCCTGAGGTTTTCCAATGCGCGCATCCGGTCTTTTGCTGGCATTTATCGTCACCCTGTTTATGGCAGCGCCCGCTAGTGCGCAAAACGCCGATATGACAATGCCAAATTTGCCTCCCCTTGATGCCAAAGCGATGGATAACGAAGCGCCGATCAATCTTTCACCGGACGGCCCTGCGGTTATCAAACTGAATGAAGATGCTGCCAGTGTTATTATCGGCAACCCTGCCCACGCAACGGCCATGCTTGAAAATCCGCGCCTCATCATGTTGATGCCGGCGCAACCGGGTGCCACCAAAATCATGGCACTCGATAAGCAGGGCAAGGCCATCTTCAGCCGCCATGTACTGGTAGGTGGTACCAAGGCTGGCTTCCTGCGTATCAACCGCATTTGCGGCACCAAGGGCGGTGAAACCTGCAAACCTGTCAGCATGTATTACTGCCCCGACAAATGTTACGAAACAGCCACACAGACGGCAACGCCCACGGGCACGGCTGCGGGCGATACATCAAACCCCGCGCCCGATGCACCGGCTGCCCCCGCACCTGAAAATCCCGCGACCGATGCAATCGATGAAACCACGAGTGTCGTCCAATGAAACATTACGCGCATCTGATGCTCATGGCAGGCGCACTCGCCTTATCGGGCTGCGGCACGGCAGGGGCGATCGGCTCCAGCAAGTCAAAATCTGGTGACGGCGTATCAAGTGCTATGGCCAGCGCCGCGCGCGATGCGGCAGGCAAAGGCAATCTGCATGACTCGCTGATGATCAATGAAAAGCTCTATCAGGGTGACCCTGATAACACACAGTACATCATTGCCTACGCGCGTGACTTGCGCCGCGCGGGTAAGGTTGATGACGCCAAGCTGGTCATCCGCACGCCTGCCAAAAAAACCAAGGCCAAGGAACCGATTTTGACGGAATGCGCAATGGTGCTTATTGCGTCCGGCGAATATAACGAGGCACAGACCTTTGCGCAGAATGCTGTGAACGCGCAGGAAAATTCCCCCGACGCGCATCAGGCACTGGCGCTGGCCCTAAGCGGCTTGGGTGACCATGTGGGCGCGCAATACGAATTCCAGCACGCGATGGATTTATGGCCAGAAGGGCGCGATAAAACATCCGTTATCAATAACCTCGCCATGTCATTGGCAGCGCAGGGCAAAATATCGGAAGCCAAAACAACCATGGCGCTGGCCACGGGGCAGGCGCTTGAAAGCCCGACCTACCAGAACAACCGCGCGCTTTTGAATACACTCGAAGACGCGCCGCGCGCTGAAGTTCTGCACCTCAAAGACGGCAAAAAACAGGCCAAAAAAGGCGGCAAGGTCAAGCCCACGGGCATGAAACCCATTCTGGAAGATTAACGGTTAGTGGCTTGCCGCAGCAATGGATGCCTGAATGCCCGCAGGCCCCAAAATCACGATAAACAAAGCAGGTAAAAAGAAAATGATCATCGGCACCGTCAGTTTCGGTGGCAGCGATGCGGCCTTGCGCTCAGCCTCGGCCATACGGGCGTCACGCAATTCATCGGCCATCACGCGCAGGGCCGTTGAAATACCTGTGCCATATTGCTCGGCCTGTATCATTGCGGTGGCGAATGATTTGGCACCGCCGCTGCCCACGCGGCGCGCAAAATCCTGAAAGGCGGCGCGGCGGTCATTGATAAGCCCTAGCTCGGCGCCCAGCTGGCCTAATTCTTCGGCCAGCGTTGTCGAATGGTCGGCCACTTCATCGGCAATACGGTTGATAGCCTGCTCGAGGCTGATACCACCCTGCACGCACACTAGCATCATATCAAGCGCGTCAGGGAAGGCGAGGTTGATGTCCAGTTGCCGCTTGATAATCTCGTTCTTGAGCATGATGCCCGGCAGCGCAAAACCAAACCCGCCTGCTGCCAGCATAATCAGCAGTTTCACGCTATGCGATAGCTCGCGCTCGCCCATCGACATCAGCATCATCGATACGCCAATAAATACAACAGGCAATACAAGCCGCATCACAACATACACAAGCGGTGCATGCGCGCCGCGGCGGCCCGCCTGTGCCATCTTGGCGCGCAAATCGTCCGTCATGGCACCAACCAGCTTGCGGACTTTAAAACGTGCCGCGATGGATTCTTTGGCGTTACCGGCCTTGGTGGCGCTGCGCTTATCTTTTTCGGCTTTTGAAATCTCGAACAGGTCGCGTCGCTGGCGGGCAATCAGTTCCTGATATTTCTCGCGTCGCTGGCTGCGATTGACCAAAGGCAGCACAATCGCCACGAATGACAAGCCTGCTGCAAGCGCGCTTAGGAAGGTCATTACAAACTGGCTATCAATTGTCATCATCACACCTTGAAGTTGATCATTTGGTGCATCGCCAGAATCCCGAAAGACATCCATATAATCGCACCAGCCAGCAGCATCTTGCCGGTCGGGTGAGTAAACAAAAGGCTTATATAATCGGGGTTCACGCCGTATAGCCCGAGGGACACGACCAAAGGCAGGCAACCGATGATGGCGGCGCTCGCCTTGGCCTCGGCCGACAAGGCCTGCACCTTGCGTTTGAGCCTGTAGCGGGCACGAATAACGCCAGACAGATTGCTCAATACTTCTGAAAGCGATGACCCCGTCTGTACCTGAATGGCAATGGCGGTCGCAAACATCTGCACTTCGGGCAGTGGCATCCGCGGGATCATTTTGCGCGCAGCTTCGGGCAGTGGAATCCCTACTTTCTGGCCATCGTAAATGCGGCCCATTTCTTCGCCCATCGGGCCTGTAAACTCGCGTGCCACCATTGAAATGGCTTCCGTGACGGGCATACCGGCCTTCAAAAGGCGGATCATCGCATCCAGCGCGTCCGAAAAATCATTGAGGAATGCTTTTTGGCGACGCGCGGCCCTGAAACGCAAGAAAAAGCGTGGTGCCCCGAAATAAGCCGTAAATGAAAGCAGGGCATCGATAACGGGCGAAAGGTGCAGCGCCTGCGTAACGACGCCCGTAAAAATACTGGCCAGAATACTGGACGTAACCCAGAAGCGTAACGGGCTTATATAGATGCCCGATTGCAAAAGCAGCGATGGGATGGATTTTGTATTGTTAATGGCATTTTGTTCGCGTGCAGCCTTGCGCAATTTGCGCGCAATATCAGCCCCGCTCGCGGGGGTCTTGGTGCCTGTGCCGGCAGCAGGGGCGGCCTGCACGGCTTTCTCGGGCGTATGACCCGTAATCACGGCCATCACACGCTGGCGGCGCACCTCACGGTTGCGCTGCATGGTAACAGCGGTAATACCTGCCCCCATCAACCCCGCAAACATGAATATGATCAGTGTTAAAACCATATAATCCCGCTTCTGTTATTTCAGACCGAAGGCTTCGCCCATGGCTTCGTCAATCAGGTGGCTCATATTGTACTGGCGCGTTTTATCGTAAAAACCGGGGCGCAGGCCGGTGGGGCGCTGCGTGGCATTGAGGCGGCCAAATTCGTCCTCACCGTCAATGTCCAGCACGAACAGATCTTGCATCGTCACAACATCACCCTCCATGCCCAGAACTTCGCTAACATGCGTGACCTTGCGTGACCCATCCCGCAGGCGCTGCACCTGGATGATGACATTGACGGCCGATGCAATCTGCTCGCGCACAGCCTTGGCGCTGATGTTTAGGCCCGCCATCGCGATCATGTTTTCCATACGCGATACGGCCTCGCGCGGGTTATTGGCGTGGACTGTGCCCATAGACCCGTCATGTCCCGTATTCATGGCCTGCAGCAAATCAAACGCTTCTGGCCCGCGTACCTCGCCCACGATAATACGTTCGGGGCGCATCCGCAGGCAGTTTCGTACAAGGTCGCGCATCGTGACTTCACCAACGCCTTCAAGGTTGGCGGGGCGCGTTTCAAGCCGCACAACGTGTGGCTGTTGTAATTGCAGCTCGCACGCATCCTCGCAAGTAATCACGCGCTCGCCTTTATCAATATAGCGCGTCAGGCAATTGAGCATCGTCGTCTTGCCAGAACCTGTACCGCCCGATACCAGCACATTCAGGCGGCTGCGACCGATCGCCATGATGAACTTGGCGCAGGCAGGTGTGCAGGCACCGAATTCCACCAGTTTATCAAGCGTCAATTTGTCTTTCTTGAATTTCCTGATCGTCATGGTCGGGCCGTCAATGGCCAGCGGCGGGATGATGACGTTCACGCGGCTGCCATCCAGCAGACGGGCATCGCAAATGGGTGATGATTCATCAACCCTGCGGCCAATCGCGCCCACAATACGCTGGCAGATGGTCAATAAATGGTGATCGTCACGGAAAGGCACATCCACGCGCTCGATCTTGCCTTTGACCTCGATATACACGGTATCCGGTCCGTTTATCATGATGTCGGCAATATCGTCACGCGCAAGCAACGGCTCCAGCGGCCCGAAACCCAGCATATCGTCGGCGCATTCGGCCGCCAATTGGGTGATTTCCGCTTTCGTGAGGTCAAGGTTACGGAAGCGGACGATTTCAATCACGGCCGTCTGGATTTCCTCGCGCGCTTTCTCGTTATCAAGGGCCGCCAGATTTTTAAGGTCAAGGCTTTCGCGCACGTCCTGCCAGATACGGTCACGCGCGGCTTCCACGCGTGGGTTCAGTTTCACAGGTGCATGAACTTCAACCGCGTGCGCCACGTCTTCATGCAAGGGTTTTGGCATTTCATCCGCTGTACCAGATACTTTTGGTACAACGGGTGATTTCTTGTCGGTGACAATTGTTAAGTTTGGCTTGTCATTGCTGTTATTTCGTTTGCCGAACATGGCCTACCCCCTCGCGCCCAGTTTTTTGATAAAGGAGGGTATGAAGCTGCTGCCTTTGTCGTCGTTATCGCTATCATCATCGGTGGCGGTAACACCAAGGTAATACATCATGATGGCTTTGATGGATTGTTGCAGCTTTTGGCCCTCGGCCCCGTCGCCGGGGCGCACGCCTTCGCTTTCACAGCGCAGGAAATGCTTGGGCGTATAAGGCAGGGATGCTGCGATAGGCAAGTCCACGGCAATGCCCACGTCACTATCAGGTACTTCGTAGGGTGCGGCTTCACCGCGCCGATTGATGACAAGGCGCACGGCATCATCGACCCCGCCGCGCGTTGCCAAAATTTCTTTTGCCAGCGTGCGGGTGAGGGACAAGGCATTGACTGTGGGGGTCGATACCACGACGACCCCGTGCGCGCGTGCCAACACATCGGCCTGAATGGCCGATGAGGTAGCCGATAAATCACAGATAACCACCGGGTACTGGCCCAGCAGGCGGTCCAGAAACATCTCGAACAGTTTTTGCTGTGAAGGGTTGTTGAGCATAGGCTCAGCCCCCGTATTCAAAAATGTGAGATTGTCGGAGACCGATACAAGAATGCGCGAAAGCGTATCGTGGTCGCGGTCAATCGCGGCTTTGGCGGCCTCGATCAGCGAGCCGGTGGGGTTGTGCCCGAATTGTGCCCAAAGCGTTGAATATCCGGCGGCTGCATCAATCAATACCGTTTTCTGGCCTAATACATCGGCGCTAATGCTGGCGGCTAAGTGCGCCACATTGGTTGTGCCAACACCGCCTTTGCTGCCCACAATCGCAATCAATAAACTATCAGCCGCGCCCATCATTGATAACAGTGTGCGCGACAGCGCTTCGGCCATATCATAGAGGCTTACGGGGTGAACGAGGTAATCCGATACACCAAGCCCGGTAAGCGTACGGTATAGCTGCACATCATTGATTGGCCCGATCACGAGGGCCGATGTACCTTCGGCGCATACGGCGGCCAGTTGCTCGAGCTTGGCACGGAAATCATCGCCCGTATCGTCGGTCTGGATAACCACAACATGCGGTGATTTAGCGGTGGCATACAGCGCAATCGCATCATCGAGTGAAGCGCCTTTAACCTCAATGCCTACGCGCCCGAAGCGCCAGTCACCGGACAATGATTCCATCACGTCTTGCGTGTGGCTGGCTTGCGTGAAGGCATGTATCTGTGCGCTTGGCAGCATGGCTGACAGGCCGGTTTTTTTAGGCGCGCGTTGGTCCATAGGCATAAGCATGGCCCTCATAAGTTCACATTTAAAAATGTTTCAGACTTAAAGGATGGGCCTAAACGCCCATCAATTTACGAACCCGAGCCAGCTAATGCTGAAACGACATAGCTGGGCAAAAATTCACGCGTTTTACCGGTTCGTAATTCACTCGCAATATTGGCGGCGCGTTCACCGTCATTGGAACCGCCAAGGCCTGCAACACCGTTGAGGTCTTTGGGGTTGGAAATTTGTTTGGCCATCATGCCTTTGACGCCGCAACCAAGCGTATAGTCAAAGTCGCTGGTCTCGCCCGGCAGGGTTTTAAGGCCGGGCATATCTTTGCAGCCAACGGGGGCTTGCGCTTCGAGCGTATCAAACGCAATCAGCGCAACCGCTTCCGGTGTATCAAGCGGAATGGTGCTGGCAATAATATCGTCATGCGCCACACCTTGTTGTTCAAGGGCCGCGGCAATTTTGGCAGTACGGTCGCTCAAGTTCGATTTCGCAAGGTCGTTATGCGCTACGACAAGATAGATGGGGCCAGCGCCATTGCGCGCGTAGTCGCGGGCGGCAGCGGTAATATCGGCATCGCTCAGGGCTGCCAGTGGCTTTTTGACAATATGGCGGCTTTCAACCAGCGCAATCGGGTGCGGGGTCAGGGTCGATTGTTCCATGAGCCATGGGCGGTCGGGCGCGCAGGCACCGGCCAGCAATGTGCCTGCCAAGGCCAGTAACAATAATGGGGTGCGGCTGGCTTGCATCATCGCTTACTCCATGATGTAGCCGAAGGGACGGCCTTCGGTGAAAGTGTGGACGCTCTGGCCATAGGCCACAGCCATGGATTCAGCGAGAGCGCGGTTCAGCGGTTCCGATACCTTGACCTTGTCGGTCACGTCTTCGGCTTCCTTGTTGGCAAATGGCTCGACCAGATACGGCGTGATCATGATTAAAAGCTCGGTCTCGTTGCGCGAGAAGCTTTCCGAACGCACCAGCGCACCCAGCACGGGCACGTTGCCGATACCGGGCAGTTTGTTCATGCGTTCAATGGCCTTGGACTGGATGATGCCCGCAATCATGAGGCTGCCGCCGGATGCCATTTCAACCGTTGTTTCGGCGCGGCGTACGGCAAAGGACGGTACGGTCACGCCCGGCAATTCCAGTGTTTGTTCGGTTGAAATTTCTGACACTTCGGTCGAAATCTGCAGGTTAATGCGGTCTTTATCCAGAACGGTCGGCTTGAAGGAAAGCGACACGCCGTAAGGGCGGTATTCGTAAGTAATGTTGCCGTTATTGTCGCGCTGCGACGGAATTGGGAATTCACCGCCTGCTAAAAAGCGTGCGTTCTCGCCCGAGACGGCTGTCAAATTCGGTTGTGCGAGCGTGTTGACGAGGCCGTCACGCTCGAGTGCGCGCATCATAACCTGTATGGGCCCGGTGCCGGATGAGCTGAAAATGAGCGAGCCTGTACCGAAGCTCGGGTCAACAGTAAGCCCCAGTGAATCGGCTGTGCTGCCGCTGGCGGTGAAATTGCCGCGCTTCAAGTTGGCGGCATCGGTTTCGATGCCCAGTTCGTTGAGCACGTTGCGTGCCACTTCAACAACCTTCACATGAATCATGACCTGCTGGTTGCCGGCAACTTTCAGGTTATTGACCACAGTTTTGTTGGCAGGGGCGAAGCGCTGCGCCAAATCGCGCACATGGGCGGCCACATCGGCGCTGGAAACGGTGCCTGATAGAATGATCTGGTCGCCAATCGCGCTGGCCTTGATGTTCTCGTTCGGGTACTGGCTTTTCAGCTGTTCCGATAATTTGGTGGTGTCGGCCTGCACATGCACGCTGATTTCGCGCACGAGGTCACCGCCTTCATTCATGATAAGCACGTTGGTATCGCCCAGGGCCGAACCTGTAAGAGACAGCTGGTCGCCTTTAATGGCGCCCGCTTCCACGATGGACGGGGCCGATACAATGACATCGGATGCGTTTTTGCCGACAGACACGATCTTGCTTTTACCCAGCATGAGCGTCACCGTTTCGTTGACAGTCGCAGCCCGCGCTGAAACCCCGCACAAAAGCGATGCGGACAGAGTCAGAGTCATTGCGGCAAAAGCCAGTTTTTTCAAAGTGTTGCGATTCATTTGCTTGATGCCGGATCCGGCGGTTATTGAGATACATACGGACGCACCTCGACGTTATCGACGCGCGCGCCACTATAGATTCTCACAACTCGTGTAAGTGAACCAGACTTATTTTCACCGCTCATGATCTCGCTCATGCC
>Ga0209066_10001798_pt1 | contig 27549 bp, 24 predicted proteins | sample All_14_2_FD_187198 | JGI IMG/M metagenome (GOLD analysis project Ga0209066, IMG submission 187198) | Freshwater microbial communities in response to fracking from Pennsylvania, USA - Allegheny Zone_MetaG_DW_15 (SPAdes) (version 2) ...
CTTTTTGGAGGGCGGGCAGCTTGTCGGCGCAACCCTGGATGCAGGGCAGCTTCAATTTGCGGCAGCGTGCCGAGACCACGGGATTCGTTTCCGTCGAGAGCACAAAGGCGTCGATCCCGAGGGATTGGAGGCGGGCCAGGCCGATGCCGTCGAAGCGCGAGCAGCGCACCGACTCGCGTCCTTTTTCATCGATGGTGACGGTGTTGTCGGTGAAGACGCCGTCGAAATCGAACACCACCAAGCGGATGTCCCGGATGATCCGGGTGATGGCCGGGGAAACCCGGGAGGCTTGGAGGCGTGCCGGCATGGGTCGGTGGGATTCGCGGAAGCCGGTCAGGCCAGCGTTTCCTGCGGGATGAGGTCGTCTTCTTTGAGCGCGGTTTTGAGCTTCCGTCCGAGGATGGAATCCAGGTTGTAGGGGGGGATGCCGCCGCCGGGGGACTTGATGGAGATGTCCGCGGCGGAAAGCGTGTGGCCCGCGGGGAGATCCCTGGCGGCGAAGAGGCTCTTGCCCATCTTGGTGATGGCGTTCACTTCCTGCGGGAGGATGCGCTTGACCCCGTCGCCCAGGGCGACGCGGGCGCGCTGGAGGTCGCGGACCATCTTGTGCATGCCGATGGGTTCGAGCGAGAGTGCGTGGTCGGTGCCCTTCCAGGTGTGGTTGAGGGTGAAGTGTTTTTCAAACACGCGCGCCCCGAGGATGTAGGCGGCCACGGCCATGGAGATGCCGTTGTAGTGGTCGGAAAGGCCCACGGTGATGCCGGGAAATGCTTCGCGGAGGGTTTGGATGACCCGGAGGTTGATGTCTTCCGCCTCGGTCGGGTAGGTGGCGGTGCACTGGAGGATGCAGAGCTGTTTGTTGATCGGCGTGATGGCGTCGTAGGCCCGGCGGACGTCCGCCATGTCGGCGCCGCCCGTGCTGATGATCATGGGTTTGCCGAATTTGGCCACGTGCTTGAGCAGGGGGGTGTTGCGCAGGTCGCCCGAGGCGATCTTGTAGAGAGGGATGTTGAATTCCTCCAGGAAGTCCGCACTGGGGATGTCAAAGGCGGTGGAGAAGAAATCCAGGCCGAGCTCCCTGGCCAGCTCGTACAGTTCCTTGTATTCGCGCTTGCCGAATTCGAGGAATTCCCGGTGCTCGCCGTAGGTCTTGCCGTAGCTGTTCTCGTTTTCGTAGGGCTTGTTGTAAAAGGCCTTGGTGAAGAGGGATTTGTTGTCGCGTTTCTGGAGTTTGACGGCATGGACCCCGGCCATTTTGGCCGCATGGAAGAGGTCTTTGGCTTTGTCGAGGTCGCCTTGGTGATTGTGGCCGATTTCCGCGATGACATAGCTGTCGGAGTCGTCGGTGATCACATGGCTGCCGACTTTCCAAACGCGTTTGGGTTCACTGTTGCTGATCATATGAATGGTCTTTGCTAGCGGATAGCGATGGTGAAACAACCCTAAGTTTGCCGGGGTCAGGAGACGAGTTCGGTGTAGAGGGCTTCCAAAGTATCCCGATTGGCGGATAAAGAGAAGCGGTTGCGGACCTTTTCCTGGGCTTGGCCGCTCAAAACCGACCAAATATGAGGGTCTTCGGCGAGGGAAAGAACGCCATTTGCGATCGATTCCGGGTTTTCTTTAACGAGAAAGCCGTCCCATCCATTGGTTACGGCCTCGGGAATGCCGCTATGCGAAGTGGCCACAACCGGGGTGCCTACCGCCATGGCCTCGAGGAGCGAATTGGGAATGCCTTCGCGGTCCCCTGATTCCGGAACGCGGCTGGGGTGGAGAAAAACATGGGCGAGGCGCATTTCGGCATTCACGGCGGACTGGCTGATAAAGCCGGTGAAGAAGACATGGTCCTGCAGATTGAGTTCCCGGGCCAGGGCATGCAGCCGGTCTGTTTCCGGTCCGCTGCCCGCGAGCACCAGGGTGGCCGGGCGGCCCCGGTCCAACAGCAACCGGAGTGCCCGCAGGGAGAGGTCGAGGCCTTTTTTTTCGATGAACCGGCTGGCTTGGAGGAGGCGGATGGGTTCGTCCTCCCGCGGCGGGGTGCGCTCGGCAGGAGCGCCGGGGACGGGGACGCCGGTGTAGTGCAGCCGGATTTTTCCCGCCGGGCATCCCCGTTCCTGCAGGATTTCCGCCAGGGCCCGGCACCGGCACAGGAACACATCCGTGCAGGCCGACAAGCGGGCCACATCGGAACTGCGGACGGAATCCGCCAGATCGGCCCCGTGGAAGGAGACAATCTTGGTGCAGGTTTCCCTTTCGAGGTAGGGAAGCGCGCGCAAGGCCTCGGTGCCCAGGTAAACATGCACGAGGCGGGCCTGTTTCTGCGCCCGGATGCGGAGGAGTTGTCCGGTTTCCGCGGGGGTCAGCGGCACCCGCCGTCCGAATGCCCGGTGGGCCATGCGCCAGACTCCCCGGTAGAACGGCGTGTCCAGCCTGAGCACGTCTTCGTGGGGAAAGGTGGTGGCGTTTTCACGTCGGCGGCAAACCACGATGTTCCGGAATTTTCTGACGCCGGTGATCTGGCGGTAGATATGCCAGGCCTCCTCCCGGAGGAAGGTGGCGCAATAGGACAGGATGGGGGGGCGGTCGCTTATCCCAGCCACCTTACAAACACCCGGGGGATCCGGTCAACGAGTGTAATTCAGGGGGTAGGGTCAACGGTTGCGCTATTCGTCCACCATCCCTCCCGGCTGAAAAAGCGGGTTGGCGTCGCATGGAGTCCGGGGATAGTTTGGATCCCATGCCGTGCAGCCGGACCATTGTTCATACCGAATCATCGTTAGGGTGGGGCGGTCAGGAAATCCGCATCTTCCGGGAGATGGAGGCCATGCGCGCCCGCGGCCACCGGCTTTTCCTTGCCGCCCAGCCCGCAAGCCGGATCCGCTCCGAGGCCGAAAAGGCCGGGTTTGAAGTCTGGACGATATCGGAGAAATCCTACCGTTTCCCGGATTCGATCGCCCGGCTGGCCCTGAAATTGCGCGGGGTAAAGGCGGATGTGGTCAACACCCACAGTTCCAAGGACGGGTGGATCGGGGGCATGGCCGCCCGCCTGGCCGGGGTTCCCTGCCTGCTCCGTTCCCGGCACATCGATGTCGATTACCCCAGCCCGTCGCGCGCGCGCTTCGCCTACGGGAAATTGCCCCATCATGTGTTGACCACCAGCGAGGCCATCCGTTCGAAGCTGGTGGACGAGGTTGGCCTGCGGTCCGATGCCGTGACGTGTGTGCCCACCGGCATCGACCCGGAAATTTTTCATCCCGGTTGCCCCCCGGTCCTGCGGTCGGAAGGCCTGGTGCCCGCGGGGACGCCGTTGATCGGCATGATTTCGGTGATCCGGAGTTGGAAGGGCCACCGGTTTTTCATCGAGGCGGCCGCGCGGGTTGCGGCGGAACGGCCCGATGTGCGGTTTGCCATCGCCGGCGACGGGCCGGGATTGCCGGGGCTGCCGAAGCTGGTTGCGGAAGCCGGCCTGGCCGGCCGTGTGCTGGTGCTCGGCCACCGCGACGACGTTCCCGGACTGCTGGCGTCCCTTGATGTGCTGGTTCTGCCCTCGACCGCACATGAGGGGGTTCCGCAGATCATTCTCCAGGCGCAATTGTGCGGTTGTCCGGTGATTGGGACCCGCGTCGGCGGCATTCCCGAAGTGGTGGAGGATGGCGCTACCGGGAGGTTGGTTGCGCCTTCCGACGGGGCGGCGCTGGCCGGGGCCATGCTCGCGCACCTTGCGGATCCGAAAGCCTCGCGGAGGATGGCGGAAGCCGCCCGGTCCCGGGCGTTGGAGCGCAACACCCTGTCCTGCATGTGTGCCAGACTGGAAGAGATCTACGGCCGGTTTGCCGGCCGGTAGAAGGGGATGGACCGGATCAGGCGGATTCCGCGGTGCCTGGCGGGACCAGGGGTTCGTGCAGGGTCACCGGTTTGTCCATTCCCTGCAGCGTGATGTTATGGAATTCCCTCCACTGGAAAAGGGATCCGCAGGCCCCGCGGACATTTTCCGAAACAAGCAGAGTGGTTCCGGTTTGCTTGTTGGCCGATTCGATGCGGCTGGCGAAGTTGACCGTTTCCCCGATGACGGTCAGGCGGCGGCTTTCCGAATGCCCGATCTGTCCCGCGATGACCGGCCCGTAATGGATGCCCACCCCGATGGCCAGATCCGCACCATAGGCGCGGGCGAAGTAGGGTTTCCCGCACAATTCTACGCCGGTATTGATCTCCATCGCGGCACGGGTGGCCCGGAGTGCGGGATGGGCCGCGCCGGGTCGGTCTTCAAAGAGGGCCATGATTCCGTCGCCCATCACGTTGTTGATGGTTCCCCCGTATTGCAGGATGATGTCGCCCATTTTCTCAAAGTGGCGGTTCAGGGCGTGTACGATGTCGTAGGGCAGGAGTTGTTGGGACATGCGGGTGAAGCCGCGGATGTCGGAGAAAAGAACCGCCATGGATTTTTCCTCTCCCACCGCCTCGGGACGTCCGGCATGCAGGGGCCCGGTCGCGAGGACGGTATCGGTTTCATCCAGCACGAGACGGCGCACCGTGACCGGTCCGGTCGGCCGCATCTGGCAGGCCAATCGCACCTCATGGTCGAACCCCAGTTTTTGGGCCAGGGCAAACTCGGCCGGGTTCGGCGGGTTGCAGGATTCCTGCCCTTCCAGAACCAGCACCCGGCAGGTGGAGCACTTGGCTTCGCCGCCGCAGGCGTGGGTCAGGGGAATCCCGGCGGCGAGGGCGCTGTTGAGGATGGAGCAACCGGAGACGACGGGGGCGCTTTTTTGGTCGGGGAGAAACCGGATGGTGGTCATAACTTTCGCTGGAAGCAATGTAGTGAAAACCGGGAAAAATCAAACGCAGTAATGGCGTCCGGCTCCGTTATTTCCAAAAAGGTCCGCCGAATCGGGATGACTTGGATGCCAAAGGGGGTAAATAAAAAGGAATGAACCCGAACCCCCTGTCCCTGCCCGGACCCACCGGCCCGGTGTTTGCACTCGATGAAACCTGGTTGCAGCGTGGTTTGGATGCGTCGCGCACGAGCCCGCGGCGGCGGATCATCATTCCCCTGCAGCGCCGGCCCGAGGGGACGCAGCGCCTGCTGAATTTCATCCAACCGGGATCCTATATCCGGCCGCACTGCCATCCGCTCCCGGAACATGCCGAATGCATCACCGTGCTGCGGGGCTGCCTGGGGGTGATGATGTTTTCCCCGGAAGGGAAAATCGAGGGGAAATGGAGGCTGGAAGCGGGTCGGGCGTCATCGTGCCTGGTCGATCTGGACCACGGGGTCTGGCATGGGATCGTCGCCCTGGCCGCGGATTGCGTCATGCTGGAGGCCAAGCGGGGACCTTACAATCCTCTGGTGGATAAAAAATTCGCCGAATGGGCGCCGGAGGAGGATTCCGCCGGTGCGGGGGATTGCCTGCGCGGGTTCGAATCAGTCTTTGATCGTTAACGGCAGGATCCCGACCGGAAGAACCTCGTTGTTCTCGTCGGGGATCGGGGGCGCGGTGCGGTTCTTCTCCGCCCGGGCTGCGGCTTCGATGCGCTGCTGGGGGATGCGGCGCAGGCTCTTCACGAGGCCGATTTTGGACAGGATCCAGATGCTCCACTTGGTCGGGTCGAAATGCCACGGGCGGACGCCGTTGCGGTAGTCGCTGGGGAATTCGTGGTGGTAGTTGTGGTAGCCTTCGCCGAAGGTCACCAGGGCCATGATCCAGCTGTCCTTGGCGCTGCAGCGGCTGGAATAGGGCTGGTTGCCGAGGTAGTGGCAGAGGGAGTTGATGCAGAAGGTGGAGTGTTGGACGGCGACCACGCGGGCCACGCCGCCGATGAGGAAGGAGCCCAGGGCGCAAATCCAACCGCCCCAGAAATAGCCGATGGTGGTGGGGAGGACGAAGGCGATGAAGGCGGCGATGAGGTGCCAATACTTGTGCTGCCAGCGGACGAGCGGATCCTTGGCCAGGTCGGCCACGTTGTCGTAGGGGGGAAGCGGACGGAGTTTGAAGAGCATCCAACCGAGGTGGGACCAGAGCAGTCCCTTGCTGGCGTCGTAGGGATCGTCGTCGGTATCGGTGTGCTTGTGGTGGCGGCGGTGGTCGGAGGACCAGTCCAGGGCCGAATTTTCAAATGCGGCGGCGCCGAAGACGAGGGTGAAAAGCCGGATCGGCCATTTGGCCTCGAAGGCGCGGTGGGCGAAGAGGCGGTGGTAACCCAGGGTGATGCTCAGGCCCGTGGCGCAGAACATGACGAAAAAGAGCGCGACCTGGAACCAGTCGAGCCCGAAGTAAAGGATGTACAGGGGGACGCCGGTCAGGGTGAGGAGGAAGGTTCCTCCCAAAAAGGCAAAGGTGACCCATTCCACGCGTTCAAAAGGGATGCGAGACATAGTTGTATAATATAGGCTGGTTTTTGATGCTCTGCCGGTCAAACCTGCGGAGCGGCGCAAAGTCTGACAGAAAAAACCGGGAAAGCAAGACAGTCGGCGGCCCCGGTCACCCGGGTGTGCAAAGCGCACGACCGGCTGTTTTCCCCGGAAATCCCCTGTAAACGGCCCATTTGAAGGGGGATTGCGGGCCGGCAACCGGCGGGCATGCTCGTGGAATGTTGCCCCGCCCGCTCCTTATCTTGGTCCCGTTATTTATTTTGGTCCCGGCCGTCCTGGCCCGGCCGGTGGTGATCCTGCCCCTGGGCGATTCCATCACCCAGGGCGGAAGAAAGGACCGGCAGGAGACCACCTACCGCCTGCCCCTCCAAAAAATGCTGCGTGCGGAAGGCGTGGAATTCGATTTCACCGGTTCCCTCAACCAGGGGGTCCAGCCCGGCGCGGTCTGGCCGGATGTCGATGGCAAGCCGTTTGATCCCGACCACGAGGGACATTATGGCTGGAAGACCGCCGCCGTGCGCGACCTGTTGCGGAATGTCATCGACACCTATCCCGCCCCTGCCGACATCGTGCTCGTCCATTTGGGAACGAACGACCGGAGGTCGGGAGATTTTTCCGCCGATTATGTGGAGCCCCTGCGGGACATCATAAAAATGGTCCGGGCGAAAAACCCCAGGGTCGTGGTGCTCCTGGGACACCTGAATGTGGAGGAGGGGCCGGCGGCGGTCATGCGGCCGCTGGCCGAATCGTTGGCGAAGGAGATGTCTACGGCAGATTCCCCTGTGGTGACGGTGGCCCACTATGAGGGATTCCAATCGGATCCCGCAGCGCCCGGCACCGACACCTTCGATTGGCTGCACCCGAATCCCGCAGGCCAGGAAAAGATGGCCCGGAAGTGGTTCGGGGCGATGAAGCCGTATTTAAGCCGGTTCCAATAAGCGGCATGCTTGGGCGTGCCGGCGATCTTTAAAGACCCAGGGCCTTCGTCCACGCCGCCCCGTCAAAACCCGCCAGCGAAACGCCGGGGCCGATGAGGAAGGGCCGTTTCACGAGGTTTCCGTTCTTGGAGAGCAGTTCCAGCGCTTCCTTCTCCGAAAGCCGGGGAAGTTTTTCCTTCATGTTCAGCGACTTGTAATCGCCTCCCGAGGTGTTGAACAATCTGCGCAATTCCCCGTTGCAGGAGCGGAGCATCTGTTCCAGTTCCGCCTTGGACGGGGGAGTTTCCCGGATGGGGATTTCCTGGAAGGGCACGCTGTGCGACTTGAGAAATTTCAGGGCCTTCCGGCAGGTGTCGCAGTTTTTGTAAATGTAGATCCTGGGCATGGCTTTTTAAAACACGAACCGGGGTGCCGGGGCACGCCCAATTTCCGGGTACTATTTTATTGCCGCTTTCCGTCACGGACACGATAAACTGAACCGATGCGCATCCTGGCCACGGCTGATCTCCATTACGCCCTGAGGCAGTTTGACTGGCTGGGGGAACAGATCCCTTCCTACGATCTGGTTGTCCTTGCCGGGGACCTGCTGGATCTGGGCTCGGCGGTGGATCTCGAAGTCCAGGCCGTGGTGGTGCAGAAATACCTCCGCCGCTACGCCGTCCAGAAGGTTTTGCTGACTTCGTCGGGCAACCACGACATCCAGGATATGTCGGCGGACGGCGAACGCACGGCCCGCTGGATGGAGGAGCTGAGGGGCCCGGCGATCAAGTCCGATTACGAGTCCCACGAACAGGACGGGGTGGTTTTCAGTATCTGCTCCTGGTGGGACGGCCCGGTGGGGCGTGCGCGGACCGAGGCGCTCCTTGAGGCGGATGCGGCCCGTGCGAAAAAAAGCTGGGTCTGGCTGCACCACAACCCGCCCGCGCGCACGCCGGTGTCCTGGACGGGCCGGGCCGACGGGGGCGATCCCGTTGTCGTTGAGTGGATTGAAAAATTCCGGCCGGACATCGTCTTCAGCGGACACATCCACAACGCCCCGTATTACGCCGGCGGCGGCTGGCATGCGACCCTGGGAAAAACCCGGGTCTTCAATCCCGGCCGGCAGATCGGCGGGGAACCCGCGCGCATCGTGGTGGATCTGAATACCCGCCGCGCCCAGTGGTTTTCCGCCGAGGGCGTGGATACTTTGGACCTTTAGAAGGGGACAAATTTAACAGGAAGATCGCGAAAATACGCAAAGGGGTGACGGGTTGCCGGATTTGATTTTTTCCACACTGTCCCGATAGCAGTAGAATACGAAACAGTTCTTCGCGCCCCTTTGCGAACTTCCTGTTAAAACCGATCCTTCGCCGTCATCTGCCCTCTGGCATCTGTCGTCGGATTTATCGCTTCGGCACGCGGTGGGCCAGGTTGAGGAGGACTTCGTCGACCATCCCCAGCTGGTCCTTGCGGTCTTCGTATTGCATTTTGATGTCGGAGAGGTAGCCGAGCATCCCTTTCAATCTCTTGGCGAGTACATCCGCCACCATCAGGGTGATTTCGGGACTGGAGCCGAGGAACGCGCGGCCGCCCCGGGTGACGCGGCAAACCGTGGGCACGACCGCCTTCACATCGACCTGGTGGGGCACATCCAGGAGAACGGACAATTCGCCGACGATGGATCCCGGTTCTTCGATGAAGGTGATGGAGGTTTCGCCCTGCAGGACCTCGAGTCTGCCCGAGACCAGGATGTAGAGGCAGCCGGTTTTTCCGCCCTGGGGCAGGAGCACCTCGCCGGGGGCGAAGGAAACCATTTCCAGATCCCGGCAAAGATCGAGGATGGAGGACATGCGCGAAGAATGCAGGATGCCTGATGCCGGAGGCCAGCAAAAAGGCGGCCGCCAACTATTTTACGGACAGACCACTGATGTGATGTATGGTTTCTGCTTTCACCTATGAGAAAGTCCCCTTTCCTGATGTCCTTGGGTTCCTGTTGTGTTCTGGTGTCCCTGTGCGCCTGCGACGGCACCGAACGGATCAAAACGTATCGTGTGGCGAAGGAGCCCGCCCCCGCCATGCCGGCGGCATCCGCTCCCGCTTCCGACCCGATGGCACCGGGCGCGCCCCTTCCCGAGGGCATCGCCCCCCCGCCTCCTTCGCAGGTGACGGATACTCCGCCCGCGGGTTGGGAAGTGAAGCCCGCTTCCTCGATGCGCCAGGCCAGTTACCTGGTGAAGGGGGACAAGGGAGCCACGGCCGATATTTCGCTGATCATCCTGGCGGGCGCGGCGGGCGGGCCGCTGGACAACGTCAACCGCTGGCTCTCACAGCTGAGCCAGCCCCCGGTAACGGCGGAAAAACTGGCCACGATGGCGCAGCACGTGAAATCGCCCCTCGGTGATGTGCTGGTGTTCGATCTGCGGGGTGCGGAGACGTCCAAGGATGAGCGCATCCTGGCGGGCCTGGTCACGCTCGGGGACAAAAGTTACTTTTTCAAAATGCGCGGCCAGACGGACCTCGTCGGGTCACAGAAGGCCAACTTCAGCAAATGGATCGCCTCGGTGAAGTCGGAAGAAAGCGGCGCAAAAACCGCGCCTGCGGCCGCGGCTGAGACACCCGAAAAACCCGGGATCCAGTGGAAGGTGCCCGGAAACTGGAAGCCGGCCCCGCCGGCTTCCATGCGTTACGCCAGCTTCACCGCCGCCGGTCCGCAGGGCGAAACCGCCGATATTTCCGTGGTGGTCCTGCCCGGGGAAAGCGGCGGGGACCTGGACAATGTGAACCGTTGGCGCAAACAGGCCGGCCTGGAACCGGTCGATGCGGCGGGTTTGAAGAGTTCGGTGGGGAAGGTGAAGGCCGGGAAGACCGTTCTCATGACGGTGGACCTGTCCGGGCCCAAGCAGCGCATCGTGGCGGGCTGGACGCTGGTGGACGGGAAAACCTGGTTCTTCAAGATGGCCGGCCCGGATGCCGTGGTGGCCGCGGAAAAAAATAATTTCACCCAATTCCTCCAATCCGTCCAATTCTGAGCATTCCCATGTGGCAACGCCTGCTTGACATCATATCTTCGCTGAAACTGACCCTGTTCTGCCTGGCGGCGGCGCTGATCCTGGTTTTCGCGGGCACGCTGGCGCAGGTGAACCTGGGCATCCACGTGGTGCAGGAACGGTATTTCCAGAGCCTGTTTGTCTGGTGGCCGCCCGACTCCACCGGGCTCAAATTCCCCATTTTCCCCGGCGGCCATTTATTGGGCGGAATCCTGGTCGTCAATCTGGTCGCGGCGCACCTGCGGCGCTTCCGGTGGACCTGGCGCAAGCTCGGGATCCACCTGATCCATGCCGGCCTGGTCATCATGCTGATGGGCGGGCTCTTCACGGACCTGTTCTCGGTGGAAAGCCACATGCGCCTGGAAGAAGGCGACACCAAAAATTATTCGGAAGACGGGCTGTTGGTGGAATTGGCGGTAATCGGGGAGTCCGGCAATGGGGAGGAGCAGGTCACGGCCATCCCGGAAAAACGGCTGCAGCAGGGGGGGGCCATCGAAGTCGAGGACCTTCCGTTCCGGATTGTCGTGAAACTTTTTTATTTGAATTCCCAATTGCTGATGCTCGACAAGGCGGGCCCCGGTGCCGTCCGTGCGGCGGAACGGGGGGTGGGTTCGCAGTTGGCGGTGTTCGAGCTTCCGCGGGCCTCCGCGGTCAACGACCGCGACCTGGAGAGCGCGGTGATCGAGATCGTGCCGCATCCGGTGGCGGGTGAAGTCACCGCGGCATCGCTGGGCACCTGGCTGGTTTCGGCCGGGCTGGGTTCCCCGCAGACCTTTTCCGCCGGCGGAAAACAATGGCGGTTGGAAATGCGCCAGGCCCGTTACTACAAGCCCTACACCCTGACCCTGCAGAAGTTCACCCACGAGCGCTACCAGGGGACGGAAATCCCGAAGAATTTCGCCAGCCGGATCACCCTGGTGGACCCCGGCCAGAAAGAAAACCGCGAGGTTTTGATCTACATGAACAATCCCCTGCGCTACCGGGGCGACACCTATTACCAGGCGGGATTCGACAAGAGTGACAAGGCGACGATCCTCCAAGTGGTACACAATCCGACGTTCATGGCGCCCTATGTGGCCTGTGTGGTCGTGGGCGTGGGCCTGTTGATCCAGTTCGCCTTCCACTTCGCCGGTTTTACGCGCCGTCACCAGGAGAAACACGCATCATGAAACGTTGGATTCCCGCAATAGTGGTCGCCATATTGGCCCTGTGGATGGCGGCAGGCTGGGTGTCCGCGCCCTCCCGTGCGGACCGCTTCGACCTGGCGGCCTTCGGGAAGGTTCCCATCCTGGCCGGGGGGCGGATCAAGCCGTTCGATACCCTGGCGCGCAACTCCTTGGTCATCATCCACGGCCGGCAGACTGTGCGGTTGGATGACGGGCGGCGGCTGGACGCGATGCAATGGCTGGCCGATGTGTTTTTCAATGCCCCCGCGGCCGACACCTACCCGGTGTTCATCATCAACCACCCGGATGTCCTGGGGCTGTTCGGTTGGGAGCAGGGCGGAAGGAAATTTTTCTCTTACAAGGAATTGGATCCATTCCTGCAGAAGATTGACGACCAGGGGAAGACCGCCGACGAGGTCGAGGCGCCCCGCCGCACGGCCTACCAGACGGCGATCCTGAATCTCCGGAACAGCCTGATCCTGTACCAACGCCTCAAGAACAGCCTGCAGCCGGAGGATGCCACGGTTTTTGCCGATGAAATCAAGGCCTATCTCCAGGCGATGCCCGCGGGCCTGGAAGCCTCCCGGAAAAGGGAGCACAACGAGAAGTTCGACAAGGACAAGCTGGATTTCTTCGCCCAGTTCGCCAACCGGTATGATTCCATGGCATCCAGCAGCCAGTTCCTGGCCGTGCCCTCGCCCCATGAGGGTCCGGGACAGTTGAAAGACTGGCATACGGTGGGCGAGACCCTCCTGGCGTCGGTTTCCACCGGGTCGGTGGATCCGGTGGTCATGGCCTATGCGCTGGCGGGTGACGCCTACCGGGCGGGCAACATCGAGCTGTTCAACCGGCATGTCGGCGACCTGACCGAATGGATGGGCAAGCATGAGCCCCTGGCGGTTCCGCGGGTGGTCTTCGAATATTATTTCAACCACGGGCAGCCCTTTTACCAAAGCATGTGTTTGTACGTGCTGGCCTTCCTGCTGGTCTGCGCCTTCTGGCTGGGCGGGTCGCCGGTGTTCAACCGGACGGCGTTTTTTGTGCTGTTGCTGGCCCTGGCGGTCCACACCTTCGGCCTGGGCGCGCGCATGTATCTCCAGGGACGCCCGCCCGTCACCAACCTGTATTCCTCGGCGGTGTTCATTGGGTGGGGCACGGTGATCATTGGGTTGATTTTGGAACGCTATTTCCGGGACGGCATCGGCATGGCCTGTTCGGCCGTGATCGGGTTCATCACCCTGATCATCGCCCATCATCTGGCCGAGAGCGGCGACACCCTGGAAATGCTCCAGGCTGTTCTGGACACCAACATCTGGCTGGCGACCCACGTGGTGGTGATCACGCTGGGATATTCGGCGATGTTCCTGGCGGGCATGCTGGCGATATTATATGTGGTCAAGGGCGTGTGCACGCGGACGCTGACGCGGGAATCCGCACAATCACTGGCCAGGATGACCTTTGGGGTCCTTTGTTTTGCGACGCTGTTCAGCTTCGTGGGCACGGTGCTGGGCGGCATCTGGGCGGACCAATCCTGGGGCCGGTTTTGGGGCTGGGATCCGAAAGAGAACGGGGCTTTGTTGATTGTCCTCTGGTGTGCGATCATATTGCACGCCCGTCTGGGGGGCTTCATCCGCCAGCGCGGCCTGATGATCATGGCCCTTTTCGGGAATATCATCACCAGCTTTTCCTGGTTTGGTGTGAACATGCTGGGTGTTGGGCTGCATTCCTATGGCTTTATGAACAAAGCCTTTCCATGGCTGATGGCCTTTGTGGCCAGCCAGGTGGTTCTGATGGTCATGGCCTCATTGCCGTCGGAATACTGGCGGAGCAATCCGGCGGACAGCCGTGTCGATGGATAAGATATCTTGATAGTTGCGTTAATCGCAAAAATTGTCTTCTTTCCATAGAGCACAAAACGGCATACAAATGGAGCGTGGCCAGCAAGTCCAACTGCAGCAGTGATATTTGCGCCAGCTTTGCCTTGGCCTTCCGTAATTGGCGGGTCAAAAACAATATTCCGCTGAAAAAGATCGCCCATGACCTGGGCATATCGATTGCCACGGTGAATTCCTGGGAGTTGGGCAAGCGGTTTCCCACCGGGTATAACTTCGAAATGCTGGTGAATTATTCCGGAGTGCCGCCGTGCAGGCTTCTCTGTGTGAAGGCAGACAAGTGCGTTCCCGATGAATGCCAACTCGTGACGGGAAAGGCTCCCGAATACGCCGATCCGGCCCCCTTCTGAAGCCGGCTTCCTCCTCCCGTACACTCTAAGTGTAAAGGGCTCCATTGCCACTTCTGGCAAGACACAGGCATATTCATTCCTGTCCTGTGTTAATTTTACTTATATCTCACCCATTGATTCATGCGCGTGACTACTGTTCCCTTTCTCACGACTGATACCCAATTTATGAAACCGTCCCGAGGATCAAACCATGAATAAACGTCCTGCTACCGCGCATTGCGCAGCCGTATCCCGGTGGTTCAAGGAGATCATGCCGCCCGTTTTGATCATTGCCGCCTTGGGTACCATCACCACTCTCATGTTGGTTTCCTGCGGATCGGTGTCCAGCGACCTCGTCCAACCGATTGGCATAGCCGGGGCCGATTTTGTGGGTTCGGCCGCCTGTGCCGATTGCCACGACAAATTGGCACGCGATTTCAAGACCGCCGACCACGCGAAATTGCAGGCCAAGGGTGCCAATGCGGTGAATGTCGGTTGCGAATCCTGCCACGGTCCCGGCAGCCAGCACGTGCAGTCCGGTGGTGCGGCCCATACCATCCTGAACCCCCGCCGGTCTCCCGAGACCTGCTTCCAGTGCCACCTGGAAGTCCGCTCGAAATTCAGCCTTCCGAACCACCACCCGGTGCTGGAAGGCAAGGTCAGTTGCACCGACTGCCACAATCCCCACAGCGGGCGTGCGGTCAAGGGCGGCGGCACCTCGTCCATGGGCAAAAATGAAACCTGTTTCCAGTGCCACACGGCCCAGCGGGGACCGTTTGTCTTCCAGCATGAAGCCACCCGGGAAGGCTGTGTCACCTGCCACGATCCGCACGGTTCGGTCAACGCCAAGCAACTCGTCGCCCGCGACCACACCCTGTGCATGAAGTGCCACTTCCAGCAGCAGCAGAGCCCCGGCGGGCTGAACATCAGCTCCGGCACCCACAATACGCGGGCGCTCCAAGGCACCTGCTGGTCGGGTGGATGCCATGAGGCCGTCCACGGCTCCCAAGTCAACTCTCACCTGAGATACTAACAAACCGTAGAAATCCATCATCATGAAAAAAATCAATCAGATTTGCCGGTATCTCCCGAGGTGGTTCGTGGCCGCGGCTTTGCTCTGTGGCGCGGGATGTTTCAGTGCTCCCCGGCTCGATGCCGCCGAGGTTCCGAAGGCGGATGCCGAGGCGGCCGCCGCCGTCCAGGAGGCCCCTGTGGAAGTGGCCGACTACAAGAACTGGATCGAAGTCGGTGCCGGCGGGCTGTTCCTGAGCGGCGATGAAGCCAAGTTCAAACACCAGCACTCCATGTCGGGGGATGTGTTTGGCGGCATTGAAGACCTGCACATCCAGCAGGATATCGGCAAGTCCGGCCTGTTTGTCATAGATGGCCGTGCGATCTTCGACACCAAGGACTACAAGCTGAAGATGGAGATTTCGCAGACCGACCTCGGCTACATCAAGGCGGGATTCACCCAATACCGCACATGGTATGACGGCAACGGGGGGTTCTTCCCCGGAAAGTCGGCCGCCAGCACCAACACATTCAACAAAGCCGACAATGAACTTGCGGTGGACCGCGGTGAAGTCTGGGTCGAGCTGGGATTGCGCCTTCCGGAGATCCCGGAAATCACCCTGCGCTACTCCCACGAATACCGCGACGGGCAGAAGGATTCGACCATCTGGGGGCCGTCCACCCGGACGGGGCTGGCCACTTCCCGGCTGTTTGTCCCGGCGTTCCGCGACCTTGAGGAAAAACGGGACATCTTCACCGCCGACATCAGCAAGACATACGGCAACACGGATTTTGATATCGGGATGCGCTATGAATCCTCCAGCAATGAGGACAAGCTCTACGAGCTGCGCAATCCGAACCAGGCGGCCCCGGCGGGCAGCTCGCAGATCAGCATCACCCAGCGCGAAGAGATCAAGTCCGACCTCTTCAGCGGCCATGGCAGCACCGTAACCCGTTTCAACGATTATGTGTGGTTTACCAGCGGATACTCCTACACCACGCTCGAAAGCAATGTGGGCGGGGACCGGATCTACGGCACGAGTTTTGATGCCATCTTCAATCCCGCCGGAGTCTCGCCGCAGGGTGCCGGATTCATCAATCTGGGGGGCGGGGGGACAGTGGACCAGCATGTGGTGAATTTGAATCTTCTCTGGATGCCGTTCGACTGCCTGACCATCACACCGGAAATCAAGATTGAGAACAAGGAGATCAACAATGCGGTCGATTACGTCCGGACATCGGCCGCCGCCCAACCGGTCAACAACAAGGTTCGGTTGTTCAGCGCCAATGAATTGCTCAATGTGGCCGAGGCCCTGGAAGTCCGGTACACCGGCATCCCCGATTGGGTGTTCTACGCCAGTGCGGAGGCGGAGCAGGAAGACGGCAGCCGCCAGGACAGCAGCAATAACTCCTACAATAATTCAGGAACGCCGCTGAACCTGGACCAGGACCAGACCCTTCTCCGGCAGAAATACACCGTGGGCACCAACTGGTATCCGCTGCCCCGGCTGAATTTTTCGGCCTCCTATTACCACAAGATCGACCGCTATAGTAATGACTTCCTGAGCGATGATCCCATCGCGCCGCCCGTCACTCTGGACAACCAGAGGATGACCAACCTCAACCTCGACACGGACGACGTCAATGTGAGGGCCACGTGGAGGCCGTTGCACAACCTGACGCTGGTCACGCGGTATGACTTCCAATATTCCACCACCAAAGCCCGCTGGAAGGAGCCCACGCTCAATTACAGCTACGGCCTGGCATCCGAGCTGAAAAACCAGATATTTTCCGAAAGCATCACGTGGAATCCCTTTGCCCGCTGGTACATCCAGGGTACCGGCTCCTATGTGATGGGGAATATCCACACCCCGGCCAGCGACGGCGTGACCCCGCGGTTCATCCTGGATTCGGTCAACGACTATTACACCGTGTCGTTTTCGAGCGGTCTGGCACTGGATGAAAAAACCAATATCCGGGCCGACTTCAACTACTACAAGGCGGACAATTACCAGGACAATTCCGCGGTTGGCATGCCCTATGGGGCCGAGTTCGAGGAATACACCGCCTCGGTGGGACTGGACCGGAAAATCAGCGAAGCGGTGCGGATTTCACTCAAATATGCCTATTATAATTCCCAGGACACCACCTCGGGTGGCAGCAATGACTACAGCGGGCAGATGATCTACGCCAGCACGCAGGTCAAATTCTGAGGGGCAAAGGAAATCGCGGTTGATCCCCAACGGCCAAGAGGAGTAGTTTTAAACCAAGGACGATCAAAAATATAATAATATGAAATCAAAAATCAAAGTGATGTTGATGGTTGGAATTTTCGCATGCACCGCCCACGGGTTGGTGGCGGCCTCCGCCCCTGAGAACTGGACCAAGAGCTGTGCATCGTGCCACGGCAAGACCGGTGCGGGCGACACGGTCATGGGCAAGAAAAAAGGCGCGAAGGATTACACCTCCGCCGCCGAGCAGGCCAAGTTCACCGACGCCGAAGCCACCAAGGCCATCAAGGATGGCGTGCCGGACAAGATGAAGGGTTTTGGCGACAAGCTCAGTGCCGAGGAAATCACGGCGCTCGTGGCCCACGTCCGCAGCCTCAAGAAATAAGCATTTGAAGAGTCCCCGGGTCCGGCACGCACCGGCCCGGGGCTTATTCCCACCAGATGAGCAACGAGCCCACCCATCGGAACAACCGCCTCAGTTTGTTCCGCAACTGGCTCAGCCTGGCGGGTGCCATCCTGGCCGTATCCAGCGGGTTCGCCTTCCTGCTGCTTTTTGTCGTCGATATCCTGGCGGACCATGCCAACCCCTACATGGGCATCCTGGCCTATGTGGTTACGCCCGGTTTCCTGTTCACCGGCCTGGGGCTGATCGCCGCCGGCTACTGGTTCCAGTTGCGCCACCTCCGGCAGCTGGAACCCGGGGCGCCCGTTCTCGCCCTCAACATCGATCTTTCCCGCCAGCGTGACCGGAAAATCCTCGGCGGCTTCATTGCCGGCAGTGTGGTCTTCCTCTTCATGACGGCCCTGGGAAGCTACCAGACCTACCATTACACCGAATCGGTCCAGTTCTGCGGCCAGGCGTGCCATGTCCCGATGGAACCCGAGTTCATCACCGCGCAGCATTCCCCCCATGCGCGGGTGGATTGCGTGGCCTGCCACGTCGGCCCCGGCGCGGTCGCCTATTTCAAAACCAAGGTCAATGGCACGCGGCAGTTGTATCATGTCGTGCTGAACGACTTCGAGCGCCCCATCCGGCTGACGGCCGACAAACAACGGCCCGCGCCGGAAACCTGCGAAACCTGCCACTGGCCGCAAAAATTCACGGGCGACTTGGTGAAGGAAAACAACCACTTCCTCGCGGATGAGAAGAACACCCCTTTTACGGTCAAGCTCCTGCTCAAAGTCGGCGGGGGGGATCCCCGTCGCGGCCCGGTGGGCGGGATCCACTGGCACATGAATCTGACCAACAAGGTCGAGTACTTTTCCAAGGGTGAAACCCGCGGGGAAATACCGTGGATCCGCGTCACCGATGCCAACGGCAAGGTGACCGAATTCCGCACCCCCGGCTTCAAGGACACGCCCTCCCAAAAGGAAATCCAAACCATGGACTGCATGGACTGCCACAACCGGCCGTCACACAAGTTCCGTACCCCGAACGATGCGGTCGATCTCGCCCTCTCCAGTGGACGGGTCGACCGGAACATTCCCTGGGTGAAGGCCAGGATGGTGGAAGCGCTCGTCCAGCCCTATACGGACCGGGCCGAAGCCGTGAAGAAGATCGAGGAATTCCTCCGCAAGACCTATCCGGACCGTGAGGATGTCAAAACGGTCATCAACGAAACCCTGGCGATCTACAACGTCAATTTCTTTCCGGAAATGAAAGCCGACTGGCGGGCGCATCCCGACAACATCGGCCACAAGGAATGGAACGGGTGTTTCCGTTGCCATGATGGCAGCCACAAGGCCGCCGATGGGAAAACCATGGTCAAGGCGAGCGACTGCACCTCCTGCCACCTCATTCTGGCCCAGGGCAGCGGGGCCGATCTGGAGAAGAGCAATCCCAAGGGGGTCACTTTCTTCCACATCGACGGCGAGTATACGGAATTTTCCTGCGCCGAGTGCCACACCGGCGCGACGCCGAAGTAGGCGTGGCCCCAAGCCATTCCGGATTTGGAGGAATGATCCGTGCTTCCAAGGTGGAGCGGTGGTGGGGCTCCAACGCCCTACGAAGCGAAAATATCCGGCAAGTCGGCCCATGCTGCGTCAGGGTCGGCGTGCAGGCGGGCGAGGAGGTCGTCGAAACTTTGCCAATCTTCGGCGGTCACCATTTCGTAGCTGTGCCCCCAGAAATAAAAAACTTCCGCGCCGGCGGCTTTGGCCCGGTGGTAGCGGTCCCAGAATTCCGGGCTGCGGAAGTGGGAATCGGTCGGCTGGCGGAAACGGTCCGGGAACGGATGGCACGGGGTTTGGTTGTCGCAGATGCGGGCGTAAGTGTGACCCGCTTCCGCCACCACGGAAGCCGTCGCCCCGTCGCTTTGGCCGTAGGGGTAGGCGAATCCCAGGATGGGCTGCTGGAAAAGATCCTGGAGTTGTATGCGTCCATCAAAGACTTCCTGCCGCCAGGCTTCCGCAGTTATTTTCAGCGGCCAGGGATGGCTCACGGTGTGGTTCGCGATGGTGAATCCTTCGTACACCGAGACCAATTCGTCGCGCGAGAGGCGTGAGACGTCTTTTACGTCCTTGTAACGCCGGGGCTGGCTGCGGGTGGGGCCGTGCAGGCCGGGGTTGAGGTTGAAGGTGGCATGGGCCCCGTATTTCCGGAGGAGCCCGCACAGCTGGATGTCATCGACGACACCGTCATCCCAGCATTGGACAATTTTGATCATTTAATAAACTAAATGAGCTCGATTTTGCCGTTGGTGGTGATCAAAAAAGCGGAGCCAGCACGGGAACGTCCGGCGGCGGCAATCAATTCGGGAAAGCACTTGTTAAATTTCCAGGCCTGGGTCCAGAAGTCGAGGTTCAACCAGCCGGGCTTTAGGAAGAACACAGTATGTCCGGCTTCCTGCCATGCTTTGAGTTCATGCGGATTTTTGCTAATGCGGATGTCTGCGGTTACGATGAACCAACCGGGTTCTGTGGCCAAGCTCTGCATCCAGACAGTATCTGCGGTATCAGCGGGAAAACGGTTTTTGAGATGAATGACCCGATGATCGGGATCGACGAGAATGTGCAGGCTGCGGGCCAGTTTTGGGGAAAGGTTGTTGTCGAAGAAAAAATTCACGCAGCCAGGTGGGTTTCGAATTCCATGGCGTCGTGGACTTCGGCGGGCTCCACTTCATACCAACGGGCAACCTCTTCGGGAGATTTGTTGGCTTTGACGCTGCGGGCCAGCACGCGGGTGGGGACTCCGCCGCGGGCAGAGGTGGGCTGGCCCAGATTCCGGGCAGGATCCACCACGACACTGCGGTCGCGGCCCATAGGCCACCAACGGAGCAACTGGGCATCGTCGGTAAATTCCAGTTCCTTAAGGAAGGGTTGGACAATTTTTTGGAATTCGGCTTGATGGTTGAGGAGGTCCACCAAGATTTCATCGCCTTCGGTCTGGGCAGCAGTCATGAGGATGTGCTTCCCATCCGTGACAAAACGGTTTGAGCAAAACGGGTGGTCGTCCAGAAGTTCCCGGCGTGCGGCCTCGTGGGCGGCCCGCATGGTTTTCCAGGATACGCCGGCCCGGAGGAAGGCCGAGACGAAGCGGATTTCCATCAGATCCCGGAATCCCACAGCCTGCTTGCCATGGAGGGTGGCGTGTTGGCCTTGCCAGACGGGTCTTGAGTGGTGGCGGTGGTCCTTGACGCGAAAATCATAGCCCTTCAACCAGCGCCGGACACGACCCGGACTCACCTCGCTGAGGCGAGCTGCCTCAGGGACGGTATAGATGCCTTGGTTTATGAGGTGGAAGGTCACGAAATTAACCTAGTCGAAAACGGGTGTAGTACAATCTTGTTTTGCTCTGGCAATCTCATTCCACATGGATGATGTGAGATAAGTGCCCTTAGTAAAGCCCTATGGGAGAAGGTATTACCCAGGCATCCTCGGACGATATTCTGCACGGATGGTTCATGGGCTGTGAATTTCCTGAGCCAAAGCATGGGGTGAGCCATGCCGAGGGCACAGTCCAGAGCCAGAAGTTGACCCTATGCCCTTTAGTCCCGAATGACGCTTGTCGTAGGAATAGTCAGAGTCTTAGAATCCATAAAGCTTATGGGTACTAATCAGTGAGCCTGAGCAACTTCCAATATAGAATCAATGGCGCGCCATAAATCACAAAGGCCCGTAGCCAAAAAGGCGCAAAGGCCAGATACAGGCACTCTAGCTCTCGCCCTGTCGCAAGAAGGCAACGTTGAGGAATATAGAGGTGTATTCTCTTCACCTTACATCCGCAGTCATTTCCGGAAACGACACGACTTTCCAACCAAGAACGAAGTTTTGCCCATATACGATCAAGCGAGAAAGATTTGGGGCGAAAATTATGCCGCGCTACGCACGCGTAACGAAGCATTTACTCGCACTCAGTTTATTGATCCGGTTCTGAGGCTTCTCGGTTGGCACTTCCTGACTGAGGCTGACATGCCGAAGGAAAAACACGTTCGAACACGCAAGCGTCCCGATTATTGCCTGTTCACCAATGGGAAGACCCTGACGTCTGCAGCAACCGGTGCGGATACTGACATCTACCGCGCCAGTTCCACTGTCTTGGAGGCAAAGCGCTGTCAACACAATCTGGACGATGCCTCCCGAGAAGAAACTCCAGGCTGGTTCCCCAGCCAACAGATACAGGATTATCTGGCGAATGCCCGCGACAACACCGGCAAACGATTCTTCGACTGGGCAGTACTAACCAATGGCAATGAATGGCGGCTCTACACTGAGAAATCGTCCCGTGATGCCTATTTTTCATTCCATCTTGCTCAGAACGAATCTTTCTGCGACTTGGAGTCTTTCCGTCTTTTCTACGCGCTGTTTCGTGCGGATTCGTTTGTCCGGGATTCTTCGGGAAACATCCTGCTAGATGAAATCCACCAGCAGTCCCTTACGGCGCAGTCAGAGCTTGAAAGAAATCTTCAAAACCGTGTTTTCAATGTTCTTGAAGACCTTGGCACCGCATTCCGCCGTGAACCGCGAAATGCGATCACCGATGCCGATCTCGAGAAGGTCTATCACCATAGCTTGATTTTTCTGTATCGCCTGCTCTTTGTTCTTTATGCAGAGAGTCGGGATTTGCTGCCAATTCGGCGGGAAAGAATTGGGGGGGATAGTTATTATCGCGACAATTTCAGCCTGCAGCGTTTCGTCGAAAAACTGAGAAGTCGCCAGGAATTTCCCTCGAATGACGATACGCGGCTCTACTCTAGTTTATTGGATTTATTTGGTCTCATCGACGGAGCTGACGAACGACGCAACAACCTCGCCAGCGTGACCCGATTCAACGGCGGACTGTTCAATCTTAAAAAGGAAACTAGCCTCGCACCGGAAATAGACGATTGGCGTATTGGCGACAGAGATTTGGCGAATGTTCTTAGACAACTTATTTTTGCTCAGCCGCCAGCTTCCTTGAGGCAGGCCCAGCAGACGCTTGCCACGGAGGAGGCGATTGATTACGCAACTCTGGAAGTTCGCCAACTCGGCGACATATACGAAGGTTTATTAGGGGCGCATTTCGAGGTGGATGAGCGCAATCATGATTCGCTCGTTCTCAAGAATCAAAGCGGTGAAAATCACCGTCAAGGTATCTTTTACACGCCCGACTGGGTGGTGCTTTTCCTCGTGCGCCAAACTCTGCGTCCGCTGCTCGATGAAATCGAACGGGCTCCCGAAATACAAAAGGCACTGAATGGGAAGAGTCAGGAAACCAACAAGAATGATTCCTTCGCACGAGCTGTGCTAGACCTAGATATTTGCGATCCAGCAATGGGCAGCGGTCACTTTCTGGTCCGAGCAACCGAGTTCCTGGCGGAGGAGATTTTCAAACATCCCACCACGAAGCTGAAGACCGAGAAGGTTGTCAAAGGATCAAGAACACGGTCAGATATTCGGAAAAGCGGTTTGATTCCCGTGAGTCCGGGCTTGAAGCAGGATGATGCGGAAATCGCCTACTGGCGGCGGCGCGTGGTGGAAAGCTGCATCTACGGTGTGGACCTTAATCCCATGGCCGTGGAGCTTGCGAAGCTTTCATTATGGCTCACCTGCATCGCCACTGACGAGCCCTTGAATTTCCTCGATCACCACCTAATGCACGGCAACACGCTGCTGTTTGCCGAACCTGCGGAACTGGACCGCGCTCCGACTTCCGTCGGAAGCGACCAACTATTCGATCTGCGGGACGCGTTTGGTGAAAAACTGGCGCAAGTCATCCGCACTGCTACCAGCATCGAGAGCCAACCCAATACTGAACTCGACCGCATCAAGGAGTTGGAAAAGGCATGGGGGCGCGCCCAGAACAATCTCGACACGCTCCTGAACACCGCAGATCTCTGGCTTGCCCTGGCCGACGGCCTGCCTCTTGAGCCTGATGATTATTTGCTATTGCAGCGACTTGCATATCGCCCTGAGGCCCTTGAACCCACAGAGCGCGAGAAAGCTGAGGAACTGGCGGGACGCCTGCCTATCATGCTCGAGCCCTATCAACAGCGCCACCAGGCATTCCATTGGCATTTGCGTTTTCCCGGTGTTTTCTTCGATGAAAACGGACGGGCTTTGCCGGAGAAAAGGGCGGGATTTGACGCCATCCTTGGTAATCCGCCCTACATCTCCACCCAGACACAAACCGGCGGAGGCGATCCGCGGATTTTGCTAACCCAGCGCTTTGGCTACGCGGATGACCTTTATGTTCACTTCACGGACCTCGGATTCCGCCTGCTGAGGCCGGGAGGCGGCTTCGGATTCATCGTGTCCGATACCTTCTTCACTCTGGGCACCAAGGAAAGGATGCGCGAGTTGCTGCAATCTCACACCATGGACTACCTTGGCCAGTGTGATCCCTTCAATGCCACCGTGGATGCCGCCATCTTTGTGGCGCGGCGCGGGCAAACAGATCCTTATACGCCGATGACTTTCATCCAGGCGCGTCCGCGTTGGCTGAAAGGCGGCAAACGCAGCACTCCGGAAAACGATTTGCCCGATTACTCTTCAGAAATGGTGAACTGGCAAAAGGAGAAGTTCACGGACATCGACACCGACGAGCATCTTTCCGCCTACCATGCCAATCTGGGAGACCTAAGGGTCCACCGCCTACCTCAGCATCTTTATCCACAGGCGCACAAACGCGCCTACTTCGAGCCACAATCCGGCACCCTCCGACTGTTCCAGCGTTTCAACGCGCCAGTCAAAAAGCTGGTGGCGGATTGGTGGTCGCGCATTGAGACCTCCGCCAAATTCACCGCCAACCTTTCCGCCCTCCGGAAATACCACGAATCTCTCAAACCTGGCGATGTCACGCTCGTCGGTCTCGTGGCGGAAGGCGGACAGGGCATGCGCACGGCCAACAACGCACGCTTCATAGGTTATCTTGAGGGGACACCCCAAGCCCAGAAACTCGCGGAAAAAGCAGACGCATGGCACCTGCGATGGTTGGACGATGACCGCATTCGTGACTTCTACAAGGAGCGCCTTTATCATCATGGCGGCGATCCCAAACAACCACCCGCGAAGCAACGCGCTGCTTGGGAAGCCGCTGTGCATGATCTCCGCGCCCAATTCACCCCTGCGCTGATCGGCTTCAGCAAAATGGATTTATTCCGCATCGTGCCGCAGCAACTTGTCGCGGTAGATGGCGACTATCGCTTCGCCTTCGACTTCCGCCGCAAGCATCTACTCAAGCTCTGGCAGGACGAGCCGCTGATCGCCGATTTCTGGCGTCAGGGAAAACTCGGTGCGGATCACGGAAAGTTGGCCAAGTTGGCGGCAAAAGATGACCTGGCGTTTTGCGAGCTCTGTGGACTGCTCCAGCAATGGGTGGCATCCGAAAATGCATCTCGCCCAGGAACTTCGCTGCCACTCATTCCACGAGGAGTTCTGGGTTTACGCTCAAGCGAGAGCTACGATTATCCAAGCGATGTGAGCCGTATCGCCACGATCTACGGAGGCTTGGCGGGCAAGGCCATCTTCGTGCCCTTCCGCAAGGGAAATCCCGATGGCAGCCGGTGGCTGGACAATGAACTACTGTTTATTCAATGGACAACTGAAGATGTGCGATGGCTCGCGACTGACCCGTCGGCAAGATGGCAAGGTCATACGTTTTTCCTAACGCCTGGGGTAACTTGGAGTGCAGTAGCCAATCATGTTGCCGTGAAATCACGATACCAAGAATCCTGCGTTTTCGACGCTGATTCCATGCGTTTAACGCCTTTGCCCAAGACATTAAATGCAGAGGCATTCCTTGCAATTTTCAACAGCGACATTTTCAGCTTTCTGAAAATGAAATTTATCCAGCACACGGCAAAGTGGGAGATTGGCAACATCCGCCAGATTCCGATAGTCATTCCGACTCCAGCGCAGGAAGCCGAGCTTGCCGGTCTCGCGCGTCAATGCATGGACATCAAGCGTTCGTCTTTCACCAGCGAGTCTTTGAGTCAGGAATCGATCGCCACCGTACGCGAATGGGCGAAGCGTCTCGCCAGCGAAGCTCCGGACTATCTCCGCCCCAACGCCCAACTCACCTTCGCCACCGATCCCAAGGATTGTCTCATAATCCTCGAACGCGCCGTAAGTTGGTCTGCTGAGAAACTTTACGGCGTAGTAGGCCAAGGGCCTTTTGATGAATTTTGAGTGGAGCCAGCCCCTCAAAAAAAGAATCAATTCGCAACCTTCTTAAGCCCAAAGTGGCTGGGCGAAATGGTTATGACATAGCTTATTAAGGCCAACATAAGTGCAAAGGTAATTAGGGGATTATATCAAGTCATTTGATTAGATGAAAGTTGGTCGGGGGGGGGGGTCGCCTGGAAAATGGATTGCTGGGATTCACCGTGTCGGACAACCCGTCATGAGGCATGTGTTGACCCGTAACCGAAATGTATAGTTTATTGCTACGCTTGGCTAGGTCTTGATTTTTGGGTGTTCACTCAATGCTAGAGTTCTAGAATATAGTTCTGGCAGAAAACTTCGGTAAAGACGAGTAAACTGGTATACATTCAGTAGCGCTAATATAGTGACAACACTGACAACGAGCCAAACATAAGAAGGAGAAACTGCGGCTGCGACAATACATAGACTCGTCGCAGTAAGGAACAGAATCAACAGCATGATAACGGACGATAGGATATCGAAACGAAGGAAAACGCCAGGGCCGCGAGGTGGAAGGTAATACTCTGGCGCAATAACGCTGTCCTAGCGAAGAGAGACGGTGCCGCAGAGTTCGTTTAATTCTTTTTCAAGTGCAGCAAGGCGATGTGCGTTTCGAAAAATGACGACCCAAGAATCAAGGATGTTAAAAAGTAGATATTCGGCGACTAGGGCAGCGAGTAGCACAAATACGCATGAAATAGCTTCCAATCCGAAATCTGAAAAAAAATCACCTGGCTGAAGAAAAGACGTAGTAGCCGGAGCGAATGTAACTGCTCCGAGTCCGACTACTACAGCAACATAAATCTGAAGGAAGTCCGTCTGTCGGTGATAACGCTGCATATGAAGCAGCTTCTCTTGGAAGTGTTGATCGAACTCCTTTAGCAATAGGATTTCTCGAAGTTTTCGGTCTTCAGCCATGGCATGGTCAATGTCAGCCCTAGAAAATAGAATCGGTCCTTATTCTTTTAGAGCCCGCATCGGATCGGGCAATGGTGGTATATTTTTTTAAACGACTTTTGGGCAAAGGCAAGGTGGGGGTTTGGGGCGTATGGATTTCTAATTGAAGATGGATAATTGCAGATTTTGGAGATATGCAAAAAAGGCGAGCCAGATGCCCACATTACGATGAGCCGAAGGCATTTTAGGCCGAAGTGGGAGTGAGGAAGTTGGCTAATGCAGGACCGCGCGGGGATTCAGCGCACCTCGACGGAATGCGCGGGCCAATGTTTCAAGATTGCTATGTCGCGGGTGGCGAGGCGGGCCCCGGTGTCGCGGGCGATTTGGACCAGCCAGATGTCCATGATTTGGCGGTGCCCGGTGGCTTTGGAAAGCAAATGGGCATCAGGGGCTTTGGGAGCCAGGATGACTTTGCCGGGATGTTTGCCTGCCAGTTCGGTTTGAATGGCATCCAGGGCCTCAGTAGCCGTCAGCACCTGGCTCCCCATCACGGCTGGATTCATCAGGAGGCGGGTGGCGGCAAGGAAGGTTTCGCCGGCAATACCCCAACCTTTGGCCTTGTGGGCATCCAGCCAACGCCGGGCCGTTTTGTGGGCTTCGTGACCGGCATAGATGGCGGCCAGGAAAACGTCGTTGTCCAGGAGGATTCGCACGGGGGATCAGCCTTCGTCGGACAAAACAGCCTGGATGCGTTTGGCGGTCAGGGGGGGCATGTCCGGATTTGAGGCGATGATGACCCGTCCGGGCTTTATGTGGTTGCGGGGGATGGGCGGACGGGGTGCGGGGGAGCCATAGACCTGGCGGACGGCATCGGTGACGAGTTTGGAAAGGGACGCAGCCTTGCGGCCACCGCGACGGGCGGACTCCATGCGGAGCGTGTGGGCCACGTCATTGGGCAGGTCGAGCGTTGTTTTCATGGTTTTAGGGTAATACGGCGAATAGAAAAGGCAAGGGCGGAGGACAGATATGAACAGGAGGTAACGAAGTTAACAGAGCAAGGCAGGGGGTCG
>Ga0209066_10001799_pt1 | contig 27542 bp, 23 predicted proteins | sample All_14_2_FD_187198 | JGI IMG/M metagenome (GOLD analysis project Ga0209066, IMG submission 187198) | Freshwater microbial communities in response to fracking from Pennsylvania, USA - Allegheny Zone_MetaG_DW_15 (SPAdes) (version 2) ...
CCAGCTAAAGACCCCCAAAACACCCGCCGCTTCTCGCCTCCAGCCCCACCACCGATTCCGAAGAAACCGCCGCAGCGCTGAAGAGGGGCGCAGTATAAACACACCACACAATTCGTCAAGAAAAAATTAAATACGAAAAATCTATAGGATCATACAGAGCATCATCCCAAGTAGTTGCCAACGTACCGATGTCCTCAACAACGCACGATTAACCCACGATGTGTTATCTTCCGCGCGACACGCGGGAGAGAACTCCACCTCGGAGTCGCCGAAGGCGCAACCCCCGGAACCGCTCAGGCAAAAGGACCGCGTGCGAGGTACAAGTCTGGAGAGTGGTGCGCATGCCCCTACTGGCGCAGCGCACCCACCGAAGGGGCACTTGCTTTGATGTCGCACCGCTATATACATGCGGTGATTTGCTAAACGACTCGATGCGAAATCTCTCAGGTAAAAGGGACAGATGGGGCGAACCTGTTAATAAGGCAGTGTTCGCCCTTTTTCGTTCACCACCGGAGCCAAGTCTCGATGAGCACGCCTTCCAAACATACTCCGCTTCACGCCTCCCACGTCGCGGCCGGCGCACGCATGGTCGATTTCGCAGGCTGGGACATGCCTGTGAACTATGGCTCACAGATTGAAGAGCATCACGCAGTCCGCCACGATGCTGGAATGTTCGACGTTTCACACATGCTCTCCGTCGACCTTTCAGGGCCAGATGCAACGACTTTTTTGCGCGGCCTCCTTGCGAATGATGTCATCAAGCTCGTAGAGCCCGGTAAGGCGATCTACTCTTGCATGCTCAATGAGCAGGGCGGTGTCATCGACGACCTGATCGTCTATCGATTTAGCGTCAGTGACTACCGCTTGGTCGTGAACGCCGGCACGGCTGAAAAAGACGTCGCCTGGATCCGCAAACGCATCGCGACGACCGCTGCAAATGTCTCGCTAGACGGTCGGCGCGACTTGGCCATGATCGCCATTCAAGGACCACGGGCCATTGAGCGCGCAAGCGCGGCCATGCCTGAGCTCGTTACGGCCCGTGGGATTCCCTCCAGCTTCACCGCAGTTCGCGCAGGAGACCTCTTGATTGCGCGTACGGGCTACACGGGTGAAGACGGCCTTGAGATCGCGGTCCCAGCAATTCGTGCCGAGGCCATGTGGAACGCATTGGTCGCAGCCGGCGTGAAGCCCTGCGGTCTCGGGGCACGCGACACGCTTCGCCTGGAAGCGGGCATGAATTTGTATGGACAAGACATGGACGAAACGGTCTCGCCCTTGGATGCCGGACTGTCATGGACGGTCGACCTGAAGGACGATAACCGTGATTTTGTCGGCCGGAGCGCGCTTGAAGCAAAACCGGCCTCCAATCGCCTATTGGGCCTCATCCTCGAGGACAAGGGTGTTCTGCGTTCGCACATGAAAGTCTTCACCTCGGCCGGCGAAGGCGAAACCACAAGCGGCAGCTTTTCACCCACACTGGAAAAATCGATTGGCTTCGTCCGCGTCCCGCTCGCAACACAAGTCGGCGAGGTGATCGAGGTAGACATCCGTGGCAAGCGGCTCAAGGCACGCACAGTCAAACTGCCCTTCGTGCGTAACGGAAAACCCTTGGTCTAAGCCCCCTTGCTTACGCTGCATACACCGACATCTTCACCCCCTTCATCCGCTTTAATCTGGAGCACACCATGAGCAACATCCCCGCGAATCTCAAGTACACCAAGTCCCACGAGTGGATCCGCGTCGAAGACGACGGGAGCCTGACGATCGGCGTAACCGACCACGCCCAGGAAGCACTGGGTGACATCGTGTTTCTGGAACTCCCGGACGTCGGTCGCAGCTTGGCTGCGGGTGAAGCCTGCGCGGTCATCGAGTCGGTCAAGGCAGCATCGGATATCTACGCGCCGGTTGCAGGAGAAGTGCTCGCGGCCAACCAAAACGTAGTGGACGCACCCGAGAGCGTCAATGCCGATGCCTATGGCAACTGGCTGTTCAAACTCAAGCCGATCAACGGTGCCGATATCGAGGCCCTGATGGATGCAGCCGGCTACGCAACAGAAATCGCCCAGGCCTGATTGCCCCGCCCGAGTTATCCAGACTGATCATGACTGACTCTTTGCTTTCTGCTCCGCTCACACAACTCGAGCAGCGCGATGCCTTCATTCATCGCCACCTTGGCCCCAACGCAGGTGAAGTCGCACGCATGTGCGCTGCGCTCAACGTCGACGACCTCGATACCCTGATCGAACAAACGGTCCCAGCTGGCATTCGTCTCGAATCGCCTCTGCCGCTCGCACACGCCGTTCCGGAGCATGACGCACTCGCCCGGCTCAAGACGATTGCCAACCGCAACGTCGTCAAGAAATCACTGATCGGCATGGGCTACTACGGCACGCACACCCCGACGGTGATTCTGCGTAACGTCCTGGAGAATCCGGGCTGGTACACGGCTTATACGCCTTACCAAGCAGAAATCGCCCAAGGTCGTCTCGAAGCGCTGCTGAGTTATCAGCAGATGGTGATCGACCTGACGGGACTCGAACTCGCCAACGCCTCGCTGCTCGACGAAGCAACCGCAGCCGCCGAAGCGATGACCATGGCGCGTCGTGTCTCGAAGTCGAAGTCAAACACGTTCTTTATCGACGAGGCCTGTTTCCCGCAAACCATCGACGTCGTCCGCACCCGGGCACACTACTTCGGCTATGAACTGGTTTTTGGCAGGGCTGAAGAAGCGGCAGCGCACGACGCTTTCGGCGCCTTGCTGCAGTATCCGAATGTGCGCGGCGAAGTACGTGACCTGAGCGAGACGATCGCTGCGCTGAAGGCCCGGAACACCGTCGTTGCGGTCGCTTCGGACCTCATGGCCTTGGTGCTGTTGAAGAGCCCCGGCGCGATGGGTGCAGACATCGCGCTCGGCTCGGCACAGCGCTTTGGCGTGCCGATGGGATTCGGCGGCCCGCACGCCGCCTTCTTCGCCACACGCGAATCCTACGTTCGCTCGATGCCCGGCCGCGTCATCGGCGTCTCCAAGGACGCACGGGGCAAAACGGCCCTGCGCATGGCGCTCCAAACCCGCGAGCAACACATCCGCCGCGAGAAGGCGAACTCCAACATCTGCACCTCCCAGGTGCTGCTGGCCAACATGGCCGGGTTCTATGCGGTGTATCACGGCCCTCAAGGCCTGCAGACGATCGCTGCACGAATCCACCGCTTCGCCGCCATCCTCGCCGCAGGCCTGCGCGACGCCGGCTTCGACGTCGGCACGGCATCGTTCTTCGACACCATTGAGGTCGAAGTCGGTGCCCGCGCCTCGGCTATCCTGAATGCTGCTCTGACCGCCGGCTACAACCTGCGCAGCGTCACCGGCACACGTCTCGGCCTCTCGGTCGACGAAACCACCACGCGCGACGACATCGCGGCGGTGCTCGCGTGCTTCGGCGTGAAGACAGACCTCGACACACTGGACGCACGTGTCGCCAAGAGCAGTGGCAGTCTGCCGGCCGAGTTACTGCGTACCGACGCCATCCTGTCGCACCCGGTCTTCAACGCACATCACACCGAACATGAGATGTTGCGTTACCTGAAGAAGCTGCAGAACCGCGATCTCGCACTCGACCACTCGATGATCTCGCTCGGCTCGTGCACGATGAAGCTCAATGCGACCAGCGAGATGATTCCGATCACGTGGCCGGAATTCGCCAACCTTCATCCCTTCGCACCCCGCGACCAAGCCGCCGGCTACCTGGAGATGATCGAGGGCCTGGCTGATTACCTGCGCGCAGTAACCGGCTTTCCTGCGATCTGCATGCAGCCCAACTCCGGCGCCCAAGGCGAATACGCCGGCCTGGTGGCCATCGCGCGCTATCACACCAGCCGAGGTGAGGCGCAGCGGAACGTGTGCTTGATTCCGAAGTCGGCGCATGGCACCAACCCCGCCACCGCACAGATGTGTGGCATGCAGGTGGTGGTGGTCGATTGCGACGATAACGGCAACGTCGATGTCGACGACCTCAAGGCCAAGGCCGAGAAGCACACCGCACAGTTGGCCGCGTTGATGATCACCTATCCGTCCACGCACGGCGTGTTCGAAGAATCGATTCGCGAAATCTGCGCCATCGTGCATCAGCATGGCGGTCAGGTTTACATGGACGGCGCCAACCTCAACGCTCAGGTCGGCCTGACCTCGCCGGCGACCATCGGTGCTGACGTCTCGCACATGAACCTGCACAAGACGTTCTGCATTCCGCACGGCGGCGGCGGCCCGGGCATGGGGCCGATCGGCTTGGCTGCCCACCTCGCGCCCTTCATGGCTGACCATGTCGTACAGCCGACCGGCACCGCCGACCGCCCCAACCTCGGCCAGGGCGCCGTGTCTGCAGCCCCCTTCGGCTCGGCCAGCATCCTGCCGATTTCGTGGATGTACATCACGATGATGGGTGGCGATGGCCTCAAGCGCGCAACCGAGGTCGCGATCCTCAACGCCAATTATCTGGCCGAGCGCCTCAAGGACCACTACCCGGTGCTCTACACCGGCAGTCAGGGCCGCGTCGCGCACGAATGCATTCTCGACATTCGCCCGATCAAGGCTGCGACCGGCATCTCCGAGGTCGACATCGCAAAACGCCTGATGGACTACGGCTTCCACGCGCCGACGATGTCCTTCCCGGTGCCGGGCACGATCATGGTCGAACCGACCGAGTCGGAAGACCTGGGGGAACTCGAGCGTTTTGCGGCTGCAATGATCTCGATTCGCGACGAGATTCGTCAGATCGAAGCCGGCACCTGGCCTGCTGAAGACAACCCGCTGAAGAACGCGCCGCACACCCAGGCCGACTTCATCGGCGATTGGGCACGTCCTTATTCGCGCGAACAAGGCGTATTCCCCTTGCCTTGGGTTGCAGAGAACAAGTTCTGGCCGAGCGTGAATCGTATCGATGACGTCTATGGCGATCGGAACCTGTTCTGCGCCTGTGTGCCGATGAGCGACTACGAAGCCTGAGTCCGGTAGAATCCTCGCGCTTCAGCCCGAAGCCACGCCTCCCTCGGCGTGGCTTCTTTTTTGTACCTGAACACCGCCAAGCATCCGGAATCGATCGGACTTCATACGCTCTATGCCAACGCCTCAAGACTACCCTAAGACGCTCTGGCTCAGCCTGCTGCTCAGCCACCTGGCCCTGCTCGCCGGTTTGCTCGCCTGGGTTGGCTGGCAGACCCGCCCGGTGAGCATGCATGACCTTCATCTTGCCGAAGGCGAAAAGCTCAAGTGCGTCTCCTACGCGCCCTACCATCATCCGGGCCAGACACCCTTCGATGAAAGCATCCGGATTCCGCGCGAACAGATCGCTGCGGACTTGGCCGCGTTGGCCAAAATTACCGACTGTGTCCGGTTGTACTCGGTCGACCAGGGGCTGGATCAAGTGCCGGAAGTGGCGCGAGAAGTCGGCATCAAAGTCTTGCTCGGCGCCTGGATTGGACACGACCGCCAGAAGAACGCGACCGAACTGACACGTGCGATCGAACTCGCGAATGCCAACACCGATGTGGTCCGCGCATTGATTGTTGGTAACGAGGTACTGCTGCGTCGCGAGCGCACCGAAGACGAGATGCGCGCCCTGATTCGTGACGCAAAGTCACGCACCCAGGTGCAGGTCACCTATGCCGATGTGTGGGAGTTCTGGACCCGGCACGACAGCCTTGCCCAAGAGGTCGATTTCGTTACGGTGCACATTCTTCCGTTCTGGGAGGATGAGCCGGTCGACATCGAGCACGCGCTTGCACATGTGGCAGCCACACGTACGCATGTCGGCGAGCATTTCGCCGGCAAACACATCCTGATCGGCGAGACCGGCTGGCCCAGCCAGGGACGCCAGCGCGAAGAATCACGCCCGTCACAGGTCAACCAAGCACGTTATGTCAGGGAATTCGTGCATCAGGCACACGACCGCGGCTGGGATTACAACCTGATCGAAGCCATCGATCAGCCCTGGAAGCGAAAGCTAGAGGGCACGGTCGGCGGATTCTGGGGCATGCTCGATGCCAGCACACTGGCCCCCAAGTTCCCCCTCGCCGGCCCGGTGGCCGAACGCTCAAGTCTGCACGGCGTCATTGCCGGCCTGGGTGCTGGCGCGCTGGCGGGTGTGCTACTTGGGTTTGCGAGCCCGTGGGGCGGTGCCCTGCGGCGGCGAGCGCTTATCGTGCTGGGCGCGACAACCGGTTTGATTGCGGTGTTGCACGGCGAGCACGCGCTTGTCGCCTATCGCAACAGCCTTGAATGGAGCGTGCTCGGTGGCGTCGCCACAGTTGCACTGCTGTTTGCTGCCAGCTTCGCCTTGTGGCGTGGCACGCCCATCCCCTCGGCCGAGCACGCATGGAAGACACTTCGTCAGCACAGCACATTCAGCACGGATCAGGCGCTGGGTCTGCTACGTGCTGCTCTGCTGTTCGCCGCGGCCATCGCAGCCCTGTTGCTGTTCGTCGATTCGCGCTACCGCGACTTCCCCACGCTGCTTTATCTTGGACCTGCAGCCTTGCTCGGCGTACTGGGGTGGGCACAAACAGCACGTGGCAGGGCTGAGCGCATTTTTGCCGTGATCATCACCGTCTCGGTGATCGGTCGCTGGTTACCCGAGCCGGCCAACCCGCAGGCCATCGCGTGGCTGCTCACCGGACTCATCCTTGCTGCGCCCGTTCTTCTCGCGCGGGCGGACAAGCACGAGGAGTGACAGCAACGCGCCAACCGCGGCCGGGTCGTAGCTGTAAAATGCCAAGCCAGCGAGTCCGCTAAGCCAACCCACCCAAGCAATTCGGCGGCACCCCAAGGCAAAGGCCAGAGCCCCACAGGCGAGGCTGAACCAACCCATGCGCTGGTGCAAGAAGCTTTGCACCAGCGCAGTCTTGAACGTGCAAAGCGCCCCCTGCACCTCTGGCACGCTGCAATCGCGCGGCAAAAACCCGTTTTCCAACAAACCGTAGCGCACCGAATAAGCAGCAACCAGCATCAGCAACGCCGACAGCAGGATTGCTACAACACCATCTTTGCCCAAACTATTTCGCTTCATCCCGCGTTTTCCTTGTAAATCAGCACTTCATCCCCCACATCAGGCGATGTTGCAAATTGGCACCGAATGCGGCTCGTAAGCAGCTGAAATCGTGCATAAAATGCAAAAATTAATCGCCCGCGGCAAAGTGCTCGATTGTGTCACACCGACACTGCCAAAGGAATTTGCGCAATGCAGTAAGCGGTGCATGCTTACAACGCATCGACGCGCTTCTGCCCCTACCATCGTTTCTCCCGTTTTCCGCATCGGTAAGCGTCTCAGGACTCCACATGAAACAAGCCGCCTCGCTCATCTACCGTATCGCAATCGCTCTGGCGATCGCAGCGGGGGTCGCGTTCTTCCAGTATTGGATCTGGCAGCAATTCAACCGCGGCGCCGAGTTCGCCGGTACCAATCAGAGCATCAAGGGTTTTGCCTACAACGGCTTTCAGCGCGACCAGAGCCCGCTCAAAGGCACTTATCCGACAACTGAGCAGCTTGAAGCAGACCTCGACCTGCTCGGGCGCCGGTCCGACGGTCTTCGCACTTATGGCGTGACGGACATGCCGGCGCTGCTTGATCTGGCTGGCGAGCGTGACATGAACGTCACTGCGGGCGCATGGCTCGACCCTGACCGCGAGAAGAACGAGCGCGAGATCGAAGCGCTGATCGCAGCCGCACGCAAGATGCGCCATGTCGAGCGTCTGATGGTCGGGAATGAGTCCATCCTCCGTGGAGACCTCAAGCCCGACGATGTCATCCAATACCTTGATCGCGTGCGTAAGGCCGTACGGAAGCCCGTATCGACAGCCGAACCCTGGCACGTCTGGTTGCGCTATCCGGAGTTGGTCAAGCACGTGGATTACATCACTGTTCACCTGCTGCCCTATCACGAGGGTGTGCCGGTCGAGGCAGCCGTCGAATACGCCTTTCAGCGCTACGACGAGCTGGTCAAGACCTTTCCACGCAAGAAAATCGTGGTGGGTGAAATCGGCTGGCCCAGCAAAGGACCGACCTTGGGCGCAGCCATCCCGTCGCTCGACAACGAAGCGCGTTTCATCCGGGAGTTCCTTGCCCATCCGCGCACCGCACGCATCGACTATTTCCTGATGGAAGCGATCGATCAGCCCTGGAAGGTGGATGTCGAAGGCTGGGCAGGCCCTTACTGGGGCATGTACAACGCCGACCGCGAACAGAAATTTGCCCTGGAAGGCATCATTGAACGCGACCCACACTGGTCGAAGAAGGCTGTCAATGCAGCCGCACTCGCCTTCTTGCCGATGTTCTTGGTGGCCTTCTTCCTGTCCGACTGGAACGTCTTTGGCCGCACCTTTCTTGCCGGACTGATCCAGGCCTGCGTGTCGACCCTGATCGTCGGCCTCAACGTCCCCGTCGAGTATTACCTTACCCAGCGCGATCTCATCGGCTTGGCCCTGCTGATCGGTGCCACCATGCTGACCGCCGCCGTACTGCTCTCACACGGCTTCGAATTCGGCGAAATGCTGTTCAAGAAGAAATGGCAACGCCGCTTCATGCCGCTGCCGCCGCATGCACCGGACCAGCAACCCTTCGTATCGGTCCATCTGGCCTGCTACAACGAGCCGCCCGAGATGGTGATTGCCACCATCGACAGCTTGGCGCAGATGAACTATCAGAACTTCGAAGTCCTGATCCTCGACAACAACACCCGCGATGAAGCGCTGTGGAAACCGTTGGAAAAACGTTGTGCCGAACTCGGCCCACGCTTCCGCTTCTTCCACCTCGCCAACTGGCCGGGCTTCAAGGCCGGCGCACTCAATTACGGCCTTAAGGTCACTGACGCGCGTGCCGAAGTCGTCGGCGTGGTCGATGCCGACTACGTCGTCGACCCGGACTGGCTCGCCAGCCTCATTCCGCACTTCGACAAGCCGGACGTGGCCGTGGTGCAAGCCCCACAAGCGCATCGTGACTGGGAGGGGCAGCCGTTCAAGCGCATGTGCAACTGGGAGTTCGACGGTTTCTTCCGCATCGGCATGCACCACCGCAACGAGCGCAACGCACTGATCCAGCACGGCACGATGACGCTGGTGCGCCGCATTGCGCTAGAGGAAGTGGGTGGCTGGTCGGAATGGTGCATCTGCGAGGACACCGAACTCGGCCTGCGCTTGATCGAGAAAGGCTACGACACTCGCTACGTCGACCACATTCTGGGGCGCGGCCTCACGCCGTCAGGCTTCGCTGCGATCAAGAGCCAGCGCTTCCGTTGGGCTTTCGGCGCAATGCAGATCCTCAAGGCCCACCTGCCGCAGATGATTGGCCGCAGCAGCCTCAATCTTGCCCAGCGCTACCACTTTCTGACCGGCTGGTTCGCCTGGCTGGGCGATGCGCTGCAGCTGGTGTTCGCCTTCGGTAGCCTGATCTGGACGCTGGGTATCCTGCTGTTCCCGAAGGCCTTCGGCCTGCCGGTGATCGCACTCGCGCTCCCCATCCTCGGCTTCATGGCCTTCAAGGCAGCGCTGGGTCCGATCCTGTACCGTCGCACGATGGACTGTCCGTGGAAGGACATCCTCGGGGCATCGATCCTATCCGTCGGACTCGCACATGCGATTGCACGCGGCGTCTTTGCTGGACTGGTGAAGAAAAAAGGCGTGTTCGTCGTGACGCCGAAGGGCTGGCGTGGCGGAGGCGCGCTTGCGTTCTTCAATCCAATTCGCGAAGAAATCGGCATGCTGGTCGCGCTCCTGATGGGCGCTGCAACGCTGGTCGCGCAGCGCGGCGCCGACAACCTCGAGACTCAACTGTGGGTCGGCATCTTGTGCCTGCAGTGCATTCCCTACGTTGCCGCCATCCTGTGCCAGATCGCGGCCTACATGCCAGAGCGCCCAGTGGTGAGTACGCCGCAAGACGCTCAGCCAGCAAATGCCTGATCGCTGAGTGTTCGAGAACGGTAAACGGGGCGCCATCAGGCTGCAGGTCGGATTCAACGCCCCATTTTCGTCTCGGCCCGCAGCAGCCCTCGCGAACGAACACGCTCAATAAAACGCAAGCGACAGTGCGGCAACCAACACCAGCACCGGATAAACGAGCAAGGTTACCCACGCACCGGCCCGGATCATCTCCCGCTGAGAAACCTTGCCAGTACCGAATGCGATCGCATTCGGGGGCGTCGCAACCGGCAGCATGAAAGCGCAAGACGTGCCCACGGCCACAAGCACGGCAAGCGGAACGCTGTCGACATGCGGCGCCAAACCGAGGAAAAGTGGAATCAACAACGCCGCGCTCGCGGTATTGCTGGTCACCTCCGTCAGCAATAATGCAAAAAGGATCATCAAGGCGAGGCAAGCAAGCACCGGCAAGGCCAGGATCGGTTCCCCGAGTTGCGCTGCCAGCCAAGCCGCAGCTCCGCTTTCGGCCAGCACCTTGCTCAATGCCAACCCACCGCCGAACAACAGCAGCACACCCCACTCCGTACCGTGCTCGATGTCACGCCATCCTGCCAGACCAAACCCATGCAGCAATATCAAGGCAAGCAGTGCAACGGCAGCATCGTAGCCGCGCGTTAGCCCAAATCCGGCGGCAAACGGCGCGCCGAATATCCAGAGCGCTACGGTGAGGCCGAACAGCCCCATCATGCCTTTTTGGCCGGAGGTCCATTCCCGTGCAACCTCGGTCTGGGGGGCGAAGAAGTCCAGGCGGGGCTTCAGGGCCCAACGCAAGCTGATCTCCATCAGAGGCATCATCAACAGTACCAGCGGGACGCCCCAGAGCAGCCAACCGGCGAAGCTGATACCGACATTGCTGGCTGCAATCGCGTTGGGCGGGCTCCCGACGAGCGTGCCGATACCGCCGATGTTTGCCGAGAATGCAACACCGAGCAGCACATAGGTGTGCGTCCTGCGGTCATGCTCCGAGGACACCGAAGTCAGCAAACCGAGCGCCAACGGCAGCATCATCGCAGCCGTTGCGGTATTGCTTATCCACATGGAGAGAAAGGCTGTCAACCAGAACAGCCAGCGAACGGCACGCCCAAAGTCACTGCCGGCCCGACTCAAGACCTCCGCGGCCATCCAGCGATCGAGCCCCTGTCGCTGCAAGCCTGCCGCCAGCGCAAAGCCGCCAATGAACAAGAAGATGACCGGATCGGCAAACTGCAGCAACGCCTGATCAAAGGCCATCGCACCGCTGAGCCCCGCCAGCAGTGGCACCAACAGCGCCGTCACACTGACATGCAAGGCTTCGGACACCCACAGCCACGCGATGGTCGCCAGCAGCGCCAGACCGCCCGCCGTCTTCCCGAGTTCGGCACCGAGGGTGTAATCGATCCCGAAAAACAGCCCTGCAGCGATCAATAGATTGAGGGCACGCTTCACGCTTCAGCTCCTTCCATGGACACGTCACGCTACATAGGCGACGTTCCGCTCTTAAACCTGCCAGGGCGGTAACCGATGTCCCAGCCTTGGTAATTCGAACATGCCGTAATCCGGCAGTCCGCCACGCGTTGGCTGAAGCACCTCGCCTTCAATCAACGGGCGGATGTAGTCACACGCCGAATCCGTGACGTGCAGTCCGTCCTCGCGGATGAACGCTGCCGGTAGCGCGCGCTCAAGATTCGCGATCCGGGAAGCCTCTTCAGCCTGAATCTCCCATCGATACGGCGCATCGCTGATCCGTCTTATCGCGGGAAAGCAGCCACTACGCCCATCCACCGCCATCTCGACTGCGGCCCGCCCGACCGCCATCGCCTGCTCGCGATCGGTCGCCGACAGCCAATGCCCGCCTGCACGCTGCAGGTAGTCGGGGATTGCCCAATGATGCTTGTAACCCAGGCGTTCGTGGATCATGCGCGCAATCGCAGACCCCGCGCCCCCCAACTGGACATAGCCACGCGGATCGCGCGACTTCTCCATGATCAGGCTACCGTCTACACGACGCAGCCCCTCCGCAACCGTAATCGCGCAATAGCCGAGTCGCTCGGTGACGCGCTGAACTGCGGCCAGGAAGGCCTCTTCGTCGAACACGGCTTCGGGTACAAGAACAATATGTGGAGCAGCATCGGGGTTACCCCCCGCAGCAAGCGCAGTCGCGGCGGCAAGCCAGCCCGTATTGCGCCCCATAACCTCCATCACGAATACGCTGCCACGACGCCCGACCATCGATCGGATGTCGAGGCCCGCTTCCAGCATCGAGGTTGCAAGATACTTCGCCGCCGAACCGAAGCCAGGACAACAGTCCGTACCGACAATGTCATTGTCGACTGTCTTCGGCACACCGACACAAACCAAAGGATAGCCGCGCTCACGCGCCGCATCGCTGAGTCGACCTACTGCATCCATCGAGCCATTACCGCCGTTGTAGACGAAATAGCCAATCCCGTGCGCAGCGAAAACCTCGAACAGCCTGTCGGTCACACGTTTGCCATCGTCTTGAGGTAGATCGAAACGACACGACCCAAAGACGCCACCAGGACGCAGTGACAAGCGATAAAGCGCTGCTTCGTCCAGGCTACGCGTGTCGATGAGCGCTTCGGCCAGCACACCGAGAATGCCGCCGTGAGCCGCTAAGACCTGACCGACGCGATCCGGGCGACTGCGTGCAGCACCGATGACCGCCGCGGCCGAAGCATTAATGACGGCCGTGACGCCGCCGGAATGAGCGTAAAGAAGGTTCGATTGCGTCATGATGAGTCACAGCATGCCCGGAGGTCTTGACCTCAGCCTTACAACGACGATCAAAATGGGCCACGCATGGAGAAAATAAAACGGCCGACCCCGTAAAGGGAGCCGGCCGCAGGCGTACGACTTGGATACTTACTTCAGTGCATCGAAAGCACGTGCGGTGATTTCTTCCACTGCACCCAATCCTTCGATCTTGCGCACTTTGGGCGCCTTCGCGTCACCCGACGCCGCCCAAGTGCTGTAGTACTCGACGAGCGGCTTGGTCTGCGCATGGTACACATCGAGGCGCTTCTTGACCGTCTCTTCCTTGTCGTCGTCGCGCTGAACCAAGTCTTCGCCGGTCACGTCATCCTTGCCTTCGACTTTGGGCGGGTTGTACTTGACGTGATAGGTGCGCCCCGAGGGCAAGTGGGCGCGGCGCCCGCTCATGCGCTCGACGATCTCGCTGTCCGGCACGTCGATTTCCAGCACAAAATCGATCGGCACGCCCGCATCCTTCATCGCGTCTGCTTGCGGGAGCGTGCGCGGAAAGCCGTCGAACATGTAGCCGACCTTGCAGTCGTCCTGCTGGAGACGGTCCTTGACCAAGCCAATGATGATGTCGTCCGACACCAGGCCACCGGCATCCATCACCTTCTTGGCTTCGATACCGAGCGGGGTGCCGGCCTTGACCGCAGCGCGCAGCATGTCTCCGGTCGAGATCTGCGGAATACCGAACTTCTCCTTGATGAAGTTGGCCTGCGTACCCTTGCCCGCTCCCGGCGGTCCCAACAGAATCAGTCGCATACACCCTCCCGATAAGTATCGACCCTTGAATATGGCCGTTTGTTTATGAAAAAATTTTCTGGAACTTAACTGACACAGCGCCGGCGGTCAAACCCCTTCGATGCGAAACGAGTCACGCACGCGTTCAAGGTCATCGAGCGTATCGACACCCGCAGCCGGCGCATTCGCAAGCTCGAGCACCTGAATACGGTAGCCATGCCACAGCGCGCGCAGCTGTTCGAGCGCCTCCCAGTGCTCGAGCGGCGAAGGCGCAAGCGTGGCATAGCGCCGCAGGAAGCTCACGCGGTAGGCGTACAAACCCACATGGCGACGCATGGGCAGGTCGTTGGGAAGTACGTCGCGAGATACCGCAAAGGCGTCCCGCGCCCACGGTATCGGTGCACGCGAAAAATACAGCGCACGGCCTGCCGAGTCGCACACCACCTTGACGACATTCGGGTTGAAGGCTTCGTCAGCATTTCCAAGTGCATGTGCCGCCGTCGCAATGGCCGCTTCTGCATCAGCAGCCAGCGCCGAGGCGACTGCCGAAACGATGCCCGGATCGATCAGTGGCTCATCACCCTGAACATTGACGACGATGTCGTCCTCGGCCCACCCCCGCAGCATCGCGACCTCCGCCAGCCGGTCTGTGCCGCTAGCATGATCTGCACGCGTCATGACGGCCTCGCCGCCCGCCGCGAGCACCGCATCACGCACACCCTCATGATCGGTCGCAACGCAAATTTCGGCAGCACCTGCGCCCTGGACACGTTCGAGTACGCGCACGATCATCGGCTTGCCACAGATATCCGCAAGCGGCTTGGCGGGTAGCCGGGTCGACGCGTAGCGCGCCGGAATGACGATGCGGAACGGCGTCGTCATGGCAATCATTTACGCAAGGCGTCGACTTCTTCGACACTCATCACTCGCGCCTCTTCGTCCAGCATCACCGGAATACCGTCACGGATCGGGAAAGCGAGCCGGTCGGCCTTGCACACCAGTTCCTGCTTGTCCTTCAGGTAGTCCAATGGCCCTTTGCACAAAGGGCAGACGAGGATTTCAAGCAGACGTGCGTCCATTCTTCAGTATCTCCAGGATGCGTTCGGCAGCGCCCGAACCAATATGCGCCTCCACCGGGTACTCCCAACTGTCGGCAGGCGCGAAAGCCCGGCATTTTACCGCATCCTTGGCCGTCATCAGGATGGGCGCCGGCTCGCCAAACGCGAGATCAGCGGGGACGAAAGCATGATGGTCGGGAAACGGGTGCGGAACCACATCAAGGCCTGCCGCCTTCAACTGATCGAAAAAACGCTGGGGGCGTCCGATACCTGCCACCGCGTGAACCCGTCGGCCACGGAGCGCTTCGAGCGCCAAGCTTTGATTCGGGTCGCGCAAAGCGCGCAAGCGCCCACCCTGCAGATGCATCGGAAACACGGACACACCGCCAATTGCAGCGTGCAAGACCGGTGTCAGTTCGCCATGTGCAATAACCAGATCGACCTCGGCCAAACGCTCAACCGGCTCGCGCAAGGGCCCGGCTGGCAACAGGAAGCCGTTACCCAAGGTCGCAGGATCGAGGACGACAATCTCAATGTCGCGTCCGAGGCGGTAGTGCTGCAAGCCATCATCAGCCACCACGGCGTTGCAGTCGGGGTGTCGGCGCAAGAGCTCACGGACAGCCGCTGGCCGATCACGACCGACGACGAGTGGGCATTCACACAATGTGGCAAGCAGTACCGGTTCGTCACCATAGAGCGCAGGGTCGCCCTCGGCAGGCACCGACGCTACCCCTTCAACCCGGCCCCCGTGTCCCCGGCTGACGACGCCAGGGCGGTAGCCCGCAGCCTTCAGCCGTGCCACCAGCCATTGCACCACCGGCGTCTTGCCGCTCCCACCCACGGCGATGTTACCGACCACGATGACGGGAACCGGAAGACTTTCAGCCAGCGTTAATCTGCGACGACGTCGCGCCAATGCACCAAAAAGCAGGGACAGCGGAAAAAGCAACCGGGCAATCAGCCCGCGCTGGCGCCAGAAGGCCGGTGCCTGGGCTGCCATGTCAGCGCTTCACTTCACCGGAGTCTGAGTCGCGAAGGTGACATGGCTGTAGCCGGCGCGCTGGGCAGCCTGCATCACATCGATCACGCTTTGATGCGCTGCCTTCGCGTCAGCGTTGATGACGATCACCGGCTCACGTCCCCCTTCGGGCACGGCCTTGCCCAGCGCGATGGCCAGGGCATCGACGCTGCGCTCTGCGACGGGCTGCCGATTCACCAGCACTTCTCCAGACGCGGTCACGGCAACGATGATCTCGTTCGCAACCGACTCCACACCCTCGGATTCAGCTGACGGCAAGTTGATCTCCAGCCCCGACACTTTGGAAAAGGTCGTCGTCAGCATGAGAAAGATAATGATGACGAGAACGACGTCGATCAACGGAATCAGGTTGATCTCTGGCTCCTCGCTGCGGCTGCCACGACGAAAGTTCATCCCTGTCGGCCTCAGTCGCGACGCTCGCCGTGCGCCACCTCGACGAGCTTCACCGCCTGCTGCTCCATATCGATGACGAAACTGTCGATCAAGGCACGGAAATGACGCCAAAAGATCATCGACGGAATGGCGATGATGAGTCCGAGACCGGTCGTGTACAACGCGATCGAAATACCTTGTGCAAGCTGGGCAGGATTGGCGCCATTGACACCTTGCGAAGCGAAGATGTCGATCATGCCCACGATAGTGCCGAACAAGCCCATCAAGGGGCTGATCGCCGCGATGGTGCCCAACGTGGTCAGGAAGCGCTCAAGATCATGCACGACCGCACGCCCTGTCTCCTCGATCGACTCCTTCATGACTTCGCGCGAGCTGTTGACGTTACGCAAACCGGCGGCCAGCACTCGACCAAGCGGAGAATGTGCCCCGACACGCTCGACCATCGCAGCGGAAACACCCTGACTGCGCAAGTCGCCGAGTACGTTGTCGAGCAAGCCGTCAGGCACTACGCGGGACCGCCGCAACGTGACCGAGCGCTCGATGATCAGCGCGAGCGCCACGACCGAAGCCAGAATCAACGGCCAGATTGGCCAGCCCACTGCCTGGATGATCGCGAACACGCTGCTGGCACTCCCCGTCTGCAAAGGCGGAACTTTAGCGCTGCCACGCAGGCAAGGACAAGCAGAACGCGCGTCGTTGCGTATCGCTCTTGCATCCAGCGCCCGCTCGGACACCCTCGCACGAGCCCCCCCAAAGTGTCTCCAAGCAATCCACAGAAGCTGTGGATAAGTTTGTGGGCTATTTCTGGATGTTGGGCTGAAACCCCGTCACCACAAGCCTTGGAACACTCCGATGCAAAATTGTGCAACATTTAATTATCAATAAATACAATAACTTAAAAAACCATCCTTTGCAGATCAATGACTTGCAAACCCACCCTTGACAGACCGGCACGGCTGTGGATTCCGCTACAATTGATACATGCGCGACACCGATTTCTTCAGTTCTGACGATGCGCCACGCATCCCCGGAATTCAATCCGCTCCGATACTTACAGTATCCGCACTCAACCGACTCGCCCGCGAGGCGCTCGAGTCCGCCCTGCCCTTGATGTGGATCGGCGGAGAGATCTCGAACCTGGTACGCGCAGCCTCCGGTCATCTTTATTTCACCCTCAAGGACACGAATGCGCAGGTGCGTTGTGCCATGTGGCGCAACCGTGCGCAGCTACTGGCGTTTCGTCCCGAGAACGGCATGCGGGTCGAAGTCCGTGCCCTCGCCACCCTGTATGAGGCGCGTGGCGACTATCAACTGAATGTCGAGACCGTACGACCCGCCGGAATCGGTAACCTGTTCGAGGCCTTCAACCGCCTGAAAGACAAACTTGCGGCCGAGGGGCTGTTCGATGCCGACACGAAGCGCCCCCTGCCCCGATTTCCACGCACGATCGGCATCATCACCTCGCCCGCCGCCGCCGCCCTGCATGACGTGCTGGTCACGCTGCGAAGACGGGCGCCGCACCTGCCAATCGTGCTTTACCCTGCACCGGTGCAGGGTTCGGACGCCGCTACACGGCTGACCGACGCGGTGATGAACGCAGGAGCACGGGTCGCACAAGACGGCGTTGATGTGCTGCTGCTGGTGCGCGGTGGTGGCAGCCTGGAGGATCTATGGTCCTTCAACGACGAAACGCTTGCCCGCGCCCTGCGCACCTGCCCGGTACCGGTGATCAGCGGTGTGGGGCACGAAACCGATTTCACGATTGCGGACTTTGCCGCCGACCTGCGCGCACCAACCCCCACGGGCGCAGCCGAACTGGCCAGTGCAGGCTGGCACGCCGCACACCAGGACATCGCCGCACTCGGCCCGCAGTTGGATCGGAGCATCCAACGCCGACTCGAAACGCTCGCTCAACGGATGGATCGAGCCTCGCTGCGTCTGGTGCACCCGCGTGAGCGCCTGTCTCAGGCTCACATCGAGATCGAAGCCCATGCGGGGCGATTGAGACGCGCGATGCATCACCACCTCGAACGCGCACATTTCCGCGAAAATGCATTGAACCTCCGCCTCGCCGGATTGCAGCCCAATTTGGACACGGCGCAAGCGCGCATCGATGAAATTGAACGCCGGCTACAGCGCGCTGCCCGTATCGATTTCAACCGGCGACAGACGCACCTCGAGGCCCTCGCTGCCCATTTACAGCATCTGAGCCCAGAATCCGTGCTGGCCCGCGGCTATGCCATCGCCCGCGACGGCCAGGGTCACGTGCTGCGCTCGACGCACGAGGTCGAAACCGGCGCCGTGGTCGACGTCCAGCTTTCACACGGGACGCTGCAGACACGTGTCACCGGCCATGCCCTATGACACGAGGACCGACATTCGGCTTACACACCGACCCGCTAGCGCCTATCATGTCGCTCACGAGGATTGTCACAGACCGCCAATCCTGACTAAAATTGTCGGGCTTTACTTACAAATCCCGAGCACCTGCTACAAGGAGAGACACGTATGGAACACACCCTGCCCGCCCTGCCGTATGCCAAGGACGCTTTGGCCCCGCATATCTCGGCGGAGACCCTGGAGTTTCACTATGGCAAGCACCATCAGGCCTATGTGACCAACCTGAATAACCTGATCAAGGGCACCGAGTACGAGAACCTCGACCTCGAAGCCATCATCAAGAAGGCACCGGCCGGTGGCGTTTATAACAACTCCGCCCAAGTCTGGAACCACACCTTTTTCTGGAACAGCATGGCCCCCAACGGCGGCGGCGAGCCGAGCGGCGCGCTGGCCGATGCCATCAAGGCCAAGTGGGGCTCCTTCGACGACTTCAAGAAGGCCTTCCAGGCTTCTGCCGTGGGCAACTTCGGTTCCGGCTGGACCTGGCTGGTGAAGAAGGCCGACGGCTCGGTCGACATCGTCAATATGGGCGCTGCCGGCACTCCGCTGACAACCGGCGACAAGGCCCTGCTCTGTATCGACGTATGGGAGCACGCCTACTACATCGACTACCGCAACCGTCGTCCGGACTTTGTCGCCACCTTCCTCGACAAGCTGGCCAACTGGAACTTCGCGGCACAGAACTTCGCCTGATGAAACAGGCCCGGTCTAGACCGGGCCGGGCATTTCCCTCGAAAGCGACCCCGTTCGGTCGCTTTCGTCTTTTCGGGCATCACCCGGAAACATAATTCCATCCATGCTGGACATCCTGTATCGCGACGAATGGCTCATCGCCGTAGACAAACCGTCGGGCCTCCTGGTGCACCGCAGTCCCATCGCTGCGCAAGAGGAACGCTTCGCCGTGCAGCTGCTGCGCGACCAGATCGGCCAGCGCGTCTATCCAGCCCATCGCCTCGACCGGGGTACCTCAGGGGTGCTGCTGTTCGCGCTCGATCGCGACATCGCAGCAGCTCTTGGCCGACAGTTCGAATCGCGACAGATCGACAAGCGCTACCTCGCCATCGTGCGTGGCTATCCGGCTGTCAGAGGACAGATCGACCATCCCCTCGTCCGCCGCCTCGATCCGATCGAACGCAGCCGCGGACATGGCGCGGGCGGGCGCGACAGCCTGCCGGAGGACGAAGACAGCGAAACCGATCTCGCCGACATCCCAACCACAGCCGATGCCCTGCCAGCACTGACGCACTTTCGCTGCCTCGCCAACGTAGAACTACCCCATGCCGTCGACCGCTACCCCACCAGCCGCTATGCGCTCGTCGAGCTACGCCCGGAAACCGGCCGACGGCACCAGTTACGGCGGCATCTGAAGCATATTTCGCATCCGATCATCGGCGACGCCACCTATGGCAAGGGTCGTCACAATCGCTTGTTCCTGCGCCTGTTCGACAGTCACCGCCTTCTGCTGGCCTGCACGGGTCTCGGTCTGACTCATCCGGTGAGTGGCTTGCCCTTGGCCCTGAAGGCCCCGCCATCCGAAGACTTTCGCAAGGTGACACGCGCGCTGGGCTGGCATGATGGGCTGCTGGACTAAGCCTCCTGCTCGCAACTGCAGACCAACCCCGTGCAACATTTTCAAGGCACAATCGAGGCCATGCCGGCACCCGCCCTCGAGGCTGGCTGCGGGTCTTTTTCGACACTTCATGCACAGCCACCAGGTACATCGATGAACCCGCTGCTTCAGATACGTCAGCACGGCCAGCAGATCTGGCTCGACAACCTTTCCCGCACCCTGCTAAACGATGGCCACCTCGCGCGTTTCATCGCCGACGATGGCGTTGCCGGGGTCACGACCAATCCGGCGATTTTCCACAAAGCCATTGCAGGGGGGCGCTATTACGAAGACGACCTCGCCGTACTGAAGCAGCAATCGATGAGCGCGGAGGCTCGCTACGAAGCGCTTGTCATTCCCGATGTACAACGCGCGTGCGATCTGCTTCTGCCGCTGTATCGCGACAGCGAGGGCCACGCCGGCTATGTGAGCCTTGAGGTTTCACCTGAACTGGCTCATGACGCGGCCGGCACGCTGAAGGCGGGTCTGCGCCTGAAGGCCGCAGTGGATCGCCCCAATGTGCTGATCAAAGTGCCGGCCACGCATGCTGGTATCGAGGCAATTGAACAGCTAATCGCGGCGGGCGTCAGCGTCAACGTAACCTTGATGTTCTCGCTCGCCCATGTCGACGCCGTTGCGCAAGCTTACCTGCGCGGGCTGGAACAGTTGCACGCTGCGGGCGGCGATCTGACGCACATCATGTCGGTGGCAAGCCTCTTCCTGTCGCGCGTTGACACCCTGGTCGACACAGAGCTCGAAGCGCTCGGTGGCGACGCACTCGCCAGACGGGGGAAAACCGCGGTCGCGACAGCCAAGCTGGCCTATCAGCGCTATCGCGAACGCTTCCACGGCACGGAGTTCGCTGCATTGCGTGCGCTCGGGGCACACCCCCAATTGATGTTGTGGGCCAGCACCGGCACCAAGAATCCGACCTACAGCGATCTGCTTTATGTTGAGCCACTGATCGGCAACGAGACGGTCAACACCCTGCCTGACGCCACCTTGGCTGCGCTACGCGACCACGGGAAAGTGGCTAGCACGCTGGATCGGGATATCGACGAAGCGGCAGAACAATACGCCGCGCTGGAGGCGCTTGGAATCACGCTGGACTCGATTGGCGAACGCCTGCAGCGTGAAGGCCTGACCCAGTTCGAGCAGGCGTTTGCTGCACTGCTCGAACTTACGGCCTGAATGCCGTCGTCCGCAACGGGGTAAACAGAATCGGGCCTGCGCTGCCAACATCACGGCACAGGCCCGAATCAACCACGGGCGGAATGCTCAGATCAGCGCCAGCGTATCGGTGTTACGCATCAGCGCGGAGCGCGGCACACCGCGGTGATCACCCGCAGCGCCAAGTAGTTCCTTCATGTCGAGAATGAGCACGATCTGCCCATTCGACAGCGTGGTGACCCCGGCAACGCCCTTCGGACGGAAGTCGTCGAGAGACTTGATCACCGCGTCCTCTCGACCGGCGAAACTGTCGATCGCGAGGATGAACGACAGCTCGGCCGCCTGCATCAGTACGCCATACTGCGGCACACGTTCCTGTTGCCATCCGAGCAGTGACGAGAGCGGCAGGATTTGTAGCACCTCGCCACGAACAACCATGGTCGCCTTGCCCCCCACATCCTGAATGATCGACGGATCGATCGGCAGGATTTCGCGCACCATCGACAACGGCACAGCGAAAGGCTGCTCTCCCAGGCGGACCAACAACACCGGCAGAATGGCGAGCGTAAGCGGCAGGCTGATGATGAACGTCGTGCCCTTGCCCTGTTGCGACTTGATCTCGATGGCACCGTTGAGCTTCTGGATATTGGTGCGGACGACATCCATGCCGACGCCACGACCAGAGACATCCGACACCTGCTCGGCCATCGAGAAACCCGGCAGAAAAATCAGGTTGTAACTCTGGCGATCATCCATGGTGCTCGCTTCCTCATCGGTGATGAGGCCCTTGCTGAGCGCCTTGCCACGCAGCCTTTCCGCATCCATGCCACGCCCGTCATCCGCGACGAGAATGACGATGTGATCTCCTTCCTGACGCGCCTCGAGACGGACGATCGACTTTTCTGCCTTGCCTGCCGCCAAGCGCCCTGCGCGGTCTTCCACACCATGATCGACAGCGTTACGGATGAGGTGAATGATCGGATCGGACAAATCCTCGATCATCGTCTTGTCGATCTCGGTTTCCTCACCGACGAGCACCAACTCGACGTCTTTACCCAGGTTGCGCGCAAGATCACGGGCAATGCGGGGGTACTTCTGGAACAAACGCCCGATGGGCTGCATCCGGGTCTTCATGACCGCGTTCTGCAGATCGGAGACGAGCAGATCGAGCTGACTCACCGCCAGATCCAGCGCATGAAGCGTCTCGGTGTCATTGCGGCCGCTGAGGATATCGCTACGCAAGGCATTGAGCCGGTTCTTGGTCAGACCGATCTCGCCCGACAGGTTCAGCACCTGATCGAGACGGGATGTATCGACGCGAATCGAGTTATCGCGCTGACGCTCGCTCTCGCGCCGTCCAACCGGCCCGCTCGCACCCGGGACATCGGTCGCGCGACGCCCGATTGCCGCCTTGATCACGGTTTCGGTCGACTCGGACACCGGATTTGCAGGCACGACGGCAGCCGTCGCAACCGGCGCGGAGGCAGCGACAGAAGGCTTGCCTGTAACCGCTTCGTACAACAGCTCCCAGTTCGGCTCTCCCGGCTTCGGCAAGCCAACCCCTTCGATGGGTTTCGATACGGGCACTGCAACGGGCACGGGATTACCGGCGAGCGTTGCTTTCAAACCCGCGATCAGCGCCGGGTCAGCGGGTGGCGGCTGAGTACCGTGTTCAAGATGACCGAACATCTCCCGCACCCCCGCGGTCGCGGCCAGGATGATGTCCATGGCTTCCGGTGTGATCGACAACTCGCCATTGCGCAGTTTGTCGAAAAGGTTTTCCGTCAAGTGACAGAGGGTGACGAGCTCGGCCGCGTTCAAAAATCCCGCGCCCCCCTTGATCGTATGGAACCCGCGGAAGATGTCGTTGAGCAGGCCACGATCATCGGGCGAACGCTCCAGATCGACCAGCTTGTTGTCCACCCCGGACAACAGGTCCCCCGCTTCAATGAGGAAATCCTGCAGCAGGTCTTCCATTCCCGTGAAATCACTCATGGCATTCTCGCTCCACACTTTCTCTTGCAGGCATCCCCGGGCGCCTGGTGGCACATCCCGAGCAATACCGACACCCGCTCAGAACCCCAGACTCTCGAGCAGGTCATCGACCTGCTCCTGGCTCGTCACGACATCGTCACGCGACTTGCCGTCGATGATCGGTCCGTTCATCAGGCTGCTTGCGTGTTCCACGTTTACCGTCGGCGGCGCCGCCTCGATCAGCACTTGCAACAGTTGCGTCTCCAGCGTCTGGGCAGCCTGCAGGATGCGCTTGATGACCTGCCCGGTGAGATCCTGGAAGTCCTGCGCCATCATGATTTCCATCAACTGCGCATTGGTTGCGCGGCTATCGGACTCGGCCTGACCGAGAAAAGCCCGCGTATCAGCACTCAATACACGAAATTCCTCTGGCGACATCTCACCGGCGTAAAGCCGGTCCCAACGCGCACGAAGTGCGGCCGAAGCGTGCTGCGTACGGTCCTGCAGTGGTCGGGCGATATCCGTGGCATTGAGCACACGACTTGCCGCCTGCTCGGTCATCTGCGCGATGTAGTCCAGACGCTGACGCGCGTCGGGCATGGCTTTCGCGACATCCTGCAGGGCGTGGTTAAGGCCCAGTTCGCGCAGGGTGTCATGGAGTTGGCGGGTCATCTGACCAATGCGGTTGAAAACGGCATCGCTGTCCGCCGATGAACCACTTATCTCAGTATCGCTCCCCGAACGCGCCGATGGCTCTTCCGTATGTTCGATCTTCGAGGCGACCGCGTCGAACAGTGCCTGCAACTCATCACTGTCTCCCGCGCCATCGTCAGCCACGTCTTTGGCAACCGCCTGCACGACCGCCGGCGACGGTGACGTGATCGGCTGCGCAGCGATGCTGTCAAACAACGCCTGCAAATCGTCAGAGTCACCCGACTCGTCTAATTTAGGCCTCTTGCTCATGTTCAGGCTCCGTGCTTATGGGTGCTCGACCTGTCAGGCGGGACGTCCCATCTTCTCGAAAATCTTCTGCAGCTTTTCTGCAAGCGTGGCCGAAGTGAAGGGCTTCACGATGTAGCCGCTGGCACCGGCCTGGGCTGCGGCGATGATGTTCTCCTTCTTCGCCTCGGCCGTGATCATCAGCACGGGCAGATGTTTCAGCTGAGGCGTGCGGCGAATCGTCTGCAGCAGTGTCAGGCCATCCATGTTCGGCATGTTCCAGTCGGTGACCACGAAGTCGAACGGGGTCGAATTCAGCTTCTGCAGTGCGATCGCGCCGTCCTCGGCCTCATCGACATTGGTGTAGCCCAGTTCCTTGAGCAGGTTGCGAACGATCCGCCGCATGGTCGAGAAATCGTCAACAACAAGAAATTTGAGTTTGGGGTCGGACATTCCAGATTCTCCATTTAGGCCTGCGCAACTCGCTCAAGCGGCGCGGCGTGCGCGCTCCAGCAACGGCCGCAAGGTTTCGGCGAGTACGTCAGCGTCGAATTTTGCCACGTACGAATCCACCCCCACGCGTTTCCCCATCGCCCGGTTAGCCTCGGAAGACAGCGACGAATGCATGACTACCGGAATTCCGCTGAAACGCGAATCGCCCTTGATGTTACGCGTCAGCACATATCCATCCATCTCGGGCATTTCGGCATCGACCATGATGAGATCGATTTCATCTGCCACCGCTCTACCCACCAAATCGGCGTGATCTGCAATACTGACCAGACGCGTCCACGCCTCAAGGCCATTCTGGGCGTACTTGTGATGAACACCGAGCTTGTCGAGCACCTCGGTAATTTTGCGTCGGGCAACGGCCGAATCATCGACGAAGAAGACGTTGACTTCATGCCCATTCCCGATCGGGCTGATATTGCCCACGACGGCATCGCCAAAGGTATTCGCCAGAATGCTCTCGACATCGAGAATCGACACCAGACGGCCATCTGGCAGTTCAGTGATCGCGGTGATGTAGGCATGACTGCCGCCCGACACATTCTCTGGCGTCCGCACCTTTTCCCAATCAACACGAATGATGCGATCGACCTCTTCGACAAGGAAGCCGAGCGTACGCTTGCTGTACTCGGTGACCATCATCGCCGAACCCTTCTGCGCGCCCGGCTGTGCAATACCCAGAATGCTCGCAAGCGACAGCACTGGAATGACATTGCCGCGCAGTGAAATCAAACCCTCCACCCCTGTAGGCATGTTGGGTGTGCGCGTAATGAAAGGCGTCCTGGACACCTCCCGCACTTTGAACACGTTGATGCCGAAATTCTCCGTCGTCCCCAAGGAGAACAACAAAATCTCCATGCAGTTCGACCCGGCGAGCTGGGTGCGGCTGTCGACCGAATCGAGCAGCGCGGATTCTTCATGGGCAAGTTTCAGCATGATGTCTCCTCAATCCTGCGCGCGCGGTGCAACACCTTCCCGCAGCAATCGGCCGAGGGTCTGTGCGAGGCGCTGGGGCTCGAACTTGGGTACGTATTCATCCACCCCGACAGACAAGCCCAACTGCTGGTTGGAGTTTCCGGACAACGACGAATGCATGATCACCGGGATGCCCGCAAAACGGCGGTCGGACTTGATCTGCTTGGTCAGGATGTAGCCATCCATTTCAGGCATCTCGACATCGGTCAGCACCAGGCTGACGAAATCGCTAACCTTGCGGCCAGTTGCATCCGCATGCGCAGCGGCCTTCTTGAGCTCTTCCCAAGCCTGGCGACCATTGACGGCTGCCACGTAACGCACCCCCATCGCCTCGAGCGTCTGCTGTATTTGACGCCTTGCCACTGAGGAGTCGTCAGCAAAATAGACGACGTGACCGTCACCATCGGGCACCGGCGTGATGTCCTTGAAAAGGAAGTCGCTGTCATAGCGGGTGGTTTCCGACAGGACTTTTTCAACGTCCAACATCATCACCAGCTTGTCGCCCTTCAACTCGGTGACAGCGGTGACAAGTCCGCCCATGTTGGCAGTCAGCATTTCTGGCGGGACTCGCATCTGCGCCCAATCCAGCCGCAGGATCGTGTCGACCGCCTCGACCAGGAAGCCCTGAGTATGGCCGTTGTACTCGGTCACGATCATGATCTCACGCGGCGTCTCGACGCTCATGCCGACGTAACGGGCGAGATCGACGACCGGCACCAGGCTGCCACGCAGGCTGACCATCCCCTCGACCGAAGAGGGCATCTCAGGTGCGGCCGTGATGCTCGGCGTGCGCATCACTTCGCGCACCTTGAACACGTTGATACCAAAGGTCTCGCGTCGCCCCGTACGCGGATCGACGCCGAGCGTGAACAGGAGGATTTCGAGCTTGTTGGTGCCGGCGAGCCGGGTTCGAGCATCGATGTTCTTCAGAAGATCAGACATTTTTCCCCCCGCTTGGGGTCAGAGCGTTTGTCGCAACAGCGACGGTGTGAATTCGATATCGGCCGCAAATGCGCAGACTTGAGCCGGGTTGTTCAGCGTGGCGGAGGGGGCGGTAATCCCTGTATCAACCCACCCACTCCGACGACAGGTTGGGATGCCGAAACTGCGGTACCCTGCCCTGCAGACGTGTTGCCCGATTGCTCACCGCCGCCGCCGACGCCTGTCGTCGTCTGGCCGCGGATCGCCTCTTCGGTCGATTTATTCAGCACGATGATGCTGATTCGGCGATTGATCGGATCAAAAGGATCATCCCGATTGAGCGGAATCGTGTCGGCAAGCCCCACCACCCGCACCATCTTGCCCGCCTCGAGCCCGCCCGCGACGAGTTCCCTGCGTGATGCGTTGGCACGATTGGATGACAGTTCCCAATTCGAAAAGCCCCGCTCCCCACCCGCATACTGCGATGAATCGGTATGGCCGGACAGACTGATGCGGTTATCCACGTCGTTGAGCGAACGCGCGATCTCCCTGAGCAGATCCCGTGTGTAGGGCCTCAGGTCCGCACTCGCACTCTGGAACATCGGTCGGTTCTGCTCATCGACCAGTTGAATTCGCAGCCCCTCCGTTGTGATGTCCATCAGGATCTGGTTCTTGAACTGACGCAGGTTAGGGTTCGCCTCAATAATCGCCTCCAGGCGCCCCTTGAGATCGATGAGCTTTGCACGCTCCCTGCGCTCGGCAAGCCGCTCCGCACTGATCTCGGCCTCGCTCTTACGCTTGCCGCCCGCTGCGTCCATATTCAACGAACGCGTGCTTTCGACATCACCGCGCTTCACCTGGCCGACCGATCGCGTCAGGTCTTCCCCTCCGCCGGGAATCACACTCGAACTGTCGCCAGTCCCCTGCCCCCCCATCATTGCAACCTTGACGGGGTTCTGAAAATAATCGGCGATACCTTCGAGATCGCCCTGGGCCGTTGAACCGAGCAGCCACATCAGGAGGAAGAAAGCCATCATGGCCGTCACGAAGTCGGCGTAAGCGATCTTCCACGCCCCGCCATGCGCGCCCCCCCCCCTTTCT
>Ga0209066_10001800_pt1 | contig 27542 bp, 18 predicted proteins | sample All_14_2_FD_187198 | JGI IMG/M metagenome (GOLD analysis project Ga0209066, IMG submission 187198) | Freshwater microbial communities in response to fracking from Pennsylvania, USA - Allegheny Zone_MetaG_DW_15 (SPAdes) (version 2) ...
GGTTAGCTGCGAGGCTAGTGGGTCGGAGGGTCGCAGGCCCATGACGAATCCTGACATGACGGTGGTTGGTAAGAAATCGTGGCCGACGCGCTTCCTTCCATAAAGAACGGGGCAGAGATGAGCGGAAGCCCGGCTCGTCTGGCGGCGATGAACGTCGAAGCTGTTGTCACGGTAGGCGTGAAGGTGCTCCAATTGGACCAGCGCAGCCAGATGTGGGCGGCGACCGCCCGTGCATACCCAGTAAGCATCAATCATCGGCGTGGGGCTCAACCGGTGGAAGGTCGCATTCTTCCAGAGGCAGGCGTCAATGTCCGATATGGGTCAGGAGCAGTCCTGACGTGTTGGGCGGGAAGCGGGCATTGAGCGATCAATAACCGAACACGTTGAGCTTCCACCCCTGTCCGGCACCGGCATAACGCACGGTCGGAGGTTCGAGCCCGCCTCCAGCCACCACTCCTGATGGTCGATCGTCCATTTCAGCTTGCAAGCCGAAATCTAGGCCGGCGCGAAGGTCAGGGGGGCACCCCAGAACTGGGCGACCAGGTTGGACTGGGCACCGGGCTGGCCCGTGGTCAGGAAGTCGCGGCGACCGCCGATGCCCAGGTCGAATTCGGGATGACGCTCGAAATAGCGTGCAAGGGAATCAGAGACCGCCTCCGGCTGATGAATGACGGGCGTGCCGGCAGGCAGGGCCCGCGCGAAAAGGTCCGCCACGATCTCATAGTGGGTGCAGCCCAGTATGGCCTTGTCCGGGTGGCGGCCGATGCGGCGGCGCAGGGCATCGACATGGTCGCCCACGACGACGCGCAGCTCCTCGACCGGGGCGCCGAGTTCAATCAGTCCGGCCAGACCGGGACAGGGTTCGGAAAAGACCGCCAGGTCCTCGCGCCGCTTGTCGATCTCGATCTCATAGACCCGGCTGATGGCGGTCGCGGCGGTGCAGAAGACGCCGATGACATCGATGGCCTCGACCTTGTCGCCGGCGCGCTCGGCCTCATAGGTCCAGGGCAGGCCCGTCGCGGCCTCGATGGTCGGCACGATGATGCCCAGCACATTGACCGGTCGGCCGCGTCGTTGCCGCTCGCCCGGGATCCAGGTCTGCTGCAGGCGTCGCAGGGCGATGGCCGAGGCGGTGTTGCAAGCCAGGACCACGATCGAGGCCCCCGCATCGAACAGGCGTTCGCACCCCGCACGGGTCAGATCGACGATCGCCTCGCCCCCCAATCCGCCATAGGGCGCATGGGCCTGATCTGCGAGATAGACGAAATCCCGGTCCGCGAACCGCTGGGTCAGTTCGCGGTGGACCGTCAGTCCGCCCACGCCGGAGTCGAATACGCCAATCGCCATGGGCGGGCTTTAGCGGCTGCGACCGTTCGCCGTCCATGGCCAAGATCGTGATCTGTTTAATGTGACAGCCGGCATCCCCCCGGCCTAAGGTCCGCCGACTTATGGTTCACGGAGTTTCCAGTATGCACAGACGCCAATTCTTCGCCGCGGGAGGCAGTTTGATGGTGCTGTCGGCCTGTTCGACCTCGGGCATGAATCTGATGGGGGCCCCATCGCCTGCGACCCTGGCCGCCGATGCCGCCGTCGCGCGTGCGGTGCTGCCGGTCCAATCGCCCCAGGCCGAACTGCTTCAGGTCTGGACCGGTCCCTATGAGGGCGTGCCGCCCTGGGACAAGGTCACGGCCGAAAAGCTGAAAGTGGCGATGATCGAGGGCATCGAATTGCGCCGCGCGGAATATGCCGCCATCGCCGACAATCCCGAGCCGCCGACCTTCGCCAACACCCTGGTGGCCATGCAGATGGCGGGCGAGCCCATCGCCCGCGCGGGGGCCATGTTCGGGGTGATGACCGGCAATATCGGCACGCCCGACTATCAGGCCGTGGCACGCGAACTGTCGCCCCTGTTGTCGGCGGCCGGTGACGAGATCACCTTCAACGAAAAGCTGTTCGCCCGGGTCAAGGCCGTGGCCGACGGTGCCAAGGCGGCGGGTCTCAGCGCCGAACAAGTCCGCCTGGCCGAGCGCAGCCGAGACAACTTCGTCCGCAATGGCGCGGCCCTGGATGCCCAGCAGAAGGCCGAACTGGGCCGGATCAACACCGCCCTGGCCAATGCCTTTACCGCCTTCGGGCAGAAGGTCGTGGCCGACGAGAACGCCTGGACCCACATCACCGATGAATCCGGCGTCGCCGGCCTGTCGACTTCGGACAAGGCCGCGACCGCCGGCGCGGCCCGCAGTCGCAATCTGCAGGGCTGGGCCATCGTCAACACCCGCTCCAGCGTCGATCCCTTCCTGACGCTCGGCGACGACCGGGCCCAGCGCGAGATCGTCTGGAAGAAATTCGTCAACCGCGGCGACAACGGCGATGCCAACGACACCAATGCCACCATCGCCGAAATCGTGAGCCTGCGTCAGCAGCGCGCCCGCCTGCTGGGCTTCGCCAACCACGCCGACTGGCGGATGCAGGACACCATGGCCAAGACGCCGGCGGCGGCGATGGAGCTGATGAACCGCGTCTGGGGGCCCGCCAAGTCGCGCGTCACCGAGGAAGTCGCGGACATGAGGGCCCTGGCCGGTCACGATATCGAGCCCTGGGACTACCTCTACTATGCTGAGAAGGTGCGTAAGGCGAAGTACGACCTGGATCAGAACGAGATCAAGCCGTACTTCGAGCTGGGGGCGGTCAAGCGCGGAGCCTTCTACATGGCCGACCGGCTCTATGGGCTGCAGTTCACGCCCCTGGCCGAGAGCACGGTTCCGGTCTTTCATCCGGACGTCGAGGTGTTCGAGGTCAAGGACAAGGCGACGGGGGCCCATATCGGCCTGTTCTATTCCGACGACTTCTCGCGGACCGGCAAGCGGTCGGGGGCCTGGGCGACCTGGTATCGCGCCTATTCGACCTATGACGGCGTCAAGAATGTGCTGGCGTCCAACAACAACAACTTCACCAAGGCCGAGGCGGGCCAGCCCCTGCTGATCTCGCTGGATGACGCCGAGACCCTGTTCCACGAGTTCGGCCATGCGCTTCATTCGCTGTGCTCGCGCGTCACCTATCCGGGCCTGGCCGGGACGCCGCGCGACTATGTGGAGTATCCGTCCCAGGTGCATGAGCACTGGGTTCTCAGCCGTCCGATCCTGGACGGCTTCATGAAGCACGTCGAAACCGGCCAGCCCATGCCCCAGGCCCTGGTCGACAAGATCGCGGCGGCCTCCACCTTCAACCAGGGCTATGCCACGGTCAGCTATCTGTCCTCGGCCCTGGTCGACATGGACCTGCACACCCGATCGACCCCGCCGACCGACATCGACGCCTTCGAGCGCGAAAGCCTGGCGCGCCTGGGGATGCCGAAGGAGATCGTGATGCGGCACCGCCTGCCGCAGTTCAATCACCTGTTCACGTCCGATGCCTATTCGGCTGGCTATTACAGCTATCTGTGGTCGGAAGTGATGGACGCCGACACCTGGGCCTATTTCGAGGAGTCGGGCGACGTCTTCAATCCAGAGATCGGGGCCCGCTACAAGGCCATCATCCTGGCCGAGGGCAATACCACCGACCGGGCCGAGGCCTATCGCCGCTTCCGCGGTCGCGACCCGGACGTCGCCGCCCTGCTGCGGGTCCGGGGTTTCCCGGTCAGCTGACCCGAGCCAGATCGATGAGGTGGAGCCCGGCGGACGATGGTTCGCCGGGCTCTGTCGATTCTCAGCCGCTGTTCCGCAGACCCGCCGCCACGCCGTTGATGGCCACAAGTATGCCCTCGCGCACGCGGGGGTCGTCGTCGCCCGCGCGGCGGCGGCGGATCAGTTCGATCTGGACGTGGTTCAGCGGCTCGACATAGGGCATCCGCATCCGGATCAGCCGGTCCAGTTCCGGCTGGCCCGACAGCAGGTCGGTCTGGTCGGTGATGGTCAGGACGGCGTCGCGGGTCCGGGTCCATTCGGCGTGGATCTGACCGAAGATCCGCTCGGCCAGTGCCTTGTCGGGGACCAGGGCGGCGTAGCGTCGGGCGATGCTCATGTCCGACTTGGCCAGGATCATTTCCATGTTCTGGACCAGGGTGCGGAAGAAGGGCCAGTCTCGGGCCATGGCCTTCAGCTCGCCCAGGTCGACGCCCTGAATGGCCGAGCCGAAGCCGAACCAGCCGGGCAGCATGACCCGCGACTGGGACCAGCTGAAGACCCAGGGAATGGCCCGCAGGTCCTCTATCGCGGTCGAGGCGGTGCGCGAGGCCGGGCGCGAGCCGATCTTCAGTTCGGCCAGTTCGGCGATGGGGGTGGCGGCGCGGAAGTAGTCGACAAACCCCGGGGTCTCATAGACCAGGGCCCGATAGGCGGCCATCGAGGCCATCGACAGGGCCGAAGCCGTCGCGCCGTGCCGGGCGGTCAGGCTCTCGTCCTGGGCCGGAGCCAGGGAGGCCAGCAAGACGCCGCACGTCAGGGCGTCCAGATTGCGCCGGGCCACGTCCGGCTCGCCGTATTTGTTGGCGATGACCTCGCCCTGTTCGGTGATGCGGATGCGACCCGCAACCGTCCCTTGCGGCTGGGCCACGATACCGGCGAAACTGGAACCGCCGCCGCGTCCGACCGCCCCGCCGCGTCCATGGAACAGCTGCAGCCGCAGGCCCGCGCCTTGCGTGACTGCCAAGAGGGCGCGGGACGCCTCATGCAGTTCCCAGGTCGAGGTCAGATAGGAGCCGTCCTTGTTGGAGTCGGAATAGCCGATCATGACTTCCTGGACGCCGCGCGCCTTGGCGACGGCCAGGGCCGAGGGTTCGGCCAACAGCCGTTCCAGCGTCGGGCGCGCCGCGCGAAGGTCGTCGATGGTCTCGAACAGGGGCGCGGCCTGGATCGGGCAGGCGGCCGGGTTGCCGGGACGATAGAGGCCGACCTCCTTCAACAGCAGATACACCTCCAGCAGGTCCGAGGCGGCATCGGTCTTGGACACGATATGGGTGCGGATCGCCTGGGGACCGAAGCGGTCCAGGGCCTGGGCGGCGGCCTCCAGGATGCGCCGCTCCTTGAGGGTTTCGTCGGTGTAGTCGGCATAGGGGCTGAACAGCAGCCGGGTGGAAGCCAATTCCGACGACAGCAGGGCGATCCGCGCCTCCTCGTCCAGGGCGGCATAGTCGATCTCGACCCCCGCGACCTTCAGCAACTCGGCCACCACGCGCTCGTGGACATCGGAATTCTGGCGCAGGTCCAGGGTCGCCATATGGAAACCGAAGATGTCCAGGGCGGTGATCAGCCGGGTCAGGCTGTCGTCGGCGAAGACGGCACCGTGGCTGGCCACCAGACTGTCCTGCAGGATCGCCAGCTCCGCACGGAACCCGTCCGGCCCGTCGTAGGGGGCGGCCTCGTAGCGAGCGGGACGGGGCGCGGCCAGGCCGGTCAGCCGGACATGAGTGGCCGCCAGCCGGGCATAGATTTCGGTCAGGGCCCGGCGATAGGGTTCGTCGGTGCGATGGGGGGACTGATCCTCCGACGCGCCCGCCAGCTTGGCCAGTTCGGGCGTCACACGGGCCAGGGTGCCCGACAGGCTGAGCTCCGCCCCCAGGGCGTGGACCTCGTCCAGATAGAAGCGCATCACCGCCCGCGCCGCCGTGGCCATGGCGGCCGTAAGGGTCGAGGCATCGACATTGGGATTGCCGTCGCGGTCGCCGCCCACCCAGGCGCCGATCCGCAGGAAGGGCTTCAGGTCCGGAGCGTCCAGCCGTCTGCGCCAGTCCGCCAGTTGGTCGGGCGCGACGCGCAGGAAGACCCGGTCCAGAAAGGACACGACGGTGTCGATCTCGTCCTGCACCACCAGACCGGTCATCCTCACCAGCCGCGTGGCCCACAGGATCACCGTCTGTCGCCGCAAGCCGTTGGTCAGCACCTCGGGCGCGCAGCTCAGGGTGTCCCGGTCGCAGGCATCCAGCAGGGCCGAGACCGCCGCGATCCGGTCCAGCACGCTCTTGCGCCGCACCTCCGACGGATGGGCCGTCAGGACGGGCGAGATCAAGGCCTGCTCCAGCAGGGCCCGCGCATCCAGGGCCGTTCGTCCCGCCTCGGTCAGCCGTGCCAGCGCCCCCTCGGGTGTATCGGCGCGCGCTGTTTCGCCGGTTTGGGCCGACCGCGTCTGGGTCTGGGCCCGGCGCTTGCCCGCGCGGTCCTCCGCGACATTGGCCAGGAGGGAGAAGACCGCGAAGCCGTGGGCCAGCCCCACGGCCTCATCAAGGCTCAGATCGCCCAGCAGGGCTTCGAGCCGCGATGCGTCCTTGGACGCGGGATCGCGGTGATAGGCGACCGAGGCCTGTCTGACCGCCTCGACGCGGTCGTATAGCGCCTGTCCCCCCTCGTCGCGAATGACCTCGCCCAGGAGGCCACCCAGCAGGCGCACCTCGTCTCGCATACGGTCGTCGGCGGCAGGGGACATGGCGCATCTCGCAGCGGGGAGGCTGAATGAGCGGCTACAGTGATCCATTGCAGGGCCGGGCGCGACCCGTGGAACGCGATTTGATGACCGATGCCGTTGGTCAGTGCCTCAGACTGGCGTCGATCTTTGCGGCCGCGGCCACGATGCGCGACGACAGGGCCTCTATCTCGGCTTCGGTCAGGGTGGTCTCGCGGGGCTGGATGACGACCTCCAGGGCGATCGACTTCGAGCCCTCGGGCACGCCTTGACCGCGATAGACGTCGAACACCCGAACCTCAGTGATCAGGGCCTTGTCCGCCCCCGCCACGGCCCGGACCAGATCACCCGCCGCCCGATCCTCAGCGACCACGAAGGCGAAATCGCGGGTCAGGGGCATCAGGTTGGGCAGGACGGCGGGGCCCCGGGTCTTGGTCTTCTGACCGCGCGGCTCGGGCACGGCATCCAGCACGATCTCGAAGCCCAGCATACCGGCGTTCTGGGGGCCATCGGCGTCCAGGGCCTTGAGGACACGGGGGTGCAGGGCCCCGAACTCGGCCACGATCGTCTTTGGTCCCAGTTGCAGGCGCGCCGAGCGGCCCGGGTGCCACCAGTCACGGTTGGCCCCTTGCGTCAGTTGCAGACTGGCGACCGGCGCGCCGATCTCGGCCAGCAGGGCCATCAGGTCCGACTTCAGCGCCGACAGGGCATCCTCGGTCCCGCCGCTCCAATGGCGAGCGGCATGGGGGGCGATCAGGCCGGCGATGACGGTGCGCTGGTCGTTCGGCCCATCCCCCAGATAGATCGGCCCGATCTCGAACAGGGCGACGTCCGGGTGGCCGCGCGCGGCGTTGCGAGCTGCTGCCTGGATCAGGTTGGGCAGGACCGACGGCCGCATACAGTCCAGGTCGGAGGCGATCGGGTTCTGGAGCACCAGTCGCTGGTCCCCGCCGCCGAACAGGGCGGCGATCGACTGACGGGTGAAGGACCAGGTCACGGCTTCGGCATAGCCCATGGCGGCCAGGGCTCGCCGCGCCGTCCGCACACGCGACTGGCGCGGGTTCAGCACGCCGCGCGACGGGGCACCCAGATCGGGCAGGGGGGTGGTCGGCAGGGCGTCGAATCCCTCGATCCTCGCCACCTCCTCGACCAGATCGGCGGTGCCTTCGACGTCGCGTCGCCACGACGGCGGGGTGACGGTCCAGGGGCTGCCGCGTTCGATCGCGAAACCCAGGGCCGTCAGGATCGCGGCGAGCCGGTCCTCGGTCAACTCCAGGCCCGTCAGGCGGGCCACCTGCGCGGGGTCGAAGGCGACGGCGGCGGGCAGGGCCGGGGCCTGACCGGCTACGACGGTTTCGGACGGCTGGCCGCCGCACAGGTCCAGGATCAGCCGCGTGGCCAATTCCAGGCCCGGCACGACCGAGGCCGTGTCCACGCCGCGCGCGAACCGGTATTGGGCATCCGAACTGATGGTCAGGGTCCGGCCGGTCTGGGCTGTGGCGATCGGATCGAACCAGGCGCTTTCCAGGAAGACATCGGTGGTGGCGTCGGAACACCCGGTGCTCTCGCCGCCCATGACGCCGCCCAGGCCGATCGGCCGTTCGCCGCCCGCATCGGCGATGACCGCCATCTCGGGACCGACCGCATAGGTCTTGCCGTCGAGCGCGATCAGGTGTTCGGGCTCTCCCGTCTCGGCCGAGGCCTGACCGCCGCGCACCACGATCTCTGACCCAACCAGGGTGTTGGCGTCATAGACGTGCAGGGGCCGGGCGCGGTCATAGGCGATCAGATTGGTCACATCGACCAGCCGGTTGATCGAGCGCAGGCCGATCGAGGCCAGCCGCGTCTGCAGCCAGGCGGGCGACGGCCCGTTGCTGACGCCGCGGATCAGGCGGCCGGCAAAGATCGGGCACAGGTCCGGCGCATCGATCCGCACCTGAATCGGGCAGTCGAAGGCCCCGTGCACGGACGCGATCTCGTAGTCCTTGAAGGTTCCAAGGCCAGCCGCCGCCAGGTCGCGGGCGATCCCGGTGACGCCCAGCCAGTCGGGCCGGTTCGGCGTGACCTCGAAATCGATGACGGGATCGGCCCCGAACACCTGGGCCGCCGGGGTGCCGACCGGAATGGTGTCCGGCAGGTCCAGGATGCCGTCGCTATCGCCCGGCAACTCCAGTTCGGAGGCCGAGCACAGCATACCGTTGGAGACCACGCCGCGCACCGGCTTTTCGATCAGGGTGACGCCCAGGCCCGGCACATAGGCCCCGATCGGCGCATAGATGGTGACCAGACCCGCGCGGGCATTGGGCGCGCCGCAGACGATTTCCTTTATCCCGTCGACGGTCTCGACCTGACAGACACGCAGGCGGTCGGCGTTCGGATGCTGGACCGCCTCCACGATGCGGGCGACCGAAAACGGGGCCAGGGCCACGGTGGGGTCGGTGACGTGCTCGACCTCCAGCCCGGCCATGGTCATGGCATCGGCCACGGCCGCCGCATCGGCGGTCGTGTCGAGATGGTTCTTCAGCCAGGAGAGCGTGAACTTCACGCTGCGCCTCCCTTGGGGCGTACATTGTCCTGGAAACTGTCCAGAAACTCGTCGGTACCGGTGAAACCAATCGCGTAGAAGGCGCAATCGACGAAGCGGCAACGCCGGATGGAAATGGCGCCGATCGCCTTGCTGACACCGACGGGCTTGAACAGCAGGTTGCGGATATCGCCACCCGACGGACCCATGTCGCAGTTGTCGAAAACCACGCCTCCCAGAGCCAGCAGGACGGCAGGGCCCTGGATCATGCATCGATTGAAGGTGTGGTCCTCGATCATGACGGCACCCTGCGCGCCCAGACGCTGAAACAGATCGTGGATGGAAAGACCCTGGTCTTCATAGGTCTGGCCGGTGCCGGCAAGGGGGGTCATGGGCGGGGTCACGGTCATGGGTCAGCTCAGGCCTGAGGCCGGATTGGGTGCGGAAAAGGCGGAGAAGCCGTAATGGGCCAGCCACCGGGTGTCGGCATCGAACATGGGGCGCAGGTCCGGGATGCCGTACTTCAGCATGGCCAGCCGGTCGACGCCCATGCCGAAGGCGAAGCCCTGGTACTCGTCCGGGTCGATGCCGCAGTTCCGCAGCACATTGGGATGAACCATGCCGCAACCCAGGATTTCCATCCAGCTGTCGCCCTGGTTCAGCTTCAGCTCGCCGCCTGAGCGGTCGCAGCGGATGTCCATCTCCGCCGAAGGCTCGGTGAAGGGGAAATGGTGCGGGCGGAAACGCGCGTCGATGCCGTCCAGTTCGAAGAAGCGGGCGATGAAGGTTTCCAGCGTCCACTTCAGGTGACCCATGTGGATGTTCCGGTCGATCACCAGCCCTTCGACTTGATGGAACATCGGGGTGTGGGTGGCGTCGGAATCCTTCCGAAAGGTCCGGCCCGGCGCGATGATCCGGATCGGCGGCGTCTGGCTCATCATCGTCCGCACCTGGACCGGGCTGGTGTGGGTTCTCAGCACCTTGCGCTCGCCCGTTTCGGGGTCGGGCGTCAGGAAGAAGGTGTCGTGCATCTCCCGCGCCGGGTGTTTGGGCGGGAAGTTCAGGGCGGTGAAATTGTGGAAGTCGTCCTCCACGTCCGGTCCCTCGGCGACGGCGAAGCCCATTTCGGCGAACAGGGCGACCATCTCGTCCATCACCTGCATGGTCGGATGGACCCCGCCCCGACGCCGCGGGCGCGGCGGCAGGGTCAGGTCGATCCGTTCCGACAGAAGCCGAGCATCCAGTTCGGCGGCTTCCAGGGCGGCTTTCTTGGCGGCGAGGGCGGACTGCACCCGGTCGCGCAGGCCGTTGATCACCGGCCCCTGGGCGCGCCGCTCGTCCGGCGACAGCGACCCCATGCCTTTCAGCAGGCCGGAGATGGTGCCCGTCTTGCCCAGGGCCGCGACGCGCAGCTCTTCCACGGCGGCTGTGGTTTCGGCGCTGCCGATGGCATTGATCAGGTCGAGTTCAAGTTGGGCGAGATCGGTCATGGTGGGCCGTCGTCTAGCGTCTAGGCGATCTTGACGAAAGCGCGAATGACACGAGACGGTGTCCGACCCAGTCGATAGGGTGACAACAGAGACGGAAGGCTGGCCAAGCATGAAGATCGGTGTCGTCGCGGCCTCGTCGCGGTTCCCGCGAGATCTCGCCGATCGTCTGCTGGCGCAGGTCGCGGCGCGTGGCGACGGGACCGAGGTGGTCTTCCATCCCGACAGCTTTCTGGAGCATGGCCATTTCGCAGGCGACGACGCCAGCCGGGCGCGCGCCGTGCTGGATTTCGCCAACGACCCCGGCATCGAGGCGGTCTGGTTCGGGCGGGGCGGTTATGGGGCCTGTCGGATCGCCGAAGCCGTCATGGCGGGGCTGGCTCCCGCGGCACGGGACAAGACCTATCTGGGCTATTCCGATGCTGGCAGCCTGCTTGCGGGGTTCTATCGGATGGGATTTCCGCGTCTGGCGCACGGGCCGATGGTCGGTGACCTGAACCGACCGGGCGGAGAGGTGGCCATAGACCGGGCCCTGGACTGGCTGACGACGGGCGCGGTCTCGGCTCTGGAAGGCGGCCTGGACGATCGGCCGGCCGTGGCCTTCAACGTGACCATCCTCAGTGCCCTGCTGGGCACGGCGCTGGAGCCGGACCTGAGCGACCATGTCGTGCTGCTGGAGGAGGTGTCGGAGCCGCTATACCGGTTCGACCGGGCCCTGTTCCACATCACCAGCCAGGCCGCGATGCGCCGGATCGCCGGGTTCCGGCTGGGCCGGGTATCCGACATCGTCCCCAATGATCCGGACTTCGGCCAGACGCCCGAGCAGATCGTGCGCGACTGGTGCGGGCGCGCGGGCATTCCCTTTCTGGGCCTGGCCGACATCGGCCATGACGCCGACAACAAGGTGGTGCCATTTGGTCGGGGGGCGCTACCGCTCGCGACGCGGTCGCTCGCTGCTTAAGCGGTTTGTGGCGCTAGTTTTCGATCTGCGCTCATCCCGAGCGCCGATCGTCCGTTCAAGGGTGGCGGAATGGCAACGCTTGCAGGCTTTCGCGTCACACCCCATCGACAAGGCGGCGTTCGCCCGGCCAGATGCGGGGGCGGTGGACAGGTAAGACCCTGTTAACCAAGGGTTCGCGGATGATGGGGGCGTCGTCTCCGCGACGGCGGTCCGTCCAGTGTCGGGGGGCATGGGGCGGGCCGCCCCAATCCGCCTTCGGTCGCTCTGTCGGCGTCCTGCGACCGACCGGCCTATGGCGTGACGGCGTCCGCTGGTCCATCTGTCACCCATGAATCGTCGTGGACTCCTGATCCGGCTGGGCCTGATCGCCGGTGGCGTGGGGGCCGGGTGGTGGCTGAAAGACAACGTCCTGTGGCGCGGGCCCGAACTGCGGTTCGCAGAGGGCGGTTCGACCGGCTGGATGCCCTTCGCCAATGCCCGGACCCTGACCCCGACGATCGACATCATGCTCGACGGTCGACCCGTCCGCGCCCTGATCGACAGCGGGGCGCAGTATTCGGTCATCGACCGGGCGGCTTTCGCTGACCTCGGGCGCGAGCCCGGCTTCGATATGCCCCTGGTCGCCTATGGCCTGGGGGGACAGCCCCAGTTGGGCCGTGGGGCGACGTTGAACCTGACCCTGCCCGGGCTGTTGGTTTCGGGTCTTCGCACCGCGATCCTGGACCTGGGACCGCTGGCGGGACCGCAGGGTCTGTCGACGCCCCTGATCCTGGGACGGGATCTGTTGCAGGCCCTTGTTCTGGACATCGATGCCGGGGCCCGTCGGCTCCGTCTGGTCTCGCCCCAGGACCACACGCCCCCGCCGCAGGTCACGTCCGCCCCCGTGCGCCGCGTCGGCGGGGCCCTGATGGCGGAAATCACGGTCGAGGGCGCGGTGATCGAGGCCCTGGTCGATACGGGGGCATCCTCGCTGCTGGCCCTGGGCCGCGAAACCGCCACGGCGGCGGGTCTTCTGGACGGTCGCCCTCAGCAACAGGGATCCAGCCTGGTGCTGGGTGGGTCGCTGTCGGCCCAGGTCGTCGAGGCGCGGACGGTCACCCTGGGCGACCAGATCTATCGCGGCGTCGGCACGGCCATCTTCGAGGACGTCCGGGCCCCCGGATTTCCCAAGGCGCTGTTGGGCATGGGAGCCTTTGAGGGGCGACGGGTGATCCTGGATCTGGGCGGCGGGGCCCTGCACGTTTCGCGCCTGATGGACGTGTCGGTGGAGCCCAGGCGAGGTCGTGGCTGACGCTCAGGGGCGGGTCTGGCCCGTGCCGCGCACCACGTATTTGTAGCTGGTCAGCTGTTCGGCCCCGACCGGACCGCGCGCGTGAAGGCGCGAGGTGGAGATGCCGATCTCTCCGCCAAAGCCGAACTCGCCGCCGTCGGCGAACTGGGTCGAGGCGTTCCACATGACGATGGCGCTGTCGACGGCGTTCAGGAACTGGGCGGCGGCAGCGGCGTCCTCGGTGACGATGCATTCGGTGTGACCCGAACCATGGCGACGGATGTGATCGACCGCCTCATCCAGACCGGAGACGACCCGCACCGCCAGGATGGGGGCCAGGTATTCGGTGGTCCAGTCGGCCTCCGCCGCCTCGGTCATTTCCGGGACAAGCGCCATCGCCGCCGCATCGCCCCTGAGGGCGCAACCGGCGTCGATCAGGGCCCGCGCCACGGGCGGCAACAGCCGCTCTGCTCCCTCCGCATCGACCAGCAGGGTCTCGGTCGCGCCACAGACTGACACCCGCCGCATCTTGGCGTTCACGGCCAGGGCCACGGCCTTGTCGAGGTCGGCGGCGGCGTGGAGATAGGTGTGACATAGCCCTTCCAGATGCCCCAGCACGGGCACCCGCGCCTCGGCCTGGACTCGCGCCACCAGGCTCTTGCCGCCGCGCGGAATCAACAGATCGATCGTCCCTTCCAGCCCGGTCAGCAGGGCCCCGACAGCGGCGCGATCGGGCGTGGCGACGAGCTGGATGGCATCGGCGGGCAGACCGGCGGAAATCAGCCCCTGGGTCATCGCCGCATGGATGGCCAGTGACGCCTCCAGGCAGTCGGATCCGCAGCGCAGTATGGCGACATTGCCGGAACGCAGGCACAGGGCGGCCGCATCGGCCGTGACGTTGGGGCGGCTCTCATAGATGATGGCCAGCACGCCGATAGGGGTGGCGACACGCGCGATGTCCAGGCCGTTGGGCCGGTCCCACCGCGCCAGTTCACGGCCCAGCGGATCGGGCAGGGCGGCCACCTCGGCCACGGCATCGGCGACCGCCTCGATCCGGGCGGGCGTCAGGGCCAGCCGGTCGATCAAGGCCTCGCTTAGGCCTGACTCGCGGGCACGATCCACGTCGCGACGATTGGCGGCCAGGATGGTGTCGGTCGCCGCCGTCAGGGCCCGGGCGGCCGCGACCAGGGCGTCGGTCCGAGCCTGGGCCGGGGCCTCGCGCAGGGCCTGGGTTGCCGCGCGCGCGCGTTGCCCCATGGCCAGCATTTCGGCGTGAATATCGCTCATCCGTCCGTGTCCAGAACCAGATCGTCGCGATGGACCGCGACCTGGGGTCCCCGATAGCCGACCAGCCCTTCGATGTCGCCGGTGTTCCGCCCCAGAATCAGGGCCATTTCCTCGGCGGGATAGGCGGCCAGGCCCACCCCCACCCGGTGCCCCCCGGCGGTGGTCAGGATCACGCTGTCGCCCTTGTCGAACCGCCCCTGGACCGCCCGGATGCCCGAGGGCAGCAGGCTACGCCCGGCCTTCAGTGCGGTCACGGCGCCCTCGTCCAGAACCAGGGAACCCGACGGCTCGACACTGCCCGCGATCCAGGCCTTGTAGGCATCCAGGGGCGTGCCGGGGGCCGGGATCAATGTGGCCCGCGCCCCATCCGCCACGGCACGCAATGGCCGTTCGATCAGCCCGGAGGCGATCAGGGTCGCGCATCCGGCGGAACGCGCGATCCGCGCGGCCAGCAGCTTGGTCCGCATCCCGCCGGATCCGACACCCGCCCCGGCATTGGCCTCGCCCGCCATGGCCATGATCTCTGGCCCCAGGCTGTCGACGAGAGGCAGGTGAACGGCGGAGGGATCGCGCCGGGGGTCGGCCGAATACAGGCCATCGACGTCGCTGAGCAGGATCAGCAGGTCCGCTCGCGCCAGCTGGGCTGTGCGGGCCGCCAACCGGTCGTTGTCGCCATAGCGGATCTCCTCAGTGGCGACGGTGTCGTTCTCATTGACCACCGGCACCGCCCCCAGCCTCAACAAGGCCTCCACCGTAGAGCGGGCGTTCAGCCAGCGACGTCGCCGCTCGGTATCCTCTCGGGTCAGCAGAACCTGGGCCGGGATCAGGCCATGGGGGGCCAGGGCGGTCTCCCAGGCCTGCATCAACAGGGACTGTCCGGCGGCGGCAGCAGCCTGGGTCTCGTCCAGGCGGGCGCTTTTCTTCAGGCCCAGCCGACCGCGCCCCAGGGCCACGGCACCGGACGAAACAACGATCACCTCGACGCCCCGCGACCGCAAGGCCGCCAGATCGGCCGCCAGCGCCGCCAGCCAGTCGGTGGCCGGTCGTCCTTCGGTGACCAGCAGGGCCGACCCGATCTTGACCACGACACGGCGCGTCGCGGCCAGGACCTCAACGGCGTGCAGGGGCAGGGAAGGAGACAGAAGTACGGTCACGCTCCGACCATGCCCGCCCTGTTGCGGCGCAGCAAGGTGGGCGAGTGCCACCCGAACCCTTTCAGGCCCGGGCGGCAGACGTCGGGATCAATAGCGGTAGTGGTCCGGCTTGAACGGCCCGGCGGCGGGGACGGAGATATAGTCCGCCTGTTCCTTGCTGAGCGTGGTCAGCTTGGCGCCCAGCTTGCCCAGGTGCAGCATGGCGACTTTCTCGTCGAGGTGCTTGGGCAGGGTGTAGACCTTGTTCTCGTATTTGTCGGCATTGGTCCACAGTTCGATCTGGGCCAGCACCTGGTTGGTGAAGGAGGCGCTCATCACGAAGGACGGGTGGCCCGTGGCATTGCCCAGGTTCACCAGACGGCCTTCCGACAGCAGGATGATCTTGTTGCCGCCGGGGAATTCCACGTGGTGGACCTGGGGCTTGATCTCGTCCCACTTGAAGTTCTTGAGGCCAGCGACCTGAATCTCGGAGTCGAAGTGGCCGATGTTGCAGACGATGGCGTTGTTCTTCATCGCTCGCATATGATCGACGGTGATGACGTCCTTGTTGCCCGTGGCGGTGACGAAGATGTCGGCACGGCCGACGGAGTCGTCCAGGGTCTGGACTTCATAGCCTTCCATCGCGGCCTGAAGGGCGCAAATGGGATCGATTTCCGTCACGATCACGCGGGCACCGCCCTGGCGCAAAGAGGCGGCCGAGCCCTTGCCCACGTCGCCATAGCCACAGACCACGGCGACCTTGCCCGACAGCATCACGTCGGTGCCGCGACGGATGGCGTCGACCAGGCTTTCGCGGCAGCCGTACAGATTGTCGAACTTGGACTTGGTGACGCTGTCGTTGACGTTGATGCCCGGGAAGGGAAGCTCGCCCTTTTCGGCCATCTGATACAGGCGGTGGACACCGGTGGTGGTTTCTTCCGACACGCCGCCGATGGCGTCGCGGATGGCCGAATAGAAGCCGGGCTTCTCGGCGATGTAGCGCTTCATGACCTTGAAGAGGGCTTCTTCCTCTTCATTCTGCGGGTCGGACAGGACCGAGATGTCGGCCTCGGCCTTGGGGCCCAGCACGCACAGCAGGGTCGCGTCGCCGCCGTCGTCCAGGATCAGGTTCGGATAGCCGCCGTCGGCCCATTCGAAGATCTTGTGGGCATAGTCCCAGTATTCTTCCAGCGTTTCGCCCTTGGTGGCGAACACCGGCGTGCCGGCGGCGGCGATGGCGGCCGCGGCATGGTCCTGGGTCGAGAAGATGTTGCACGAGGCCCAACGGACGTCGGCACCCAGGGCTTCCAGCGTCTGGATCAGCACGGCGGTCTGGATCGTCATGTGCAGCGAGCCGGCGATCCGCGCGCCCTTCAGCGGCTTGTCCGATCCGAATTCGTCACGCAGCGCCATCAGGCCCGGCATCTCGGTTTCGGCGATGGCGATTTCCTTGTTGCCGAAATCGGCCAGGGAAATGTCGCGAACGATATAGTCGGTCATGGGATCGGGTCTTTCGGCGGTCGGGATGAAGATTGCCCGCGCTATAGCCCGGCAAGACGTTCGGCACAACAATCGTATAAGGATATCCTTATATGATGGGATCTGATGACCGCCCCGATAGCCACGTGGCGCAGGCTTCCGCTTGGACGGGGGTCAAGTCGGGGCTGGAGGTGATCCTCTGGAGCGTGACCTGGCTCGCGCCCAAGGGCAGCCATGTCAGGACACGTTCCTGGTCACCGTCGCGAACGCGATAGACAACGGGCAGGTCGATCGCGTTCCGAAGCTCGCCCTCGCGCCGGACGATCTTCATGCCGTCCCTCAGTCCCGCGACGTAAGCCGGGCCATCGACACGGACGCCCTGGACGATGTTGTCGGCCTCGATGGTCGCGTCCAAGTCGAATCCACGATGGAACGACGGCTGCGTGACCGTCTCGATCGTGGCGCAACGCCCGAAGGTGTCGGCGGGCAGCAGTATCTCCACCCCAGCTTCGATATGTTCGTCGATGATCGGAACGACATTGAAACCCGCCGCGACAGCCGTACGGACGAAGCGATCCGGGGCTGAGCCGGGCTGACCGTCCGATGCCTGGGCGCGTTGTCGAAGAAGAATGGCATCGAGCGAGAGACCCGACGGATCGTCACGCAATCGCGCATCGATCAACAGCGCCAGAAGATTGCCGCGGTCATAGGGAGCCTTCTGGTATTCTGGTCGGCTCCAGAGATCGCCCTGGAAATCCGTGTTGGGCGCGGTGCGAGCCGGAGAGTTGGCGTAGCGGTCCAGCACCAAATTGTAGTGGTCGATATAGTCGGCAAAGGTCCAAGCCCCGGAGGCCAGCAGGCTTCGCGCCGCATAAAAGTCCGTGAAGCCTTCACTGAACCAGTAGCCCAGATTTTCGTCCTGTTCCGGCAAGCCGCCGAGTTCACCTGGAATCCAACTGTGCAGTGTCTCATGCGCCAGCAGATGCGCCAGATCGTCCAATGATGCGGTGGGCGTTCCCAGAATGGCGAAGCCGTCTCCGCGCCCGGTCCCGTTGATCGAGTAGCCCCCACCCATGAGGGGGGCCATGGTCACGACGAAGGGAGCCGGCCCGTCGCCCCAGAAACGTCGTTGATACGCCAGCACTTCGGCGATCTGATCGGCCAGGGTCTCGGGCTGGAACGGCCAGTCCCCTCGGATGGCCAGGCGGAATCGGGCCTCTGACGGTCCGCGTTCGACCACGACCAAGTCCGAGGCTCCGATCGCGGTGCTTTCGATTATGTTGCGAACCGTGGCGGGCCGACCCGTAGCCAAATGGTCGAGGTCAGATGCGACGCGCCATGTCGCCGGGACCGTTCCCCAGTCGAAACGAACGGGTGCTGTGTTCCTGCCCTCGATGTAGGCGAAAACCGCTTCGCCTTTGAAGAAGAACCAGTTCGGACGAACGATCGGCTCGGCCTTGGCGTAGCCGAGGGCGGGCTCCTGCTCGCTCGCTGAAATATGGTAGCGCACCGTCAGAGGCTGGCCAGCCGCATGGATCAGGTGTCGGCGATCCGGCGTGTTTTCGACGATCTGCGCGCCATCGACCTCAAGCTGTTCGATCCGACGCCAAAGATCGGTCGCGCCCCCCCATTCCGTTGGAAGAAGAAGTACGGTCTCGCCATCGGCGTCCCCGATAAACCGTATCTCAATCGTCAGCGCCGTCAGCCCTGCGTCGTCGATCCTGGGATCGATCCGATAGGCGATCGGATCGTCCTGCGCGGCTGCAATAGAGGCTGTTCCCAGAAGGATCGTCAGAACGATCAAGCTGAATCGCATGGCTGTTTGCCCCCCGTTCTTCTCGGAAAGCAGCGATCTGGCTGGCGGAATGTGTCTTGATCTTGGCTTCGAGATTAAAGGTTTGGCATCCGACGGAAAGCTTGGCCGCTTGGCCGTCCAGACTTTGCAGGGTAATCAGCAGTATGAACGTCAGCCCCCTCTCTACGCCCCGCCACGACTGGACCCTGGCCGAAGTCGAGGCCCTGTTCGCCCGACCGTTCATGGAGCTGGTCTTCGACGCCGCGACGGTCCACCGGGCCTGGTTCGATCCGTCGGAGGTCCAGAAATCCCAGCTGCTGTCGATCAAGACCGGCGGCTGTGCCGAAAACTGCGGCTACTGCTCGCAATCGGCCAGTTTCGACACGGGTCTGAAGGCTGAAAAGCTGATGGATGCCTCGGCCGTGATCGCAGAGGCCATGGCGGCCAGGGCGGGAGGCGCGTCGCGCTTCTGCATGGGGGCCGCCTGGCGCGAGCTGAAGGATCGCGACACCCCCAAACTGGCCACGATGATCGCGGGGGTGAAGGCCCTGGGTCTGGAAACCTGCGCCACTCTGGGGATGCTGACCGCCGATCAGGCGCGCCAGCTGAAGGCGGCAGGCCTCGACTATTACAACCACAACCTGGACACGGGCCCGGACTATTATGCCGAGGTCGTGACGACGCGGACCTATCAGGACCGGCTGGACACCCTGGCCCATGTGCGCGACGCGGGCATGAGCACCTGCTGCGGCGGTATCGTCGGCATGGGCGAGGCACGCCGTGACCGTGCGGGACTGCTGCACGCCCTGGCCACCCTGCCGGTCCATCCCGACAGCCTGCCGGTCAATGCCCTGGTGCCGGTGACTGGAACGCCCCTGGGCGAGCGAATTCTGAATACGGGAGAGATCGATCCGATCGAGTTTGTCCGAACGGTAGCGGTCGCCCGCATCGTCTGTCCGCGCGCCATGGTGCGGCTGTCGGCGGGCCGCGAGACCATGAGCGTGGAGATGCAGGCCCTTTGCTTCCTGGCCGGGGCCAACTCGATCTTCGTGGGCGGGCGACTGCTGACCACGCCCAATCCGGAACAGGACGAGGACGCGCGGCTGTTCGCCCTCTTGGACCTGCGCCCGCTGGAACCGGCGGCGGTCGAGGCCGCCGCCTGACGCCAACACATCAGGTCGGGGCGTTCGCCACGCAGTCGCCGTTGCTGGGAGCCCAGGTGTAAATGTTCGACGTCCCCGTCAGCTCGTGCCCCAGGGCATTCTGGGCATAGGCGACCACGAACCGCTCGCCCGTCGGCGGCATCAGATAGATCTGGCCGTACTGATACCCACCGCCCCGGATGTTCGTCAGCCGCACCGTCAGGCAGCGGGGAGACGAGCCGCTGTTATAGGCCGCCCAGCGCATCCGGTGCTCGTCCGGCAGGCCGGGAAAGGTCGAGAACTCCAGATACTCGCGGTCCACCCGGACGCCGTGCTGGTTGAACACCGTAGTGGTCTCGATCAGGTTCCCGCCATCCAGATAGTCCGTCGAGGCGCAAGCTCCCGCGCCAAATGCCAGAAGCGCCGCCGCTACAACCCGTGCCGACATTCGAAATCTCCCCGTTATGCCGACATCCTGACGGGCAAGGCGGGGCGGTTCAAGCCGATGAAGTCTGACGATCAGTCGCGCAGCAGTTCGTTGACGCCGGTCTTGGCGCGGGTCTGGGCATCGACGCGCTTGACGATGACGGCGCAGTACAGGGACGGGCCGCCGCGCGGGTCGGGCAGGGCCCCCGGCACCACGACTGAATAGGCAGGCACTTCGCCGCGGAAGACCTCGCCCGTTGCGCGATCGACGATCTTGGTCGATCCGGACAGATAGACGCCCATGGCCAGGACCGCGCCTTCGCGGACGATGACGCCCTCGGCCACCTCGGCACGGGCCCCGATGAAACAGCCGTCCTCGATGATGGTCGGATTGGCCTGGAGCGGTTCCAGCACGCCGCCGATACCGGCGCCGCCCGACAGGTGCACATTCTTGCCGATCTGGGCACAAGAGCCGACGGTCGCCCAGGCGTCGACCATGGAGCCTTCGTCCACATAGGCCCCGATGTTCACGAAGCTGGGCATCAGGACCACATTGCGGCCGATGAAGGCCCCCTGGCGGACGATGGCCCCCGGCACGGCGCGGAAGGCGGCGGTCTGGAACTCGGTCGGGGTCATGTCGCCGAACTTGTTGGGCACCTTGTCCCACCAGGGGCCGACTCCCGGCGCATTTGAGGTGGCGGTCCGGTCGGCGGCACGCATCACCTGATTGTCGCTCAGCCCGAAGGACAGCAGCACCGCCTTCTTCAGCCACTGATGCGTGGTCCAGGTGCCGTCCGCTCCGCGCGAGGCGACGCGGGCCTGACCCGAGTCCAGAAGTTTAAGGGCGTGTTCCACCGCCTCGCGGACCTCGCCACGGCTGGTGGGCGACAAGGACGCGCGGTCTTCCCAGCCCGCGTCGATCACGGTTTCCAGTTGGGCAAGATCGGTCATGCGGCGGCCTTCAGGGTCAGGGGGGTCAGGAAATCCAGCAGGTCCGGCGCGACATGATCGACCCAGGGACCGATCTCATGCCCGTGGCCGTCGCCGATCAGGACGGTGGTCATGCCCATGGCCTTGGCCGGCTCCAGGTTACGCGGCGTATCCTCGAAGAAGACGGCGGTATGCGGATCGATATCGTAGGTCGTCAGAAACCGGCGAAAGGTCGCGGGCGCGGGCTTGGGCACCAGGTCCATATCCTCGATCGCGAAGACGCCCTCGAACCGTTCGGCGATGCCGATCCGGGCCAGAACGCGGGCCGCATGGCTGCGCGCGCCATTGGTCAGCACGAACCGTCGGCCAGGAAGGTCGGCCAGGACCGCATCCAGACGGGGGTTCGGCTCCAGTCCGTCCAGGGGCACGTCGTGGACCTCGTGCAGAAAACGATCGGGATCGACCTGATAATTGGCCATCAGCCCGGCCAGGGTCGTGCCGTACTCGTTCAGAAACTGCTTTTGCAGAACCCGCGCCTCGGGCCCCGGCAGGCCGACCGCATCGATCAGGAACAGATTGATCCGCTCCTGGACCAGACCCATCACTCCCTGCTCGCGGGGATAGAGGGTGTCGTCCATGTCGAAGATCCACGACGTGACGTGCGACAGATCGGGCACCCTCATGCCGCCTTCACCAGGGTTCCCGCCCCGTGCTCGGTGAACAGCTCGACCAGCATGGCGTGCGGGCGGCGTCCGTCCAGGATGACCACGGCCTCGACGCCCGCGCGCACGGCGGCCATGGCCGTCTGCAGCTTGGGGATCATGCCGCCGGTGGCGACGCCGTCCTGAATCAGCTGCGAGGCCTCGCCGACCGTCATCTGGCGGATGATCTGGCCGTCGGCCCCGCGCACGCCCGGCACGTCGGTCAGCAGCAGCATCCGCTTGGCCTTCAGCTCTCCGGCCAGGGCCCCGGCCACTGTGTCGGCATTGACGTTATAGGTCTGGCCGTCCTCGGCCACGCCGATGGGGGCGATCACCGGCACCCAGTCGGCGTCGGATTCCAGCAGTCGGGTCAGCAGTTTGGCGTCGACGTGGGTGGGGTCGCCGACGAAGCCCAGATCGACCTCATGCTCGATCATGCTGTCGGGATCGCGTTTGGTGCGTTTGGTCTTCTCGACGGTCAGCAGGCCCGCATCCTTGCCCGACAGGCCGATGCCGCGCACGTCGGCCTCCTTGCCCGCCACGGTGATCCAGTGGGCGATCTCCTTGTTGACCGCCCCAGACAGGACCATTTCGGCCACCGCCATCGTGTCCCGGTCGGTCACCCGCAGGCCGTCCACGAAGCTGGAGCGGACCCCGGCCTTGTCAAGCATCGCACTGATCTGCGGCCCGCCGCCATGGACCACGACCGGATTGACGCCCATCAGCTTCAGGAGCACCACATCGGCGGCGAATTGCCGCGCGACCGCGCTTTCGCCCATGGCGTGACCGCCGTATTTGATCACGACCGTCTTGCGGTCATAGATCTGGATATAGGGCAGGGCCTCGGCCAGCGTCTTGGCCGTGTCCCAGCCGCGATCTTCGGATTGGCGTTCGTTCTCATCCATCGGACGGGCTGATAGCGGCCGGGGCGCACCCTGTCACCGGTAAAGCCGATCGCTCTCGCCAGCAGGCCCCGCACCGAGGCGATCACCCAGCCTTGAACGGCCGCTTGACGGTCACGCTTGCCGTTTTCGTGCCGCCGGGTAGGGTGCCGCATCACAGGTTTTCCGAGTTTGGGGTCCGATATGTTTGACAGCTTCTCAAGCACCCGCAGTGCGTCTTCTGGCCCCGGTCGCTTCGTGGAGGGTGCCAGCCCCCCGACCAACACCGCCATGTTCAACGCCGCCGCCGACAACGCTGAATCTGTGTTCGGCGGCATTTCGACCTATGGTCTTTGTGGAGGCTGCGGGCGGTTCCACGGGGCGACGGACGCCAATGGCGGCGAGGGACAGGGAGCCATTATCAACGCCGATGATCGGGGTGGCGGTCAGCCGAACGGCAAGACCTCGCTGCTGACCAACGAAGCCGGACAGGAACTGACGCGCACCAACTTCAGCTGGACCACGACGCTGGGTCAGGCGACCACCGTGACCTTCGCCTTCCGCTCGAGCGCGCCGGTGGATGGGGAAGGCGCTCCGGCCATGCCCAACGAGACGAGCGATTTCAGCCAGTTCACGACGGCGCAGATCAACGCGACCCTGCTGGCACTCGAGTCCTGGTCCGATGTCGCCAACATTACCTTCAACCGCATCACCGACACGGGCAGCAACTATTCGAACAATGCCACCATCCTGTTCGGCAACTATGGCGACGGTGCAGAAGGCGCGGCGGCCTTTGCCTATCTGCCTGGCAACGGCAGCAATCTGGCGAATCGTGGCTTCGGGGTCGTCAATGGCGACGTTTGGGTCAACGACTCGATCGACTACAACGCCAACCCGGTCATTGGTCAGTACGGTCACCTGGTTCTTGTCCACGAGATCGGCCACGCGATCGGGCTGTCCCACCCCGCCGACTACAATGCCAGCGAAGGCGTCAGCATCACCTATGGCGCGGACGCGACCTATTTCGAGGATTCGCTCCAGTATACGGTGATGAGCTATTTCGACGAGAGCTTCACCGGGGCCAACTACGGAAGTCAGGCGACGCAAAGATATGCTGCGGCGCCCCTGCTGGACGACATCGCTGCCGTCCAGCGGCTCTATGGGGCCAATATGACAACCCGGACCGGTGACACGGTTTACGGATTCAACTCCAACTCCGGCCAGGTCTGGACCAGCGCAACCAATGCGGCCAGCACCTTGATCTTTGCGGTCTGGGATGCCGGCGGCAACGATACGCTCGACTTCTCGGGCTATGGCACCAATCAGACGATCGACCTGCGCCAGGGTGCGTTCTCCAGCGTCGGCAGCCTGATCGGCAATGTGGCGATCGGCGTGGGAGCCGTGATCGAGAACGCCATCGGCGGGCTGGGCGCAGACACCATGCGTGGCAGCTCGGGCAACAACACCCTGCGGGGCGGTGCTGGCAATGACACCATCGACGGTGGCTTGGGTTCTGATACGGCGATTTTCTCGGGCAATCGCTCTGCCTATACGATCACCTGGAACGGTCAGGTTGCGACGGTCGTCGGCACGGACGGCACCGACACCGTCACCAATGTGGAGTTCCTGCAGTTCGCGGACCAGACCGTCGCGGCCGCGCCGACCGGAGGCCTGATGGTCGCTGGCGACCTGACCAACGAAACCATCAATGGCACCAGCTTTGCGGACACCATCGGTGGCCTTGGCGGCAATGATACGCTCAATGGACTGGCCGGGAACGACACCTTGAACGGTGGATCCGGCAACGACGTGATCAATGGCGGCGATAACGACGACATTCTGATCGGCGCGCTCGGTAACGACACGCTCAGCGGCGGGAACGGGTTCGATACCGCCGACTATGCCGGAGCCGGTGGCCGCGTCGTGGTCAATCTGGCCACAGGCAGCGCCACGGGAGCCGCAGGGACCGACACGCTCTCAGGCATAGAGGCGGTCACGGGTTCGGCTTTCGGCGATACGCTCACGGGCGACGCCAATGCCAACACCATTCGCGGCGGCGGCGGCGTCGATCTGATCAACGGCGGCGGCGGGAATGATACCCTCTATGCTGGCGCGCCTACGCAGACTGCCGCCCCCGATGTCATCAAGGCGGCGGGTATCGCCAACGGCAGTATCGCCACTGCCGTTTCCCTGACGGGAACCTTCGATCTGTTGAACGATCCGGACGTCGTGGTTCCCACCACGATTCCGCACACGACCGTTGTAGCGACCGCCCACGGCGGGTTCGAATATTACGCCGTCACGGTGACGGCGGGCGAAACCGTCCGGTTCGACATTGACGGCGCCAGCTTCGACAGCGTCATGCGGATCGTGGACGGGACAGGGGCGCAACTGGCCGTCAACGACGACGGTTCTGCCCCCGGGGAGGGACAGAGCCTCGACTCCTATATCAGTCACACATTCGCGACGGCGGGCACCTACTACATCCAGGTGGCGCAGTGGACGAATACGGATAACAATCCGGCCACTTTGGAATATGCCGCTCCGCCCTCCGGCGGCACCTATCGGCTGCACGTGTCGTCACCCAGCCAGACCCCCGTGGCGATCATCCTGACCGGTTCCACCATCAACGGCGATGACGGCAACGATACGATCTATGGCAGCGAGGGCATCGACGTCCTGTCCGGCAATGCCGGCAATGACATCATCGACGGTGGCCTGGGCGATGATGATCTGGGAGGGGGGCTTGGAGACGACACCTTCTATGTGAACTCCGCCGCCGACCGGATCTTCGAAGGTGCCGGCCAGGGTCAGGACCGCGCGATCTCGACGGCCAGCTACTATCTTTATGGAAATGTCGAGGACCTGACCTTGGCGGCGGGTGCCGGGAACATTTTCGGCGTCGGCAATGAACTGGCCAATGTGCTGACCGGAAACGAAGGGGCCAATCTGCTTCTGGCGGGGGCAGCCAATGACACGGTCAATGGCGGATCAGGCAATGACACGCTTTATGGCGAAGCCGGCAACGACACCATCAATGGGGATGCGGGCGTCGACTATCTGGCCGGAGGGATCGGAAACGACACGCTGAACGGCGGTTCCGAGGCCGACGCCCTCTATGGCGAAGACGGCGACGATACCTTGGTCGGCGGCAGCGGGTTCTTCACCGATATTCTGGTGGGCGGCAGCGGCAACGATATTCTTCGGGGCGACTCCGGTCTGGGCGACTATGACCGCATGGATGGCGGATCCGGCAACGACAGCTTCTATGTCGACAGCGGCGATGACCTGACCTTTGAAGCATCGGGTCAAGGCACCGACACCGTCTATGCGGATGTTCGGGTCACGAACGGAGGCGTCTATCTGTATGCCAACGTCGAGAATCTGATCCTGATCGGGACCACGGCGTTCGGCGTCGGCAACGAACTCGGCAACAGCCTGACCGGCAATGCGTCGGCCAATACTCTTCTGGGCGGTGCCGGGAACGATGTCATCAATGGCGGAGCCGGTCGCGACATTCTGTATGGTGAAGCGGGCAACGACACCTTTGTGTTCGGCGTCGGCACCGGCGGGGACGTCATCGCCGACTTCGCCTTGGCCGGAGATCGGATCGATCTGTCCGCCTTCGCTCAGTTCACCAGCTTCGCCGCTTTGCAAACCACCTTCAGCCAGGTCGGGGCCGATGGGGCGATCAACCTCAGCAATGGTGATTTCATCGTTCTCAACGGTGTCACCATGGCGAACCTGACGGCGGCCAACTTCATCCTGCCAGGGCAGGCGTCAGCAGCTGTGGCGTCAGACACCTTTGCCAAGTCCGACCAGGGTGGCCCCCTGATCATTCCCAACGTCGCCCATGACGGCTTCATCCTGGAAATGGGTCAGGCCGACGATGTTTCCGGCCCCCTGGTGCTGCCGCCGGTTTTCGGGACCCCGGAGTTGGCCAAAGAGACGGGCCGAGATGGTCTTGTTCTTTCTGGATCCTCGACCGGCCAAGCGGATCTGGTTGGACCTCAAGTCCTTCCGGGCCTGGCTCATGATGACTTCCTGATTTCGGGAGACGTGCAGGGGGCGGGCGGAAAACCTGATCTCGACTTCGGTCCTCTGATCCTGCCGGATGTCGGTACCGACGGCTTGTCCTTTATGGACTTGATGGACGGCAGCGCCACAAGCGGAGTCGACGGTCTCTTTAGCGACGCGCTCGATGTCTACGGGTTTTCCGACCTGAGCAGAGAGGGCACTCTCACCCAACTGCGCGACCAGCACGACGTTTGGTCCTGAGGCACTGAGCAAGGTCGTGGGTGAGATCGCTCCGCGGTTCCACCCACGACCCTGGATCAGGCAATCACCGGACCCGGTGGTACATCCCGCGACATGACGACGTCGCACGCCGACAGGGTCGTCATGTCGGCGGCGGCGATTTCCAGCAGCGTCGCGTCATACTGGATGCGCCAGAAGCGAAATCCCTGTCCGGCCAGCCAGCCGACGAAGGTATCCAGATCGGCGCGTGCCGCCATCTGGACCACGTCCCATTCCATGCAGACGACGATGTCCGGCCGCTGCAACAGGCGTTCGGCCCCGCGCAGGATCAGCGGTTCGGACCCCTCTGCATCCATGCGGATCAGGCGGACATCGCGCGTCACGACGTCGTCCATTCGGACGGCCTCCACCACGATCAGCTCGCTGTCCTCGCCTAGGGCCCCCTCGCGCGTGGACAGGGTTCCGCCGCCGGCATTGCGCCGCGAGGTGGCGAAGCTGAGAGTCGTCGCCCGATCGGCGGCCGCCTTGGCGACGACTTCGACCCGACCCGAATAGCCGTTGAAGTGGACCGAGCGGCGAACCAGTTCGGCCAGCTGGGGATTGGCCTCGAAGGTGACCAGGCTGCCGTCGGCACCGACGCGCTGGGCCATGGCCACGGTATAGACGCCGAAATTGGCCCCGACCTCGACCGCATGGTCGCCGGGCTGGACCAGGGCGCAGACCACCTGATGGATCCAGTCCTCCCAGTAGCCGCGCGCGATCAGATGGGCCGCCACCGCCTCGTCCATCGGATCGACATAGAGGAAATGTCCGTCGGTCAGCCGCGTCAGGCCCAGGTCGGGACCGAGGGTAAAATAGCGCTGAGAGGGTGGGGGC
>Ga0209066_10001801_pt1 | contig 27532 bp, 33 predicted proteins | sample All_14_2_FD_187198 | JGI IMG/M metagenome (GOLD analysis project Ga0209066, IMG submission 187198) | Freshwater microbial communities in response to fracking from Pennsylvania, USA - Allegheny Zone_MetaG_DW_15 (SPAdes) (version 2) ...
CCGGCGCGGTCAAGGACAAGCCGGGGCGCTTCGCGCTGGCCAAGGGCGGCACGCTGTTCCTCGACGAGATCGGCGAGGTCAGCCCGGCGCTGCAGGTACGGCTGCTGCGCGTGCTGCAGGAGCGCGTCTACGAGCCGCTGGGCTCGACGCGGTCCGAGAAGGCCGACGTGCGGGTGGTCGTGGCGAGCAACCGCGATCTGCTCGAGCGCTGCCGCGCGGGAGCGTTCCGCGAGGACCTCTACTACCGCGTCAACGTGGTGCGCGTTGAGCTGCCGCCGCTGCGCCGCCGCCAGGAGGACATCCCGCTGCTGGCGGAGCAGTTCATCGCGCGCTTCAACCGCCTGCAGAACAAGACGGTGGGGGGCCTCGCGCCCGAGGCGCTCTCGCTGCTGATGGCCTACGACTGGCCCGGCAACGTGCGCGAGCTGGAGAACGCCATCGAGCGCGCCTTCATCCTTTGCGGCTCGGGCCGGATCGACGTGGCGCACTTGCCCGACACGCTGATGGGGACAGTCGCGCCGCGCGCCGCGGCAGGGGCCGGCTTGCGCGAGGCCCGCGAGGCGCTCGACGCGCAGGCCATCCGCGCCGCGCTGGAGCGGAGCCGCGGCAACCGGCTGGCGGCGGCCCGGGCGCTGGGCGTCCACAAGACCACGCTCTTCCGCAAGATGCGTGCGCTCGGCGTCGAACCGCCGGAGCGCGACGGGCGTTCGGCACTGCAGGGCGGTTGAGCGTTGATCCTATTCATTTCTAAAACGCAACTGAATATTTAGATAAGAGTAGCTTTTCTGCAACTGTACGAGTGGCGACAGGTGTCGGATCAAAAATCGCATCTGTCTGGTCAGTAACATGTTGTGATAAACGTCCGGCGGCTGCCCAGCTTGGCACGCCACATGCGATTCGATGGGCGTGAGAACGATGTACACAGTCTGGGACGGACGGATCGCGCCGGTGTTCGACACCGCGCGGGAAGTGTGTCTGGTCGAATCGGCGGGCCGTCGGATCGTATCGGAGAAGACGCTCGCGCTGCCGCCGCAGGCGGTCGACTGGCTGCGGGGGCAGCGCGTGGACACCGTGGTCTGCGGCGCCATTTCGCGTGCGCTTCAGGAGCAGCTCGACGCCGCCGGCATCGCGGTCGTCCCGTTCGTGGCGGGGGAATTGCGCCAGGTCATCCAGGCCTCCATCGACGGAACCCTCTCGGGCGCGGCGTTCACGATGCCGGGGTGCTGCGGGCGGCGGCGGATGCGGCGTCAGCACGGCGGCGGTCGCTGCTGCGCCGCGCGGAAAACGATTTAGGCGGGGGTGCTCTTCCGGGGAGTGATTCCGGGACAACTCATGTGCCCGGGAGACGCCCCCGCCGCCTATTGACAAGAGAGTTCAAACGCTCAACGTTCAACGCTCAAGTTACTGACAAGAGAAGGAGGCAGAACATGCCACGAGGAAACGGAACGGGCCCCATGGGTATGGGGCCGCTGACGGGGCGCGCGGCCGGAATCTGCGCGGGGAACGGCGCACCGGGGTATGCCAACCCGGTCGCCGGGCGCTGCGGCGGCGGCTTCGGCCGCGGGCGCGGCGGAATGGGAGGCGGCTCCGGCCGCGGTTTCAGGAAACTGTTTTTCGCCACAGGACTGCCGGGCTGGATGCGGGGCGGCGGCCACGCCGCGCCGGACCGGGCGGGTGGCTTCGACGAAAAACAGGCGCTGGCGATCCATGCACGGGCGCTGCAGGCGCAGCTGGACGGTGTCCAAGAGCGGCTGAAGCGGCTGGAAACCCGATCCGGAGCGGAGGGATAACCTTCCCCCGGGCGTGTCGGATACGCGCGGGGCGCGATCCGATGCGTGCTTCAAAACGTCAAGGCACAGTGATGGCGAGTCATTCGAAGCTTCTGCTCACGTCGGTGTTTGGCCCGTATGCGGTCGACGACGAGTATGGGAGGAAAGAGAACCGCATGGAGCTCTTTCACAATCAGGTGACAAGGGGACAGGGGATATTCTCCTATCGGTTTAACCATGCCAGCTTCGGGCTCTACTTTCTGGCTGAGTCAATTGGAGAACAGCAGGCAACAGCCTGAGAGTGGGAAACGGAATGAAGATCGCATTCTCGACATCCGGCGCGGACCTCAATGCGCCTCTGGACAGCCGCTTCGGGCGGGCCGCGAAGTTCTTGGTCTACGACACGGAAACGGCCTCGTTTGCGGTGATCGACAACGAGCAGAACCTGAACGCGGCGCAGGGCGCGGGCATCCAGTCCGCTCAGACCGTAACTGCGGGCGGCGCGCAGGCGCTGGTGACCGGCCACTGCGGGCCCAAGGCCTTCCGCGTGCTGGCGGCGGCCGGTATCAAGGTTTACACCTCCGATGAGCCCACGGTAGCGGCCGCGCTGGAGCTTTACCGCGAAGGGAAGCTGAAGGAAAGCGTGGCGGCGGACGTGGAAGGGCATTGGGCGTAAGCATGATCATCGCGGTGGCATCGGGCAAGGGCGGAACCGGCAAGACGACGGTCGCGGTGAATCTGGCAAGCGTGCGCGGCGTGGGCGTTGCGCTGCTGGACTGCGACGTGGAGGAGCCCAACGCGCACCTGTTTCTTAAGGGCGAGCTTTGCGGCAAGCCGGAGACGGTCTCGATTTCCGTGCCGGAGGTGGACGAGTCGCTCTGCGACGGGTGCGGCGAGTGCAGCCGGTTCTGCGCGTACAAAGCGCTGGCCGTGCTTGCGCAGCGGGTGCTGGTGTTTTCGGAGATGTGCCACGGCTGCGGCGGCTGCATGCGGGTCTGCCCGAAAGGCGCGATCCGCGAGGTGCCGCAGCGCATCGGCGTCGTCGAGACGGTCAACTCCGGAAGGCTCACGCTCATTCAGGGCCGGCTCGACGTGGGCGTTGCCATGGCGCCGCCGCTCATCCGCGCCGTTAAAGCGAGGATACCGAAGGACGGGGACGCGATTCTGGACGCGCCGCCCGGCACCTCCTGTCCCGTGGTCGCCACGCTGCGCGAGACCGACTATGTGGTGCTGGTGACCGAGCCGACGCCGTTCGGGCTGAATGATTTGAAGCTGGCGGTGGCCGTCGTGCGCGAGCTCAAGGTGCCGTTCGGCGTGGTGGTCAACCGTGCCGGCAGCGGGGATGGCCGCGTGCAGGAGTATTGCCGTGACGAGTGGATTCCCGTGCTGGCCGAAATACCGGATGACCGCCGCATCGCCGAGGCGTACTCGCGGGGCGAGCTGGCAGTCGAAGCGCTGCCGGAGTATCGGCAGTTTTTCGAGGAGCTGTGGACCGCCGTACGAAGTGGCGAAGGTGCGCGGCAGAGTGGCACGGACAAACACGGGCGGGCACGGACATGAGCGGGGACATCAGAGAGCTGGTGGTCATCAGCGGCAAGGGCGGCACGGGCAAGACCAGCGTGGCGGCGTCGTTCGCCGTGCTGGCGGCCGGGCGCGTGGTCATCGCCGACTGCGATGTCGATGCGGCGGATCTGCATCTCGTGCTCGCGCCGAAGATCATCGAGAGCGCGGATTTCAAGAGCGGGCGCGAGGCGGTGATCCGGCGCGAGACGTGCACGGGGTGCGGACTGTGCTCCGAGTTGTGCCGGTTCGGCGCCCCGAGAGCCGTGAAGCGCCCGCACGGGAAGCCGCTGTACGCGATCGATCCTGTGGCGTGCGAGGGCTGCGGCGTGTGCGTGCGGTTCTGTCCGGCGGGCGCGCTCGCCTTTCCCGAGCGGCTCTGCGGCGAGTGGATGGTTTCCGAGACCCGCTGCGGGCCGATGGTGCACGCCTGCTTGAGCGTGGCGGCGGAGAATTCCGGTAAGCTGGTCGCCACGGTACGGCGCGAGGCGCGGCGGATCGCCGAAGAGAAAGGGTTGCCGCTGCTCGTCACAGACGGCCCTCCCGGCATCGGGTGCCCCGTGATCGCCTCAGTGACCGGCGCGTCACAGGTGCTGGTGGTGACCGAGCCGACGGTGACGGGCGAGCATGATCTGGAGCGTGTGCTCAGTCTGACGCGTCACTTTGGCGTGCCGGTTGCGGTCTGCGTCAACAAGTGGGACATCAACTCGGAGATGACGGAACGGATCGAAAAAAAGGCGACAGAAGCGGGCGCTCGGGTGGCGGGGCGCATCCGCTACGACCGCGCGGTGACGGCGGCGCAGATCCAGGCGAAGGCGGTTGTGGAAATTGACGCGCCGTCGGCGGCGGATATCAGGAGCGTATGGGAAAACTTGAAACTGGATACTGAAAAGGAGAACGCATGAGTAACACGACGAAAATCAAAATCGCGATCCCTCTGGCAGAGGGCAAGCTGTGCATGCACTTCGGACACTGCGAGACGTTCGCGCTGGTCGACGTGGATCTGGTGCAGAGGAAAATCATCGGGCGCACGGATCTGGTCCCGCCGCCTCACGAGCCGGGCGTGCTGCCGTGCTGGCTGGCAGAGCAGGGCGCGGAGCAGATTCTCGCGGGCGGCATGGGCCAGCGCGCGCAGGGTCTGTTCGCGGAGCAGAACATTCAGGTGACGGTCGGCCTGTCGCCGGAGACCCCGGAAACGCTGATCGGGCTCTATTTGGCGGGCACGCTTCAGGCAGGTGCGAATGCGTGCGACCACTGAGGCCGCACTCGGCGGCGTCGGCGCGCGGTTTGGACATGCGGGGTGCCTGCTGTGCGGCGACAAGAACCCGTGGTCGCTGGGGCTGACGTTTGAGCCGGACGGCGCGGGCGGCGTGCGCACGACCGTTGAGTCGAACGAGCAGCTTCAGGGGTATGACGGGATGCTTCACGGCGGTGTCGCGGCGGCGCTGCTCGACGCCGCCATGACGCACTGTCTTTTTCATCGTGACGTGCGCGCGGTGACGGCCGACCTGAGGGTGCGGTACCCGCACCCCGTGCCGCTGGGCCGACGCTTCGGCTTGCGCGCCTGGGTGTCGGATGCGTGTGCGCCGCTTTATCGACTGAAGGCCGAGCTGATGGACGGCTGCCGCGTGCTGGTCTGGGCGCAGGCCACGTTCTGCGAGGTGTCGGCGGAAGAGACGACGATAGTGTCCGAGGGGCTGGGCAGGAGCGTGACGACATGGGCGGATACGTGAAGGCGGGCCAAGGCCGCGGGGGTGTCAAGTACGCGATGGGCGTGTCAATCACCGTGCTGTCGGACAACCGCGCCGCTTTCGGGCTGCAGGCGGAGCACGGGCTCGCGCTGTGGATCGAAGCCGACGGGCAGAACATTCTGTTCGACACCGGGCGTGGCGAGGCCCTGCCGCGTAACGCCGAGGCGCTGGGTATCGATGCGGGCCGGGCGAACGCGGTGGCTCTCAGCCACGGCCACTACGACCACACGGGGAATTTGATGTGGGCGCTCGGACAGGCTCTGGGCGCCACAGTTTACCTGCATGCGTCCGCCCTGCGGTCGCGCTACAGCATTCACGAGTCCCCCAAGCAGATCGGCATGCCGAGTTCCTCTGCGGAGGCCGTGCACAAGCTTCCCGAGGCGCGCCGGCGCTGGGTTTGCGCGCCGGCCGCGCTGAGCGACCACATCTGGCTCACCGGCGTCGTGCCGCGCGCGACCGTGTACGAGGACACGGGCGGCCCGTTTTTTCTGGATGAGGCGGGGCGGCAGACGGATGGGATTCCTGACGACCTGTCGCTCTGGATACACACGCCGGCTGGGCTGGTGATTTGTCTCGGCTGCTGCCATGCCGGCGTGATCAACACGATTCGGCACATTGTTGAGACAGCCCGCGACCGGCGGGTCATCGCCCTGATCGGCGGGATGCATCTGCTGCACGCGTCGGAAGAGCGATTGAAGCGGACAGCCGAGGCGCTCAAGGAGTATACTGTTTCCCATGTATTTCCCTGCCATTGCACGGGGGACGCGGCCTGCGCCTATCTTGCCGAGCGGCTGGGTTCGTCGGTGCTGCCGGGGTACGCGGGCATGAAGGTCAGCTTTTGAAAAGGAAGAGGAACAAGATGGAACGCGAAGAGAAGAAGCAGTGTGAGCCGAGCCAGTGCGAATCGTGCGGCGACGCGTCGTGTGCGTCCGCAAAAAAGGCGGGGGCCCAGCACGCGGCGGCACCCGTGCCGGACGACGCCAAGCTGAAGGCGCGGCTGAGCCGCATCCGGCGTAAGATCATCGTGATGTCCGGCAAGGGCGGCGTGGGCAAGAGCACCGTGGCCGTGAACCTCGCGGTGTCGGCGATGCTGTCCGGCCAGCGCGTGGGGCTGCTGGACGTGGACCTGCACGGGCCGAGCGTGCCGACGATGCTGGGGCTGGTCGGCTGCCGCCTCGAGGGCGGCGAGAACGGCATGCTGCCAGTCGAGGTCGGCGGGCTGAAGGTGCTGTCGGTCGGCTTCCTATTGAACCATCCGGATGATCCGGTGATCTGGCGGGGGCCGATGAAGATCGGCGTGATCCGCCAGTTCATCGAGGACGTCGACTGGGGCGACTTGGATCTGCTGGTGATCGACGTGCCGCCGGGGACGGGCGACGAACCGCTCACGGTGTGCCAGTTCATTCCCGAACTGGAGGGCGCGGTGATCGTGACGACGCCGCAGAAGGTGGCTGCGGCCGACGTGCGGAAATCGATCAACTTCTGCAAGGAGCTGGGCGTCCGGGTGCTCGGCGTGATCGAGAACATGAGCGGCTTCGCCTGCCCGAAGTGCGGCGAGGTCACGCCGATCCTGCGGGCGCACGGCGGTCGCGTGATGGCGGAAGAGATGGGCGTTCCTTTCTTGGGGGCGATCCCGATCGATCCGCTGATCGCCGAGTCCGGCGACGAGGGCAAGGCGTTCGTCGAGTCGGCTGCGCGTTCGCCCGCTGCGGGCGCGTTCCGCGAGATCGTCCGGGCGCTGACGGTCTGATAAACGTGAGCGGCACTTCAGGAGGCGGCGATGAATAAGAGCGAAGCGGCAAAGACGCTGTTCCGAAGCGGCGCGAACTGCGCCCAGGCGGTCGTGGGCGCCTATGCCGAGGAGTGCGGTCTGGAGTTTGACCAGGCGATGCGGCTGGCCTCCTCGTTCGGCGCCGGCATGGGGCGGCTGAGGGAGGTCTGCGGCGCGGTGTCGGGCATGTTCCTGGTGCTCGGCCTGAAGCAGGGCTACTGCGACCTGACGGGCAAGGAGCAGAAAGACCGGCACTATGCGCGGGTTCAGGCTCTCGCCGCCGAATTCAAGGGCCAGACAGGCTCGCTCATTTGCCGCGACCTGCTGGGGCTTCCCAAAGGCGCCGACACGCCGGTGTCGGAAGCGCGGACGGCCGAGTACTACAAGAAGCGGCCGTGTCTGGAGATTGTCGGCCTGGCTGCCCAGCTGCTGGACGACCACTTACAGGCGCACGCCGGGCAGTCGGTGTTCGGAGGCGCGGGCGGTGACGGAGAGCAAACCTAAGAGAAAGGGCATCATGAAGAAAGTGACACGACGGGGGGTGGTCGCGGCCATCGGCGCGGCGGGCGCGGGGGCCTGCGTATGCGGCATGGGCGCGGGCTGCGCAACGTTCACCAAGACGGGGAAAACGTCCGCGCTGGCGGCCGAGGCGTATGTGATCGAGGGCAGCGCGGTGAAGGTGGCGCTGGACAAGGTGCCTGCGCTGTCGGCTGTGGGCGGGTCGGCCAAGCTCATCGACGCGCGCTTGCCCACGCCCATCATTATCGCGCGGAAGGGCGAGGCCGACTACGCGGTCGTGTCGCTGCTCTGCCCGCACCGGGGCGTGGAGGTCGAGTACCAGCACGAGCAGCAGCGCTTCCGCTGCGCGAGCCTGGGACACTCCAAGTTCGCCACGGACGGCGCGCTGCAAAAGGGGCTGGCGAACAAAGGGCTGACCCGGTATGAGGCCAAGCTAGATCCGGCGGACGGCAAACGGCTGCTGATTACCTACTGATGTTTGACCCCTTCGGCATTCTGGCCCCGATTTACGAACGGCTGATCCCGCCGCCCGACCCGCGCGTGCTGGGCGAACTGCTTGAACTTGCTCCGTCGCACGCGCTGCTCGACGCGGCGGGGGGCACGGGGCGTGTGGCGGGCGTTTTCGCCGCGTCGGTGAGTGGATTGAGTGGCGGACACGGTCGGGTACTTATAAACGGGAAGGCGCAAGCCACCGTTCAGAGGCGCTGAATATTCTGTATGGTATCCGGCGGTGTGTGTAATACAGATGGGTCATCGCTCAGCAGCCGACGAGGCAATCGTCGGGGTTGTTGCAAACGAAGCGATGTAAGCTGAATACCACGTCAATGATGCGGCCAGCAAGCCGCCCATGACAGTCAGCGCAGCCGCAATCAAAACATTTCTGATATGCTCGCTTTTCTCCATTGTCATTGTCTTACCTCCTTTTCGGTGCCGGGATCTCTATTTGCAACCGCAGCCGCAACTTGTGCCGGCCTCTTTGTGGTCGTTGCTGTGTGTCGTAAAACGCCAGCAGCCTTTTGGCTGACGGCGAAATTGTCTCCGTGTTGTGAATTCGATAATCGTGTCAGCGGAGTGGAGGTTCGGGGCAACTTCCGCAAAGGGCAGGTATGGGAGATCCACCTCCGACATGTAATTTCTGTGCCGCGTCAAGCAGCGCCGCGCGTAAGGCTTCTTCCGCAGTCGGATGATAGAAGGGCATCTGCAACAGGTCAGATACCGTCATGCGTTGCTGAATGGCCAAAGCGAGCACGTGACCCAGATGTTCAGCCCCGGGGCAGGCCGCTTCCGCGCCCAGCAAGAGTCCTGATGCCGGATCGACGTAAATCCGCAGCAGTCCTCGGTTTGTCCCCTCAATGACGGCGCGCGACTCGTCTTCAAACCCAACACTTCCGATCACGATTCCGGCGTTATGCAATTGGGCGAAGGACCGGCCTGCCATGACCAGTTGCGGTTCGCAGAACACGATCCGCAAAGCCGGTCTTCTGCAGTACGCCTCGGCGGCGACTGCCAGCACGTTTAACCCGGCGATGTGTCCCTCGTCCAGCGCCTCATGCAGGACGGGACGGAATCCGGTGACGTCGCCGGAAATATAGACGGGCAGGTTGCCGACCTGACAGGTCCGGACATCGTATGCCGGGAGCCCCCGTTCATCCAGAGCCACGCCCAGATTATCGAGCCCCAAGCCATCCAGATTCGGCGTCGAACCGATGGCCAGTAGCAGGCTGTCGACCGTTGCCGTAGTCTTCTCCGAGCGGACAACAAGGAGGTCGCCGTCCGGTTCCACTTCGGCGGGCGCTCCCAGATGGATCGGGAACTCCAATGCTATCGCCTTCCGCATCACCGCACTGACCTCCGGATCGCTCAGTCCGCCGAGAGACTTACTCGAACTGAAGCCCGTCATTTCAATGCCCAGTCGGCTCAGTGCCTGCCCCAATTCCAGCCCCATGGGGCCAAGCCCGATCACGGCCATGCGGGGCGGGAGCGCCTCCTGCTCAAACAGGCTCTCGTACGTCAAGATGCGATCGGCGAAGCGCTGCCACGCTTTGGGGACGTCAGGTCTTGCTCCCACCGAGATCACGATATGATCGGCTTCGATCAACAGATCCCCGACCTGAATGTGATGAACGTCCAAGAGTTTGGCCTGGCCGACCAGAAGCCGGTCACTCGCCTGAGCCCGGATCGCCTGAGCCATGCCCGACGTGAACCGGTCGCGCAGGCCTCGCACATGTCTCAAAACGGCAGGGATATCGCAGGCCAGATGCTCGGACCCGGTGATGCCGGACTCCGCAAACAAGCGTCGACTGTGAAGATCACGGGCGACCTGAATCAGCGCCTTTGATGGCATGCACCCCACGCGTGCGCAGGTGGTCCCCAAGGGACCTTGATCAATGAGGAGGTAATCCCCCGTCGTTTTTTTGACCTGCCGCAACGCGGAAAGTCCGGCGCTCCCGGCACCGATAATGGCGACCTTGACGTGTCGTTTCAGGCCGACTATGAAGGATTGATGGGTGTTCATGCTCTTACCTTCAACGGGGGGCGAAGCGGTGTAGCAGCACGAGCAGCGCGGCAAGCGCCACGGCAAAGCCGACTACAAACACGGTGCGAGGCACGTGCAACAGGTCGGGAAGCAGCACTTTCCCCAAGTCGCCCCATGTCTCGACCGTTCGTTTTGTCCATCCTGAAAATTCCGCGAAAACCCATGAGCCCGCAATGAGTCCCGCGATACCGAAGAGCGCGTCCCAGTTTCCCTGCCCCAGCGCGGCAGCCGCCGTGCCCGGGCAATAGCCCATCAGCGCAAAGCCCGCGCCGAAAACGAGCCCGCCGATGATGTGGGCGCCGATCCTCGTCGGCTTAATGTGCAGGTTCACCTTGGCGAAGCGGTGCAACGTGAAGATGCCCGCCATGCCGACGACAATCGCGCTGAGCATGATTTTGGCGACGGTCCAGTCCTCGAGGAGCAGTTGGCCCATGAGAACAGGATACTTCCCCACGCCGCCTTTCTGCAGAAGAAAGCCGAACACGAAACCGAAGACCGCGCCGGCGACCCGTTGCGCGGCCACGGCCACAGGCGGTGCGGGTTTTCCTGCCTGCGTGAGATATGCCTTGTCAGGAGCCATCATAGGAGCCTCAAAGTTTGAAGAGGGGTACGGCCACCGCGATTCCGCCCAAGAAAATACAGAGCACTGCGATCCACGAGCCCACGCTGAGTTGAAGTGCCCCGCTGATGCCGTGGCCGCTGGTACATCCTCCGGCGAGGCGCGCGCCAAAGGCCATCAGAAGGCCGCCTCCGAATGCGACTGCCGCGCGCAACGCGATGCTGTCGCCGAAGCGCGCAACCCACATGGGAGGGAGCCACTCGCTGGTGAACTCGCCACCGGTGACGGCTGCGATCGCGCCCCCCAGAACGATTGAAACGACGAAGACAAATTCCCACCCTACACGCGGCGGATTGTCTTTGAAATAGGTGAGTGACGCGGTGTGTCGCGGCGCGACAAGCTTGCCCAGAAAACCTGCCACCTGCGCATAGAACGAAGAGGCTCCGATCGGTTTGTCAGAAACGTAAAAGGTCAGCCAGGAAAGCACCCCGATGGCAGCACCCACGAGATACGGAGACCAGGCCGGCCCCGGAATGTCGGCCGGGCTCATTTCTTCTCCTTCTTTCGGATCTCTTTTTCGACCGGGTATCCTGATCGCTTCCAGGCCTGCCAGCTCCCGGGGACGTTATAGACGCGGCCGAACCCCTCCTGTTTCAACAGGCTCGCCGCTATGCTCGCGCGATAGCCGCTGTCGCAATACACCGCCGTCGGCTTGGACCTGTCCAGCTCGCCGAGTTGCGAAAGCAGCGTACCCAGAAAGATATGGCGGGCCTTGGGGATGTGACCGCCCTGCCATTCGTCCGGCGAGCGCACGTCGAGCAGCTGCAACCCTTTCTTGGCGCGTCTGATTTCATGCACGGTCATTTGCCCTGTCTCCTCCAGCGGCAGGCCCGCGTTGTCCCACGCCTTCATTCCGCCGACGAGGTAGCCGGCGAACTTCGTATAGCCGGTGCGGAGAAAGAGGCGGACGATTTCATTGAGCTGCTCGTCGGATTCCAACACCAGAAGAATGGGCTTGGCGGGATCCAGCAGCCAACCCGCCCAAAGCGAGAGCATGGGCGAACCGCCGATGTTGAGCGCGCCTTTGATATGGCCGCCGCCGAAGCCCAGCATCATGCGTGTGTCGACGAGCACGTTGTGCCGGTCCCCGATGGCTTTCTGGAATTTCTTCGGGGGGAGCGCGCAGACGGTCGGCAGGTTGCCGAGCACCTCGGGGCCTTTGGCGTTCAGCTTCTTCATCCGCGGATAATAGGCGGGTTCTGGCGGGACCGAACCGAGGGCGTAATCCGTGAAGCTCTTCACGTCCTTGAATTGCAGGAAGGCATTGAAGCGGCGCTCATAACCGATCGTGCTGCTGAGCCGGTCGCCGATGTCCGCGCCGCACGGCGAGCCGTGACCGTGCGCGGGGTAAATCGTCACGCCGTCGGCGAGCTTCAGGTAAAAGTCATATAGCGTGTGGTACTGTTGCGCGGCTTGCTTTTTCTCCCGGCCACGACCGAGAAGGTCGGGCCGCCCGGCGGAATTGACGAACAGCGAGTCGCCGGTGAGCACGCCCCAGGGCCCGTCCGGATGATCCTCCTCCGCAAGAAGGTACGCAACCAGTTCTAGCGTGTGTCCGGGCGCATGCTTGACCGTCATGCTGACGGCGCCGAACGTGAAGCGGTCTCCGTCTTTGAGCTTCTCGTGGTCAAAGCCGTATCGGGCACCGCCCTCGTGACTGAGATAGATCTTAGCCGACTCCACACGTGCGCAAAGCTCTCGCGCACCGCTGATGAAATCGGCATGGATGTGGGTCTCAAAAATATGCGTGATCGATACCCGCTTCTCGCGTGCGAGCTGAACGTAACACGCCACGTCCGGGCGTGGATCAATTACGGCCGCCACGCCTTCAGAATCATCACCGACCAGATAGGACAGTTCGGCGATACCATCCGTTTGAATGCATTCAAAAATGAGCGCCATCGCGATTTCCCTTTCCCTTGCTTCAGCCCAGCCATTCGGGGTGGAGGGCGGTGCCGTCATACTGGGTGGCGGTCTTGAACTTCTCGTAAGCGCCGTTCAGGGCGGATTTCCGGGTCCGGGCCAGCAGTTCGCGCATCTGCCCGCTCTCAAGCGGCTTGAATTTCTTCATGATCTCCAGATCCTGCTCGAGCACGTCCATGCTCTCGATACCGGTGATCACGACCGAGGTCGGAAGCGTGAGCGCGTAGGTCAGACACTCCTTCGGCGTTGCGATCTTGTTCTTGACAATGGCGCTGCTGGCCATGGGTTTCATGCCGAGAACGGCGATTCCCTCGCTAAGGAGCCGCGGGACAACATGCTGGGCGAAACTTCGGAAGTTGGCATCGAGCAGGTTGAGGGGCATCTGGCAACCATCGAAATGGAAACTGTGCTCGGCTGCGACATCCAGCATCCGGTTGTGAACGATGGGGTCCTTGTGGCCGGTGAAACCGATAAAGCGGATTTTGCCGGCCTTCTTCGCCTCCTCGAGAGCTTCGATGGCCCCGCCCTCAGCAAAGCAGCGGTCGCCATCCTCCATGCGCAGGATCTCGTGGATCTGCATGAGGTCGACGTGGTCCGTCTGCAGCCTCTTGAGCGATTCGTCGATCTGGCGGGCGGCGGCTTGCCGGGTTCGTCCATCAATCTTGGTCATGAGGAAGACTTTCTGACGGTACCCGTCGCGCAGGGCCTTGCCCATCCAAACCTCGCTCTTACCGTCATGATAGTCCCAGCAGTTATCCATGAAGGTGATGCCCCGGTCAATGGCCGAGCGGATGAGCGTGACGCTATCCTGTTCCTCTTTCACTTGTCCGATGTGGTGTCCGCCCAGACCGAACGCGGAAACGCTCTCTCCGGTGCGTCCGAGCGCACGGTAGAGCATATCGCCCTTGCGGACTTCCGCGGGGCCGGGCCCGAACCCGGGCCAAGGCAAAGCGGTCTTCTCGTCGATCGTGGCTCCCCGTAAATTTGACCATGCCGCGAAGGCCACGGCTTGACTCAGCAGTTCACGTCGTTTCATAGGCTGGCTCCTCTTCTTTTTCGGCACTCACGCCGATACGATCTCTATATGTTACATGGGCGCTATCTGGCATCGCTATGGGGTGTAACCCTACTGGGGAGGCGCAGAACCCGCTGTCTTATTTCTTTTTCCATACGCGCGCGGCCCATTGTTTTCACTGGCATAACCGCTGATCCCCATCATCAATCGCAGTAAGCCGTAACTGAGCCAACTGATGAACCGCAGACACTCGGGCTGTCGTTTCCAGTTGTCCGCTAAGATCCGGTGGCACTCAGTTTCCGCAGTCATTTTCAATTCTTGAGCCAGGGACGCGCCAAATGCTTCGTCGTCAATGACCACATTCGCCTCGCGCGACAGCAGCAGGCTGAACGGATCGATATTCGATGACCCGACCGTCGCCCAATGCCCGTCGACCACAGCGACTTTGGCATGGAGAAAACTCGTGCTGTATTCGTATATTTCGACGCCCCCGTCGAGGAAGCTGCCGTAGAGCGCGCGCGCCGCATAATGCTCGAGGGGATATTCGACCTGCCCCTGCAGCAGCAAAATAACACGCACGCCGCGCTCGGCGGCACGGATCAGCGCATGACGAAACTCGATTCCCGGCAAAAAATAGGCATTGGCAAGGATGATCTCGGATTGCGCCTGCGCGATCGCCCGCAAATACGCAGCCTCGATGTCCCGGCGATGACGGAAATTGTCCCGAACCAGGAATGTTGCGCTGATGTGCCCCCCGGCGGACGTTGTAGCAGGCAGAGCCGCGCCCCGGCCCGTTCCTTCGCGAGAACACCGCCACGCCACGAGCGACCACAAACGCTTGGCGGACAGGCGGATCACGTCCGCCAAAGGCCCTTCCACGGCGACTGAGAAGTCGTAGCGAGGAGGCAAATTACCCCCGTTGTGCCTGTCGGCGATAATGTTGATCCCGCCGACAAAGGCGATTTCCCTATCCACCGCCACGATTTTTCGGTGCATCCGGCGGAGGCGCTTGCGCCGAAACGTCCAGGGGGATATCTGCGGACGATAGACAAGCGCCTGCACGCCATCCGCCCGCAAGCGGTCCAGCATGCTCTGCGGCAGATCCTTAGAGCCGAAGCCGTCGATCAGCACATGGACTTTTACCCCGCGCAGGACCGCCCGCTTCAGCGCGTCGGCAATCCGCTGTCCGGCATCGTCATTCTCATAAATATACGTTTCAAGATAGATCTCGTGCCTGGCCCGGTCAATGGCCGCCTCAATGGCGGGGAAGTAGGCATCCCCGTTATGCAACAGCGTGACCTGATTGCCCGGAACGAAGCCAAAGCCATTCTCGGACAAGGCCGACTGACATAATTTGTGCCGATGTCGCCTCATAAAGCTTCAAAAAAAACTGCTGCCGGCTGGCGCATGAACGCACGGAATGGGTTAATTTCAAAAATCGTCGCCCTTCAGATCGATGAAGATGATGCCTGCGAAAAAGTCCAGCGCTTCTAGCGGTTCGACGCCAACGTTTATTCCCACAATGGCCACCTGGGCTTCGGCGCCGATCTCCGTCGGGCCATAGTACGGGTGCTTCTCGGTTTCCTCTTTGTTTTCCTTGGTGGGTGCGAGTGCCGGACCGGAGCTGTCCTCAAGTCCGAACGGCAAGGAAACTTGCGGTTTTCCGCGCGGGCCAGGCAAGCCGACATAGGCCGTGCTATGACCGCCGACAAAAATTGTGACGATCGAGGCGACGCGCGCACCCACGGAAAGTCCGGGGCCGATACGCACGCGAGCACGCACGATATCCAACACATCAAAAATGCGGTTGGGAATATACATGAGGATCGGATGCTTTCTCGGCATTTCGTTGCTCTGCGACATTTGCGTCACGGTCGTTTGCGTTGTGGTCGTCTGCGTCCTTCGGTTTGTCGGCGTCGTTTGTGTCGTCTGCGTCGTTACCGATTGACTCGACGAAGCGGAGTCCGCAAGCGCCAGCTGCGCCGTGACTCCGGTCAGGAGCCCGAGCGTCAACCACAAGGCACTGATTTTGTTGCTGTTCATCTGTTCTCCTTTCGTCCGCTCGTTGCGGACAGTGCAGGCCGAGTTATTTCAACTGCGACGCCGCAAATTCCCAATTCGCCAGATGGTCAATGAACCCCTCGACGAAGTCTTTGCGGCGGTTCTGGAAGTCGAGATAGTAGGCGTGCTCCCAGACGTCGCACGTCAGAAGCGCAGTCTGGCCGTGCGCGATCGGCGTATCCGCATTTGAAGTCTTGACAATCTTCACCGAGTCGCCCTCTTGCACAAGCCAGACCCACCCGCTGCCAAATTGCGCGACAGCCGCCGTCACGAAAGCTTCCTTGAACTTGCCGAAGTCGCTGAACGACTTCGTGACCAACTCCATCAGCCGCCCCGAGGGCTGTCCTCCTCCGCCCGGTTTCATGCACTTCCAGAAGAAACTATGGTTCCAGACCTGCGCCGCATTGTTGAAGACAGTAGCCTTTTCGACTTTTCCCACGCAATCCAGAATCACTTTTTCCAGCGGACAGCCTGCGGCCCAGGGCGTGCCGGATACCAGTTTGTTTAGGTTGTCCACATAGGCCTGATGATGCTTGCCATAGTGGAATCCCATGGTCCGGCTTGATAGGTAGGGCTCAAGCGCCTCCTGCGCGTAGGGCAGCGCTGGCAGAGTGAACGCGACTGCTCCTCCGGGCGCAAGAGCAATGGCTGCGGACTCCACGGCAGTCGCCGCGAAGGCCATACCTACCAGAGGCACGACAACGCAAAGAGCGGAACTGACATACTGATTCATTTTGCTTCTCCTTTATTCGGGGTTTCCGTAACACTGCGACAGGTCGTAGTCGTAGGGGCCTCGCTTTGTATCGAAACCATAATGAGATTATTTTATATACTTGAGCCGCCCCTTGTTATGGGGTGTAACCCTACTGCATCCAGACCACGGGACCGCATCTGTTCCGGTGCAAAATCAAGGATAGCAGCGAAGGCGGAGAATCCTGCCCCGAAGGCGAGAAGCATCCCCTTCTGGCCGGCTCGCGGCAGGCCGCTGTCCAAGATTTCCCGCAAGACGAAGAGAACGGAGGGAGACGACATGTTGCCGCAGTTCTCGAACACGTGATAAGAATAACGAAGGGCCTCGTCAGCAAGCTCCAGTTCCTTGGCGACTTGGGCCAGCACAACCGTGCCTCCCGGATGGACCGCCCACCAGGCGATATCGCTGCGGGAGAGCCCGTGCCGGTTCAAAAGCCGGGAAGCCACTTCCCCAACGGTGCGCGCGCCGATAACCGGCACTCGTTTGGTCAGGTAGTTGCGCAGCCGGCCGCCCTCCGTCCTGTAACGCAGGTCGTCTCGATACTGGGGAAAGAGACCCGAATCAAAATCGACCATGCAGGCCAGACCTCCCGTGTGTCCTTCTGGCACGAGGTCAAGCACGGCAGCGGCCGCACCGTCACCGAAAATGGAATTGCTGACCACCAATTCCGGCTCATGGCTGGAGAACATGGTTGCCGTGCAGATCTCCACAGCTATGCTGAGCACGGGACCTTCTCCGCTGCGGGCCAGCATGCCCGCGGCGGCCTCGAGATTCGGGATTGCCGCGCCGCACCCCATGCCCATCAAGTCTTGGAAGCGGATCGATCGCCCGAGACCCAAGTCCTCCGCGAGATATGAGGTGAGGCCAGGGCAGAGGTAGCCGGTACAGGTGTTAACGACCAGGCCCTTGATCTCCGCTGGCGCAACACCCGCCTCAGCTAGGGCGCGGTGCGCCGCTTCGACGGCGGTGGAACGGCTGAACTTAAGAAAGCGCGCCAGCCGATGGTCATGATCATCATCGAGGACATCTGTTTTGGCATCCATCCCCAAGTATCGGCCTTTGATTTGTCCATCCAAGAGAATCCGGCGATAGAGAGACTGCTCGTCCGGCTTCAAATCGAACTGCTCTGTGAAGAACGCGTAGGCCTCCTCCTGCGTCGTATACAGCGGTGGCGTGGCGGTGCCAAGACCTCGAAGGATGGTTTTCATAGATTCTTTCCTCGATTGAACCGGATGGTGGCGGCGATGCGAAACCAGCTCTCCGGCTTAACTGTAACCATGGCACCAGCGAGTTGCAGCAACAAGGCCTGCAACTCACTGCTTTTGAAACCGCGCCGGATCGAGAGCAGGGCATCATGCTGGACTTTTGGAGACGCGCCGGAAACGGCCAACAACAGTCGTGCCGCGAGCGATGCCCACGGCGAGCGGCGGAGGTCGTTGATCAGCACGCCGCTGATCACGAAACCGCGGACCCTCTGAAGCACCATAAGGATCTGGGCATTACTGAAGTGATGGAAACACATGGAAGCCACGGCGCAATCATAGGGTTCATCCGGCTGATAGGTGAAGATATCGCCCTGAATCAGCTCCACGGCCGGGTCACCCGCGCTGTCGAGGTGCCGACGAGCGATGACAACCGCAGGGCCGGCTTTTTCAAGACACGTGACGTGCAGGGAAATGCCGTTCGCGCGCGCCCACCGGCTCACTGCCAGAGGGATGTCGCAGCTTCCCGAGCCGATGTCGAGAATGCGCAACGGGGAAGGGACAGGACGCAACGCCGTTTCGGCGGCCACATAATTTCTGACGATCCGGACCCCGCCGAAGCTTCCGTTCACGCGCTCCATGAAGCGGTAACTCGCTTCGGCCAGCGCCGGGTCGCAGTCTGGCCGGTCCAAGAACTCCTCTGCTGTGGCGCGATCGTCATGCACCCCATAGCCCTCCAGTTGCCATGGCAGCGTCGACCTGCGCATACTTTTCCAGCACCTCCTTGCGGTACCCGGGTGAAACCGTTACAGCCTGCGCGGCAATCTGTTCGCAATAGCCGCATGATGGGCAGTCTGAGGAGGCGCAGTCACGGTCGCGGAAACCGTCGACAAAATGTGCGGGAATCTGCCGTGAATCGATCCGGACAGGACACTCAGCCACGGGCGAGAGCATGCCTTGCAGGCGCGCCAAGTCGAGCAGCGGCTTCAGTCGCAGCGGACTGATCTGCCTCGGCTTCCAGAAGTGGCGAAGCGTCCAGTGCGATTCTTTTCTGACGGGTTCCTTGAAGCCGTAAGAAAACAGCAGCTCCGCCAGATTGCCATCGAAGCGGCGCTCACTGTAGGCCTTTACGCGCCGCAGCAGTTCGGCAGAAGGAATGCCCCGCTCCAGCAGCTTGAAATCCGTGTATCCCATCGCTTCATATACGGCAAGATCCTCAGGTCGTATCCAAGCCGCCTTAATGAACTGCGAAGGATCGCTCAGTCGCACCCGCGAACAGCGCAGAAGGCAATAGTCGATGAAGAGCTTCCCGCTGTCGTCAGAGGCGTGAGCAAAACCATTCTGATGATAGGTTTGCATGGGGCAGTTCATGAGGCAGACGTGATTCGCAATCAGCTGCAAATCGCACTGCACCGCCTGTCGGATCGCGGCTAAGCGGCGGAAGTCCCTGTTAATGGAAAAACTTTCAAGCGTGATGGCATCTGCCCCAAGATCCTCCCAGAAGCGTGCGCGCCGGGGCGTGTCCACCTGAGCATAAATGCCGACCCTCACCTTGAGCCCAGGAAAGCGCCGTTTGACAAGCTCAAGTAGAAACGGCGTCGATACGGTGACGCGCTGCACGCCCATGTCACTCAGCTTATCCAACAGGGCCGTCACCCGTTTTTGCCAAGGGCGAGTCCACTCGCTGTTTCCGAAACAGGCGCCGTTCAGGAGATAATTGAACGCAATTCCGTGGCGGTAAAGGATGTGGACGTACCGCTGCAGGTCCGCTTCCGAGAGAGGGGTAGCCAGATAGCGAGGACGTCCCCCGCTGACGCCGTCAGCGGGGAACTTGCCATAGACTTCATCGACCGGATAAGCGGCGAGCGCGGGAACCAGTTGCGGATCGTAGTTTGCCGCCAGCGAGAACCGGAGCGGCCGCGGTGTGGCACGAACGTCGCATGTCTTCTCAGTGGGCATGTCAAAACCATCCGAAACGTCACTATCCCAGATTGTCGGCTGCGAAACCCCAATTGATCAGCTTGTCGAGAACTGCTGCAACATAGTCGGCGCGGCGGTTCTGACAGTGCTGCGCGTTTAAAAATGAATCTCACCGTTCTGAGATCCAAGTTCGTTCGGAGCCCACTCCACGCACTGCGGTTCGGAAATCCAGTTGCCATCTTAATTTGGACAGACCGCAGGTCTACGGCATGGAGTCGTTTTGCGACACAAACTCACGCAGCTTGAACAACCGTGTGAACAGTCAGGTCTACTCGGCTTTCTTTAATTCCTTGCCGCAGGCACACTTGCCGGGCTTGTTTGCGATCTCGGGGCATCCATCCGCGCAGACGTACATACCCTTCGCGCTCGCGGTCTTGACCTCTTTTCCGCAGCCGCACTTGCCTTCCTTCATCCCCGCAGCGTTACACGCGCAGGTCGCCTCGCAGGCGCACAGCATCGCGTTGCCATCCTTCACGCTGAGCACATGCTGCTCTTTCATCTCTTTCTCGCATGTGACGCACTTTCCGGCTCTTATGGCCATGGTGCGACAGTGTGAGCAGGCAAAGACAGACTGCGTCACAGACGCCTTCGTGTCCGCCGCAGTCGCTGATTTCTCCTCCGCTATCACCCGAAGCGCTCCGCTCATTAGGCCGAAGCAACATACCGCAACGGCCAGACTCATTGACTTATTCATGATTTCCTCGCCTACGCTTACTTGTTATTGGGCTCGGTGGTTTTGGACTCTTGGGTCTTGGTCACGGTGCCGTCGGAAGACTGGGTAACAATCTTCTCTTGCGATTTAACCGTGCCGTCGCGGCTCACACTCGTGCTCTTTGATTTGGAAACCTCGCGGTCACAACCGACCGTCAGGAATGACAGCGCCACGACAGACGCCGCCACACAGATTACAACGTTACGACTCTTCATTGTGTTTCTCCACTTTCCGTTTATACCCGTGCTTCGGGTGTTACTTGGTTTGCCTCGTCACCGAGGCCGGTTTAAAGCCCGTTTCTCGTGGTTGTTAAATGCATGAGATGCGGCTTCGGTTTCAATGTTGAAAGATACGGCAGGGTCTGTGACTTTGCCATGGGGTTTAACCCTACCGGATTGAAGTCGGTCAATGCCTTGGGCCTCAAGGCTGTATTTGGACGTATCCCTGCTGGACCAACTGGATCACGCGCAACACAGCGCCGCCGTTGACTTTCACTCCGGGCAACAAATCTTCGTTGCTCCAGTGGTGCCTTTTCATGGACACGGCGCACTCTTCGAGCTGCACACCTTGCGTCATCAGTTCGGCCAGCAGACCTTTGTGGGGATTGCCGGCTGTCACGTTGCGATCGGCGTTGTAAGCAGTGTCATTCAGTGTCAAATAGGCCGCCTCGCTGTGAAAAACGCCGATAATCTGACCCTCAACGCCCATCTCTTTGAACCTTTTCGCAAGCTGGCTCATCGATTTAATGCCCAACGGCAGGTCACCCGTGAAGTTCGCATGGTCCAAGTTGAACACCACGTTCGCCTTTTCCAGCTTGACAGGGATGTCGACGTGAATGGGGCTCACCTGTTTGGCATCTTGTCCTTCAGTGACCCGCGCCAATCCAGCGGCTCCAAGGCCCACGAACATCGCGATCCCCATCCATGTGTTTGCATTTTTCATACGATCCTCTTTCGTTGTTGCGCCGTAGTCGGAACGGCCGCATATACCCGTGCTTCGGGTGTTACTCGGGTTGCCTCGTCACCGAGGCGGTTTCAAGCCCGTTTGTCATTCATTGCAGCGTTATCCAAAATGCCAGCGCGGCAACAATCAATAGCACTGCCGTCATGAGCAACAAGGCACGAAGCGAATTTTTCGAGGGTCCTTCTTGCTTCAGTCTCGCGCATGTGCGCCGGTAGTCAATGATGGCGTAAATAATGATGCTTGCTCCCCACAGCACGAGGAGCGCACCAATCACATGCGTAACAACTTGGTGTTTAAAACTCTTGAATAGGAGCATGCGCGCGACCGCTAAGCCACCGCCGACTCCCGCCAAGCCAGTCCGAATCCAGGCTGAGAAGGTCCGTTCGGCTGCCAGTAAAGTCCGTTCCGAGGCAAGCTCGTCGTGGCCCATATGCTCTTGCATGACGTCTCTCATTTCCTGCGCGGTTGCACACGGCTCATCTGAGGTTTTCCGTAAACACCCAGCCGTTTCAAAACTTCATCTGCAACCCAAATCGAACTCGACACCGCAACAATCAGAAGCCAGTCCGCCAGCGACAGTCCGGTGGTGCCGAAAAGACTCTGTCCGATCCATGTGTGCACGGCCCCGAGCTGTAGCAGGATGGCCGCTCCCACGCCTAGCAGCAGCGGGCGGTTGCTAAATACGCCGATGGAGAAAACGGACTGGCTGGTGGAGCGCGCATTGAAGGCCTGAAACCACTGGAAAGCCGCCAGGGTGGTGAAGGCAACGGTTCGCGCATAATTCAGTTCACCCTGCTGGCGGGCATACCAGAACAGGCCTAACGTGCCTGCGGCCATGAGCGGCATCAGCAACGCCATACGCAGCGCCGCATGACGGTCCACAATAAAAGCTTTGGGATCCTGCGGCGGGTGTTTGAGAACATCCGAATGCCGGGGCTCGACGCCGAGCGGTACCGTGCAGGCGCCATCCGTCACCAGATTGACCCAGAGAACCATGACGGCGGTCAGGGGCAAATCCATGCCGATAACCAACGCGCCGACCAGCGTGAGGATTTCGCCCAGGTTGGTCGTCAGGAGGAAATAGACCACCCGGCGCAAGTTGCTGTAAATAACCCGCCCTTCTTCCACCGCATGCACGATGGTGGCGAAGTTGTCGTCCGTCAGCACCATGTCGGCTGCCTCCTTGGCCACCTCAGTCCCGGCTCGTCCCATGGCGATCCCGATATCCGCTCCTTTCAGCGCGGGGGCGTCGTTCACGCCGTCGCCGGTCATGGCGACGATATGCCCTTGCTCTTTGAGCGCCTCCATGAGCTTCAGTTTATGTGAGGGGGAGACGCGCGCGAACACGCCACCGGCCAGTGCCGCCTGGGCCAGCTCGGGCTTCTCCATCCTCTCAATATCCGCTCCTGTCAGGGCCGGCCCGTCTTGGGTGATTCCCACTTGACGGGCAATCGCCAGCGCCGTGATGGCGTGGTCGCCCGTGATCATGACCGGATGAATCCCCGCTCCCTTGGCGTCGCTCACGGCCTGAGCGCTTTCCTTGCGCGGCGGATCGAGCATTCCCCACAGCCCGGCCAGTGTCAGGCTGTTTTCAACATCGGGGTTTTCCAGCCGCTCCTGACCCTGCGGCATGTCCCGATACGCGCCGGCCATCACCCGCAGCGCCTGAGACGCATAGTGGTCGTTGATCCCGACGAGCTCGCGCCGAAGCTCGTCGTTCAATTCCTCCGTTTTGCCGTCTTTCAGCACATGCGAGCAGAATTCCAGGATCCGTTCCGGAGCGCCCTTGACGCAGGCGACACGTCCGTCGCCGTTCGCATCCGCATGGAGTGTTGCATTGTATTTGGCAGCGCTGGAAAACGGGATCTCCGCCAAACGGCGGTTTTCCTTTTGCAGCGCGCCGATGTCCATGCCGGCTTTAACCGCCACGGTCAGCAGCGCCCCTTCGCTGGGGTTGCCGTCGACGCGCCACTGACCGTCCTCTTCCTTATTAAGGCCGGCATTGTTCGACAACACGCCGATCCGCAGAAGCCGTTCAAGGGCAGGGGGGCGTTCGCCAACCGCTTCGCCGCCTTCCTGCCGCACGTCTCCTTCGGGTTGATAGCCGTCGCCGCTGACCTCAAACGCCAGACCGCCCGCCCAGAGCTTACGCGTGGTCATCTGATTTTCTGTGATTGTACCGGTTTTGTCGGTACAGATGACCGTCGTTGAGCCGAGCGTCTCGACGGCCGACATGCGCCGGACGATGGCATTCCGCTGGGCCATACGCCGTACGCCGAGCGCCAAGGTCACACTGATGACGGCGGGCAGGCCTTCCGGGATCGCTGAGACGGCCACCGCCACGGAATACATCAGCATCCCTTTCCATTCATGGCCCCGGAGCAGACCGAGTCCGAACACAACCGACGCCAGTACAATTCCTCCGACTCCAAGGATCAGGCCCAGCTTCTGCATGCGCTTTTGCAGCGGTGTATTTTCCCGGACGGTTGCGCGCACCTCGCCGGCAATCCGTCCCATGGCGGTGTTCATTCCGGTCTCGACCACCACAGCCCGCCCGCGGCCTCCAGTGATATTCGTGGACATCCACACCATGTTGTGACGTTCCGCCAGCGGCGCATCCTCCGCCGCGTTTTCCGGCTGCTTGGTGACGGCTTGGGATTCTCCGGTCAGGGCGGATTCATCCACGTGCAGATTGTCGCCGGAAAGGATGCGGGCATCGGCCGCCACCCGATCGCCCGTTTCGAGTGCCAGCACATCGCCGGGCACCACTTGGGCTGCGTCGATTTCCTGAGGGTGTCCGTTTCTCAGGACTCGGGCGTGATGAGCGGACATTTCACGCAAGGCGTTCAGCGCGCCCTCGGCTCGCCATTCCTGAAAAAAACCTAGCATGGTGTTCAGAATGACGACGCCGACAATCACCCCCGCATCCACGCGATGTCCGATCACAAAGGACAGCACAGCCGCGCCGATCAGCAGGTAGATGAGCGGGCTATTCACCTGCCGCGCCAGCAGGCGCAGCGGGCTGACGCCTACCGCGACGTCTAGCGAATTCGGCCCTGCCTTTTCCAGCCGCTGTTTGGACTGCGCCTCCTCGAGACCGTTCTCGCCGGAGTCCAGACGTTCAAAGACAGCCTTCGCATCCAGGGCGTGCCAATGAACCGATGTCGTCTCAGCATCCATCATTATTACTCCTCGGACACTTTTTCATGCAGGGACTTCCTTGCCAGACGATCCAGGTCGGCATCGGTTGTCGATGGCAGAAAGCGCTTCCGATAGAGTTCGTCGTGCAGAATGTCCACGATGGCCACCAGGGGTGCGGCAACCAAAACACCCAGCACACCGAAGGCGGCCACACACACAAGCATCGAAAAAATCACCGCCACCGGATGCAAGCTGATGCCACGCGACATGATGACTGGGAGAATCACATTGTTTTCCAAGGCCTGGATGGTCAGATAGGCAAGCACGACCCACAGCGGAGTCATGCCGCCTTTACCCAAGGCGAGCAAAAGTCCTGGCACTGCGCTGAGGAGCGGGCCCAGAAAGGGAACCGCTTCCAGGACACCCGCGATCAGCCCCAGAACCAAAGCATCCATGAAACCTAAAATCGGCCACATGATCAGGAAAACCAGTACGCCAATCGTCACCATCCCCAACAGCGTGGCTGCGGCCCATCGGGGCACAAATTTGCCAATGCGTTGTGCGATCATCAGCGCCTGATCATGGTGGCACTCAGGAACGAGGGAAAAAATGGCCCCAAAGATCGGGCGGGGATTCATCAGGGTAAAGGTCACGCCGAAGAAGACCGTGACCAATACGACCAGAATCTGAGCCGCATTAAAAGCCATTGCCGCGAAACTGCCGGCCACGCCCTGTAGGGTCTGGCTCAAGTTGGAACGAAGCGATCCCGATTCTTTTGCTGGTTTGGACGGAGCCGGTTCCTGGGTTCTTGAAACGGCTTTGGGCCTGGGCACTGCGGGCGCGTTCTGGGCAATCTCAGTGGTGACTTCCGCCTGAAGCTTTTCTTCCGAACGTACGGCTTGTTGCTCCATTTTGATCAACGGCTTCTGGAGCCTCTCCCAGTAAGCGGGCAACTGCTCCGCCAGCCGGGTGACCGAGGCCTTCATCGGCACGAAGAAAGCCCAGCCTGTCAAACCAACGACCACGACCAAGGCCAAGACGATAAGCCCGGTCGCGCCTTTCCTTCCCCCCGTCCAAACTCGCAGCCGGGAGATCACAGGATTGACGGCGATCGAAATCAGTAAAATGAGCAGCAGCGACAGCAGAATGGGAGACAGCACCGAGAAGGTGTGAATGAAGACAAACAACGCCGCGACCAGCAGCACATGGAACGTCATTGCGGGCTGCTTTGCCTCTGGGTTGGGATGGTTGGCCATGGCAGGTTCTCCGATTTACGCGGGCCGGGGATCACGTGTGCTCATCCGCGCGCGCAATTCGCACAATTGCTTTGGCGATATCTTCAGGCGAAAGGATCAGGTCGACGCAGCCGCTCGCAATTGCGCTCTCAGGCATGTCAGGCTGTGAGGCCGTGTCGAGTTTCTGCGCGATGGTAATGCCGCCCGCTTCTTTGATTCCGCACAACGCCGCCGCCCCATCGCCATCATAGCCGGAGACAATCACAGCGATCAGTTTGCCGTCCCAGTTCTCAGTCAGGGAGCGCAGGAAAACCGTAATCACGTCGGGCCAGCCACGGGGCTTTGATATCGGCTTAAGACGGAACTCGCCATCAAGAACATGCAAATCGCGCTGCTCCGGGATGATGTACACGTGGTTCGGCTCGATGACTAATCTTTCCGTGATCAGTTCAACCGGCATCGAGGTGTGCTGCGGGAGAATCTCGTGAAGCAGGGTGGCTACGGTCCTCAGGTGATTGACGATCACGATCGCAACCCCCATGTCGGCCGGCAGATGCCGCAGCAGCCGGATATAGGCGTCGAGTCCGCCGGCCGAACCGCCTACGCACACAACGGGGAAGTCTTTTGCCTCTCGCTTAGTTTTCAAAGGCACCGAGATCTTTCTTCTCTGCCGGACACCTCTGCTTGTCCGTGTAGCTGGATTTGTCGCCTTGAGGCATGCCATGCTCCTCCTTCAAGTTTTAAGGACGCTCAAAAGCGGCTTCTGCTTCAATGAAGGCAAGATACGGCATGGCCTGTGCCTTAGCCATGGGGTTTAACCCTACCGAGGAGGTTTGACTAGCACGCAAAATCACCATGGCCCGAGCCCGGCGCCAAGTGGGGGATCGACCCCATGTGTATTGGCCTAAAAATCCATTATGCTGTCAAAAGTTGAGGGCATTTCTTATGTCCGATCATTATCTTAACGGCCCTACGAGGAATCCTCCATGAAAGCTTGCGTCGACACAACCCGCTGTGTGTGGTGCGGCCGTTGCTCTGAGATCTGTCCGGATGTCTTTGCGACGAAGGACCAAGTGACCAACGTAGTGGCAGATCCCGTTCCTGCGCACGCGGAAGAGTCCTGCCAAGAGGCAATGCATGAATGCCCCCTCGAAGCCATCGCGGTTATATAGAGGCGGCGACACATGCGGCGAAGCCTGTCGGGGCCAAACTGAACAGAGTGCGCATCTCTCCTCCTTTTCGTGTCATGACCTGCCACTTCACCACGTAATAACGATTGCAACGTAATGAAGAATTGTGGCGAAACAAAAAAGAAAAGTTAACACGCCGGAGCTTGGAATCGGCGGTTTTCGAACATGGGGGCAGGGGCGTTTCCCCGAAATGACCGCGGAGGGCCTCGCGGGAATAAGCCGTGAAAAGGGCCGGTCTTTCTGGTGACGGCGCGGGCCGTTTGATGTAAAGTGTTTTCGAATCACTACGAATGAGACGGAACAAACAGAGCCCCGCCGTGGGGAAGCCGGCGGCCACCGACGCGATCTTGGAGAGCCTCTCCGACGGCGTGTTCACGGTGGACGGGGAGTGGCGCGTGACCTCGTTCAACCGGGCGGCGGAGCGGATCACCGGCGTTCCCCGCAAAGAGGCGATCGGCCGCCGCTGCGCGGAGGTTTTCCGCTCCAGCATGTGTGGCGCCGAGTGCGCTTTGCAGAAGACGCTGAAGACGGGGCGCCCGGTCATCGGCAAGTCCGGCTACATCATCAACGCCGACGGCGAGCGCATCCCGATCAGCATCTCGACGGCGGTGCTCAAAGACGCGGAAGGGAAGGTGACCGGCGGGGCGGAGGTTTTCCGCGACCTTTCGGAGATCGACGCGCTGCGCCGCGAGCTGGAGGGGCGCGTGCGCGTGGGCGAGCTGGTCAGCCGCAGCCCGGTCATGCAGAAGCTTTTCGAGGTGCTGCCCGCGATCGCGGCGAGCCCCAGCACGGTGCTGATACAGGGCGAGACGGGCACCGGCAAGGAGCTGATGG
>Ga0209066_10001803_pt1 | contig 27513 bp, 30 predicted proteins | sample All_14_2_FD_187198 | JGI IMG/M metagenome (GOLD analysis project Ga0209066, IMG submission 187198) | Freshwater microbial communities in response to fracking from Pennsylvania, USA - Allegheny Zone_MetaG_DW_15 (SPAdes) (version 2) ...
GTATAATGATATCAATATCTGGAGGAACGATGACCGAACCCAACCAAAACAAAACCAATTTTGTTGGTACTTATTTCGACAAAGACTCAGTGATTCGCATTGCCAAGTTCCTCAAATTGGCTTCATGGGTTGTCGCTGGGGTGTATATCTTTCAATTCATTCTTAGTGTTACAGTATTTACACTTCAGTTGGTCCGAAAGATGGTCTACATTGGCGGACCCACCGACTTTGCACAGCAATTGATTTGGCAAATTCAACCAAGCCTGGCGGGGTTGATCTTTTTCGCCGCTTTACAAGCCATCGCACTAGGACTCCTCATCTTACTGGACATCGAAGACAATACCCGTCGTGCTGCTAGAGGAAAATAGAAAAAGGGCTTGCCCTCTCTGAGGGTGCGTGATAAAATACCGCCCGCTGGAAAATTGGGGATTGGTGAAATGGCATCACGTCGCGCTCTGGACGCGAAATTTGAGGTTCGAATCCTTGATCCCCAGCACCAAAAACTCCCTTGAAAAGGGAGTTTTTTTATGAATACAAAAAGGACATCGAATTTTCGATGTCCTTTTTGTATTCTATTTAGCCATGCGGATGCAAATAATCATCCAAATTGAGCCGTTTGAACAACCGTTCCCGCACATCATCTGGAACATTTTCTTCAACAGGTAATTGAACAAGATCGATCGTGCGACGGGTGGTATTGAGCACAATGCGGCAATTATCACAACCTTCGAGGTGCTTTTCGATTTCTTTGCACAATTCAGGCGGCAACTCGCCGTCGATATATTCCGATAAAGAGCCTAAAAGTGCCTGGCAGTTCTGGTGGGCGTGGTCGGTCATTGGGTTTCCTTTCTGCGAGTCCGCTCCGCGTAATAAGAGGAAAGTTGTTCACGCAAAGCCATGCGGGCGCGCAATAAACGAGTCTTCACATTCACTTCGGTCAGGTTCAAAATTTCAGCCGTCTCCTTGATCGACAGATCTTCCACATCGCGCAGGATGAAGACCATCCGCAGCGACTCAGGCAGCTTTTTGACCGCCACCTCGATCGCCTTCTTGCCTTCGCTGGAGAGCAATTCCTTTTCAGGGAGAACGCTCCAGTCCACAAAGGTTTCGGGTAGGGGCACATCGTCTGCGTCTTCGGGCTGTATGTCCTCAATGTTGACGTTCGGTTTGCGCTTGCGAATGAGCATCAACGCCTCATTTGCGGCAATGCGATACAACCATGTCGAAACGCTCGAACGTCCTTCAAAATCAGGCAGATGCGTTAGCGCGTTTAGAAATGTATTTTGGAGGATATCCTCCGCGTCCTGCGCATTGCCAAGCATTTTCAGACCCAGACGGTAGATCGGTGTAGAGAAGGTATCCACCAACCGCGCAAATTCAGCGCGGTCACCGGAACGTAGGGCTTCAAGCGAAAAATCGTTTGTTGTTGAGATATTCATTGGATGCAATCTGTGTCAAAAAGTTTCACACAAAGTATACATCACAGACACAATCTCTTGTAACTTTATTACGCCCTGTGCATCAAAAGACTGAACCCAAACAATGGAGACCCTATGGAAAAATTGTTAAATGAACAAGTTGCCGGGCAGATCCAACAGGCGTTTGCCGATCTTACCAACCCTGTGCAGCTACTTTTCTTCGGCTCAAAAGAGAACTGTGATTACTGCGCTGAAACCCAGCAATTGCTGACCGAACTGAGCGCACTCGACTCCCGCTTGCACCTTACGATTCACGACCTAAAAGAAGATGCTGCGCTTGCCGCTCAATATCGTGTGGATAAAGCCCCTGTGATCGTGGTCGCCTCGAAGAATGGTGAACAGATTATTGACCTTGGCGTGCAGTTTTCAGGGATTCCTGCTGGATACGAATTCAGCACCCTGATCAATGACATCCTCCTCGCCTCAAAGCAGACGACCGGGCTGGGTGCCGCTACCCGCGAGTTTTTGCAAACGCTGACAAAACCTCTCCACCTGCAAGTCTTCGTTACCCCTACCTGACCTCACTGTCCGCGAGCCGTGATGCTCGCACATCAGATGGCTATGGAGAACCCGTCCATGATCCGCGCTGAGGCGGTGGATGCAATGGAATTCCCCGATTTGTCGAATCGGTTCAACGTCCAGGGAGTCCCGCAAACGGTGATCGATTCGGGCAAGGGCATTGTGGTTGGCGCGTATGGCGAAGTGCAAATGCTGGCTGAGATCAAACGTGCCTTGCAGAACTAATTCAGGTCGTTGGTATGAAAAAGAATCAAAAGTACCGCAAACAGAAAAAGAATAAAGCCCTCACAACTGCTATTTTGGGTGGCGTATTCGTCCTGTTTGGTTTTGTGTTGCTTGCAGCTTTACAAAAGCCCAGTGACGCATCTGCTTCCAATGAGATTTCGAATTCGGTTGTCCCCGTAAAAGTGGATTTTCCAGCCCCAGCGCTTGAACTTGAGAACGTCAGTGGTGCAGCAGAGTCACTGGAAGATTTTCGTGGACAGGTCGTTCTAGTGAACAACTGGGCAACTTGGTGTCCGCCTTGCAAGGCAGAGATGCCGTCCTTGCAAAAGTATTACGCAGCACATCAAGCCGAGGGCTTTACTTTGGTTGCGATCAATGCAGGAGATGGAAAGCCTGAGGTGGATAAATTCGTAAGCGATTACGGGCTGACCTTTAACGTCTGGCTGGACCCGGATGGCGCGGCTCTCAATGCTTTCAGGAACGGGAATTTACCGAATTCTTATGTCCTCGACCGCACAGGCACGGTCCGCTATGCATGGACGGGTGAGATCAGTTATGAGATGTTGGAGAAATACGTCACCCCCATCGTTCACGAAAACAATTAAGCCAATAAATTTTCAACGAAAAACAAAAGACCCCGAAAGGATAGCAGGAATGCTCATGTCATCCTTTCGGGGTTGATTTTTATTCCTTGGGCAGATGCCCGCCTGCTTCCGCTTGGTCTAATACTTCAAGGATCGTTCTGACCAGTTCACGCGCCGCTTTCTCGCTCAACTCCACTGCGACCCGTGCGCCGACGCCTTGAGATTCGTTCACGAAGTCAATATTGAGCGCATGTTCAAAGGGCGCGTCAAATGGATGGTCATATGAGACGTTCGCCTGCTCCAACTTGAACCAGCCGCTGGTGCCTTTACCGCTTCCGTCGATCTTCACTTTTTCCATGATCATTGTACACATAATAATTACCTCAGATGTTTTTCCAAAAAAGCAAAAACTTTTTGCCAGCCATCAACAGCTTGCGCCTGACGATAAGCAGCGCGGTCATAGTAGAAAAAGCCATGCCCTGCGCCATCGTAGCGGTGGAATTCGTAAGTCTTTCCGTGCTTCTTGAGTTCTGCTTCATGTTGGTTGACCTGTTCGGGCGAGGGGCTGGAGTCGTCGTTGCCGAATAAACCCAAAATGGGGCAGGGCAGGTCACGGGTCAGGTCGTGAGGCGAGACAGGTGTCTTGGGATTCAACTGGTCAGGAGTCATCACAACGCGTCCACCCCAGCAATCCACGATCGCATCAAATCCAGGTACGTGACACGCAGTGAGATAGGCATGCCGACCGCCAGAGCATGTCCCGAAAATTCCAACTTTGCCATTCGAATACGGCAGCGAGCGGACATACTGCATTGCGCCAGCCAGATCGCCAACGGCTTGATCATCTGCGATGCCGCCATCAGCGCGGACTTTTGCAGCGACATCTTCAGGCGTGCCATGCCCGGCGCGGAAATAAAGATTGGGTGTGATGGTGATGTAGCCGTGGTGTGCGAACTTCAAAGTCACCTCGCGATACCACTGATCCCAACCGGGCATGTGATGCGCCAAGACCATGGCAGGGTAGGGACCGGGACCAAGCGGGCGCGCGAAATACGCGTTGATCGTGTCGCCGTTTGTGCCTGTCATCATGACGGTTTCTGCAAGCAAGCCTTCGTACATATCTGTTTGATACATGAGAACGCTCCTGTTGTGAATTTTCAAGCGGAATTTATTGAGTATAGCATGGTGACATGTGTCTTTGCAAAAGGTGACCTCCATCCATGCCTTGATTCGATTACTTCTGGAATAATAAGGTTGACCATAACATTTTCCAAAGGTTTGCCTTATGTCTGTTTTGCAATTGAGTGAAAGCACCGAAATGTACCTGAAAGCATTGGTGGAATTGGGAAATCGCGATGTTGCGATCTCGCGCCTTGCTGAACGACTGGATGTGACGCACGTCTCTGCCAATGAAATGATGCGCCGCCTCGTTGACCAGGGGTTGGTGACTCATACACCCTATAAAGGGGTTACGCTGACAAAAAAGGGACGCGAAGCAGCAACGAATGTTATTCGGCGGCAACGGCTTTGGGAATGTTTTCTGTACGATCATTTGAATATCGAGTGGGCAAAGGTATATGAATTTGCATGTTCGCTTGAACATGCCACCGCGCCCGAAGTGACCGAAGCTCTGGCTGGCTTCTTGAACCATCCAAAGACTTGCCCGCGCGGGAATCCAATTCCCGATGAAAAAGGCGATTTCACACCGTTGAACGGCAGAGCATTGAGCGAATTGAAAGCAGGAGAAACATCAACTGTGTTGGCGGTCAATGCCACTGCAACGGATGTCCTCACGTATCTGCAAGAGAAAAATATTCTGCCGGGGCAGGATATAAAACTGATCGAAGCTGCACCGATGAAAGGTCCGTTGACGTTACTGGTAAATGACAAAGAAGTCGCATTGGGACTGTCATTGGCGGAATTTATTGTTGTGAAATGACCAATCGGGGTGGATTATTCCCACCCTATTATCTTGAAACTTTCGGAGCATTGCAACATCTATGTCTGACCCTATCCAACTTCATTTGCTGCGCCCGGGGCAAAAAGCAACCATCACTCGTGTAGGTGGAACAAGCGCTTTGCGCAGGCGTTTCATCGAAATGGGCATTGTCAAAGGTGAAACCATTCTTATTGAACGTAGCGCACCATTAGGCGACCCCATTGAATATTTCATTAAGGGATATCACCTTGCCTTGCGCAAAGAAGAAGCCGCCCAGATCGAAGTTTTATGTCTCGGAGATTTCTAAATGACAGCACTGACCATCGCACTAGCGGGCAACCCGAATGCTGGTAAGACCACCATCTTCAATGCGCTGACGGGGTTGCATCAGCATACTGGCAACTGGCCCGGTAAGACCGTTGAAAAGAAAGAAGGGGAGATCGAATTTGATGGCTTCACGATCAATATCGTGGACCTGCCCGGCACCTATAGCCTCACAGCTTATTCTCCTGAAGAGATCATAGCCCGCGATTACATCATCGAAGAACGACCAGACGTAGTGATCAATGTCATTGACGCGACCAATCTTGAGCGGAATCTCTATCTAACGGTTCAGATCCTTGAGCTGGATGTTCCAGTTGTGCTGGCGCTTAATATGACCGATGACCTGCAAAAAAATGGCGCACACATCAATGTGGATCAACTTTCTCAATTGCTCGGCAATATTCCCGTTGTGCAAACGACAGCGAACAAAGACAAAGGCATTCAAGAACTTATCAAAAAGGCGGTGCGGCTTGCCCGCGCGAATTAACTCTTAACATGGCAACCAATATTCAATCTCTATTCAAACTTGATTACGGCGGCAAGATCGAACGCGAGATCGCAAAACTTATTGCTGCTTTTGAAGAAATAAAATTCGATACGGGGCGATATCCCAAGCGTTGGCTGGCGCTCAAATTACTCGAATCGGATACAGAAATTCTTGAGCGAGTTCAAACCATGCCGAACGGCGAAAAAATCGTTGCCCTTGCCAAACAAGGGGCGGAGCATGTCCAATCCATGCTGGGAGATGAGTTTGATCTCCTCACCGCAGACCGTCGGTATGGCTTTATCAATGGCGTTGTGAGACAGTCCTTGCACCGTCCGCAAATGGACCGTATCACGCTTACCGACCGCATTGACGATATCGTTACCCATAAATGGTTCGGGTTGCCCGTCTTTTTTGCGGTCATGTACATCGTCTTCCGTTTGGTGATCGATGTTTCCTCACCGTTCCTGGATTGGACCGACGCTGTCATTAACGGTCCCATTGCCAATGGGCTGCACTTCATGCTGAACCTTGTTCCGCTCCCAACGTGGATTCATTCCCTCGTCATCGACGGAATCGTCGCCGGGGTTGGAGGCGTGTTGGTTTTCGTCCCCGGATTGCTTATCCTATATTTCTTCCTCGCCTTGTTGGAAGACTCTGGCTATATGTCTCGTGCCGCTTTCGTGATGGACCGTTTCATGCGAATAGTGGGCTTGCATGGCAAATCGTTCATCCCGATGATCCTTGGGTTTGGTTGCGCAGTTCCAGCGATCTACGCCACCCGTACCATCGCCAGCCGACGTGACCGCGTGTTGACAGCGTTGCTTGTACCGCTCATGTCTTGTTCGGCACGTTTGCCTGTGTATGTGGTCTTTGGGCTTGCCTTCTTTGGCGCGCGTGCAGGGACGGTGATCTGGGCGATGTATGCGTTGGGCATTCTCGTTGCCATGCTAGCTGGAATGGTCTTCACCCGCACCATTCTCAAGCCCGATGCAACTTCAGCTTTTGTGTTGGAGTTGCCCCCTTATCGTCAGCCTGCGCTGAAAAGTGTGTTGATCCACATGTGGGAGAATACGCGTGAGTTCGTGCGCAAGGCAGGCACAATGATCCTCTTTGCGTCTGTGGTGATGTGGCTGTTGCTCAATCTTCCATGGGGTGTCACCGACCAGCGCAACTCGTATTTTGGAAAAGTGAGTAGTGTTATTTCGCCGGTCTTTGTTCCGCTTGGTTTTGGAAGTTGGGAAACCGGCGGCGCACTTGTTTCAGGCTTCATGGCAAAAGAGATCGTTGTCAGCACCATGAGCCAAATCTACCTTGGCGGCGAAGAGACCACACCGACCGAGCCAACTACATTCAGCGAAGACCTTATCAGCATTGGAACCGGTTTTGTCGATGCGACCATCAGCTCTGGCAAAATTCTACTTAGCATCATCCCTGGCGTGAATTTGGTAGATGAAGAAACAGAACGTGAAGACACCGCATTAAGCCTTGCCTTGCGCGCCCAGTTCACACCACTCAGTGCAGTTTCATTGCTTATCTTCGTCTTGCTGTATGTTCCATGTGTCGCAACTCTTGGCGCGATCAAACATGAGTTTGGAACTTCATGGGCTATTACATCTGCTGTTTATCAAACCGTTGTGGCATGGGTCATCGCATTCATTGTCTATCAAGGTGGTCTGTTGCTTGGGTTGGGATAATCGCAAATGCTCAATCAATTGATCCACTTGTTGGAAAACAAAGAGAACGGCATGAGCCTTTCTGAGATCAGCCGCGCCATGAACGCGCAACCTTCGGCAGTCCTTTCAATGATCGATCTGCTGGTAAAAAAAGGCAAACTACTTGAGATCGGTCCCGACGGAAAATGCTGCTCAACCTGCGGATTGGAATCGGAATGTAACCTGCTTGCCGCCCGTGGAAAGCGCTACATTGTTGCAAACTGATTTTTTGGATAAAGTACATCGCCTCCTTCTACGCCCTTGCCTGATTCTGCTTTAGATAATTTTCTCAACCCGTCAATGGACTCCGGCAAACCTCCGCATTCGTAGATTGCATCCGTTTGGAAATACAATTTACGGGCGCGCTAGGTATAATCGGACCATTGACCCATCCATTAGACTGGAGCGAAAATGTTCAGCTCAGACGACAAGGAGTATTTGGTGACTTTATTTGAGTATGCCCCCGTTGCTCTTTGGGAGCAGGATTTTAGCCATATTAAAAAAACATTCGATGACCTGCGTGCTCAGGGTGTAAAGTCGCTTGATGCTCATCTGGTAATGCACCCAGAGGTGATCGATCAATGTATGGGGCAGATCAAGGTCTTGGATGTTAACTTCAAGACCGTTTCGATGCTAAAAGCGGACTCCAAGGAGCACCTGCTCTCAAATCTCGATAAAGTGTTTCGAGAAGGAATGCGTCACCACTTCCGAGACGAATTGCGTGCTCTATGGAACGGCGACGTAAAATGGTCCGGTGAGGGTATCAACTACACGTTGGAGGGAGAACCGTTAGATATCATCCTCCATTGGCGGATCTTGCCAGAATACGAAAACAACTGGGAGAGGGTGCTAGTCACCACAGAAGATATCACCGCTCGTAGACGCGCCGAACGACGTCTTCACAGTCTGTTTGAAGCTTCCCCGATCTCTTTATGGGAAGAGGATTACAGTGCAATTAAACTGTATTTTGACTCCCTGCGTGCTCAAGAGGTTACAAATCTTCAAGACTATTTGGAGGAGAACCCTGAAGCAGTCATGCACTGTGCCAGCTTGATCAAAGTGTTGGATGTCAATCAGAAGACCCTTGATCTGTTCGGCGCTCATTCAAAGGAGCATTTGGTCTCGAATTTGAGCCGTGTGTTCCGAGATGAGATGGAAGAACATTTTTCAAAAGAATTGGTTGACCTGTGGAACGGCACGTTCGCCTACGAACGGGAAGGGGTCAACTATTCATTGAACGGGGATCCGATCAATATTCTTTTGAATTTCAAGATCATGCCCGGATACGAAAAAGATTTCGCTTGGGTTTTGGTGTCTATTCAGGATATTACCGCACGCAAAAAAGCGGAAGAATACCTTCACTATTTAGGCACGCATGATGTGATGACAGGTCTGTTTAATCGCGCTTACTTTGAAGAAACGATCCAGAAACTGGACCACAATCGAATAGACCCTGTGAGCATTATTGTTATTGACTTGAATAATCTCAAGAAAACGAATGATACCTTGGGGCATCAAGCAGGGGATAAATTGATCCGCCGCCTTGCTGAGGTGTTGTCCACTGCGTTTAATAACGGTCAGATTGCGGCACGTATCGGCGGCGATGAATTTGCCATCATCCTGCCGCGAACCGAAGAACCCGAGACCGTTGACTTCATTAAACAGATCCATGCGTTGATCGAAATCAACAACAAGTATTATCGAGAACCGGTGCTCAGTATTTCAATCGGCGCAGCAACAAGCGACTCCCATATGAATTTAGAGCGCGTCATTCAACTGGCAGATGATGCAATGTACAAAAGTAAAGCAGAATATCATCGCCGCCGAAAGGAAGATTAAACAAAAAACGTCGGGTAATTTACCCGACGTTTTTTGTTTATCCGCCGCTCAATAAAGCGTATAACCCAAAAACAACAATGATCGCCCCAGAGATGCGGTTTATCCACGCCATGTGCGTTTGGTTCAGACGGTCACGCAGAATGCCAACGCCAAAGCTGAGCGTCAACCACCATGCGGCAGACCCTGCAAACACCCCAGCAACCATGATCAAAGGCGAGCCTGTATCTTTGCCCAACATCGTCCCGGCAAAGATGGCGGCGAAAGAGAGGATGGTCATTGGATTGGTGATGGTCAGGAAAAATGTTGAGGTGTACATACTCAATAAATTGCCTTGCGCAGCCCGAGCCGGTTTATCAGATGGCTTTTCGAGGAATGTCTTGATTCCCAGATACAACAAGAACAATCCACCCACAATGCGCAGCCAGAAGGCATTGTCAACCAGTAACCCGGTGACAGCGGTTAACCCAAAGGCAGCGATCGCCCCGTAGACCATGTCTGCACTGGCTGCTCCCATGCCTGAGAAGAAGCCCGCGGCGCGACCATTTGCCAGTGTGCGGCGAATGCAAAGCACGCCGATTGGTCCGACTGGGGCAGCGATGGAAATTCCGATGATAAAAGCGCGAAGAAATACCATGTGTCACCTGCATGTGGAATGATATGAATCTAGTTCCCAATTTTTGTGTAACGCATTGAAGTTCATTTTATTTGCCTGCTCGCAAAATTCCTGCGGCGAAAGGTCATATTCTATTACAAATACCGGTTTGCCTGCTTGTACAAACGGCAAAAGCAGATCGCACTCGTCAAAGGAAAAACATTCTTCGTTGAGTATCCAATCGAAATAAGGCAAGAGGTCTTGAATCTGGTTTAAGTCGTTTTTTAGACCGATCAACAATCCGCGTTGGTGAGCGGCTTTGGCAAGGAATGTATTGAATGCGATCTGGTCTTCATAGGTCAACGGGAAGCCCGTGTCGTTTTCAAATCCGTTGACGTTATCCGGGTCTACGCCATCACAGCCTTTGGCGACTGCCATGTCCAGCCGCTTTTCCATCACAGGTTGAAGTTTGGATATTTGACGAATGTCGAGCCAGGTTTCACCCTCCCAACCTTCCATTAGGTTTCCCAATGTTTCGATAGGGAAGTTTTCTGCGTCAGGTCGCCAGTCTTCGTGAGAACCTGCACTGAAGTAACAGACAACAAGTACATCACGCAACTTGAGTTGTTTGATCACTTCTGCACTGGTGTCGAAAAGGTCAATGTTGTACATGTCTACAACCAAGGAATAATCCATGTCGCCGGAATATTGGATGTGCCAAGACATCTCGACTGGAAGTGCATCTAGATTATTTAATGGCGCTTCAGAAGTTACTTCAGGTGTTGAAGATTCGGTTGGAACATTGGCATCCACAGAGCATGATACGAGAATCAAAACGTTAATAAGTAGAAACCAATTTCGCATGTGTATCTCCTTTGAAATAAAAAGACAGCCATCGGCTGATGGCTGTCTTTGGACGTTCGAATTACGCGTTCGCGCTGCGACCGAACCAGGTCGTCCATTCGCGCTTTTCCCACAACACAAGGATGGGAGCTGCCACGAAGATGGAGGAGTAGGTTCCGCTCAAGAGACCGACCAGCAGGATGATGGCGAATTCGCGCAGGGTCACACCGCCGAACATGGCAAGGGCGAGGAGCAGGAATTCCACGGTCATCAACTGGGTGTTGATGGAGCGTTGCAAGGTCTGAACGATGGAGTGGTTGACGAGGGTTTCGTATTCCACACGGCGCAAGATGTGCGAGTTCTCGCGGATGCGGTCGAACACCACGATGGTATCCTGCATCGAGAAACCGATAACGGTCAAAAGCGCAGTGAGGAAGAGCGAGTCAACTTCCCAGCCGAAGAAGAAGGCGCCAATCCCTGTGATGCTGACGATGATAAGAATATCGTGGATCATCGCGAGAATAGCGCAAACCCCGTAGCGGAAAGCGTTCTGCACTTTACGGAAAGACCAAATAATGAAGAGCACTACCAAAAGCGAGGAGACCGCCACTGCAATAGCAGCACGTTGGGTGACCTGTTCGCCGATGCTGGGACCAACACTATCGAACTTGATGACAGCAACTTCAGAGCCAGTGGCTTCTTTCAATGCGGTCAATACAACGTCACGGGCTTCGTTTGTTAGGAAGGAGGAACGGATAACGAGCGAACCGCCGTCGGTTACGGTCACTTGGGCATCTTCGATCTGTGCATCTTCATAAATGGAGAGCACAGTGGCAGTATCTGGCGTTTTGCCATCTTCGAATTTCACTTCAAGGAAGGTACCACCTGTGAAGTCGATGGAAAGTGGAACACCTTTGATGCCAAGCAGGATCAGCCCCGGAACGATCAGGATCAGGGAGAGTGCAAAAAAGTAATAGCGTTTACCAAGAATATTCATAACTTTATCCTTGTAGTTTATAGACCAAACCAAGCATCAAGGTTCTTGGGCTTGAAAGCAGTAATAAGCAGCGCGAGGATCGTGCGCGTGATGTAGATCGCGGTGAAGAGCGAGATCGCAACACCGAGAGCAAGGGTCAAGGAGAAGCCTTTAACGATGGTCGCACCGAAAGAGGAACCGAACCAGAAGAGAATGATGGCGGTGATGATCGCCGAAAGGTTCGAGTCGCGGATGGATGACCAGGCACGCGTCCAACCGAGGTCGAGGGCTTGGACGATGGTGCGTCCGTTGCGGAGTTCTTCCTTGATACGCTCAAAGATCAGGATGTTCGCATCGAGAGCCGAACCGGTGCTGAGCAGGAAGCCTGCAATACCGGGCAGGGTCAGCGTGAAGTGGAACCACTTGAAGATCGCAAAGGAGATCAAGGCGTAGGTCAAGATCGAAAGGACTGCCGCCACACCGGGCATGCGATAGTAGACCATCATGAACATCGCCACAATCGCCATACCGATCAAACCGGCGATAAGACTTTTGTTGAGCGAGTCTGCGCCAAGGGTGGGACCGATGATACGGGTTTCAACAACCTTCAACGGCACAGGCAGGGAGCCGTACCGCAATTGCACCGCAAACGAGTTGGCGGTTTCAGCGGTGAAATTACCGCTAATGGAACCTTGTCCGCCAGTAATGGGATCTTGAATAACAGGAGCAGAGATCACCTGCTTGTCGAGCAAGATGGTGAGGTATCTACCGCGGTTTGCAGTGGTGTGTTCAGCAAAGATCTTCGAACCTTCAGACTTCAACGTGAAGTTGATCACGTAGTTCGCGCCAAGGGCATCGGTACCAACGGTGACGCTGGCGAGTTCTGCGCCGGTCATGATGGTGTGATACATCGTTTCACCTTCAGGAGCGGTGACAGTTGCGCCTGTGGGGCTGTAGTCCGTCACAAGGAATGAGCCTTCTTCAGGGCTAAAATCACCCGTGTCTACAAATTCCAGCAAACCCGTCTGCTGGATCGTAGCAAGAACAGACTCGGTATCTTCCAAGCCGGGGAATTCGCCAACGATGCGGCGGTCACCTGCGATCTGAATGACATTTTCATTCACACCCAAAGCGTCTGTACGCTGTTGGACGATATCGCGGGCGATCTGCATGGATTCAGCGTCGATCTGTTGGTCGGCGGGAATGTCAGCTTCTAGCAGCACTTGCAAGCCGCCTTGCAGGTCGAGCCCAAGTTTGGGTTCCACACTGCGTGAGAAAAGGGTTTCATCGTTCACCGGGTTGATGAGATTGATTTCTGTGCTCAGGTCGATCCATAAAGCAAGCGCGAGAATCACCACGATGAGGATGATGCGATTGGGTAAGTTACGTATCATGCGGTAAATATCTCCATCCACGAAAATGCCAGCCTGTGGCTGGCGCGGACGACATTATACTCCCGATAGATGAATTTTGGAGGGAAGGAAGAACCGCCTCATACGTGGGAGAGGCTTGGTTTGGCAACCCAGGCCGGGTCCACGCCTGAGGCGGGGCAAGGCTTGGGGTTAGAGTCGCTTTTTTAGGTAGGTGAGGGCTTGGGCGAGGACGCTGCTTTCGTCCAGCGTGTTTGTATTGATAATGATGTCGGCGTGTTCGTATGCGTGAGAAAGACGACGGAGTTGCTCTTCGTGGTCGGCTGGGGTCCAGTTCAGTTTGCGGCGTTGGGTGGAGTTTTCGAAGGAGCATTCCAAAAAAATGAGGATGTCTGGCTTGGTGATGACCTGCCACATTTGTTTGACGTAGGAATGTTCCTGTGCGATGTGCCGGCAGCGATAGCCATGTTGTTCCAACCCTGCAATGAGCGTAGATTTGCCCGAGCCGCAAGGACCCACAATGCCAATTAACGGAGAACTGCCAGAGTTACTGTCCATTGTCATGGAATATCTGATTCAACTGCTCCGGTCCGCCTAGGATGGCGATGACATCACCAGGGTGGATTTCGGTTTTATCGGTGGGGTGCATTTCGGAATGTCCATTCTTGCGATGGAGCACGATATTGAGGTGATAGTTATCTTCGATGTACCCGATGGTCTTATCGGCGAAGGGAGCTCTCTTTGAAACTGTGAGGCGGGCAAGGCTGAGAAGTTGACCTTCGACAGAGATTGGGTTGGTTACATCCACTCCGGCTGCTGCGGCGGCAAAGACGGGTGCTGCCATTTCGGTGGCACTTAGCGCGATGAAGGAGAATTGTTCTTGAAGGGCATGGGCGAAATCATCATCGAAGATGCGGATGACCACTTGAATAGCTGGATTGAGAGAACGTGCTTTGAGGGCGATCTGCAAATTCATCGAGTCGTTTTGACTTGCCATGATAATGGTCCGAGCCTTGTTGATGTTTGCAGCTTCTAATACAGAGGGACGGGTGCCATCGTCGTGAATGACGGGAACGCCTAATTGTTTGATTGTGTTGACCGTATCGGCATCGGCATTGAATTCGATGACAACCAACGGTTCGCCCATTTCATGTAATTTGAGCGCAACGCGATAGCCGAGATGACCAAGCCCAACGAGAATAATATGATCTTGCATGGTGGATGCGACAGCCATTTCCCATTCCTTGCTACGTGATTTTCGATTGAAGAATAAACTTCCAAAATCTGCCAAGCCTTGCGCAAGTACGCTCAAGCCAATGACCGGCATGAGAAAGTGAAAGATCTGAAGGAGGATGTGATGCGGGAAGTCGCGGTTGGCAGGCTGTAAAAAGGTGGCGATGAGGACGATGTAGATCGACTCGGCGAGGCTGTACACAGGCTCATTCAGCTTTTGCGAAAGATAGTGATAAAGCAACCCGCCGCCAACGACAGCGAAAGTGAACCAAAACAATGGCGCACGAAATTCCCGCAGAAGGATGGCAGTATCACGTATCCCTGCCTGAATGTGGCGCCAGCGATGTTTATCGATGAAAAAGATTTTTTTATGCATTGATGGGCAGGCGGACGGTCATGCGGCGCACATCATCTCCGATTCGCGGCGAGACGCGCAAGACGAGCACGCTGATATCGTCAGCTGGGCGGTTATCGTCCAAGCGGACAGCTTCGGCAAGCAGGGTGTCTGCCAATTGCTGGGGAGAAGGTTCCTGATCTTCAAGCACAAACCGCAATGTTTGGCGGACGTCCATTGGGGTGCCGCGTCGTTCTCCGGCATGGCTAATGCCATCGGAGAAGATGACAACGGTCAGACCGGGTTCGATGGTAAGTTCGGTGATGACAGGACGTACGTTGCGGGATGTTCCCAGAGAAATACTTTCTTCGGTGTGCGGTTCGATCTCTTCGCCGCGGCAAATGTACATGGAAGCTGGGTTGTTGCGGGTTAGGACAATGGTTTTGCTGTGCAGGTCCACTGATGCGATGTTGAGGGTACAGGTCACTTTACCGGCGCGTTCGGTAAAAAGCGCATCAGAGGCGGCGCGGGCGGCAGCACCATCTCGCACCCCTTCGGCGATCAGGCTGATGACTTTGCGTACCACCATCATCGAGACAGCTTTTGCTCCGCGTCCGCTGGTTTGACCATCGGCAAGCACTACCGATAACCCGCCAGTGGGGCGCTCGATCACTTCGAGCGTGTCCCCGCTTTCGGAAACCGCATATTTGTTGACCTTCGCGACCGCGATCTGGATTTCCATGTCCTCATTTTACTATGGGATTAAGCCCTCGGTTCCTACTCCATCCAAGTTTGTACATGGACCCCGGCATTGTCCTGCCAACCAAGGAGGACCTCGCCCGAGGGTAAAGTAAGCAGCATTGGCATGCGTGGAAATCCGCTAAACAATTTCTGTGGGTCGGAGAAGGTTTCACCCTTATCCTCTGAGATGGAATACAGAATTGATTGTTCTTCTGTGCCATGATGTTCCCAGGCAAGATGAATGTGTCCTTTAGAATCCACTGTCAGAGATGGCATGGTCTGATGCGCCTCTACATTTGGGTTGATCTGCACATTCGGGCTGAATGTTTTTCCTCCATCTTGCGAAATCGAGAACCAGATGCTGCCGTTGTAAGGTTGATTTGGTTCTGCATGACGACCATCCATCCAGGTGACATAAATGTCATTTTCGAAAACTGCCATAGATGGACCTGCAATTGGACAGGCATTCAGGATCCAATGTTCATCGCTGATGCGGGTGAATGGAGTGAAGGTTTGTCCACCGTTGCTAGAAGTGGAAAGCAAAATATCTCGAATATCGTTCCCATCAGATTGTTTTTCAAGCCCTCGATAGGCAATAAACAAAACTTCATTGTGTATCGCCAAACTGGGTTGGCAACATTCACAAGCGCCTGTACCGACAGCTTGCGGTTCCTTGAATATCGTACCTGACTCAGAGGAATGGATAAAATGCAAAGTCGCGTCATTCAACCAGGCAAGCATTATGTTGCCGACCTCATCCATTGCGGCTTGAACCATAACGATCTCTTCCCCCTGTTCTTCGGCGACTTGTTGGGGGGTATTAAATGTCTTGCCTCCATCTGAAGAAATGGTCAACCAAATACTTGTGCCGCTGAAGTCATCGGCTTGTTCAAGCCATGCAACTGCCACTGAATTTTCACCAAAAGTTGCCAGCGCAGGTCGCTCAACTGGTAAGACGTGAACTGGTGCATCTCCACTTGCGTTAACTGATTCACTAAATGTCTTTCCACCATCGATGGATGAAGCGACATGAATGCCATCGGCTTCACCCAGGGCGATGTAAACCTTTCCGCTGGGGGTGGCGGTTAGAGAAAACGACTTTGCTGACGAAAAATCACTAGTCATTGGTTCGATAACTTGAGGAGGATTGGTCGATTGGATTTCTGTGGTAGGCAGCATTGTGGGTGTACATCCATTTAGAAACAGGTAGACCAAAATGACGGCGAAAAGTCGCATCTTGAGAAGAATTTGGATAGGATGTGTCTGGTTTGCCATAAAAAAATTTTACACCCAAATCGCCTTGACGTTACCGCTACCCGCATATATAATCAGCGGGCTTCGTAATAAAACCAATCCAGACGGGCGTGCGCCCGTCTGATGTATGTATAAAGGAGAACGTTTCATGACCCCACATCCAAAGCGCAAACACTCAAAGGGACGCCGGGATCGCCGCCGCTCTCAGGATGCTTTGAGCGCTGCCAATCTCGTGACCTGCTCCAACTGCGGGAACAAGCGCCTGCCGCATGTCGTGTGCCCGAATTGCGGTTATTTCAAGGGACGCGAAGTTGTTCAGGTTAAAAAAGAAAAGAAATCGGCTGAATAATCGCAACGGGTCGTGAAACTCACGACCCGTTTGTGTTTAAGTATGAAGTTTATTGGGGGCTATTCTGAAGTGCCGTCCACACTAAGGCATGAAGGTGGAGTTGGCACATCGTTCCCGAACCGTTCAGAGACCCAGATGATGGCATTCAGCAAGTTGGAGTTGAGCTGCTCTCCAATGTATTGGCGGTATTCCGCGTCACTGAGTGGACGGTTCACAATGCCGCAGGCAACATCGTACCAATCGGCTTTTTCCAAGTTCCATTGAATCAGCTGCCCATCTGCACTGGACGAAATCAGGATGGTGTCCGAAAGGAATATGACGTTGTAGACGGCTGTGTCACTGCCTGTTAGGGGTGTCCCGATCATTTGCGGTTGACAGGTGTCTTTATCCCATTCTTTTGAGCAGCGTTCCACGTCGAATTGCCAGAGCAGGACGGTGTTGTTATTCGTTGCACTTGCCATCCAATCGCCACTGGGACGGAAGGCGACCGCTTCCATGCTTTCGTTCAAGCCAAGCACAGGTGGTGTGTGTTCGCCGCTGTTGACATTCCAGACCAGCAAGGTTTTATCGTCACTGGTGGATGCGAGGAATTCAGGATATTTGGGGTTGGCTGCGATCAAATTGACAGCAGACCCATGCCCGGTGAGCAAGTCCGCGGTGGGGATGTTGGCAGGGTCGGCTAGGTTGTAGGAGAAGATAGTGGTCGGGTACCCAGCTACAAACAAGTTTGAACCGTTTTGGTTGAAGGTCAGAGAATACACACCATCGTCATGTTGAAGTGGAGATGTTATCAGTTCATGGGTGGTAGTGTCCCAAATTTTTACGGATTGGTCGAAGCTGGCAGAAGCGAGCCAGCGGTCATCGGGACTGAAGGCAAGCGACCAAACCTCTGACGCATGAGCCTCGTTGATCTTCCAAAGTTCTTTTCCGGTTTTAGCATCCCAGATGCGAATGGAATTATCTGAATATCCTGATGATGCCAGCCATTTATTGTTGTTGCTATACACAAGGGAGAGGACACCGCCGGGGTGATTCAACTCTCTTTCATTGCTAAGTTCGGTTCCGTTGAAATCCCAAATGTGAATGTATCCGGCTATGTCGGCGGCTGCAAATTGCTTCCTGTCGGGAGAGACCGCCATTGCCCAAACCGCACCATCCAGTTTTTTGAAGGATGTGCCAAGTTGGCTCGTTTGGTTCACATTCCAAAGGATCAAGGTCTTATCTGAACTGCCTGTGGCGAGTTGAGTGCCGTCGGGGCTGTATGCTGTTGCCCAAATGGAGTTGGAATGCCCGGTAAGTGAATCGACAAGTTCAAGCTGCCAAGTCTGATCTTCGTTCTGAGTTGGTTTCCAGATACGCACTGTATTGTCCCAACTGGCAGATGCGATCTGACCCGTCTTCGGATTGAACGATACGCTGCTCACCGTGTTGATATGACCGCCTTCATTCCCTCCTACTGACTGAGCAAGCAAGGCACCTGAAGCAGTATCCCATAGCCATACACGATGGTCTGTGCTGCCAGAGGCGAGAAGGGTTCCCTTGGCATTGAAGGCAACACCGCGAACATCCGTTTCGCCGTCGCCATTTGTTTTGCAGACAGAGTCTTCATTCGTCTCGGCATCTCCAAATGCACATGCGTGGAACTTGATTTCCTTTGTTTTCAAATCCCAGACCGTAATATTCCCATCTTCACTGCCTGCTGCCAGCATATCATTCGCAGGAGAAATAGCAATATCCAGAATTCTCACGGATTCATCTTCGGTTGGAAGGTTGAATGTAATCGCTTCATTCTTTTTGCCTGTGGAAGCATCCCAAAAAGTAATCTGTGCGCCGGCAGAGATGGCGATAAATTCACGTCCGTTCAGCTTTACAAACTCAAGGTCACGGGCTCTATTATCGATCTCAAACTCCAGAATCGGTTCACAACAGGTTTCAGGGTCCCACACAAATATTTTCTGCTCATCGCCTGCCGCGGCGAGACGTTTGCTATCTGGGCTAAAGGCAACACCCAAAAGACGCTGTGTTCCACCACTGAATTGTTGACTGGCAATTGGGCTTTCATTGGAGGTTAAGTCCCAAACGGTGACAATGCCCGTATCGTTGATGGCATTTCCCGTCGCTGCAACCCAATGTCCATCGGCGCTGAACGATATGGAACGGATGTCGCTTTCATGAGCACGCAAATAGGTGTCAAGTTGCGGAACGCTATTGATACTGGTGACCAAACTTCCGAGTCTAGCCGGGTCTGAGTCTCCCAGTGTATCTGCAATGTAATTGGACTCAAGACTGAGCAACAAGGAAAGATCGGGCTGAGTGTCCACAAAATTGATGGACTGTGCCGCCAACTGACTGGCAAGCGCCTGTTGACTTTTTCGCACGGCTTCCACTCCGCCAAATACCGCTGCAATCGCCAATAAAATAGACACAACCAACGCCGCGCTGACACCGATCAACGTATTGCGCTGACGGCGCGTGGCGTCCTGTCGACTTGCGAAAATATATTCATTTTGGAGGGGTGTTGGATGCGGAACTTTGGCTTCAGAACTTTTCGAAAGCCACAATTCAGCATCTTGCAGTTCGCTTCCACGTAGGAGATAGCTTGAGTCTTGATTTTTGGTGTTCCATTCATTGGAACGTTTCAGGAGAAATGTATGTTGCTTTACCCAATCGAGGTCGGTATTGATCGCCTCGAGCAATTTCTGCATGGCAATTTGGGGATCATCCGTTTCGCGATAGAAGATCCAATTCAATGATGCCAATTCAGGGGGAGATAATTTCGGGTCTACATTTTGGTGGATGATAGGGAAGAGGCGCTTGTTGTATTCGACCGCGATCTGCAATTCCTTGCGGCACTCGTTTGAAATTACCCAATCAGGGCTGAGGATAAAAATGACAGCGTTTGCCGCCTCAATTCCTTTGCGAATCTCATCTTCCCATTTTGAAGAGGGGGGGATGTTATTCCAATCTACCCAGAGCCGCTCGGCAGGGTAATCATTCTCAGCTAATGACTTAATGAATTCTTCTGTAAACCCCTTATTCCGGCGGGAATAAGAAATGAAAAGCTCTGTCATGAAGGGACTCCTTGAAGCAAGTTTTTGGTGTGGGAGCTTTAGGCTGTATTCTGCTTTTCACTTCTAAAATATTTTGCAATGATTTTGCAATTTTACACTACCTGAGCGTGACCATATTTGCAAATTTGTGTTTAATAGCCATGCCTAACAATGCTGTAAATATTCAAAGAATTATGAAAGTTAGCCTTAAGGAGATCGAATGAAATTAGACTTAAAGACCACAGCCTTCATTTTTCCCGGACAGGGTTCTCAAGCCGTTGGAATGGGAAAAGCTCTTGCTGAAGAACAAGCCATAGCCCGCGACACCTTTGCCGAAGCAGATTCGATCCTCGGTTTTGCTCTTTCCAACCTCATCTGGAATGGACCGGATACCGACCTAAATGACACGGTCAACACTCAACCCGCTCTCTTCGTCCATTCCATTGCCTCCTTCCGAACCTTTGCCCGCCTCTTCCCGGACCTCGAGCCTGCTGCCGTTGCCGGGCATTCTCTTGGCGAGTTATCGGCTCTGACCGCGTCTGGAGCCTTATCCTTCGAAGACGGTTTGCGCCTCGTCCGCAAACGCGGCGAGTTGATGAAGCGCGCCGGTGAACTTGCCCCCGGAAGTATGGCTGCCATCCTCGGTGTGGATATTCCCACCCTTGATAAAGTCTGCGCGGATGCAAGCACTACCGATGAATTGGTTCAGGTCGCGAATGACAATTGCCCGGGGCAGGTGGTCATCTCTGGCGCGAAAGCCGCCGTGGAGCATGCCATGGCTGGCGCGAAAGCCGCTGGCGCAAAACGAGCCATGCCGCTCGCCGTATCTATTGCGGCACACTCACCGTTGATGAATTCCATTCAGGAAGAGTGGAATCAAGCCGTAGATGCCGCTGTGATGAACCAGCCGAAGATTCCCGTTATTGGAAACGTCCACGCCTCTGTGCTCCAAACCGCAGACGATGCCCGAGCCGACATCAAAGCTCAAATGCAGTCCCGCGTAAAGTGGACGGATAGCGTGAAAGCCATGAGTGACATGGGTATCAAGTCGTTTGTTGAAGTGGGAACAGGTTCGGTGTTGGGAGGGTTGGTAAAACGCATTGCTGGAGAAGCGGTCAACTATCCGCTTGGAAATCCACAAGATTTTGCGGCGTTGGAATAAGATATTTTGTAAATCACATTGTGGAAGTTGCTATCCGTTACAATAAAGCAACTTCCACTTTTTGATTCAGGACCTTCCATGAAAAAGATACTTGCCGTTTTCCTGATCTTCGCTTTTATCGTTTCCTGCGCTCCATTAGACCTTGATACACCTTATGTGCCTGTAACTCAAATTCCCTTTTTTGCCAGTGATACCCCTGCGCCTTTCATTGTCCCAGTGACGGAAACGCCGCAGATCATCGTTCCGGTCACCGAGACTCCTTTGGGCGAACAACCTGTTTTGGTCACAGATACTCCCGTGCCAGTTTCAACCTGGTGGGAGGTGTATTTCACCGATCCACTGACCATCAACGACCCTAATAATCCAGCCGGTTCTGTGGAAGAAAAGTTACTTTCATTTATCAATGCTGCACAAACGAGCATTCACATCGCGTCTTTTGAATTCAACCTGCCGCGCGTAGCCGATGCGTTGATCGCTGCCAAAGCCCGCGGTGTGGATGTGCGCTGGGTCACCGACGATGAGAACGGGTTGGAAATAGATGGCAACGAGAATCGGGGGCAGTTTACCCGTCTGATGGCGGGCGGAGTGGAGGTTAAGGATGATGCGCGTTCTGCTTTGATGCACAATAAATTCTGGATATTTGACCGTCAAACCACGTGGACCGGGTCCACCAATATCACTGTCAATGGGATTTATAAGCAGAATAACAATGTGATCGTGATCCACTCGCCGGAGATCGCTTCAATTTATGAGCGTGAGTGGGAAGAATTGTGGACTGGGCAACTGGGGCGGCGTGTGCCTTCGACGGTCAATAATCAATGGGCAATTTTGAATGGAACACCAATCCAGATTCTGTTTTCACCGGAAGATGGCGCGGTGGGTAGTTTGATCGCAGTGCTTTCCGACGCCCAATCCAGCATTCGCTTCCTTGCCTTTAGTTTTACAGATTACCCCATGGCGCAAACCATGATCGACCGCGCCCAAGCTGGTGTGGATGTGCAAGGCGTATTTGAGACCTTTGGGAGTAATAGTCCGCGTTCGGAGTTAAAGACGCTATGGTGTGCTGGCTTGCAGGTGAGGCAGGATGGCAATGGCAGTTTTCTGCACGATAAGGTCATCATCATTGATGAAAGTATCGTAGTAACCGGGTCTCTTAATTTTTCATCCAGTGCTGATGAAGACAATGAAGAGAACGTGCTAATTATTGATAACCCCGAGATCGCAGCCCTGTATTTGCAGGAATATCAAAAGAATTGGGATATGGCAATGAGCGTTCCTGTAGGGGCGTTTACTTGTGAATAGCGGTATAATCTCGTTATGAACAAGTTGGCTGACAATACAAATTGTCAGCGTGGCAACTGCCGCGGTTATATAGGTACATCTGGTCAGAGGAGAGACTCCCTGACCAGATTTTATTTTAAGCCCGGGTAATGCTGTGATTATTTGGGTGAAAATCAAGGAGAACCATGAAACTTAGCAAACTTGCCATCGAGATCGCTGAATCCCCGACCTTTGCTTTGAACGAAGAAGCGCGTCTGTTAAAGGAGCGCGGCGAAGCCGTTATCAATTTAGGGATCGGTGAGCCAAAGAACAAAACGCCCATTGCGGCGATGTTGGCTTCAGGGGCGAAACTTTCCAGTGGGGAGATCAAGTACACCCCGCCCGATGGTTTGCCTGCCATGAAAAAGGCGGTCATCCGCTACACTGAGGAAAATTACAACCGCCTCGTTGCTCCTGAGAATGTGATCATCACCAATGGAGCAAAGCAATCTCTCTTCAACATTTTCTACTCCATCCTCAACCCGCAAGACGAAGTCATTATGATCGCTCCGTATTGGGTTTCCTATGCGGAAATGATCAAAATGTGTATGGGCATTCCGGTCGTTGTAACGCCTGAAGATGGGACTTTTGTTCCGCGCTTTGAAGACATCGAACGGGCAGTGACCTCTTCCACGCGGGCCATTATCGTCAACAGCCCGAACAATCCTTCTGGCGCCATTTACCCAGATGAATTGATCGAAAAGATCGTGAACCTGTGCGAGAAAAAAGGCATCTTCATGATCTGTGACGATATCTATCACAAGTTGACCTTTGACCGCAACGTGGCAACCCCAGCATGGACATTCGCTAAAAAGGATATAGAAGATTCCCATATCATCGTCGTGAATGGCGTTGCAAAACTATACGGCATGACAGGTTTCCGTATTGGATGGGTAGTGGCTCCGCGTGCATTAATCAAGGTGATGACCAATGTCATCGCGCAGACCACCTCCTGTGTCTCTCCGCTTGCACAGGCGGCGGCAGAAGGTGCTTTGAACGGATTGCAGTCTGTGGTGGAAGCGCTGCGTTTGCAAATTCAGAACAACCGCGATGTGGTCTTGCAGGAAATGCGCACATTCAATGGAGCACGTCTCATCGAACCAAAAGGGACGTTTTACGCCCTGCCGGATATCCGCGCGTTCAATAACAATTCTGTCGAAGTCTCCAAGTTCCTTTTGAAGAAAGCCATGGTGGTGACCGTTCCCGGCAAGGAATTTGGCATGGAAGGGCACATCCGCCTCTCGTTTGCGGGCAGCGTGAAAGACATCACCGAAGGAATCGCCCGCATCAAATGGGCGCTCGACCCGAATTCGCCAAACGAGATTTACATTGGTGATAAGAAGATGATCCGTGATTGGATGTAGAGGGAACCATGAATAATTTACTCAATATCAAAACTCCTGCCGAAGCGACGGCGCAAGTCCGCAAGGCAGATTACAACTTATCGAATAACGGAATTGGAAATTTGCGTCTTGCTTACTGGAACCTTCCTACAGAAGCATTGGTGGAAGAAGCGACCTTTCGCAATGAAGGTGCGGTTGTTGCTGGCGGCGCGTATGTGGCAAACACAGGCAAACACACAGCCCGCAGTGCCAACGATAAATTCGTGGTGCGTCACACCGACTCTGAGAACAATATCTGGTGGGGCGTGTATAACCGCCCATTCGAAGCGACCAAGTTCGAAGTGCTTTACGACCGCATGCTTGGCTTCCTGCAGGGACGAGATGTCTTTGTGCAGGATGTCTATGCTGGCGCGGATGAGGCATATCGTTTGCCCGTCCGCATTGTGACCGAATTGGCATGGCATAGTCATTTCGTGCGCAATATGTTCATCCTGCCGCAGTCGCTGGAAGAATACAAACGTTTCGTGCCGGAGTTTACGATCATCGCCATGCCGTCTTTCAAAGGCACACCGGCAGTGGATAACACCAATAGTGAAACTTTCATCTGTCTGTCCTTTGAAAAGAAACTTGCCATTATTGGCAATACAGCCTATGCGGGTGAGATCAAGAAATCAGTCTTCACCATCTTGAATTACCTGCTTCCGCTCGAAGGTGTGCTTTCGATGCACTGTTCGGCGAATGTCAACCCGAAAGATCCGGATGACGTGGCGCTCTTCTTCGGTTTGAGCGGAACCGGCAAGACGACACTCTCTGCAGACCCGAACCGCCGCCTCATTGGGGACGATGAGCATGGGTGGAGCGACAATGGCGTTTTCAACTTCGAAGGCGGATGCTACGCCAAAGTCATCGGTTTGTCTGAAACAGCAGAACCTGAGATCTATGCTACGACCAAACGCTTTGGCACGATTCTGGAAAATGTGCCTTATGACCCCATCACGCGTCTAATTGATTTGGACGATGATACATTGACTGAGAACACACGCGCATCCTATCCGTTGGAGTTCATCAATAACGCCGTCCCTGAGAAAAAGGCTGGACATCCGAAGAATGTCATCCTCCTCACGTGTGATGCGAGCGGAGTCATGCCCCCAATTGCGCGGTTGACTCCCAATCAGGCGTTGTACCAATTCATCAGTGGGTACACATCCAAAATCGCAGGGACAGAAGTCGGCTTGGGCAAAGAGCCGGAAATCACCTTCAGCGCCTGCTTTGGCGGACCATTCATGGTGCATCATCCTTATAAATATGCCGAGTTGCTCAAACGCAAGATCGAGCGTTACGGCGTGACGTGTTGGCTGGTCAACACTGGCTGGGTGGGTGGACCGTATGGTATTGGAAAGAGAATTTCAATCAGATACACCCGCGCCTTGCTCAATGCTGCGTTAGATGGCAAATTGAAAAATGTCGAATTCACCAAGGACCCCATCTTTGGCTTTGAAGTACCCAAGACCTGCCCGAATGTGCCAGATGAAGTTCTGATTCCATCGTCATCGTGGGCAGACAAAAAAGAATACGACCGTCGCTATAAAGACCTGGCGATGCGCTTCAAACAGAACTTTGGCAAATTCACAGATGGAACTCCGCAAGAAGTGATTGACGCAGGACCGAAGGTGTAGTTTATCCAATAGGCAGTCATCTTCAAGGTGACTGCCTATTTTGTAAGAAAGGAGAGTTTTCATGTCCCGATCAAAACTTCTGTTCACCGTCTTGAGTCGATTGATAGCCGGTGTCGTCATGTTCGCTTTGCTTTTTTTCCTCCCGGCAGGGACATGGCGCTATTGGCAGGCATGGATGTACATTGGTGTTCTTGTTATCCCCATGTTTTTCGTGCTTGCCTACTTCATGAAACATGACCCAGCGCTGCTTGAACGCCGCATGAAAATGCGAGAGGAACGCAAGGAACAGCGCAAGATCATTCAGGCTTCAGGAATCGTCTTTGTGCTGGCGTATATCCTGCCCGGCTTCGACATCCGCTACGGTTGGTCGAACATGCCTGCTTGGGTGTCCATTGCAGCGGGTGTTGTGCTATTCCTTAGCTATATGCTTGTTTTCCGTACCATGCAAATCAATAGCTTTCTCTCGCGTGTCATCGAAGTGGCGGAGAATCAAAAAGTGATCGACACCGATGTGTACGGTATCGTCCGTCATCCCATGTATGTAGGTATGACCGTGCTGTACGCTATTTCACCGATTGTGCTTGGTTCGTGGTGGGCAGTCATTCCTGCCTTGGTAATTATCCCCGTGATCGTTTTTCGGATTCTGGATGAAGAAAAGGCGTTGGAGCAGGAATTGCCCGGGTATATGGAATACAAGCATAAGGTCAAATATCGGTTGATTCCGTTTGTGTGGTAAAACGTGACAATCACATATGCCAAAATAAAAACAGCCCTGTGAATTTCACAGGGCTGTTCATACTTACTTATACATCGTCGCGGCTACAGGTTTTGCGAGCGCGCCGGTCTTGGCATTGCGCATTGCCCGCTCAAAAGCGCGGCGCTCTGCCTTTTGGGCGTCGATGCGGCGCTGAACATGCGGTGAAAAGAAACCTGCATAGCGTTTCTGAAGTTCCGGTCTCTGCCAGTCGTTGCCGCCTACGCGCCCGCGGCAGTTTGGTGCACCGCAAAGACAGTCGAACTCATCGTAAGGCATGGTATCGCACATGGCATAATCGAAACAAACTTCCTCGCCGATCTGGATGTCGCGCATGGCAACAAGTCCAATCTGGCCCGAAAGACCTGCGTTCGGGTTGCACGAGTGATTGACATAATCTCCCTCACCAATGGGGCGCGGCACCAGGAAATGACGATCTTCAACCTGGAGGCATAACATGCGCTCACGTTCGGGTAGGTGGATAAAGGTCTCCCATTCATACACAACGCCGCCGAAAACAGCAATTAACTCGCCCTTCTTAATGGGTTCGAGAGCGAAAATGCTGTTCCCGCTTTTATCGGCTTTCAGGCGACCTTCCAATTTAGAAGACAGATAGGAACTCGGTTGCTTGGACATTCATACAATCACCTTTCGTTTCAGTGGATTAAAGATGAACAGCGCCTCCCGCGGTGGACGAGCCGCGAAAAACGCCATTGATGAGCAAATGATACATCAAATAGCCTGCATGTAAAGGTTTTTAACCATACAGATTATGTTGATTCTGTTAATGATTCGGTAGCGCATCATCCCCTGCAAGTCATAATCGATACATCAAGAACTTTTTGGATGCAAAAATGGTAGAGCGGATTCAAAACCGACTCGCGCTTCATTCCCCGCTCAAAATTGATTCTACCCATTCAGCTCTTATTTCCCCGATTCCTTAACCCTGTTTTCTTACTCGATCCAGTTCGCGCCCCAATCGGGCTCTGGGTCGTTGGTGATCTGCCTCATGCCTGAACCATCAGCTTCCATAATATAGAGATCAGCTTGGTCATTGTTGCGAAGCGAATTGAAAACAATGAAACGCCCATCTGGTGAATAGGACGCGCCAGCATTATTCCCGCCATCCGTCAATTGGACGAATGATCCTGTCGCAGCATCAACTTTGAAAATGTCTTTATCCCCAAATGGACCCGCATGAATTAACAGCGATGTTCCATCTGGTGACCAATCGACACTGCCGCCAATGCCTTGCAGTCCTTGAGATATTTTCAAGTGATTTCTTCCGCTTGTGTCCATGGTGAAGATCTCATACTCTTGCGGGACGCCTGTGTTCATGGCATAGGCGATTTTCTCGCCATTTGGCGACCAAGATACTGAAACAATATCGCCTGACCCCGTATACACCA
>Ga0209066_10001805_pt1 | contig 27504 bp, 24 predicted proteins | sample All_14_2_FD_187198 | JGI IMG/M metagenome (GOLD analysis project Ga0209066, IMG submission 187198) | Freshwater microbial communities in response to fracking from Pennsylvania, USA - Allegheny Zone_MetaG_DW_15 (SPAdes) (version 2) ...
GGCCAGATCGCCGCCTCGGCCCTAGGCGCTGCGGCAGCAGCCTCGCCCGAGGCGGCGATCTGGCCGATCACCTGACCGGGGGTGACGGTCGAGCCGGCCTCGGCCCAAATGATCAGGACGCCATCGGCGGGGGCGCTGATTTCCACGGCGACCTTGTCGGTCTCGATCTCGACCAGCAGCTCATCCTTGGCGACCCGGTCGCCGGACTTCTTCTGCCAGGTTCCGACGGAGCCTTCGGCCACGCTTTCGCCCATGGTCGGCACCTGAACGGGGACGGTCTCGCCCTTGGGGGCCTCTTCCCTGGCCGCCGGGGCGGCGGCGGGCTTGGCCTCAGCCTTGGGGGTGGCCTCTCCGGCGGAGGCGGCAGCGCCCTCGGTCACCTTGCCGAGCACGGCACCGGGCGTGACCGTTTCGCCCTCGGCAAAGGCGATTTCGCCCAGCGTGCCGTCGGCGGGCGAGACGACCTCGAGCGAGACCTTGTCGGTTTCCAGCTCGACCAGCAGCTCATCACGCTTGACCGGGTCGCCGACCTTTTTCGTCCATTTGGCAATGGTGGCTTCGGCGACGGATTCACCAAGGGCGGGGGTCAGGATATCAGCCATGTCAGTTCCGGTTCCGGATAAGCAGGGGTCAGTTCGGGGTGGCGAGGGCGTCGGCAAGGAAGGCGTCAAGCTCGGCCTTGTGGCGGCTCATCAGGCCGGCCGCCGTCGAGGCCGAGGCGGGCCGCCCGACATAGCGCGCGCGCCTGGCCTTCACATCGAGACGGTCGAGCGTCAGTTCAAGCCACGGATCGACAAAGGTCCAACCGCCCATGTTCTTGGGCTCTTCCTGGCACCAGATCAGTTCGGCCCCGGGGAAGCGGGCCAGTTCGGTCATCAGCGACTTCATCGGCCAGGGATAGAATTGCTCGAGACGCAGGATGTAGATGTCGTCGACCGGCTTGCCGTCCTTGAAGGCGGCCTCGCGCGCTTCCAGCAGGTCGTAATAGACCTTGCCCGAGCACAGGACGACGCGGCGGATGTCGGCGTCGGGCTTGAGCGTCATGCCCGCCACATCGGGCCGGGTCTGGGCGTCGTCGTGCAGCACGCGGTGGAAGGAGGAACCCTCGGCCAGATCGGCAAGGGTCGAGACCGCCTTCTTGTGACGCAGCAGCGACTTGGGCGTCATCAGGATCAGCGGCTTCCTGAACGGCCGGTGCATCTGGCGACGCAGGATGTGGTAATAGTTGGCCGGGGTCGTGCAGTTGGCGACCTGCATATTCTCTTCGGCGCAGGCCTGCAGGAAGCGCTCCAGACGGGCCGAGGAATGCTCCGGACCCTGACCTTCGTAGCCGTGCGGCAGCAACATCGTCAGGCCGCACATGCGCAGCCATTTGCGTTCGCCCGAGCTGATGAACTGGTCGATGACCACCTGGGCGCCGTTGACGAAGTCGCCGAACTGGGCCTCCCACATGACCAGGGTATTGGGGTCGCTGAGGGCATAGCCGTATTCAAAGCCCAGCACCGCCTCTTCCGACAGGGCCGAGTCGATCACCTCGAAATGGGCCTGTCCCTCGCGCAGGTTGTTGAGCGGGACGAAGCGTTCTTCCGTGGTCTGATCAATGATGCCGGAGTGACGCTGGCTGAAGGTGCCGCGCACCGAGTCCTGGCCCGAAAGACGGACCGGGAAGCCTTCGTCCAGCAGGGTGGCGAAGGCCAGGCTTTCGGCGGTGGACCAGTCCAGATCCTGCCCCGACTCGATCATCTGACGACGGCCGTCCAGCACCCGGCGCAGGGTCTTGTGCACATCGATGCTGTTGGGAGCGGTGGTCAGACGGGCGCCGATCTCGCGCAGGCGCGCCTCGGGCACGGCGGTTTCGCCGCGCAGTTCGTCACCTTCGGGCTTGCCGATACCGTGCCACTGGCCGTCCAGCCAGTCGGCCTTTTCCGCCTTGAAGGTTTTGCCGGCGTCGAACTCGGCATCGAGGAATTCCTCGAAGCGGGCGACCTCGGCCTCGACCTCTTCGGCGGTGATGACACCCTCGCCGACCAGGCGTTCGGCATACAGTTCGCGCGCCGACTTCTGGGCCCGGATCTTGGAGTACATCAGCGGCTGGGTGAAGGTCGGATCGTCGCCTTCATTGTGGCCAAAGCGGCGGTAGCAGAACATGTCCACCACCACATCCTTGTGGAATTTCTGGCGGAATTCGGTGGCCACCTTGGCAGCGAAGACGACCGCTTCGGGGTCGTCGCCATTGACGTGGAAGATCGGCGCCTGGACCATCAGGGCCACGTCCGACGGATAGGGCGAGGAGCGGCTGTTGCGCGGGCTGGTGGTGAAGCCGATCTGGTTGTTGATCACGAAATGGATCGTGCCGCCGGTGCGATAGCCCTTCAGTCCCATCAGGGCGAAGCATTCGGCCACCACGCCCTGGCCGGCAAAGGCCGCATCGCCGTGGATCAGCAGCGGCATGACCTTGGTGCGGTCCAGCGCCCATTCGGCCTCGGGCTTGCCGGCATTGGCCTCGCGGATGTCGAAGGCCTGTTTGGCGCGGGCCTTGCCCAGCACCACCGGATTGACGATCTCGAGGTGGCTGGGGTTGGCGGTCAGCGACAGGTGGACCCGGTTGTCGTCGAACGACCGGTCCGAGCTGGCGCCCATGTGATATTTGACGTCGCCCGAGCCCTCGATGTCCGACGGCATGGACGAGCCGCCCTGGAACTCGTGGAAGATGGCGCGATAGGGCTTGCCCATCACCGCCGACAGGACGTTCAGGCGACCCCGGTGGGCCATGCCCAGCACGATTTCGTCGACGCCCAGATTGCCGCCGCGCTTGATGACCTGCTCCAGCGCAGGAACCATGGCTTCGCCGCCGTCCAGACCGAACCGCTTGGTGCCAGGGAAGCGCTTGTGCAGGAAGCGTTCGAAGGTCTCGGCCTCGATCAGCTTGTTGAGGATCGCCAGCTTGCCCTCGCGGGTGAAGGCGTTCTCCTCGTATTTGTCGGGGCCCTCGATGCGCGCCTGCAGCCAGGATTTCTCCTCGGGCTCGGCGATGTGCATGTACTGGATGCCGATGTGGCCGCAGTAGGTGCGCTTGAGGATCGCCAGAACCTCGCGCAGGGTGCCGGTCTCAAGCCCTAGCACGCCGTCGAGGAAGATCGGCTTGTCGAGGTCGGCCTCGCTGAAGCCGTAGAATTCGGGGGTCAGCTCGGGGTTCTGGACCGGCGGCTCCATGCCCAGCGGGTCGAGCGTGGCCTGCAGATGGCCGCGCACACGATAGCTGCGGATCAGCATCAGGGCGCGGATCGAATCGTGGGCGGCGGCGCGCACATCCTCGGGCGTCGCGGTCGAGGCCGGTGCCGATGTGGGTGCCGCAGCGGGCGCGGCCTTGCCGGGCTTGCCCGTCGGCTTGGGTTCGGGCCAGCGGCCATCGAACACGCCGGTCTCTTCCGAAGGGTCGCCCGCGCCCTTGCGGCCCCAGGCGCCGGCTTCAGCCGAGGCCTTTACCGTCGCGGCACTGTCGCGCAGCTGGTCGAAGAACGACCGCCACTCGGCCGACACCGAACCCGGGTCATCGGCCCAGCGGGCGTGGAGATCCTCGATAAAGGCGGCATTCGCCCCGTAGAGAAAGCTGGTCTCGGCAAAGACCTGGTTCAGCCGACCGGCATCATCCGCCATCGTGTTCGTCGCAATCCCTTGGCCGCAGAGCGGCACGCTCTGTCGGTGACGGGACATATACGCACGGTTCGGCGGCGGGTCATGACCGAAAGGCGGCAAAAGCCCGGGAAATTTCGTGCGGCGGTCAGAAATTTCCCTATATAGCCCCGCTTCAGCCCTTCAGGACCTGGGTCAGGGTGGTGCCGAGGCGCGCGGGAGACGGCGAAACCGTAATGCCTGCGGCCTCCATGGCGGCGATCTTGGACTCCGCATCGCCCTTGCCGCCCGAGACGACCGCACCGGCGTGACCCATGGTGCGGCCCTTGGGCGCAGTCCGACCGGCGATGAAGCCTACCATGGGCTTCTTGCGGCCCTTCTTCGCCTCATCGATCAGAAACTGGGCGGCGTCTTCCTCGGCCGCGCCGCCGATCTCGCCGATCATGACGATCGATTCGGTCGCATCGTCGGCCAGGAACATCTCGAGCACATCGATGAACTCGGTGCCCTTGACGGGGTCGCCGCCGATGCCGACGGCCGTGGTCTGGCCCAGGCCTTCGTTGGTGGTCTGGAAGACGGCCTCATAGGTCAGGGTGCCCGAGCGCGAGACGATGCCGACCGAGCCCTTCTTGAAGATGGAGCCCGGCATGATGCCGATCTTGCATTCCTCGGGGGTCATGATGCCGGGGCAGTTCGGGCCCAGCAGGCGCGAGGTCGAGCGGTCGAGGCGCGCCTTGACCCGCACCATGTCGGCGACCGGAATGCCCTCGGTGATGCAGACGATAAAGGGCACTTCGGCCTCGATGGCCTCGACGATGGCATCGGCCGCGCCGGCGGGCGGCACATAGATGACGCTGGCGTCGGCGCCGGTCGCCTCACGCCCCTCGGCCACCGAGGCGAAGATCGGCAGGCTCTCGCCCTCCGACCCGTGCCAGATCTCGCCGCCCTTTTTCGGGTGAACGCCGCCCACCATCTTCGTGCCGAAATAGCGCAGCGCCTGTTCGGTGTGGAAGGTGCCGGTCTTGCCGGTCAGGCCCTGGACGAGGACGCGGGTGTCTTTGTTGACGAGAATGGACATGGAGGACCTGGAGTCAGTGGCCGCGAGGCGGCGAACAAGGGATTCGGGGAGGAAAGCCCGGAGGTGATGAGGGGGACGGTTAGCGGGGCTGGGGCCGCATATACATGATCATGATGACGCCGTCGGTATCGCCGGTCATGACGATGCGCATGTCATCGCCCGCTGCCAGTTCGAGCAGGGCATCCTCGCCGAGGTCCGGCGAGACGGCGACCTTGCGGCCGTTCTCGATCGTATAGGGGTAGCCGTTCAGGCCCGCCTCGCTCATCCCGGCATTCGGCGTCATATCCAGCCAGTCGGCGACGGCCCCGTCGACGGCGGCATAGTCGCCGGGCATCACGCCGACGGCGCACACGGCCAGATACAGCTCGCCGCCGTCGGTGAGGGTGCCCAGCCCATCGGTCATGTCACCCGTCATGGCGATCTGGATGCCTTCGCCCGCGAACAGCAGGCGGGCCTGCATATTATCGAAGGGAGCGTCCGCGCCCATCATTTCAGGCGGCAGCACGTCCCAGCCGGCGGCGTCCAGTTTGGCCATGGCGGCCGACGCCTGACCATCGGTCTCGACACAGGTCGACTGGAAGAGGGCCAGCTGCGGATCCGCCGCCTGGGCCTGGGCGACAGCCGGGGCGAGGGCGAGGGCCACGGCGGTGGCGGCGAGGGGCTTCATGATCGACAGAAGGGACATGCGATGTGCTCCGCAGAAGAGATCGAAAGGGGCCGTCGGTCAGCCCCGGGTCGGGACCTTGGTGGGGGTGATAACAGGAATGGTCGCGCCTGCCATCCGGTCAGAGGCTCCGGAACGGGTTTTCGACCCGGACGGTCCCATAGGTCTGACCGTCGTTCAGGTCTTCGGAATAGACGACGCGTGCACCCAGCCGCTCGGCAGCGGCAATGATGGCCCCGTCCCAGTAGGAAATCTTATAGCGCTGGGACAAATTGACGGCGGCGAGAACAACGGCGGGATCGATGGGCTGGCAAGGCTTCTTCGCCAGTGTGCGAACCCAGCGCCGTGCCGTTTCCGGTGTCAGGGGCCGCGCGCCCTTGCGGGTCGCCACATTGTAGAACTCGGCCAGCACCTGGCCGGACGTTCCGTACCGACCCTTAAGGATGATCTGGCGCGCGATGTCGCGCTTTTCTGGCGCGACCCGGCCACCTTGGGCCGCATAAATCAGGACGTTGGTGTCGAGGAAAATTTCAGCCCCAGCGATCAAAGCGAGGCTCTCCGCTGTAGGTTTCCTCACGGCTAAAGCGCCAATCGCCCATGTCGCCCTCGGACTCGTCGATCAGCTTGAGCAGTTCCTGCGTCGCTTCGTCATGTTCGACCTCCTGCTCCACGAGCCGGGTCAGAAAGCCGCGCACCATTTCGTTGACGCTGGTCCGCTTCATGGCGGCCAGCACCCGCACCTTGTCGAGCAGGTCTTCGTCGATCGCGAGGGTAAGGTTGCGGGTCACGGGTTATGTGTAGCACGGGTTATGTGGAGCACGCAATCCGCGTTCAGTTCGCCCCCGAGCCTCAGTCTTCAGGCGAAGTCTCGGCGTCCGGGCCCAAGCTCGAATGGAAAAGGAAAGGTCCGGCGCGGGCCGTGCGGACCTGAATGTTGTGAATTGTGCCCCGGGCTCTCGCTGCCGCCTGAAGCCCGGCGTCGTCGATGTCCACGAGATCAGGCTGGGATATCAGTCCGTCGGGGCCGTCCGTGTATACCCACGAGGTCCAGCCTTGGCCCGAGCGCTCGGGCGGAAACCCCGTCCAGGCCGTCACCTGTTCCACGAGTTCTGCTTCGACGGCCGGCCCCATAACCGAACAGACGGGCAAAGACAGACCGGTCGGGGTGGCGATGGAGCCGACCATGACCATTTCCGATGGCAGGCTGCCGGTCGTGGGATCACTCATCAATGTGACGGTCAGATCCGCAGGCAGGTTTGCCGTGCGCGGGTCGGTTTCCCAGCCGGCCTGGTCGAGCGCTGTATGCACACTTGCCGGTGCGCCGCCTGTATCAAGACAAAACCGCTTGAAGGTTTCGAATGACTGGGCCGCTGCAGGTGTGGCCGTCGCGGCAACAACCAGGGCCAGGGCCAGGCAAAGACCCCTGCGCATCACCCCACCGCCTTGACGATCTTCTGCGCCGCGTCGTCGAGGTCGTCGGCGGCGGTGATGGCGAGGCCGGATTCGTTGAGGATCTTCTTGCCCTCATCGACATTGGTGCCTTCCAGGCGCACCACCAGCGGCACCTTCAGGCCCACTTCCTTGACGGCCGCGACCACGCCCTCGGCGATCACGTCACAACGCATGATGCCGCCGAAGATGTTGACCAGAATACCCTCGACGCGCGGGTCGGCGGTGATGATCTTGAAGGCCGCCGCGACCTTTTCCTTGGAGGCGCCGCCGCCGACGTCACAGAAGTTGGCGGGCTCTTTCCCGTACAGCTTGATGATGTCCATGGTCGCCATGGCCAGACCGGCGCCGTTGACCATGCAGCCGATGTTGCCGTCCAGCGCCACATAGGCGAGGTCCCATTTCGAGGCCTCGATCTCCTTGGGGTCTTCCTCGGTCTCGTCGCGCAGGGCGAGGATGTCCGGGTGCCGGAACAGGGCATTGCCATCAAAGCTGACCTTGGCGTCCAGTACACGCAGGCGGCCGTTTTCCATGACGATCAGCGGATTGATCTCCAGCATCGACATGTCCGTGTCGAGGAAGGCCTTGTAGAGAATCGGGAACAGGGTCTTGCCGTCCTCGGCCGCAGCGCCGTCCAGCTTCAGTGCCGCGTTCAGCGTGGCGACGTCGGCTTCGGTGACGCCCGTCTCGGGGTCGATGACGATGGTCTGGATCTTCTCGGGCGTGTCGTGGGCGACGGCCTCGATGTCCATGCCGCCCTCGGTCGAGACGACAAAGGCGACGCGGCCGTGCTGACGGTCGACCAGCAGGGAGCAGTACAGCTCGCGGTCGATGTCGGCCCCGTCCTCGATATAGAGGCGGTTGACCTGTTTGCCGGCCTCGCCCGTCTGGGCGGTGACCAGGGTGTTGCCCAGCATCTCGCGGGCGTGGGCCACGGCCTCCTCGACCGATTTGGCCAGACGCACGCCGCCCTTGGCGTCGGCGCCCAGTTCCTTGAACTTGCCCTTCCCGCGTCCGCCGGCATGGATCTGCGACTTCACGACATAGAGCGGACCGGGCAGGGACCGGGCGGCGGCCTCGGCCTCGTCCGCCGAAGTGATGGCCACACCCGCCGCGACCGGCGCGCCAAAGCCCTTCAGAACCTGCTTGGCCTGATACTCGTGAATATTCATGGAAACCGTCGCGTCCGCTGATGGGGAGGGGTGCGAGGCTTATAGGCTCCGCCCGTTCGCAGGCGCAACAGGCGGAGCCGGGTCTGACGTCAAAGGATCAGTCGATCCAGTCCTTCTTGAGGGTGCGCGAGGCGCCGATCAGCAGCACGGCCGCCAGCAGATAGAAGCCCATGCCGGTGTAGATGGCCCAGCGGAGGCTTTCCTCGCCGAACTGCGGCGCCAGCAGATCGCTCATCCAGCCGAAATAGTAGAAGCCCACGGCAATGCCGAGCAGGTTGTTGATCAGCAGGAACAGGGCCGAGGCGGTCGAGCGCATGGGCGCCGGCACCAGATTCTGGACCGATGCCGTGATCGGCCCCAGCCAGGCGAGATTCAGACCGGTCGGAATGATGAAGATCAGGAAGGCCACGATCAGCGACTGGGCCCGTGTGCCGCCGTCGGCAAAGATCTGGGCGATCAGCCAGTCGGAGTTCATCGCCAGGATGAAGCAGGGGGCCGAGATCAGAAAGGCGATGGCGGGCACCAGCGGATAGGCGCCCTTGCCACGGTGGGCCAGCTTGTCGGCGATCATGCCACCCAGCCAGATGCCGAGCGTTCCGCCGATCAGGGCGATGCCCGAATAGTACCAGCTGACTTCGCGCAGGGTCAGGTCGAAACTGCGCATGAAGAACAGGGGCAGCCAGCCGGCCACGCCATATCCGCAGACCGAGGAGGAGGCTGCGCCCAGCGCCAGCAACCAGAAGCTCTTCTTCTTGATGACCACCGAGGCCGTGGACCGGGCAATCATCAGGGAGATGCCGATGACCAGCGCCAGCAGGCCGGCAAAGCCCAGCACCATGGCGTTACCGAGGGCGATCAGGTCGAAATGATTGAGGGCCGCCAGCGCCATCAGACCGGCGCCCAGGCCCAGCATGATGAGCGAGGCGGTGCGGCCCACCGCAGACGAGGCTGCGGGCGGATGCGAGGCCACGGCGGCGGCATCGGCCGGAGCGGCCGGATCAACGGGACGCGGGACGTCCGTCGCGCCGCGCTTGGGGTCCTTGACCGTCAGGCGCAGGACCGGCGCGACCAGCAGACCGAGCAGGCCGACCACGATAAAGGCCGTCCGCCACCCGTATTCCGCCGCCAGCAGACCGCCGACCAGGGTCCCCGCCGCCGTACCCAGAGGAATGCCAAAGGCGAAACCCGCGAGGGCGCGCGCTCGCTGATGCGGCGGGAAATAGTCCGCGACGAGCGAATAGGCCGGGGCGACGCCGCCGGCCTCACCGACGCCGACGCCCATGCGGAACAGGAACAGCTGACCGTAGGAGCCGGCCACGCCGCACAGGGCGGTGAACCCGGACCAGACCGTCAGGGCACCCGTCATGATCCAGACCCGGCTGTAGCGATCCGCCAGCCAGGCCAGCGGAATGGCGAGTGTGGAATAGACCGAGGCAAAGGCGATGCCGCCCAGCAGGCCGAACTGGCTGTCCGACAGGCCGAACTCTTCCTTCAGGGGCGCGGCCAGGATGCCGATGATCTGCCGGTCCAGGAAGTTCAGCATGTAGACGAAGATCAGGATCGCCAGAACATAGAAGCGATAGCCCGGAGCGACGGGCTTTTCCGCGCCAGCCTTCTCGGTACCGGGCGTGGTGGCTTCGGTCATGACGGTTCCCCCTGGTGGTCTTGATGCCAGGGGAACGGTAGCGCCCCCGGTCCTGCATGCAAAAGAAAAAGGGCGGCGGTCCGCCTGGAACCGCCGCCCGGATAGGTATCAGACGTTCAATGGCCCGAGTCGGATCAGAACTTGATCTGGATCGAGCCGGTCACGGTCTGCGGCGGGCCGTAGTAGCCGATGACCGAGTCATTGAAGAGCGCGCCGGGGAAGTTGTAGCCGCCCACGCGGTATTCTTCGTCCGTCAGGTTCTTGCCGAAAAGGCCGAGGCTCCAGCGCTCGCTGGGCGCGGTCCAGATCAGCGACAGGTCGACCAGGGCATAGGCGTCCTGGTCCAGGATCGGGTTCGGGAACTCGAACTGGCTGAAGTCACCGCGATAGCTGACCGAGGGGGTCACGACCAGTTCGCCGCCCGCCACTTCGCTGCGCCAGGTCAGGCCGACATAGCCGGTCCATTCCGGGGCATTCTGCAGCACCACCAGATCCGAGATGTCCTCATAGACCATGGTCGTCAGGTTGTAGCGCAGGAACTCGTCGAACTCGCTGTTCAGATAGCCGACGGCGAAGTTGGCCGTCAGGTTCTCGCTGAGGAACACGGAGCCTTCGAACTCGGCCCCGTACAGGGTCGACTGGCCGACGTTGTCGACGAAGCTGGCAATGCCGCCGACGGCCGGGACCTGGGTGGTGACCTGCTGGTCTTCGTACTGGTTGTAGAAGATCGACGAGCTGAACGACAGCGGACCGGCGCGACCCTTCAGGCCGAGCTCGTAGCTGTCGACCGTTTCGGGCTCATAGCCATCGACCGTGTCCGGCGTGAAGATGGCGTCGCCGCGCATGTCAAAGCCACCGGACTTGAAGCCCGAAGACCAGGAGGCATAACCCGTGATGTCATCCGAGAAGTCGTACGACAGGGCGATCCGCGGCGATACGTCGTCGAAGGTGCGGTCGTTGGTGTAGTCGGTGCGCAGGAGCAGCGGCGCACGCGGCGTTCCGCCCAGCAGCGGAGACCGGGTGGCGCCGAGATAGTTGGCGCGGAACACGGTGCCGGTCTTGCTGTCCTCGGTGTACCGGAGGCCGAGGCCAAGGTGCAGACGCTCGGTCAGGTCATAGTTCACATCGGCGAACAGGGCGACGCTTTCGGTCTCAACGACACCGCCGGTGCCGATCACGATCCCGGCGTTGCCAAGAATGGTGTCGAAAGCGCCTTCGGCCGAGGCGTCCAGATAGAAGACGCCGAACACGCCCTGGACCCGATCATAGTCGAACTGGAACTGGAATTCCTGGGTGAACTGATCGTCGGCATAATAGGCCGGGATGTCCAACGTCGGGGCCGGCGTGTTGTCGAAGTCGATGACCGTATCGGTGCGGCCTTCGCGCCAGGCGGTGATCGACTTGAAGACCCAGTGCTCGTTGAGGTCCACCTGGGCGGTGAAGGACAGGCCTTCGCTTTCAACCGAGTTCTCGTCGCCGACACCGGCATAGGTGTCATAGACGCTGTCCGGCGAACCGGCGCCCGGCCCGACGCCGGCCACTTCACGGTGGCCGTGACGGGGGCTGGAATCATCCTGGGTCCGGTCATAGGCCAGACGGAAGAAGGCGTCGTCGCGCGGGGTGAATTCGGCGCTCACGCGGAAGGCGTTGACGTCCTTGTCGTAGTGCTCGGCACCGGTGTTCAGGTTCGAGCCGTAGCCGTCGCGCGTCAGGTGGGCGAAGGCACCGCCGATGCGGAAGCTGTCGCTGAGCGGCATACTGCCCGAGGCGACCAGATCCATCTGATTGTAGCTGCCATAGGCTCCGCGAATGGTGGCCTCGGCGTCCGGCGACAGGCGCGAGGTCACATATTTGATGGCACCGCCGACCGTGTTGCGGCCGTACAGCGAGCCTTGCGGGCCGCGCAGAACTTCGATGCGCTCGATATCGAAGATGTCGAGCACCGCCGCCTGCGGGCGGGCGACATAGACGTCATCGACATACAGGCCGACGCCGGGCTCGAAGCCCCACAGGGGGTCCTGCTGGCCGACGCCGCGGATGAAGGAGATCAGGGTCGAGTTGGAGCCGCGCGCCACCTGGACGGTCGCGTTCGGCGTCTGCTGCTGCAGGGTAGTGATGTCGGTCGCGCCGGTTTCAGCCAGCCGTTCGGACGAAAGGGCGGTCACGGCGACCGGCACGTCCTTCAGCTGTTCGTCGCGGCGACGGGCGGTGACGATGATTTCATCCAGCGAGGTGACGGCCGGATCTTGCGCCGGTGCCTCCTGGGCGATGGCGGTGACGGACAGCGCGCTCCAGGCGGCCCCCGCCAGAAGGACGGTCTTTACGAGTCTGTTCATTTGAAGCCCCAATCTCTGTTTCCAACCCATGACGCTTTTATTCAGCGTTCAATGATTTTCCGCAGACTGACCCCGTTTTTGCCCATCTGTCAAACGGCCACGCCTGTCGGGGCGCGGAATTCAAGCGAGGCTGTGGCAGGAATGCATGCCCCGGGCGGGAGGCCGGATGCGTGATTGCCGGATAGGAATGGCGCGACTAGCCTTGTCAGCATGAGCAAGATTATCGCGCCGCCAGCCGCCGCACTGTCCGCCGAGAGTGGACGCGTGGCCCGGGTCGAGACCACCGCCAGGCGGGGCCGACCGTCCAAAAGCGAGGGAGGCAGGAACGGCGAAACGCGCGACTCGATCCTGGATGCCGCCGAGGACCTGTTCTCCAAACACGGCTTTTACGGTGTGACGATCCGCGAGGTCGCGCGCGAGGCTGGCGTCGATACGGCCCTGGTTCACTATTATTTCGGGGCCAAGCGCGACCTGTTCGACGCCGTCTTCCTGCGCCGGGCCGAGGTCTGGAACAATGAACGCGTCGAGGCGATCAATCGCTATGCCCGCGACAACGAAGGCGCGATGACGCTGGAGGGCCTGCTGGAGGCCTTCCTCAGACCGCCATTCCAATGGTCGCTGAAGGGCGGACCGGGGTGGAAACACTATTCGGCGCTGGTCGCCCAGACCAATGCCAATCCGACCTTCGGCGGCGAGACCATGGCCCGCTATTTCGACCCGTCGATCCGCCGGCTGATCGATCTGCTCCGGGTCGTGCTGCCCGAAGCCAGCGATGCGGACCTGTACTGGGGATGGCACAATCTGTCGGGAGCCCTGACGCTGACGCTGGGCGAGACCGGGCGACTGGACCGGCTTTCGGGAGGGCTGTGCCGCTCCGGGGATCTGGACAGCGCCTGCGACTATATGGTGCGATTTGCGTCGGCCGGCTTTCGCGCCGTCAGCGGCTCACGGAACTAGGCGGCTTCCGGTTCTGCCGGGGCCGTGTCCTTGCCCTTGGTCTTGCCGGTCTTTTTGCCGGATTTTTTCGACGCGGCCTTGCCGGCCTTGAGGGCGGCCTTTTCCGCCTTGCGCAGCTCTTTCAGCCGCTTCTTCTCGGCGCGCGCTGCAGCCAGCGCTTCCTGGGGCGCGGCATCGGCAGCGCCGGCCAGCTCGGCCAGGATTTCGAGGAAGGTCTCGCGGCGGCCCTTGGGCAGCAGGGCCATGATCTGACGGTCGGCCTCGACGACGCGCGGACGGGCGTCAGCCAACGCCGCCTCGCCCTCCGGGGTCAGGCGCACGGCCATGGCGCGCGCGTCCAAGGTCGAACGTTCGCGTGACAGCAGTCCGCGTTGCGCCATGCGGGCCACCAGATCGGCGAGGGTCGAACGGTCGATGCCGGTTGCCTTGACCAGATCGGTCTGGGTGAGGCCGGCCCGCAGGGACACGGCCTCGAGCACGGCGAACTGGCGCTGGGTCAGGCCGTCGGACCCCACTTCGCGCGCATAGATGTCGAGGGCGAGCTGCAGGGCCCGGTGAATCAGATGGCTGGGCGATTCCGCGAGGGAGCCAGCCTCGCGGGCCTTCTTGCCGGACTTCACCATGACCGATCAACTCCCCTGACGCGCCTCAATGCCGACAGGGCTATCAGGGCCGCTTTACGCTTTCGCGACGGCTGCGCGACATTTCTTCCGTCTGCGCCCCGGCTGCTCAGGGGGCGGCATTGGGGCCGGGCGGAGGGGCGGCCGTTTCGTCTCCGGTTTCGGACTGCAGATTGCGGAAGATCAGCGGCATGTTGCTGAGGCCGAACACGGACGAGGCAATCCACAGCACGCCCCGGAAGCTGACCCAGACGTCGGCGGGATCGACGCTGTCATAGCCCAGCTGTGCGGTGGCCCAGCCGACCAGGGCCTCGCTCCGCACGGCCTCATTCACCAGCGCCACGGCGGCAAAGAACAGGCCGTAGCGCAGGGTCAGGATTTTCCATGCGCGATCGTTGATCGGAATGACGGTGCCCAGCAGCGCCTTCAGCGGCTGCTTGCCCATCTTGAGCCCGCCCAGCAGCAGGATCGACAGGCTGAGGTTCAGGATGGTGACCTTCAGCTTCACCCACAGATCGTCCTGGGTCAGCAGGGTCAGAAGACCGAAGACGAGGGCGAAACCGCCGACGATCAGCGGCATCAGCGCCAGCCGCCGCTCGACGACAAGGCCGACGGCCACGGCGATCGCCGCCCCGCCGACCAGGAACCATGTGGCCTGGACCAGGGCTTCGTCACCCTCAAGGCCGTTCAGCCGATAGACGAGGAAGGCCCCGGCGAAGGCGACCAGGGCGCCAAAATCGACGGCCTGCCGGATCCAGGCGGGGGGCGCTGCGCGCTCACTCATGATGTGGCCTCCAGTCCGACAAGAGACCGGGCAAAGGCGTCGGCGTCAAAGGGTTGCAGATCGTCGATGCCCTCACCGACACCAATCAGCTTGATCGGGGCGTCCGAGGCCTGGGCGACGGGCACCAGCACCCCGCCGCGCGCCGTGCCGTCCAGCTTGGTCATGACCAGCCCGGAGACATAGGCTGTCCGGCCAAAGATCTTTTCCTGCTCCAGGGCGTTGCGGCCGACGGTGGCGTCCAGCACCAGCAGCGTTTCATGCGGGGCCTCCGGATCGACCTTTTTCAGGACCCGCACGATCTTCAGCAGTTCGTCCATCAGGGCCGACTTGTTCTGCAGTCGCCCGGCGGTGTCGATCAGGACCACATCATAGCCCTCGGCCCGGGCCCGGGTCAGGGCATCGAAGGCCAGACCGGCGGGATCGGCGCCGTCACGGCGGCTCTCGAAGGTAGCCCCGGCCCGATCAGCCCAGACCTTCAGCTGTTCGCGGGCGGCGGCGCGGAAGGTGTCGCAGGCCACCACCATCACCTTGGCGCCCTGACCGGTCAGGTCGGCGGCGATCTTGCCCAGCGTCGTGGTCTTGCCCGAGCCGTTGACCCCCACGAACAGGGTGACGAAGGGGCGCGGACCGTTCAGCGGCTCATAGCGCGCCTCGTGCGAGCGCAGCTCATCGGCCACCGCATCTGCCAGCGCCGTCTTGACCTCGACCTCGGACGCCCCCGCCCCGAAGCGCAGGGCGCGAAAGCGTTCGACGATCCGGTCGGTCGCGGCCGGGCCCAGATCGCTTTCCAGCAGATGCTCTTCCAGCTGTTCCAGCGCGGTCTCGCTGAGGGGCTCCCGGACGAAGGTGGAGACCACCTGTTCGGTCATCTGGCGCGAGGACCGGGACAGTCCGTCGCTCAGCCGCTGCAACCAGCCTTTTTTCGGTGTTTCATTCATGGGGTCCGCTTTAGCGGTCGCCGCCGTCAGCGTCACCTGTGACACGAAGAAACCGCATCTTGGGGACTGCGCCCTATATGTGCGACAAGGCGGCGGTCGGCGCCCCGATGCGCGCCCGGATGGATTGATGGCCCAGACACATCCCTTTTTCAGCCCCGCGACCCACGGCTTTGTGCGCGTGGCAGCGGCCACCCCTGTCGTCTATCCTGCCGACCCCAGGGCCAATGCGGACGAGCATATCCGCCTGATCGAACAGGCGGCCGAACAGGGCGTCGACCTGATCGTCTTTCCCGAGCTGAGTCTCAGCGGCTATGCGCTGGACGACCTGCACATGCAGGGCGCGCTGCTGGACGAGGTGGAGCGGCAAGCCCTGCGGCTGGCCGAGGCGACCGGGGACACGGCAATCACGGTCGTCGTCGGAGCCCCCATCAGACACGCCGAGCGGCTGTACAACTGTGCTGTCGTGCTGGCAGGGGGTCGCGTGATCGGCGTGGTGCCGAAAACCTATCTGCCCAACTATCGGGAATATTATGAGAAGCGCTGGTTTTCATCGGCGAACACCAGCCAGCGCTTCGGCGAGCCCCTCCAATTGGGCGACGAGATTGTCGATGTCGATCCGTGCGTCCTGTTCGAAGCGGAGAACCGCGCCGGTTTCGTCTTCGGAATCGAAATCTGCGAGGACTTCTGGGCGCCGCTGCCGCCGTCGACCCGTCAGGCGATGGCCGGGGCGCGCATCCTGCTGAACCTTTCAGCGTCCAACATCGTCATCGGCAAGGCCGAGGAGCGGGCCCTGCTGTGCGCCAGCCAGTCGGCACGGACCATGGCCGCCTATGTGTTTACGGCCTCCGGCTGGGGCGAATCGACCACCGACCTCGCCTGGGACGGTCAGGCGACGATTCACGAACTGGGCGCGAAGCTGGCCGAGGGCGAACGGTTCGGAATGGGCGGTGCGCTGACAATCTGCGACGTCGACGTGGACCGCATCGGCCAGGACCGGTTGCGGAACGGCACCTTCTCCGATTGCTCTGACAGGGAAACCCATGGGTCCGCATTTAATCGCCGCCTTTTCCCGGCCCGCGAGGCCAGCACGCCCACCGACCTGATCCGCCCTCTCGACAGGTTCCCGTTCGTGCCGGACGACCCCGCGCGACTGGACCGCGACTGCTATGAGGCGTTCAACATTCAGGTCCAGGGCCTGATGAAGCGGATGGTGGCGACCGGGTCAAAGACCGTGGTCATCGGCATCTCCGGCGGGCTGGATTCGACCCAGGCCCTGCTGGTGGCCTGCCGGGCCTTCGACCGGCTGGAGCTGCCGCGCACCGGCATCCGGGCCTATACGATGCCGGGCTTTGCCACCTCGGAGGGGACCAAATCGAACGCCTGGGCCCTGATGAAGGCACTGGGTGTGACCGGCGAGGAGATCGACATCCGCCCGGCCGCCGAGCGGATGCTGGCCGACATCGGCCATCCGGCGGCGGACGGGCAGCCCGTTCACGACATCACCTATGAGAATGTGCAGGCGGGCCTGAGGACCGACTATCTGTTCCGGCTTGCCAATCAGCACGACGGCTTCGTCATCGGCACGGGCGACCTGTCCGAGCTGGCGCTGGGCTGGGCCACCTATGGCGTCGGCGATCACATGAGCCACTATGGGGTCAACTCCGGCGTGGCCAAGACCCTGATCCGGCATCTGATCCGCTGGGTCGCGGACCGGGAATTGGTGGGGGCGGACGCCACACCCGTGTTGAAAGCCATCCTCGACACCGAAATCTCGCCCGAACTGGTTCCGGCAAAGGACGGCCAGATCCAGTCGACCGAGGCGACCGTCGGCCCCTATGCGCTGAACGACTTCTTCCTGTTCCACTTCAGCCGCTATGGCATGGCCCCCTCCAAGATCGCCTTCCTGGCCCATCAGGCGTGGAAGGATGCCGCCAGCGGCCACTGGCCGGTCGGCACACCGGACGATGAGAAGGTCGAATACGACCTCGAGACCATCGTCTTCTGGCTGCGGAAATTCATCGTGCGCTTCTTCCAGACCAGCCAGTTCAAGCGGTCGGCCCTGCCGAACGGGCCCAAGGTGGTGACGGGGGGCTCGCTGAGCCCCCGGGGCGACTGGCGCGCGCCCTCGGACGTATCGGCCCGGGTGTGGCTGGACGAACTGGATGCCCATGTGCCAGTCAGGGGCTCTTCAACGAGAGACCCGAAATGAGCGATACCCCGACCCGCGACTCCAACGGCAATGAGCTGGCGGACGGCGACAGCGTCACCCTGATCAAGGATCTGAAGGTCAAGGGCTCGGGCGGGGTCACGCTGAAGCGCGGCACCATGGTGCGCAAGATCCGCCTGACCGGCGACCCCGACGAGATCGAGGCCAATGTCGACAAGGTGAAGGGGCTGGTGCTGCGCACCGAGTTCGTCAGAAAGGCCTGAGCCTCCTTGGCTCAGGGCACGTCCGACAGGAATTCGAAGATCGCCGCCCGGGCGGCCGGTTCATCCAGCATGGGGGCGTGGCCGATACCGGGGACCTCGACATAGTCCATCTTGGGTGCGCGCTTTCGCATTTTGGCGGCAATCCCGGCGCTGAGCAGGTCCGAGGTCTCACCACGTACCAGGAGGGTCGGCCGTGCCTTGGCCAGACGCCCGAACATGGGCCAGAGGTTGGGGACCAGCGCCTTGTCGCCCCCCGCCCGGATCGGCACCGAGATGTCGGGGTCATAGTCGAGCACGGGCGTGCCCTCCGTTCCCTCGCGGAACACGCGCCTGGCAAAGGCCGCCCAGTCGTCGGGCCCATAATGTGGGAAGGCGACACCATTGGTCTTTTCGACATAGGCGGCGGCGGCCTCCCACGTCGGGGTGTCGACCGGCTGACCGGTATAGGCGGCGATGCGGGCCAGACCGGCCTTGTCCACCTCCGGACCGATGTCGTTCAGAATGGCGGCGGCGATCACGCGCGACCGCAGGGCCGAGACCGCCATGGTGATCAGCCCGCCCATGGAGGTGCCCAGAAACACGGCGCGCTCGATACCGGTCTGGGCCATCAGGGCCAGAACGTCCTTCGCATAGGTCGCCGGCTGGTAGGTCATGGGATCGGGGGCCCGGTCCGAACGGCCGCGCCCGCGCACATCGACCGCCAGAACGCGACGACCGCTCTGGGCCAGCAGGGTGGCGATGCCGTGAAAGTCCGCCGAATTGCGGGTCAGGCCATGGATGGCGATGACCGGCAGGCGCGCCTGACCGTCGGCCCCGGCATAGTCGCGGGCATACAGATCCAGCCCGTCCTCGGAGGTGAAGCGGCGCTCGGCATAGGTCCGGGTCTCGGTCATGGTCTGGGCTCCGACGGCTGGGTATTTCACCCCATGTAGAATTTATGCCTCAGATCGCCAGCAGGTCGCGAACGAAATCGTCGAGATTTCCACCGTCGAACAGAAAGCCGGGGATGCCCGCTCTCCGTGCGGCCTCCATGTCGCTGGGCCGGTCGCCGATCATGAAGGCGCGCTTCGGATCAATGCCGTGGTCGGCGATGGCCCGCAGGATCATGCCCGGATTGGGCTTGCGGTCCGGGTGGTCGGGGTGGCGCCAGGCCGGATCGACCGCCTCGGCATGGTAGGGACAGGCATAGACCGCCCCGATGCGCGCGCCCTTGGCCGCCAGCCGGCGCACGATCAGATCGTTGAAGGCCTCCATCTGGCCATGGCTGAACATGCCGCGCGCCACGCCCGACTGGTTGGTCACGATCACCACCAGATAGCCCAGGGTATTCAGCCGTCGCACGGCCTCTGCCGCGCCGGGCACAAAGGCCAGCTGGTCCTCGCGGTGCGGATAGCCGACATCATCGATCAGGACGCCGTCACGATCCAGGAACACGGCCGCATGGCCGGCGGACGCCGGTACTGAAATCACGTCTTCTCCCGGATCAGGCTCAGGGGTTGTGTGTCCGCGAACGGACATTGAGGTCGTCCTGATTAGGGCGCATCGTAAGAAGTCGCAACGCGAAGTGACCGTCCCCCGTTTGGTCAGAAGGGCGCGTGCTTGCTATGGCGCGCCACCAGACGCGGGGGCAACCCGCCGCACAGGAAGACAGACCCATGAGCATCGCCTTCATCGACCTGCAGGCCCAACGCCGTCGCCTCGGCGGCAAGATCGAGGCCGCCGTCATGGCCGCCGTCGAAAGCGGCGCCTGGGTCATGGGCCCGCCCGTTCGCCAGTTCGAGGACGATCTGGCCGCCTTTGGTCAGGCCAAACATGCGCTGGGCTGTGCCAACGGCACCGACGCCCTGATCCTGCCGCTGATGGCCTGGGGCCTGCGCACCGGCGATGCGGTGTTCGTGCCCAGCTTTACCTTCACCGCCACGGCCGAGGTGGTGCCCTGGCTGGGCTGCACGCCGATCTTCGTCGACGTCGATCCGAAGACCTACAATATGGACCCGCAGAAGCTGGAGGCCGCCATTGCCGCGGTGAAGGCCGAGGGCAAGCTGACCCCGCGCGTGGTCATCGCTGTCGACCTGTTCGGCCAGCCCGCAGACTATCCGGCGATCCGGGCCATCTGCGACCGCCATGACATGAAGCTGATCTCGGACTCGGCCCAAGGCTTCGGCTGCACCTTGAACGACGCCCATCCGCTGAAGTGGGCTGACATCACCACCACCAGCTTCTTCCCGGCCAAGCCGCTGGGGTGTTACGGCGACGGCGGGGCGGTGCTGACCGACGATGCCGATCTGGCCGAGGAGATGGATTCGCTGCGCGTGCACGGCAAGGTCGTGGCCAAGGACATGCAGGGGCAGACCTTCGATCACGATCCCAAATATCTGGCCATGCGGATCGGCATGAACTCGCGCCTTGATACCATCCAGGCCGCCATCCTGATCGAGAAGCTGAAGGTCTTCCCCGAGGAGATCGAATGGCGGAACCGCATCGCCGCCCGCTATAACGAGCACCTCGCCCCGCACGTCGCGGCCGTGCCCCATGTGATCGAGGGCGGCGTTTCGGTCTGGGCCCAATACACGATCGAGCACGACGACCGCGCGGGCCTGATCGATCATCTGAAGGCCGAGGGCGTGCCGACCGCCGTCTATTATCCGGTGCCCATGCATATGCAGCCCGCCTATCAGCGCTTTCCGCAAGGGGCCGGGGGGCTGCCGGTCACCGAGCGCCTGAAGGACCGGGTGCTGAGCCTGCCCATGCATGCGGATCTGGACGAGGCCACCCAGGACCGCGTCATCGCCGCCGTCGCCAGCTACAAGGGATAGGACCGATGCAAGTTCTGAAAATCGGCGTGGCCGGCGCAGGCGTCATGGGCCGCAACCATGCCCGCGTGCTGACCGATATCCGCGATGTCGAGCTGACCCATGTGTTCGACCCCGATGCCGTGGTCGCCAGGGGCGTGGCCGAGGCCTATGGCGCGGCGCCCGTAACCAGCGCCGAGGCCTTTGCCGACGCCGGGCTGGATGCCGCCGTGATCGCCACCCCCAACCGCACCCATGCCGATCTGGGCGTGGCTCTGCTGGAACGCGGCGTCCATGTGCTGGTCGAAAAGCCGATTGCCGCCACGGTCGAGGATGCCCAACGCCTGATCGATGCGGCCAAGGCCAATGACCGGGTGCTGATGGTCGGCCAGGTCGAGCGCTTCAATCCGGCGGTCGAGGCGGTCAAGCGCGCCATTGCCGACGAGGACGTCATCTCGATCCAGATCACCCGGGTCGGCCCCTTCCCGCCCCGCATGGGCGAGGTCGGGGTGGTCATTGATCTGGCCGTGCACGACATCGACATCATTCGCCACCTGACGGACAGCGAGATCGTCGAGGTCCAGCCGCAGCTGGCCCGCACCAAGGCCGAGCGCGAGGATACCGCCCTGCTGCAGTTCCGTCTGGCCAACGGCACCATCGCCCACATCACCACCAACTGGGTGACGCCGTACAAGACCCGCACCCTACAGGTCGCGACCAAGGCCAAGTTCGTGGTGGCTGACCTGATGACGCGTCAGGTGACGGAGTATTTCGGCCAGCAACCCGACGGCACCTATTCCACGCGCGGCGTCCACAGCTGGCCCAATGAGCCGCTCAAGAAGGAGCTGGAGGCCTTCGTCCACGCCATCCGCACGGGCGAGCCCCCGGCGGTGACGGGCGAGGACGGCCTGAGGAACCTCGAGGTCGCCCTGAGGTGTCTGGGGGAATGAGCCTCACGCCGGCGGTGCTCGAGAACCGGTTTGTCCGGCTGGAGCGTTGGCGGATCACCATCGGGAGCCGCTCCGCGCCGCCTGTGATGCAGCCCCGGACCTGTCGCGGGGCCTGACGGATGAGGGGTGGCGCAAACGGGGGACGACACCCCATCTGATCAGGCGTCGAGAGACCCCTCATCCGAGCCGCTCACGCGGCCCACCTTCTCCCACAGGGGGAGAAGGGCCTCAAATGCCGAACGGAGACTCCATGCCCAAACCCCTGCAGATCGATTTCGTCTCGGACGTCGTCTGTCCCTGGTGTGTGGTGGGGCTGGGCGGGCTGGAGACGGCGCTGATGGCCCTGGCCGCCGAGGGGATCACCGCCGAGATCCATTTCCAGCCGTTCGAGCTGAACCCCGACATGGCGCCCGAGGGGGAGAACATCACCGAACACATCGGCAGGAAATACGGCTCGACCCCCGAACAGTCGGCCAAAAACCGCGCAATGATCCGCGACCGGGCGGCAGAATCCTGGCCCGATGATGGGAAAGGCTTTGAGATGCGGATGGGGCCGGACAGCCGCATCTGGAACACCTTTGACGCCCACCGGCTGCTGCACTGGGCGGGCACGGTGGGGCTGGCCGAGCAAAGGGCGCTGAAGGAGGCCCTGTTCCGCGCCCACTTTACCGACAACCGCCCCCTGCCCGACGCCGAGGTGCTGGCCGAGGCCGCAGAGGCGGCCGGGCTGGACCGCGCGGAGGCACAGGCCGTGCTGGCCGACGGCCTCTATGCCGCCGAGGTCCGCGACGCCGAGGCCCTGTGGCGCTCGCGCGGCATCACCGGCGTGCCCGCCGTGGTGGTCGAGGGCAAATATCTGATCAGCGGCGGCCAGCCGGCGGTGGTGTTTGAAGAGGCGCTGAGAAAGATCGCGGGGGAGGTGGCCTGAAGAGGTTCATCACAGCGACCACAGAGGAAGGCACAGAGAGCACGGCGGGGGCGGTGCGGGGGGGCTGGCCCGCCCAGTCCAGCCGCGACAGCGGCGCAGAGCCGGGATCACCAGCGTGCCCGCCGCCGTGGTGGAGGGCAAATATCTGATCGGTGGCGGTCAGCCGGAGGCGGGTGAGGCTTGACCGGAGACCCAAATCGGCTTGACCTCAAGACGTAACGAGTTTTTAGAGATGCCACTTCAACCTGCGCATTTTAGACTGTGCTGGGGAGCGACCTTCATATGACCGACTATATCCCCGCCTCCGGTGATCACGCCGTGGAGGAGGCCGTTGTCGGTGTCCGGTTTCACGAGTCCGCCTCAGATGAGGCTTACGAGGCTGCTGCGAAGGTAGCTGCCGAGCTGGCCGTGAAGCATGAACTGCCTGGCCGCGTTCAACTCGATCCGCTCTCGCTAGTGATGGGCCGCCAGTCCATTTCCGCCGGATACCGACCTCTGGAAGTTTCTAAGCCGGGGCACCTGTTCCAGCGCGTGTCACCAGCGGGGGCGATGGAAGAAGAGCTGACCCTCGAGCGGGCGGCCGTCACCTACCGAACGCGCAACTATAAGCGTTGGGCCGATGTACAAGCTCGGATTACCGGGATTCTAATACCAGCGGTCGACGCCTTGGAAATCGGCGGGCCCGAAAAGATCGCCGTTATTGAACTCCGCTGTGTTGACAGGTTCATATCGCGCGAAGGAACCCCGTCGCTCGCGACATTCGTGCGTCCTGATACCGTGTTCGTTCCACCCCATCTGCTAGATTCGACCGACTTTCTGCATGTGCACACGGGATGGTTCGAAGGCTCGTCTGCAGAAGGGCGAACATTGATAAATTTAAATGTTGATGTGGGCGAATTTGAAGGCACTAGGCGAGCTTCAGTGATTCAAGTCTTGTCCAAGCAGTCTGCGGAGGTCGGGCAGTTTTTTGCAGCGCATAGAACGAATGCGGAGGCGATAGTGAAGACTCTCGATGATCTTCACAAGCGGGATAAGGATTTGCTGGGCGGACTCCTCACGGAGGATGTTCAGAAGTCCATTAATCTATTTGGTGAGGGCGCGCGAAAATGACAGCTTTGATGATGAAGGACCTGACGCCCTCGCTTCACGGAACAGGCCTCAATTCCGACTGCTGGTCTGGGCCCGAATCGGTTACCGTAGAAGTTGGCGACGCGAATTTTGTGAGCGATATAGGTCTGCTTTTGCTTACATCTCAAAGGATGATGCCTACGTGGGCCTTTGAGCCCAGTAACTCTTGGTGTTCCCTTTCACCGACCTATGTGTTTGCTAACTTTGACGATATATTTACGCATATTAATTCTGGTTCTATTCTCAAAGAACGCGCCTACCCAGAGTGGTTTTGTCTAGCGCACGGAAAAGAGGGGCCGCTAACCCTGACCGAGTTGGGCGTCATTGTTGATGGAATAACAAGAGACCTATATGCGAAAAACTTTGAGTCGATTGACGAGGCCTTGGGATCGGCGGAACCCTCTCTAATGAGCAACGATGCAATCGTCGCGGTCGCGCGCGTGACATACACAGCACGGCACGCTTTGGCGACATGGCCAACGTTTGTTCGACGTTCAAAGAAAGCGCTATCGGATCGTGGGCAGTCTGAGAAAATGATGGCGGGCCTCTAAGTTGCTTGCGCCGACAAATGGCGAGGGATTAGACGCATTCGAGTATTTTGCACTCGCGATTAAGCGCGTTTCATCCGACCAAAATCACTGTGGTGTGCTGTACCAAGCGCCTGACGGGGGCGTTTGGATTATTCATTTGGCGTGGAACTACAATCTAAGATCTAGCCCTGCTCCTCAAGATTATTATTGGTTGCCCACGACGCTCGACGAGTCCAACCAGAAACTTTTGGCTGTTCTCGCAGAAAGAGTCAGGACAGCCGATCCCGCGATTCCATATGGCCTAGATGCGGAAGGCATTACATTCGATAGCGAGAGTGGTGCAGTAAATGTCGGTCGCCCCGGCAAGGGGTTGACCTGTGCAGTTTTTGTTCTTGCACTCTTGAGGACTCATGGCCTCAATCTGTTAGCCGAGGGCGAGTGGCCAGCTGATGCGAACATTGTGTGGCAGGAACGAATCGTGGCCGCCCTTAGAAAGGAGTCGCCGGAGCACGCCGATGCAGTTGAAGCCGACATCGGCTGCACACGTTTTTCACCCAGCGAAGTGGTAGGTGCATCCGCCATCGAAAGCTGGCCTGTTTCGTTTGCCGACGCGACCGATGCGGCCGTTGAGCTTGAGGAGCAGCTTCCACCGCTCGCTGCCTAATCTGGCGGAATAGCGATATCCCTCACACCTTCACCTCAATCGCACTCCCCCCCGCCCGGAATTTCGCGCTCATTTCGGCCATGCCTTTTTCGGCCTCGTCGGCCCTGGCGTCCCTGCGGATGTCCTGGCTGATCTTCATGCTGCAGAATTTGGGGCCGCACATGGAGCAGAAGTGGGCGGTCTTGTGGGCTTCCTTGGGCAGGGTCTCGTCGTGGTATTTGCGGGCGGTTTCGGGGTCGAGGCCGAGGTTGAACTGGTCTTCCCAGCGGAACTCGAACCGCGCGCGGCTGAGGGCGTCGTCGTGCAGGCGGGCGGCGGGGTGGCCCTTGGCAAGATCGGCGGCGTGGGCGGCGATCTTGTAGGTGATGACGCCGTCCTTGACGTCCTGACGGTCGGGCAGGCCCAGGTGCTCCTTGGGTGTGACGTAGCAGAGCATGGCCGTGCCGAACCAGCCGATCATGGCCGCACCGATGGCGCTGGTGATGTGGTCATAGCCGGGGGCGATGTCGGTGGTCAGCGGCCCGAGCGTATAGAAGGGCGCCTCGTGGCAGTGTTTCAGCTGCTCATCCATGTTCGCCTTGATCTTGTGCATGGGCACATGGCCGGGGCCCTCGATCATGACCTGACAGCCGTGATCCCAGGCGATCTTCGTCAGCTCGCCGAGGGTGCGCAGCTCGGCGAACTGGGCCTCGTCATTGGCGTCGGCGATGGAGCCGGGGCGCAGGCCGTCGCCGAGGCTGAAGCTGACGTCATAGGCGCGCATGATCTCGCAGATCTCGGCGAAGTTTTCGTACAGGAAGGACTCGCGGTGGTGGCTGAGGCACCACTTGGCCATGATCGAGCCGCCGCGTGAGACGATGCCGGTGACGCGGTTGGCGGTCATGGGCACGAAGGGCAGGCGGACGCCCGCGTGGATGGTGAAATAGTCCACGCCCTGCTCGGCCTGTTCGATCAGGGTGTCGCGATAGACCTCCCAGGTCAGGTCCTCGGCTATGCCGTTCACCTTCTCCAGCGCCTGATAGATGGGCACGGTGCCGATGGGGACGCTGGAGTTGCGGATGATCCAGTCGCGGATGTTGTGGATGTTGCGGCCGGTCGACAGGTCCATGACGTTGTCGGCGCCCCAGCGGGTGGCCCAGACGAGCTTGTCGACCTCGTCGTCGACGGAGGACAGGACGGCGCTGTTGCCGATGTTCGCATTGATCTTCACCAGGAAGTTGCGGCCGATGATCATCGGCTCGACCTCGGGGTGGTTGATGTTGTGCGGGATGATGGCCCGGCCGCGGGCGATTTCCTGACGCACGAATTCGGGCGTGACGAAGTCGGGGATGGAGGCGCCGAAATCCTCGCCGTCGCGGATGCAGGGGGCGGACTGCTCGCGGCGCAGGTTCTCGCGGATGGCGACGTATTCCATCTCGGGCGTGATGATGCCGGCGCGGGCGTATTCCAGCTGGGTGACGGGACGGCCCTCGACGCCCTTGAAGACCTTGTGGCGGCTGGTGTCGAAGCGGGGGGCCAGGTGGCGGCCGGAGGCATGGCCGTTGTCCTCGGGCTTGACCTCGCGCGGGTTGGCCACGGGGGCGATGTCGCCGCGGTCCCGCTGCCAGCTGGATTTGACGAGGGGCAGGCCGCGCTTGATGTCGATGGTGACGCTCGGGTCGGTATAGGGGCCCGAGGAATCGTAGATGGTGACGGGCGGCTCATTGGCCGAGGGGTGGACGGCGACCTCGCGGAAGGGGACGCGGATGTCGGGGTAGAGCTCGCCCGCCACATAGACCTTGCGGCTGCCCGCCCGCTCGCCGGTCGGGATGGTGCCGGTCTCCTTCATCACCTGATCCCGGGCTTCCTTGAGCGCCAGATCGACATTGGGCTCTTCGGGGGTGGCAGGCGGGGGGACGGAGATGTTCATGGCGGCCTCTGGCTATGAGGGCGCCGACGTCAGGCAGATTGCGGGCGTGAGGTCCGCCCGTTCCCATCCCTTCGCCGGCATGACCCGGATCAGGTTCGACGGGTCAGGACGCGGTCCTATCTCAGCCGCCTTGCGCGGCCCCCCGGAGAACGGGCCGACCCTAGGCCGAAGGGCGGCAGGGTTCAACCGGTCAGGGGCGGGCCCAGCCGGGGACGCTGAGCGCGACGGTGCCGCGCGGGTCCGTCGGGAAGGCGAGGGTGACCGTGCCCTGGCCGTGCGCGGGCACATAATCGAGGGTGGCATGGGCGGTGCGGTCGCTGACCCGCCCCTCGACCTCGACGGCGGCGGCGGTCTGGCCGCCCCGGTTGCGGATCTCGACCTCGGCCAGCCAGACGCTGCCGGCGGGGCGGACCTCGACCAGACGGGCCTCGAGCCGGGCAGGCTCGGTCGCGCCGAAGGCCTCGATGACGATCACGGTAAGCGTCGCCAGCACCAGCAGCAGGCCGAGGCCGCCCATGGTCCACTCCAGCAGGGCGGGCGCGGGCAGGGGCGCAGGGGTTTTCTTGCGGGCGGCCATCAGACCAGCAACCGTGCGGCGGCCGCGCCGACGGCGCCCGGAAAGGACAGCACCACCACGGCATCGACGATCTCGGCCAGGCCGTGGCCGTCGGTGCGACCGAACACCCACAGGACGTAGAGGCTGGTCAACAGCACCAGGCCATAGCCGGCGAGCGTGTAGTGGACGAAGGCGGTCAGGGGGCGGTCGTGCACCTCCTGCCCCGCAAAGCCGACCTTGAAGACAAAGGCGTGCATGATGAGCAGCGACAGGACCAGCAGGGCCGCGACGTGGAAGGCGCTCATGCGGTAGGCGATCAGGATCATCTCTTCGGTCGGCGC